>QFCS01001109.1_pt1 | contig 117871 bp, 108 predicted proteins | sample 3576561 | NCBI WGS metagenome assembly QFCS01 | reverse complement strand
GCGAGGGCGTCCAGCAGCGTCTCGACATCGGCGGGGCCGTCGGCCGGGGCGTGTGCTGCGGGGTGTGTCATGCCCTCCATTGTCCGCCGGGGGTCCGACATTCACCCACGGAAAGCCCAGGTCAAGGTTGCTTCCTGTGGACAACCCTGCGGGTGCCACGTCTGGGGAGGAAGCGGCGTTTCGTCTCGCTGCGCTCGCTCAACGACCGGGGGGTGCCCGGGGCGATCCGGGTGGGGAGGGGGTCGCGTTTCGGCTTGTTGCGCTTGCTCAACGACCGGAGGAAGCGGCGTTTCGTCTCGCTGCGCTCGCTGTACGACCGGGGCGCCGGGGGCGCCAGGGGGGCGGGGCACCAGCGGAGGTGAGGCGGGCGGCGGTGACGCCCGTGCTAGACTGACTCTTTGTCTGCGCGCACTCCAGCACGCAGTTCGCACCCCACCACGTTTCGACTCGCCTTCGGCTCGCTCAACGACCGGCGGAGGAGTCCGATCTCACGCGGGGTGCAGACAAGGGATCTTGGGTGGAGCCGTCCGGCTTCACGGTACTAAGGAGACATCACTATGGCAGCAGTGTGCCAGGTGACTGGAGCAGTTCCCGGCTTCGGTCACAACATCTCGCACTCGCACCGCCGGACGAAGCGCCGCTTCGACCCGAACGTGCAGAAGAAGACCTACTACGTTCCGTCGCTCGGTCGCAAGATCACGCTGAACGTGTCGGCCAAGGGCATCAAGGTCATTGACGCTCGCGGCATCGAGTCGGTCGTGAAGGACCTCATCGCGAAGGGTGTGAAGCTCTAATGGCGAAGAAGGCTCAGGACGTCCGTCCGATCATCAAGCTGCGTTCGACGGCCGGCACGGGCTACACCTACGTGACGCGCAAGAACCGCCGCAACAACCCCGACCGCATCGTGCTGAAGAAGTACGACCCGGTCATCCGCAAGCACGTCGAATTCCGAGAGGAGCGCTGATCTCATGGCTAAGAAGAGCAAGATCGCGCGCAACAAGCAGCGCGAAGAGGTCGTCGCCCGCTACGCCGAGAAGCGTGCCGAGCTGAAGAAGACCCTGGTCGACCCGAACGCCACCGACGAGGCCCGCGAGGCCGCCCGCGTGGGCCTGCAGAAGCTCCCGCGCAACGCGTCGCCGGTGCGTCTGCGCAACCGTGACGCCATCGACGGCCGTCCGCGCGGCCACCTGTCGAAGTTCGGCATCTCGCGTGTCCGTTTCCGCGACATGGCGCACAAGGGCGAGCTTCCCGGCGTGACCAAGTCGAGCTGGTAAGCGCCACACAGCGCACGAAGGCCGGAACCCCCTGCGGGGCTCCGGCCTTCGTCGTCCCCGGCATCCCGCGCCTGATCCGCCCTCCCGGGGGACGCCTCAGAACGTCACATCCGTCACATCTGCACCGGATCTGCCCCCGACACGCCGTGAGAACGACGCCAGATGTCGCGAAATCCGCGATTTTCCGCGGTTCGTGGGTATATTCGGGGACGGTCCAACCGACCAGCCGGCGACGTCAGTCGTCCGGTCCGAAGTAACTGAAGGCGGCCATCGCCGTCTGGAGGACAACCTCATGGCAATCACCAAGACCGAGCTCGTCGCCAGCATCGCATCCGCGACGGGCCAGAGCCAGTCCGCTGTCTCGGGCGTGCTCGACGCGCTGTTCTCGACCGTCTCCGAGGCCGTTGCCAAGGGTGACAAGGTCACGATCCCCGGCTGGATCGCGTTCGAGCAGGTCGAGACCTCGGCTCGCACCGGCCGCAACCCGCAGACGGGCGCGGAGATCAAGATCCCCGCGGGCAAGCGCGTCAAGGTCACCGCGGGCTCGAAGCTCAAGGCTGCCGTCAAGTAAGACTGCCGCTCACGAAGGGGGATGCCGGACGGCATCCCCCTTCGTCGTCCCCCGGCGACCGATCCGCACCGGCGGCGGGCGGGTGCCCGCGCGGGGCGAACTACGCTGGAGAGGTGAATTCCCGCGCGCTCCGACTCGCCGGGCCACTGATCCTGGTCACCGCGGCGATCACGGCCCTGCTGCTGGGTCTCGTGTACGGCGGCGGCGCGCAGCCGCTCCTGCTCGGCGACCCCGGCCCACTCGTGCGCTGGGGACTTCCCGCGGCCACGCTGGTGGTGAACCTCACCGCCGCGGGCATGGTGGGATCGCTCGTGCTCGCTCTGTTCGCGCTGCGCGCGGGGGAGCGCGCGTTCGACACCGCCCTCGACACGGCATCCGCGTCGGCTGCCGGGTTCACCGTGGGCGCGGCGGTGACGGCGTTCTTCACCTTCCTCAGCATCTACAACGCCACCCCCAGTGCCGATGCCCAGTTCGGGCAGATCCTCGGCCAGTGGCTGGTCGACTCCGAGCCCGGCCGGGCGTGGCTCATCACGACGATCGCCGGCGCCGTCATCACGGTGCTGACCTTCGCGGTGCGAGGGTGGACGGCCACCCTCCTGGTGGCCGCTGCCGCCGTGGCCGCGCTCATCCCCATGGCGACCCAGGGTCATTCCGGTGATGAGGCCAACCACAACACGGCCGTCATGGCACTGGCGCTGCACGTCGTGGGGGCGGCGGTGTGGCTCGGCGGACTGGTGCTGCTCGTGGTGATCCGCCCGGTTCTCGCCCGCGCCGACGTCGGTACGGTACTCGGTCGCTACTCGTCGCTCGCGCTCGTCGCGTTCGTGGTGGTGGCTCTCTCGGGCACCGCGCGGGCGGTGGCCGGCGGGATCGGGTTCGCTCAGCTCGCCACGCCCTACGGCATCCTGCTCCTCGTGAAGGTGTGCGCGCTGATCGCGATCGGCGTGCTCGGTGCCTGGTATCGGCGGCGGCTCATCTCGCGCATCGCGCAGGATGCCGCCTCGCGCGTGTTCTGGGGTCTCATCGCGCTCGAGCTCGCGTTCATGGGAGTCGCCAGCGGCGCGGCCGTCGCCCTGGCGCGCACCCCGCCCGCCGTCGACACGACGCTTCCTGAGACCAAGACACCGGCCGAGTGGCTCACCGGCTCCCCGCTCCCGCCCGAACTCACACCCGAGCGCTGGTTCACGATGTGGGACATCGACGTCCTGTGGGCGTTCGCGGTGGGCTTCGGTCTCTTCTTCTACCTGGCCGGCGTGTGGCGCCTCATGCGCCGTGGTGATCGCTGGCCCCTGTACCGCACGGTGCTGTGGGTCGCGGGACTGCTGCTGCTGTTCTGGGTCACGTGCGGCCCGGTCAACGCCTACCAGGACTACCTGTTCAGCATGCACATGGTGGGTCACATGCTGCTGTCGATGGCGATCCCGATGTGCCTCGTCTTCGGGGCTCCCGTGACCCTCGCCGCCCGTGCCGTGCGCAAGCGCGATGACGACACGCGCGGGGGCCGCGAGTGGATCCTCTGGGCGGTGCACACCCCGTTCGCGCGGGTCGTGACCCATCCGCTGTTCGCGGCGGCGATGTTCATCGGGTCGCTGTGGGCCTTCTACTACAGCGAGCTGTTCCGGTGGTCGCTCTACGACCACTTCGGACACGAGTGGATGGTCGCCCACTTCCTCATCTCGGGCTACCTGTTCGTACAGTCGCTCGTGGGCATCGACCCGGTCCCCTATCGGCTTCCCCACGCTTTCCGTCTGCTCACCCTCATCGGGGTCATGGCCATGCATGCGTTCTTCGGCATCGCGATCATGATGTCGTCGGGCCTGTTCGTGGCGGAGTGGTTCGGTTCCATGGGGCGCACGTGGGGTGACCCGCCCCTGGTGGACCAGTACACCGGCGGGGGCATCGCCTGGTCGATCGGCGAGATCCCCACGCTGATCCTCGCCATCGTCGTGGCCGTGCAGTGGAGTCGCTCCGATGCACGCGACCAGCGCCGGTCCGACCGGCAGGCCGATCGCACGGGAGACGCCGAGCTGGCCGCCTACAACGCCCACCTGGCATCCCTCGCCGAGCGCGACGACCGCCAGGTGCAGCGTCAGGCGCGTTGAAGCCCTGGCGCGCTGAGGCCCAGGCGCGTTGAGGCCCAGGCGCGTTGAGGCTCAGTCGGCCGCAGACACCTGGATGGATGCCGTGCCGTCGGGCAGCACGGTGATGTCGCCGTCGATGAAGAACGGCACGTCCTCGTCGACGGAGGTGATCGACCCGTCGAAGATCGACTGGATGTCGACCTTGATGTGGGCCACGGCCTGCGTACGCCGGATCTGCCAGTCGGCGCCGTCGGGCTCCAACGACACCACCGGCTGCTCGCTGATCGACCACTCCGGTGCGTTCACGATGCGGTTGCGCACGGTGAACCCGAAGGGGCAGCCGGTGGGCTGGAGCACCTGCTGGGTGGCGCACTCGTCGAGGAATCCCTCGACCTTCTCCTGCACCACCCCGACGAACTTCTCGGTCGGCTCGGTCTGCAGGTCGACGGGGATCGTGGCGCGCGGCTTGTCGGACAGCACGGCGACACCGGGGCTCTCCGACAGCGGCGTGCGCACTTCGACCGAGTACAGGCCCGGCGAGAACACCAGCAGGGGAACGGCCGCCAGCGGGTCGGCCTCCGGTCCCGCCTCGAGCACCTGTCGCTTGTCGATCTCGAACCCGTTGACGCTGAACTGCATCGCACCGCGCACGGTGAGGTCGATCACCGCGAGGGGACTGGCAGCGAACCGCCACGACGGGGCGACCCCCACCATCCCGTCCTGCTCGACCCGGAACGTGGACCGTGCGCCGTGGGTGCCGGCGGTGTAGTCGACGGTCACCGCATGCACCCCGTCGTGCTCGATCGTCTCGACCACCGAGACGTCGCTCAGCGGCGCCAGCGCGGCGCGGCGCAAGAGCGCCTCGCTGGCATCCGAGGGCAGGCCCGCCCCCTCCGACTGCGCGGAATCGACCCGTACGCCGGGCACGGCGAGCGCATCGGCCGCGCGTCCCTGGGAGAGCAGGTCGAGATAGCGCTCGACGAAAGCTGCCGGACTGTACAGGCGGTCGTACATCACAGCGCCCGCCGAGTACACGGCACCCACCAGCAACACCCCCACGACGGCGAGCGCGGCCAGGTCGAATCGGGAGCGGGCACGCCGACGGCGGCGGCGAGGCGACGGTGTCGCCGCCTCGGGTGCGTCGTCGTATGCGTTCCGGTCCATCGTTTCAGTCTAGGAAACCGAGCCTGACAACTAGCATGGATCCGGTGAGCACGCCCCCTCTGTCGTCCGAACAGGAGGAGCTCTTCCGGCTGATCGAAGACACCCGAGAGCATGTCTTCGTCACCGGCCGTGCCGGCACCGGAAAGTCGACGCTGCTGCAGCACCTGGCGTGGAACACCCAGAAGCAGATCGCCGTCTGCGCCCCCACCGGTGTGGCGGCGCTCAACGTCGAGGGTCAGACCATCCACTCCCTCTTCCGACTGCCGATCGGTCTGATCGCCGACAGCGAGCTCGAGCAGTCCGAGCCGGCCCGGCGCATCATGAACGCGATCGACACGCTCGTGATCGACGAGATCTCGATGGTCAACGCCGATCTCATGGATGCCATCGACCGCTCCCTGCGGCAGGCGCGCCGCCGCCGTTCGGAGCCGTTCGGCGGGGTGCAGATCGTGATGTTCGGCGACCCGTACCAGCTCTCGCCCGTGCCTCCTCGGGGCGACGAACTGCGCTACATCAACGACCACTACCGGTCGTTCTGGTTTTTCGATGCGCAGGTGTGGGCCGGGCCGCGCGCGGATGCCGGGGCGATTCGCTCCGACGGACTGCTCGACCTGGGTCGCGTGGGCGCTCCGCTGCACATCAAGGAGCTGCGCGAGATCCACCGGCAGTCCGACCCCGGGTTCAAGGCGATGCTCAACGCCGTGCGCCACGGGGTGGTCACCGCCGACATCGCCCACGCGCTCAACACGGCCGGTGCCCGTCCGGTGCCCGAGCCGGCGGAGGGCGAACCGCCGATCATCACGCTCGCCACCCGCAACGACATCGTCAACCGCATCAATCAGCGTCATCTGGACGCGCTCACCGGGCCGGTGCAGACGGCGCGCGCCGACGTCGCCGGAGACTTCGGGAGGGGCGACAGCTACCCCGCCGATGTCGAACTGCAGCTCAAGGTCGGTGCCCAGGTGATGTTCCTGCGCAACGACCTCGGGATCAAGGGCGAGGGCCCGCGCTGGGTCAACGGCTCGATCGGTACCGTCACCCGCATCGCCGGGGGCACGGTTCGGGTGGAGATCGACGGCGAGGAGCACGACGTCGAGCCGGCGGTGTGGGAGAGGTTCCGCTACGCCTACGACCCGGGCAACCGCAAGCTCACCCGCGACATCGTGGCCGAGTTCACGCAGTTCCCCCTGAGGCTGGCGTGGGCCGTCACGATCCACAAGTCGCAGGGCAAGACGTACGACCGGGCCGTGATCGACCTCGGCTCGGGGGCGTTCGCGCCGGGACAGACCTATGTCGCTCTGTCGCGGCTCACGAGCCTCGACGGCCTCTACCTGTCGCGCCCGTTGCGCCCGAGCGACATCCTCGTCGACCACGACGTGCGTCGGTTCATGGCCGGGGTGCGCGCCGCCGGCGGCTGAGCGGTTGTCGGGCGCCGTTTCGTCTCGGGCGCTGTACTTCCTCGCTCAACGTCCGGTGGGTTGGCGGGCGCCCCGCGAGCGGAGCGAGACGAAACGCCGCGGCCCGAGGGGCGTCAGGCGGTCTGAGCGGACGGGTCCTGCTTCGCGGCGGCCAGGTCGGTGAACAGGTCGGTGTTGAACTGGTAGGCCACCAGCACCTCGTCGATCACCCGCTCGCGTTCCCGTTCGTCCCACGGCACGGCATCGAGCTGCTCGCGGTAGACCTCTTTGAACGCGGCCGGGTCGGCGATGTCGGCGAAGAGGTAGAAGCCGATGCCGTTCGTCTCGAACCCGAACTGGCGCGCCATGATCTTGCCGATGAACTGCCCTCCGGACAGATCGCCCAGGTAGCGCGTGTAGTGGTGGGCGACGAAGCCGCCTGCCCAGGTGGCGCCCACCTGACGGATGCGGTCGACGTACCGGCGGGTGGTGGGGAGCGCTTCGATGCGCGAACGCCAGTCGGGGCCGATGAGGAAGTCGAGGTCGGCTTCGAGGGCGGGGAGCCGCGTGAGCTTGTCGCTGATGAACGGCGCGGCGATCGGATCGTTCTTCATCCGTTCGGCGGCGGCCTCGAGCGCTTCGTAGATGAACCAGTGCTGCGCGACCAGCGCGACGTAGTCGTCACGGGTGCCGCGGCCGCGCATGAGGTCGGACATGAAACCCGCGTGCTCACTGCCCGAATGGGCGGAGGAGGAGCGTTCGCGGAGCGCGGCGGAGAACGGGATCGGCTCGGGCATGGCACGAGCATAGCGGAAGTTAGGTACAGCTAACCTGAAGGTTTCACCCGAGCATGCCAGCGTCGGGGCGTCAGGCGTGGGGGCGGGGCGTGACGCCCAACCGTGCGCACGCGGCGTCGTAGAGCGCCACGATCTCACGGCGCACCTCGTGGCGCTCGCTGATGGCGCCGCCGGGCCACGGCACGCGCACGACAGAGCGCTCTCCGCCGGCCGAGGTGACCTCCCACTCGCCGCCGTCGCCGTCGAAGGTCAGCATCCGAGCGGCGACGACGTCGGCATCCGTGGCGAACGCGCGGGCGATGAGGACGTTGTCGTCGACGTGGTCGTTGTTCATGTGGCCGAGCACGCCCCGCAGGGCGGCGTCGTCGAAAGCATGGGGCATGAGGACACCCTAAGTCCGGTGCGCCCCCGGGCGCCCGTCCCGGCACCCGGACCGTCCCGGCGTCCGGGCCTCCCCGACATCTGGGGGACTGCGCTCCGCCCCCGCGGTGCCATGAGGCGCATGACGTAGGCTGGAATACGGACTCATCGGGGGGTGACGGATGCCACGCAGCAACAGGGCGAGCAGGGTGCTGGCCGCTCTCGGCGTGGCTGTTCTGGCCCTCACCGGTTGTTCTCCCGGCACGTCCGTCGTCGACCCGCCCGTCCCGCAGGTAGACGCCGCGCTCCCGGCAGCTCTACAGGATGAGCTCGGGGCGGCCGTCGAGACGGCCATGGCCGCCACCGGCTCGACCGGCGCGATCGTCGAGGTGCGGGTGCCGTGGGCGGGTGTGTGGAAGAAGGCGTTCGGCACCACGGGAGGCGCGGACGCCCCGGTGGATGTCGACATGACCTTCAAAGCAGGCCCCATCACACGATCCATGACGTGCGACGTGCTGTACGCCATGGCGCACGCAGGCGTCGTCTCCGTCGACGACCCGCTCAGCCGATGGCTCGCCGGATACCCCACGGCGGAAGGCGTGACCCTCGGCCACCTGTGCGACAGCACGAGCGGCATCGCGCCCTACGCCGGTTCGGTGTCCGACCGCTGGTACGTCACGCCGACGCGGGCCTGGAGTCCCCGCGAGCTCGTCGCCTTCGGGATCTCGTCGGGACTCGCCTCCGAGCCGGGGGCGAAGTATCGCGACTCCGACAGCGGATACGTGCTGCTCGGCCTCGCGCTCGAGCGCGCCGGCCACGCCACCGCGCAGGAACTCTTCGAGAAGTACGTGTTCGAACCGCTCGGGATGACCGGCAGTTCGCTCCCCTCCGCCCTGTCGGGGTCGAACAGCCTCACCGGGCTGCGTTCGGGCACCGACGACGACGGCGAGGTCGAGTGCGCCGAGCCCGTCGATGTCACCGACGTGTCCCTCACCACCGGATTCACCGCTGCGGGGGCCGTGTCCACGGTCGACGACCTGAGCGACTACATCCAGGCGCTGGCACGGGGGACGCGGTCGTTCGACGACGGCGAGCGCTTCGACGACCCGCTCCCGGTCTCGTCGAAGTCGCCCACGTGGTACACCGCCACGGGAGGCGCGGTGCAGGCCGCGTCGCTGGTGGGTCAGGCCGGCGCCGTGCCGGGCTACCTCACGGCGGCGTTCGCCGATCGCGACACCGGAATGTCTGTGGTGCTCGTCCTCAACAACTCGCGTGCACCGGGGAGCGTGGCGCGTGATCTCGCGTGGCAGTTGGCCGCCGTGGTCTCCAAGGCTCCGCCGGCCGAGGGCCAGACGGCGCCGGATGCCGGTGGGCTGCCCTGGGAGGCGTCGACCTACGCCGACAAGGTCGCCTCCGCCGCCATCTGCCCCCTCCCGTGACCGCACGACCGACCACGGCGGTGACGCTGGTGGTGGCGGGCCTCGTGTGCCAGGAGGGAGGGGCTGCCCTCGCGGTGCAGCTGTTCCCCCACACCGGACCGCTCGGGATGGTGATGCTGCGCCTGTTCTTCTCGGCCGTCATCCTTCTGCTGCTCACCCGTCCCCGCTGGCGCGGCCATTCGCGGGGCGCCTGGGTCGCCGTTGTGCGATTCGGCGCGGTGCTGGCGGCGATGAACGGGCTGTTCTACCTGGCGCTGGAGCGGCTGCCGCTCGGCGTGACCGTCACGATCGAGGTGCTCGGGCCGCTGGTGCTGTCGATCGTCGTCAGCCGTCGCCGGTCGGCATGGCTATGGGCGGCGCTCGCGCTCGCCGGCGTCGTCGCCCTCGGGGGTGGCGGGTGGGGGAGGCTCGACCTGCTGGGGGTCGTCTTCGCGTTGGGTGCGGCCGCGACCTGGGCGCTGTACATCCTGGCATCCGCGCGCGTGGGTGCGCTGTTCACGGGACTGGACGGGCTCGCTCTGGCCATGGCGATCGGGGCGGCGCTCTCGCTCCCGTTCGGAATCGCGAACGCCGGGTCGGCACTCTTCCGGATCGACCTCGTCGCACTCGGCGCCGCGGTGGCCCTGCTCAGCTCTACGATCCCCTACGCGCTCGAGCTCCTCGCGCTGCGGAGGCTGCCGGCGTCCGCGTTCGCGATCCTCATGTCGCTCGCGCCCGCCACGGCGGCGCTCGCCGGTTTCGTGCTGCTGTCCCAGCACCTGTCGTGGCTCGAAGTCGTCGGAATCGCGCTGGTGGTGCTCGCCTCGATCGGTGCCGTTCGGGCGGCAGGCCCCCGAGCGCCGGCGGGCGAGGTCCCGCCTCCCGCCTGACGCGGGACGCGAAGGCCGCCAGGTGAGGCCAGGACGGGGGGCCGGGATGCCGGTCGCTCAGGTGCCGGGCGCCGTCAACCAGATGCCGTCGGTGAGCACCTGACAGGGAAAGCGCGTGACGCAGCGATAGTCACGCGACTCGTTGAACACCGCACGGTAGCTGCCGAGCTTCTTTCCCGTCTTCGCGCTCTTCCACGACACCCGCAGCACCATGCGCATCGACAGCGACTTCGTGGGGATCACGAACCAGTCGTGCGACACGATCGACGACGTGCCCTTCGGGATCGTGTACGCCAGCGCACGCTTGGCATGGGTGTACCAGCCCCCGTCGTAGCGCTGCAGATACCAGCTCACCGTCACGCGTTGGGCCGCCTTGGTCGACGATGACCGCGCGATCTTGTTCTGCGGGGCGATGAGGGCCGGATTCCACACGCAGTTCGGGTAGCGGATGCCGTTGATCACGATGTAGCCGACGCACTGCTGGTCGTGCGTGCCCTGCACCTGATCGAGCACGACGACCTTGCCCGGCTTCGAGCTCCGGTAGTAGGTGTATGCGTCCGCGGACTCGGTGGTGGCGGTCGTCATGGCCGCCACCAGGATCACCCCGGACACGGCCGACATCACCGCCCGCCACCGACCTGCGCCCCCGCGCCCCCGTTGCATGCTCACGGTCTACACCCGTGGGAGGTGCGGTGTCGAGGGGGGCGGGAGTGTCGAGCTCGTAAGCGCCGCGGGACAGCGCATACTGCGCCTCCCCTTCATCCGCGCAGTAAAAGGGGTCAGTAAGCGAGAACTGGGCCCGCGAGCGGCGCCCACTGTGGGATGAGCCGGGAGGGTGAACGGGGTCCACCTACGCCGCTCCGCCGAACGCGGCCGCCACGCCTGCATTGGTGATGGTGCCGGCGCGGGTGTTCAGTCCCGTCGCGAGCGCTGCGTCGTCGGCCATGGCGTGGTCGGCGCCGCGGTCGGCCAACGCCACGAGATAGGGCAAGGTCGCGTTGGTCAGCGCGCGGGTTGAGCTCTCGGGCACGGCGCCTGGCATGTTCGCGACGCAGTAGTACAGCGTGTCGTGCACCGCGAAGGTGGGCGCATCGTGGGTTGTCGGGCGCGAGCCCTCGAAGCATCCCCCCTGGTCGATGGCGATGTCGACGAGAACGGAGCCCGGGCGCATGCTTGCGACCATGTCGTCGGTGACGAGCTTGGGGGCCGACGCTCCGGGCACGAGCACCGACCCGATCACGAGGTCGGCGTCGGCGACCTGAGCGGCCACTTCCCAGCGGGTCGAGGCGCGTGTCTCGAGGGCTCCGCCGTACCGGTGCTCGAGTTCGCGCAGGCGCGGCAGCGACACATCGAGGACCGTGACCCGGGCGCCGAGCCCCAGGGCGTTGGCCGCAGCGTGCTCGCCGGCCACCCCGCCGCCGAGGACGACTACGTGGGCCCTCCGGGTGCTGGCGACGCCGCCGAGCAGCGTCCCCCGACCCCCGTGAGCGCGCATAAGGAAGTAAGACCCGACGGTCACCGACAGGCGCCCGGCGACCTCGCTCATCGGCGACAGCAGCGGGAGCGCCCGGTCGCGAGTCTGAACGGTCTCGTAGGCGATCGCTGTGGTGCCCGCATCGAGAAGGGCGGATGTAAGCGGGAGATCGGCGGCCAGGTGAAGGTACGTGAAAAGGGTGAGATCACCGCGCAGCCGGCCGTACTCAGCGGCGATCGGCTCCTTGACCTTCGTGACGATCTCAGACTCGCCCCACACCCGCTCGGCGTCGTCGAGGACGACGGCGCCGGCGCGCTCATACGCCTCGTCGGAGATTCGCGATCCGAGTCCCGCGCCGCTCTCGACGAGCACACGATGTCCGCGCGCGACGAGAGCATCCACGCCGGGTGGAGTGACTGCGACGCGGTTCTCGTTGTTCTTGATCTCCGTGGGGACGCCGATGATGGCCATTGGGCTGCTCGATTCTGATCGGGTAGGGCCGATTTGATCAAAATCGTCGCACTGCTATCGAAGCTCGAGGGGCCTAGCCGCAGAATATTCGGTCAGCGGCACAACTGCATGAATGTTCGTCGGATGTACCCCTGCGCGGTGAGGGCGCATCGAAGGATCTGCGGGATAACGCGCGTGACGCAGTGCACCGGCGCCTCGTCGGACTGCTCGCCGCCGACACCCGGGCGACGAGCGCCGAGCTGCCGACGCGACCCGGCGACTTCATAGGAGCACGTCGCCGTCGCGGACTCCGCGGCACCGTGCCGCTTCGGCGTCGATCGCCTGTCGACCGCCTTCCTGGCCTGAAAATGCGTAAACAATGACGTATATTGGTTGATGGATCCGCAATAGTTCAGATTCAATCAATTCGCATGCGAGGGGAGAGCGATGCCAGACCGCGATCTCCTGCTCGTCGCCGATGTCGGCACGACGATGATCAAGGTGTCGCTGTGGGATACCGACCTGCGCCGTCCGCTCGCGATGCACCGGCACGAGTACGGCCTCGAAGTGACAGGGGAACGGGTCGAGTGCGCCCCCCACACATACCTGGCTGCGCTGGACGAGGGGATTCTCGCGCTCCTCACTGATACCGACCGCGCGCAGCGCGTGCGGGCACTGGCCCTCACGACTCAGGGCGAGACGCTGCTGGTGGTGGACCACCGGAACGAGCCGGTGGGGCCAGCGATCGTCTGGCTCGATGCGCGGGCATCCGCCGAGGCCGACGAACTGCGGGGCCTCCTCGACCAGGCCGAGTTCTCGCGGCGCACCGGAGTGCCGCGCCTGGACGCGCAGGTCCCCCTCGCCAAGGCGCGGGGGCTCGCTCGCGCACACCGCGATGTGCTCGACGCCGGCGGTGGCATCCTCCTCCTGGAGGACTATCTCGTCGCCGAGCTCACCGGTCGCCGGGTGACGACGGCGTCGCTTCAGACCTCGACCGGCTGGTTCGATCTGACCTGCGACGGATACTGGGAGGCTGCCCTCGAAGCGGCAGGAGTCGGCCGCCACCATTTGCCCGAGATCGTCCCCTCGGGCCGCGCGGTCGGTCCGCTGCGCGAGTCGTGGGCACGCCGGTGGGGACTCGCACGAGACATCGTGCTGGTCTCGGGGGCCATGGACCAGACGGCAGCCGCGCTCGGGTCCGGCGCCCTGGATCCGGGGGATGCGATCATCGGGTTCGGCACCGCTCTCACGCTCACAGCGACCACCGATGCAGTACCGGCTGAGGGCGGGCGGCTGACGGTGTACCGCCACGCCGTGCCCGGTCGATACCTCGTGCTCGACTTCCTCCCGACCGGTGGTGCCGTCCTCACCTGGCTCCGCCGGCTGCTCGACTCCGACGGCGAAGGGATCGACTACGCACGGCTCGACGAGCTCGCCTCGGCCGTGCCGCCGGGCAGCGACGGCGTGGTCACCCTTCCGGGCTTCGGGGGTGACGACGGTGGCGGCGACGCCGCACCGGGGGCCTTCGTCGGACTCGGCCTGAACACCGCTGCGGGCCACCTCGCCCGCAGCGTCATGGAGGGCACGGCCTTCGCCCTGCGCGAAATGCTCATCGCATTCGAGGAGCACGGTATCCCGGCCCGGCGCCTGCACACGACCGGAGGAGGGTCGCGCAGCGCGGTCTGGCAGCAGATCGTCGCAGATGTCTGCCAACGAGAGCTCCGCCGCCTCGACGCCGACGAGGCGGCGTCGCGGGGAGCCGCGCTCTTGGCAGCCTGGGGGAGCGGGGCGCTGCCGTTCGGCACGCACCCGGACGCGCCGGCCGCGGCGGCGGTGGTTCCCGACCCGGCGCAGCGCGAGGTCTACACACGAGCACACCGCCGATTCCGCCGGGCCGTCGAGGCGCTCTCCCGGTTCGACGACGTCGACGCGCACCCCTCCGCCCCCTCGACCTTGGAGCAGCAATGACCCTCCGCCCGTCCTTCCCCGCCGTTCGCCGAACCCTGCCACGGCTCGGAGTGCTCGGTCTCCTGCTCGACGCCTACCGGCCGCTCTTCCCCGGCATTCGCGAGCATCAGGAGGCCTTTCTCGAGCGCGTGCTCGCCGAACACGCCGATGTGGCGGAGTTCTTCTTTCCCGGGGCAGCCGTCGACCGCGAGGGGATCGAGCGCACGATGGCGCAGTTCGCCGCCGACGGCCTCGACGGCGTCGTGATCGTGATGCTGTCGTACGCGCCCGGCCAGCACGTTCTGCGCGCCGCAGTGGATAGCCCGCTTCCGCTCGCGTTGGCGCTCATCCAGCCTGAGCAGACCGTGCGCCGGGACGTGGTCGAGTTCGATCTCACGGTGAACCAGGGAATACACGGTGCGCAGGACGTCGTGAACACCCTGCTGCGCGGAGGCGTGGACATTCAGCTCTACGCGGGCAGTCGCGACGACGGTCGATTGCGGCGCTTCCTCGCCGACTTCGGGACAGCGTGCGCGGCGACCGCCGAACTGCGCCGGTCGCGGATCGGTGCCATCGGTGCGCTCACCGGCATGGGCGACATCATCACCGACGAGCTCGTGCTGTTCCGGCGTATCGGGCCCCAGATCGTCCACGACGCGGTCGGCGAGGTCTACAAGCGCGTCGCGGCCGTGGCCGATTCTTCCGTCGCCGAGCGGGTCGCGTGGGACCGCGAGCACTTCGATGTCGACGAACGACTCGGTGACGATGAGCACGCCTACGCCGTGCGGCTGTACCTCGGTCTGCGCTGTTGGCTCGAAGACAACGGTCTGGCCGGGTACACGGCGCACTACGAAGACTTCGGCTCCGATGGGCGGTTCGCCCAGCTCCCCCTGCTGGCTGCCTCTCACCTTCTGGCCGACGGGTTCGGTTACGCCGCCGAGGGCGACATCCTGGCGGCGACACTGGTCACCGTCTTCGCGCGGCTGTTCGGTGAGGCGAACTTCAGCGAGATGTACATGTTCGACCTCGAGCGCGACGCGATCCTGTTCGCCCACGCGGGCGAGGGCAACTGGGCGACCTCCGCGGCGCGGCCGCGCATCGTGCATCGCGTGCTCACCGAGGGGGGTCTCGGCGACCCGCCCACGCCGATCTTCACGCCGCGCCCCGGCCGGGCGACGATCGCTTCGCTCGTGCATCTCGGCGGCGAGGAGTACCGGATGGTCGCGGCCTCCGGCGTTGTACTCGAGGAGGTGGAGCTGCCCGGCTGCGACATGCCGTCGTTCTTCTTCCGGCCCGATCGCGGCGCGGCCGCCCTCGCCGAGTCGTGGATGCGTTCGGCCGGGGCGCACCATCAGGCCGTGGTCCTCGGCGATGCCGAGGAGAGGCTGCGCATGTGGTGCGCAATCAACCGCGTCGAACTCGTTCTGCTCTAGTCGTCGGAGGAACCCATGCACACCAATGTGACACTCTCGTTGCGCGATCTGCTCGGCGACGAGCACCTGGATGCCGTCGTGCGTGCGGCGCGCGCGCTCACGGGGCGTGAAGAGAAGGAGCTCGCCGCCCTCGCGTCCGAACGGGTGGAGTTCTTCCCCCCCGCCTTCGCCGAGCGCAGTGCTGAACTTGCCGAGCGCGCCGGAGAGATGCTCGTGCGGGGCGTGGAAGGCGCGCTCGCAGGGGCGGGGACCGCGTCGTTCGAGGCAGCGCAGCGCAGCGACGCGGCGCCTCTCGGCGGACTCGGCGTCTGCCGCGTCGGCGAGGACGGGCGCCTCAGGATCGCCGCCAAGAGCGAGCACTATCAGCTGAGCCTCGGTCACGCCTTTCCCGGCTACGGCCTGATCGACCGGGCGCGGGCGCTCGGCATCCCCAACGCGACCCACAACAACACCCGCGGACACGTCACCCGCACGGCAGAGCGCGCGCTCGTGGCCGCCGCCAACGGCGTTGGCACGGATGCCGTCGACGTGCTGCGCGCGACAGCGCCGGCGCACGCCCTCACGAGCGTCGTGAACCTGGAGACGGGCTCGCTGGCTGCCGAGGCTGCGCTGAAGATGATGCTCGACCGCTTCCGCGCCAGCGGATCGGAGCGCCCACCGCGGGCCGCGGACGTTCCCGTCTTCCTCGTGATGGGCGACTTCGAGGGCGGCACGGCGGCCAATTACCATGGCACCACCGTGCTGGCCCAGACCCTGCGAGGGATGTGGCCGCAACTGAAGGCCCAGGCGGATGCCGCCGGGATCTACCGCGTGGTACCGGTGGCGATCGGCGACGTCGCGGACTTCCGCGCGAAGCTCGCCGAGTTCAACAGCGACGGATACGGGGTCGCCGGTTTCTGTCACGAGATCGTGCTCATGAACTACGGCGGGATCGCTCTCGATGTCGACTATCTGCGCGAGGTGTACGCCCTCTGTCACGAGGCCGGGGTGCCGGTGTTCTGCGACGAGATCCAGAGCGGCGCCTGGTATGGAGAGCTGTTCCTGTTCCGTCGGTACGGGCTGACCCCCGACGTGGTCGCGATCGGCAAGGGCTTTCCGGGGGGAGAGTATCCGGCCAGCCGCGTGCTCGTGACCGCCGAGCTCGACACCCTCGCACAGTTCGGAGCGCTGGTCACCAACGGGCAGGAGGAGCTGGCGAGCCTCGCGTACCTCGTGACGATGGCCTTCGTCTCGGCGAACGCCGACGAGATCGACCGGATCGGGCGCCGCTATCAGCAAGGCTTGCGCGCGCTCGCCGCGGAGCACCCGGCGAGCCTCGCCGGCATCAACGGCGACGGGCTGATGGGTGCGCTGGTGTTCCGCGACGCGGAACGGGCATCCGAGTTCTGCCGCCTGCTCGACCGTGACCACGGCATCGACATCAGCGCTCAGACCTACAAGGCCAGCTCGCCTCCCGTCGCCCTCACGAAGTTGCCGGTCATCTCCGATGACCGGGTCGTGGATGTCGTTGTGGGCCGTATGCACCTCGCTCTGGTCGCCATCGAGGCCGAGGCCGAGGCGGCACAGTGAGCGGGGTCGTCGTGCGCGAACAGGAGCGCACCGTCGTCTATCAGCCGCTCGTGCGACCGGGCTTCGCGGCCTGGGTGACGGGGTTCGACTACGACGAGGAGAGGATCGGCCTGTCGTTCAAAGAGACGATCGCGCAGTCAGATCCGCACTTCGTCGCTCCGCGACTGGAGATGGGCGAGGCCGTGGGCGCTCCCGTGTCGTACGGATCGATCGAGTGCGGCAGCGCGGAGCAGCGTTCATTTCGCGTCTATCTCGCCTCCGGCGACGGCGGCGATACCTGGCAGGAGACGGGCCGCTGCGCACTCGAGGAGGGCTCGTTCTGCAACATCGGGTTCGCGGATGGTCGCATCGTCGGCCTCGACGTCCCCCGCATCAACGAGGATCGCACCGGCTGGTGCGACTACATCGATGTGCGCGAGAGCGTCGACGGAGGAACGACCTGGGCGCCGGTGACCCGGCTGCTCGAGGGCGAGGCCCCGTATCTGTGGCGCGTGCGGCGGTTGCGGGACGGAACCTATGTCGTGCTGGCCTCTCTGTACGGGACCGCATGGGGCGAGGGTCGGTCACGGCCCACGCGCAACACGATGCTCCCGGGCGAGACGTACATCGGCAAGATCCAGCCGTTGTTTCTCACCACAAAGGACGGGCGGACCTTCACCGGTCCCCACTACGTGCTCGCCGGAACGGGAGCACACGAGTTCGACGTCGTCGAGATCGATGACGAGACTCTGCTGTTCGTCGTGGGGGATGTGCAGGCGACGCCCGTCGCCCGCCAGCTCGTGCGCCGCGACGGCGACCGCTTCTATCCCCGTGCCGTCCTCCCGATTCGCCAGGGTGCCCCGGCCGACCCCGCGGGCGACCCGCAGGGCGGCTGGGTACCCGAATCGATCGTCCGCACTCCCGAGGGACTGCTGGTCGGTTCGCGCAGGGGCAAGCCATACTCGGTCTCGAACGATCTCGGTGAGAACTGGCATCCGATCGAGGGTCTGCCGCCGAGCCTCTACCAGCCGTTCCTGCAGATCCTGCCGGACGGGCGCCTCGCCAACTTCGGCCATGTCGGTTCGGACTCGGCGTTCGGCGAGCAGGACATGTCGATCGGTGTCGACCGGTTTCGTCTCGACGATCGTCGCCCTCCGTCACCGAACATCGAATTGGCACGCAGCATGGATGCCGCGCGCACGCACTACCTCAACCGTTTCACCGCACGGTTGACGCAGGACGGTGTTCCGGTCGAAGGAGTCCCCCTCCGCTTCCGTGTGCTTGCCGTGTGGAATGAGGACGGCTCTGCCACGACGCGTACGCTCGAGACCCCCGACACGGTGATCATCGCGGTGACAGGGCCCGACGGGGTCGCCGTCTGCGATGTGGCGGAGTTCGACGGACGCGCCGACATCCACCTCGCCTACTACGTCGACGCCGTCCACGACGCCGACGCGCAGAGCCCTGTCGGACCGGCGCGCAGCGCGGCTCAGTGCGTGCTCGCCCTGACCCACCACCGGCGCGACCGTCACCCCTACGACGCCTACCTCGCTCATGGGGTGGTCTGCGTCGCGCCGCGTCTGCTCGATGAGCACCCCGATCTTCTCGATCTCATCGATCGGCTCGTTGCGGCCGGTGAGACCGAGACGCTTGCCCCGGACGCGCTGCCGGCCGACATCGTGGACCGCTTCCTCGCTGCCGGCGTGCTCGTGCGCCGTGGCACCGAGCTCGCCTGGCTTGCCAGCGTGCACGCCCCTCACCCCCTCGCCGGCGCCCGAGTGCAGAACTCCGGCGACTGGTTCGAATGACCCAGAAGGAGAATCATGTCTGTCACCGCTCCCGTCCGACTCTCGCGGCTGTTCGCTGCCGACGGCCGCTGCCTCGATGTCGCGATCGATCACGGCACATTCGGTGAGGCGTCCTTCCTGAACGGCATCGAGGACATCGAGAAGACGGTTGCGACGCTCGTCGCCGCCGCGCCGGATGCGATTCAGCTGTCGCCCGGTCAGGCGCCCGTGCTGCAGGAGATGCCGGGGCGCACCCCCGCCCTGGTGATGCGCACCGATGTCGGCAACTTCTATGGGCCCGCCAGGCCCGACTACCTCTTCAGTGCCCTGATGGACGCCGCCTTCGAGCGCGCGGTGCGTTTCGATGCCGCATGCGTCGTGGTGAACCTCCTGAGTCTCCCGGGCCATCCGGAGCTGTTCGAGCAGTCGGTGCGCAACGTCGCGCGCGTGCGCCGCTGGGCCGACGAGACGGGAATGCCCCTCATGGTCGAGCCGCTTGCGATGAAGCCGGACGACGCAGGCTACGGCGTCGACGGCGATATCGACAAGATCACCACCCTCGTGCGCCAGGCGGTGGAACTCGGTGCCGATCTGGTGAAGGCCGACCCGAGCGACCGCGCGGAGGAGTATGGTCGTGCCGTCGAGGCGGCCTCCGGCCGCCCACTGCTGGTGCGCGGAGGTGGGCTGGCAGACACCGACTGGGTGCTCGCGCGCACGCGGGAACTCATGGGCACCGGCGTCGCCGGCCTGGTCTACGGGCGCAATATCCTGCACCACGCCGACCCGGTCGGCATGACGCGGGCGCTCATGGCGCTGACACACACCGATTGCTCGATCGAGGAGGCACGCGAGCTCGTCGGAGCCGTCGCGGGTGCGCCGACGCCCGCGAGCTAGGGTGGGCGCCATGGGTCTGCGGCGCGTCGTCTATGGAGCGCAGCTGCTGGTGCCGTTCCTGCTTCCGTGGCTGTTGTTCCTCGGGCCGGTGTGGGCCGGCGTGCGGTCGGGATGGCTGTCGAGCTTCGGCTTGATCATGCTCGGTCCGGTGCTGACGATCGCCCTGTGCGTGCCGGTGCTGATGTCGCTGCGCGACCGGGTCGCCTACCGGGCCCGAGCGGGAAGCGGTCCCTACACGGTCGCGACCCTCGTGTGCTGGAGCGCGCTCGCGATCGCGGCGCTCTTCATCACCGAAGACACGGCATCGCCTCCCGCGAGCATCGTCGCGGTCTGGACGGGGGCAGCGATCGGCTCGGTGGCGTCGCAGTACCTGTTCTTCCTGGCGATCGCGGCGGCGGCCGTCTCCTGGGCGGGCGCATGCTGGTTCGCCGGCCGGGGGTGGTTTCGCTCGCGTGATGCGCAGGACGGCTGAGCCTATCCTGTCGCTCCTCCGGCCGGTGGCCCGGAGGAGACCGCGGCCGGCGCGAGCGATGGCGCGCGCAGCGCGGGAGAGAGGGTGACGGCGACCGCGACGAGGGCGAGCACCGCCAGCAATGCCGAACGGATGCCGATCTGCTCGCCCAGTGCGCCGAGGGCGGCGGGGCCGGCGAGGAAGCCCACGTACCCCGTGGCGGCGACGGCGCCGACGCGGGCCGCCGCGCCCTCGGGAGATCCCTCGGCGGCGGCCGAGATGCACAGCGGGAAGGCGAGGGCCGCCCCGAGGCCCCACAGCACCACCGCCGCGAACGAGGCGGCCACCCCGGGGGCCAGCACGACCCCGAGGATGCCGAGTCCGGCCAGCAGGCAGCTCGCCATCACCAGCGCTACCCGCGGCACGCGGCGCAGGACGAAGGGTCCACTGAGGCGTCCGGCAGCCATGGCTGCGGCGAAGGTCGTGTACACGATCGATCCGACGCGTTCGTCGACACCGTGACCGTCGACCATCACGAGCGGCAGCCAGTCGTTCGCGGTGCCTTCGGCGAGGGCCAGCGCGAGGACCACCGCGCCGATGCGCCACACGCGCGTGTCCCGCCAGGCCTTCCCCGGCGGGCGCCTCTGTCGCGTGTCCGCTGGGGCGCGCCGGCCGCACCCGCCGGGAAGGGAACGGACGGCGATCAGCCCTGTGGCAGCGGCGATCGACGCTGCGATCGTCAGCTGCAGCGGAGCGGACACACCGCCGGCGGTGAAGGCGATGCCGACGATCCCTCCGATGACGGTGCCGAGGCTGAAGGCTCCGTGCAGGAAGGGGAGCACGGCACGCCCCTGCACCCGCTCGAGGTCTGCTCCGTCGATGTTGAACGCGATCTCTGCGCACCCGAGGCCCAGACCGAAGGCGGCCAGGCCCAGCGCTACGGGCCAGGCCTCGGCCGCCGCCGTTCCCGCCGCAATCGCGAACGTCCCCCCGACCCAGAGGACGAGGGTCGCCGCGATCGCCGCTCGGGTCCCTACCCGCAGCACGAGGGGAGTGCCGCCGAGGACACCCAGCATGGAGCCGAGTGCGAGGCAGAAGAACAGCATTCCCATCCCCGCCGTGCTGAGGGCGAGAGCATCGCGGATGGCCGGGGTCCGCGTGACCCACGACGCCAGGGCGATGCCGGGCACGAGGTAGAGGGCGAACAGTGCCACGAACCGTCGCCTCGTCACGGCATCGCCGCTCACTGTCGCCTTCCGCGCGTCCACACCGCGGTCACCTCGAGCGCAGAATCCAGTTCGACGAGATCGGCCCGACTGCCGACGTCGAGGGTGCCCCGAGAACGCTCGCCCAGTATCTCGGCGGGCACGCGAGTGGCCGCGGCTATCGCGGCGACGAGCTCGATGCCGGCGTCGACGCAGACCCGGATCGCGCGGTCGAGGGTGAGTGTCGAGCCGGCGAGGGATCCGTCTTCGCCGATGCGGGCGATGCCCCCGCGCACCGTGACGATGTGACCTCCCAGCGGATACTGGCCGTCAGCGGCGCCGGCAGCGGCGATCGCGTCGGTGACCAGGGCGATGCGCCCGGGTGCCAACGAGAACGCCAGCGAGATCACGTCGGGGTCGACATGCACTCCGTCGGCGATGATCTCGAGCGTCGCGCCGCTGCGGGCGGCCGCCATGACCGGGCCGGGCGCACGGTGATGGATGCCGGGCATGCCGTTGAACGCGTGGGTGAGGATCGTGGCGCCGCGCGCGAAGGCGGCCCCCGCCTGAGCGCTCGTGGCCGAGGTATGGCCCACCGCGACGCGGACGTCGGCGTCGAGCAGGAGGTCGAGCACCTCGTCGTCGGCATGCTCGGGCGCGAGGGTGATCTGACGGAGGGTGCCGTCGGCGACGTCGAGGAGCTCGGTCACGAGCGCGGCCGTCGGCCGTAGCAGGAGGGAGGGGTCATGGGCGCCACGGTGGGCGTGATCGAGGAAGGGTCCTTCGAGATGCGTGCCGAGCACGCGGTCGTCGATTCGTGCTGCGTCGCGGATCGTGGCCACGCGCTGGAGAAGTAGCTCCCAGGGCGCGGTGGCCAGCGATACCGCGAGCGAGGTGGTCCCGTGCCGCCGGTGGAACGCCGCCACCTCGAGCACGTCCTCGAGATCGCCCTCTCCCGACCGACCGCCGCCGCCGTGAGTGTGGATGTCGACGAATCCGGGGCACACCAGTCGTCCGCTCGCGTTGTGCACCCGGTCGGCGGCGATGCCAGGGTCGCCCGTGCCTCGCCGTGCGATGCGGCCGCCGCGCAGCAGGAGCCAGCCGTCGTCGGTGATGCCGCCGGCGTCGGCGAGGCGAGCACCGCAGATGAGAGTGCCGGTCGAGACGTCAGACATGAGCAGGGCTGCCGGAGGCGAGCACGTGCAGCAGCCGGGCGGCCTCGGTGGCGAGGGCGTCGCGGCCGGCCACCGCATAGGGGCGGGAGTCCACCGCCGTCGGATGCGCGTCGAGCCAGGTGCGCACCGCCCCGGTGAACGCGGCGTTGAGATGCGTCGACACGTTCACCTTCGTGATGCCGTGGGCCACGGCCGCACGCATCTGATCGTCGGGCACCCCCGACGATCCGTGCAGCACGAGCGGCACCCCGGCGCTCTTGCGCAGTCGGGCGATAAGGTCGAGGTCGAGCCGGGCGTCTCTGCTCGTCATCGCGTGCGAACTGCCCACGGCGACGGCGAGCGCATCCACGCCGGTCGCCGACACGAATGCTCGGGCTTCGTCAGGATCGGTGCGCACGCCCGGGGCATGGGCACCGTCTTTGCCGCCGACCTCGCCGAGCTCGCCCTCGACGAGCACACCGTGCGCCCGGGCCCGCGCAGTCACCCGGGCCGTCTGGGCGAGGTTCTCGTCGTAGGGGAGGCGCGAGGCGTCGAACATGACGCTGCTGACGCCCAGCTCGATGCCCTCATCGACCAGTCGCGCATCCTCGATGTGGTCGAGATGCACCGACAGCCTCGCGCTCGATGCGCGCGCGACGGCGAGGGTGGCTGTCACGATCGGCTCCGACTGCCCGTGGAAATGGATGCAGTTCTGTGAGATCTGAAGGATGAGGGGCAGGCCCGCCTGCTCGGCGCCCGTGGCGAGCGCCTCCGCGGTCTCGAGGTGCACGACATTGAACGCACCGACTGCCGTGCCCGAGGCGACTGCCTCGTCGATGAGTTCCCTCGTGGTCACCAGTGCCATACGTCCTCCTGCGGGTCTTCGGACTCTTCGACCGCCACGTGGGAGAGCAGGTCTCGCCACGACGGGTCAAGCTCGCCCGCCACCGGTGAGAGCACTGCCGATCCCGACCAGGCCACTGCGCGCCGCAGCGCCTCGGCATCGACGCTCGCGCCGTCATCGAGCGAGGCCGCCAGGGCAGCCGTGGCTGCGTCTCCGGCGCCGGTCGGGTTGCCGTGGAGCACGCGGTCGAGTCGGGCTGATACCACCCGGTCGGCGTCGACCAGAAGCATGCCGGCCTCTCCCCGGGTGACCACGACCGTGCCCGCGCCGGCGTCGATCAGCCGCCGCGCGGCCGTGATCGGGCCGGGGGCGTCGGGCGCCGCGGAGCGCAGTTCGACGAGATTGGGCTTGAGCAGCGAGACCCCGGCCGCAGCGGCGGCGTTCAGCGTGTGGCCACCGCCGTCGACGATCACCGCCGCGCCGCGGGCGACCCCGCGCGCGGATAGTTCGATGATCGCCTCGGCGCCCATGCCCTCAGGAAGGCTTCCGGAGATGACGACGGTTGTGAGTCCGGGCAGGCTCGCGAGGGTGTCTTCGAGGGAGTGCATGGCCGTCTCACCGGGATGCGCACCCGCCTCGTTGAGGACGGTCGCGCGGCCGCGCCGCTGCTCGTGGATCGTGCGTGAGACGCGCGTTGCGACGTCGGTCTGGACGAGGTGGGCGTCGAGGCCTGCCTCGGCGAGATCGCGGGTGAATTCGCGCCCGGCCTCTCCGCCCACGCACGCCAGCACAGCTGAGGCGATCTGCTGCTGATGGAGGATGCGCGCGACGTTGACCCCCTTGCCGCCGGCGCGACGACGCGCGGGACCGGTGCGCTGGGTCTCTCCCGGCATCAGCTCACCGACGACGATGGTGACATCGATAGCCGGGTTCGGGGTGATGGTGGCGATCACGAACGATTCTCCGTCGTGTCGGTGAGCAGATCGCGGGCGGCCAGTGCTGCACCCCAGGTGCCGGCATCCTGTCCGAGCACAGCGCGAGCGAGCGTCGGCACAGGGTCGTTTCGGCGGGAAGCGGTCAACTGTTCGGAGAGCGGTAGGAGGAGGGCGTCGCCGGCTTGGGAGAGACCACCACCGATGACGATGATCTCGGGCGCCAGCAGCGCAGTCAGCTGAACGAGGCCCACCGTCAGCGCCGACACGGCTCGCTCCCAGACGAAGGTCGCGACCGCGTCGCCGGCGGCGGCCCGTTGGACGACGTCGGCGGCGCTCGCGGTGCTGTCGCCGCTGCCCTGGCGGTAGGAGTCGGTGATGGCGCGTGCCGATGCGATCGCTTCGAGGCAGCCGGTGCGGCCGCAGCGGCAGACGGGTCCCCGAGGGTCGACGACGGTGTGCCCGAGCTCGCCGGCATGGCCTCGGCCGGCATAGGGGCGCCCGTCGATGATCAATGCGGCGGCGATTCCCGTGCCGATCGTCACGATCGCGGCATCTCGTGCCCCGCGGGCGGCACCCAGCCGGAACTCGGCCGCTCCGGCTGCACGGACGTCGTGTGCGACGGCGACCGGGTAGCCGGTGGCCGTCGCCACCCGATCGCGGAACGGGAAGTCTTGCCAGCCCAGATTGGTGGAGCGGATGCCGACGCCGCGGTGTTCGTCGACGATGCCGGGAACGGCCAGCCCGATTGCGTCGAATGCCTGCCCCGCGTCGACGAGGTCGCGTGCGAGGCGAGCAGTCTCTGACACGATCGCGTCGGCCGACGTGCCGCCCTCCCGCGGCGTGTTCAGACGCGTGATCGGTCCCATCGTCCCGGAGGTGTCGAGCACCCCGACCTTGAGGTCGGTGCCGCCGACGTCGATCGCGAGCACGGCCGGACCTCGACCCGCCGCGGCGGGATCGGGGCCAGGCGTGCCGAGGTCGATCACGTGAGAATGACCGATCGGGTCAGATTGCGCGGGGCGTCGGCGTCCAGGCCCCGATCCCGCGAGCGCGTGAGGGCGACGCGGTGTGCGCGGACGAGTTCGGCCAGCGCGTCGACGTCACCGCCGGCGAGGTGGGCACCCGTGCGGGCGACCTCCTCGGCGAGGCCGGCGGGGGCATCGCCGAACATCCAGACGGCTCGGCCGGGTGCAGCGATGCTCAGGGGGCCGTGCCGGTACTCCATCGCGGGATACGACTCCGTCCAGGATTGCGAGGACTCGCGCATCTTGAGGGCAGCCTCGTGCGCGAGGCCGATGGTCCAGCCCGTGCCGAGGAACGTCACCTGCTCCGCTGCGACCAGCGCGTCCGGCACGGGCTCGGCCAGAACGGCGCGCGCCTGCGCCGAGATGCCGGCGATGTCGTCGCCGAAGGCTGCGCGGGCGAGGGCGACCACGGTGCTGGCGAATCGGGTCTGCACGACCGAGCGTTCGTCGGCGAAGGGGAGGGCGATGACCTCGTCGGCCAGAGCACCGATGGGCGAGTCGGCGTCGGCGACGATGGCGATCTTGCGCATCGAGGTCGGGGTGGACGCCAGGAGTGCCTCGACCTCCGAGGTCGTGCCGGAACGGCTGATCGCGACGACGGCGTCATAGTCCCGTGAGGGGACAGGTGCCTCGGAGGCGGCGAACGCGTCGGTGAGGCCGAGCCCGCCTCCCTCACGCAGCGTTGCGATCGTCTGTGCGACGAACCACGACGTTCCGCACCCGACGATCGCAACGCGCTCGCCGGGGCGGCGGATCGACGCGAACTCATCGGTGAGCGCTGCGGCACGCTCCCAGCAGTCGGGCTGGCTCGTGAGCTCCTCCTCCATATAGGCGCCGGCGGGGTGATCGAGTTCCGAGTTGACGGTCATGCGGGTCCTCAAGTGATGCGTCGAGTCAATGAATCATGACTAGAGTGATCATATGTGATTGAAAGACGCTAGTCCAATCACACAAGCGCGGTTCTTGCGCACTACCCGCGCAGCTGTACGCGCGATCTCGTCGTAATCCCCTCGTCAGGAGACAACCGGAGTGCCCCCTCTTCACCGTCGCCCAGAGCGAAATGCACCGCCCAGCATCGACCACCGTTCACGGTCCGCGCGTCCTGTCGTCGTGGTCGCTGTGCCGATCGCCGCGCACCTTATCGAGCGATTGCGCGCACGCCAGGACATCACGGTGCTGTGCGATCCGACGCTGCTGCCGCCGCGTCGCCACGTGGCCGACTACGAAGGCGACCCGACATTCGTGCGCGATGCCCAGGCGCAGCGCAGCTACGACGCGCTCATCGATCGAGCCGACATCCTCTTCGGCATTCCCGACACCGACCCGGCAGCCCTGCGCCGGACCGCCGCAGCCAACCCGCATCTTCGCTGGGTGCATACGATGGCAGCCGGCGGAGGAGCGCAGATCCGGGCGGCCGGGCTCTCTGCCGAGCGGCTGGCGGGGATCGAGGTCACGACCTCCGCGGGCGTCCACGGTCAGGCGCTCGCGGAGTTCGCCCTCCTCGGCCTCCTCGCCGGTGTCAAGGATCTCCCGCGCTGGCAGCGCGACCAGCGTGCCACGCACTGGCCCCCTCGACGCCCCGTTCGGCAGGTGCGCGACACGACGGTGCTCGTGCTCGGCACCGGCGGCATCGGCTCAGAGGTGGCCCGCCTGCTCGGGCCGTTCGGGACCACGGTCTGGGGACTCGTCAAGGAGCACGGTGGGCGTGCCGAAGGATTCGCTCGCACGGTATCGACGGACGACCTCTCCGAGGTGCTCCCGCAGGTCGACGCGCTCGTGTGCGCGCTTCCCGACACGCCGCGGACTCGCGGGCTGGTCGATGCCGAGATGCTCGGGCGGCTGGCGCCCGGAGCGATCGTGATCAACGTGGGCCGCGGCACGGTCATCGACGAGGGCGCGCTCGTGGCGGCGCTGGAGAGTGGACGCGTCTCGTTCGCAGCGCTCGACGTGTTCGAGCGGGAGCCTCTGCCCCACGACAGCCCGCTGTGGGCCAGCGACCGCGTGCTCGTGAGCCCGCACACGGCCGCACTCGATGACGGCGAGGAGGAGCGCATCGTCGAGCTCTTCCTCGACAACCTCGACCGTCACCTCGCGGGCGAGCCGCTGCGCAACGCCATGGACCGCGCCGAGTTCTACTGACGACTCCGCGCGGGCTGCGCCCGGTTCAGCCCGCGACGACGACTTCGAGTCCCGTGTCGGCGAACCGACGCAGCTGCTCCGCGGAGATTCCCGAGTCGGTGATGAGAGTCGTGTATCCGCGGGCGAGATTCATCGACGCGAACGCACGCTTGCCGATCTTGCTCGAGTCGGCGACGATCACCGCGCGCGCGGCTCGTCGCGCCATGAACGAGTTCACCTTCGCCTCGAGCTCGTCGTGTACTGTCGGCCCCACCTCGGGGTCGACCCCGTTGGCACCGATGAAGGCGATGTCGATCGTGAGGTCCTGCAGTGTCGTTTCACTGAACGGACCGACGAGTTCATAGGAGCGAGGATTGAGCACGCCGCCGGTGAGCACGGTCTTGATCTGCGGGCGCATCGCGAGCTGTGAGGCGATGTTCACGGCGTTGGTGACGATCGTCAGACTCGGCCCGCCGGTCGACTCATTGAGGTCGGCGCGTGCACCGAGGGCAGTGGCGATCGCGGTGCTCGTCGTTCCCCCGCACAGACCCACCACATCGTTTCGCGACACGAGGGCGCTCGCGGCCTGGGCGATCGCCTGCTTCTGCTCCGTGTTCTGCTCGCTCTTGTAGCGGATGGGGAGGTCGTAGGCCACCTCGAGCGAGAGCGCTCCGCCGCGAGTGCGTGCAAGCAGCTGCTGTTCCGAGAGGGTGTCGAGATCGCGACGGGCCGTGGCCGGCGAGATGCCGAGCTCCTCGACGATCTCGTCGACCTGCAGCTGGCCGCGGTCGGCGAGCAGTTCGAGCAGTGACGCGAGACGCAGCGGTCGATTCACGCGGTTCCTTCCGTTCGGGCGACGATCGTCGCGACGACGCGCGGAGCGCGCCGGTACCGACGCAAGGATAGGACAGATTCGTCACTTGTTGAGCGATTGCCAGAAATCAATCGTCATCGCTCATCATGTGGGAGCGAAGCGACAGCGGATGTCATCGGCGACCGGGGGGACCTCGACCGGGGCGCCGCCGGCCCGCAGTGACGCGGTCGCTGCCGCGCCCGCGGCTACGGCATCGCGCGCGGCCACGGGCGAGGTCTCGGTCGTTCCGCCCTCTCGGGCGAAGCGGACGAACTCGTCGATCAGAGCGGTGTCGGCGCCGCCGTGGGTGCCCGCCGTCGTCGAGAATCGGTGCACCTCGTCGGGTTCGGCGTAGCCTTCGTGGCGCCGATTCCAGATCCGCACTTCGCCGGCGTCCATGTCGCCGAAGTTCTCCAGTCGCCCGTGCGTGCCGATGACGGTGTAGCTGCGCCAGTAGTCGGGAGTGAAGTGGCACTGCTCGTAGCTGGCCAGCACACCGTTGTCGAGCTCCATCAGCATCATCGACAGATCTTCCACGTCGACCGTCGGATGCAGTCCGGCGTGCGCCTGCGGCGGCCAGAGATCGGGTCGAGCGACATCCCGTGCACGCTGGTCGTCTTTGGCCGAACGGTCGGACTGGCCGTAGAGGGTGAGTGCGCCGAGGGCCGTGACCCGCTGCGAGCGTCCGCCGGCGAGCCAGTGGATCACGTCGATGTCGTGGGCGCCCTTCTGCAGGAGGAGACCCGTCGTGTGGCGACGGTCGGCGTGCCAGTCCTTGAAGTAGAAGTCGGCGCCGTGTCCGACGAAGTGGCGGCACCAGATCGCCTTGACCTGGCCGATGGCTCCTCCGTCGATGAGATCTCGCAGCAGCCGGACCATCGCCAGGTGGCGCATGTTGTGTCCGACATAGAGGCGCGAGCCCGTGCGAACGGCGGTCTCGAGGATGCGGTCCGCACCGTCTGTCGTGATCGCGAGCGGCTTCTCGCAGAACACCGCATGGCCTCGTTCCAGTGCCGCGATCGCGATCTCCTCATGGGTGTGATCGGGAGTGAGCACCATGACGGCGTCGACGTCGGACGACAACAGTTCGGACAGCTCCGCGGTCGTCGAGGCGCCGGGAAACCGCCGGGGGACATCCGAGAGCGTCGCGAGGTCGGTGTCGCACACGGCGACCACCTCGGCGTGCGGGTGGGCCTCGACGAGGTCGGCCAGGATCGAGCGGTTGCCGAGCCCCACTATCCCGACGCGCAGCGGACGGTCGGCAGGCCGATCAGACGTACTGGTCATCATGGGGCATCTCCTTCACCTCGGACAGCGGACCGCGCGCATGCACGGTGTGGATCCAGCGCCAGCTCCCGCCGTCGGCAGCGATGACGCCCGCACGCACGAGACGGTCGAGGGCGCCTTCGGGCAGGGCCGCGACATCGACCGTCGGATCGGTCTTGCCCGACTGGCGACGCAATGTAGCGATCAGCCCGGGGATGTCGGACTCGAGGCGTTCGGACACATAGAGCGTGCCCTGCATGAAGTACGCTTCGTGCGGCTGGTCGTCGCCGCGACGAGGGGTCAAGGCGATCGTGACCATGGTCGGTCCCTTGACGGGAATGCCGGGCTCGCCGGGCTCGGGCGAATAGACCACATCGGCGTTGTAGTAGAGGTTGATGTCGCCGCGTCCATCGAACTGCGGCACCTCCACGACGGCGCGGCCATCGGCATCTGTCGTCGCAGTCAGACGCAGCGGGGCGTCCTCCTGCTTCGTGGTCGTATAGCTGCCGTCCTCGTTCCAGACCTCCACGAAGCGGAACGTGAGCGGGGCGCCCTCGACGGGAGCGCCGGAGGCGGTCAGTCGCGCCTCGAAGGCGTTGACGAACTGATCGCCCGCCTCGTTCTGCAGCCGACGGAGGGTGAGCAACGGCGCGGCGGGGAGGGTGTCTTCGATCTCGAAGAGGTCGACTCCGATCGTCATGTCCTCGTGCCCGAAGGGTGAGTCGCCGCCGACGTGACCATAGTTCGCGACACGACCGTCGGGGAGAAGGATCATGAACGGCTGATACAGGCTGTCGGGCAGTCCCTCGACGGGGATCCAGTTCATGCCGTCGTCGCCCGAGACGGAGTACGGCTTGTTGCGGCGCGACCCGACGAGCAGCCCGGACGGCGTGCGTACGATCGCCTCCGGCACGTAGCCGCCCTGCGGGTCAGCAGCGGCATCGGCCGGGGCGCCGAGTTCGATCGAGAGGAGCGAGCCGTTGATATAGACATCGCCTCGGCGCTCCACGATCTGTCGTGCCACCGGGGTCGCCTGCACGTCGCCGGCGACGAACAGGAGAGAGCCGTCCGAGCGTTCGATGACGTCGTACTCGTGTGCTCCGACTCCGGGCAGCACGTAGTGGGGCCCGGAGTACTCGCGCCCATCGCGGGTGGTCAGGAAGAAGGTCTGGATCTTGTTGAGGTAGGTCTCGCCCGGGAACATGGTGTTCCTCGTGGTGCGGGCCTGGTCGGTTCCCCACGGCGTGCCGTAGAGCGAGGCGAGGATGATCCAGGTCCCGTCCGAGAGCAGCCGGGTTCGCCAGACATAGCAACTCGTCCCCTCGAGCAGACGGGGCAGGGTCGTCCAGGTCGTTCCGCCGTCGCTGCTCTCGCGCACGTCGATGTAGTCGCACCAACCGGTGCGGGTCTCGTTCACGCGTCGCACTTCGAGACCGATGATCCGGCCATCCGGGAAGCCGAGGTTGGTGAACGCGCCGTCCTCGATCCGGCAGCGTCCCGTCTCGGTGTAGGTCACGCCATCGGTCGTGCGCAGGTAGACGCGCTGCTGCACCAGGTCGGGACTGGCGAAGTCGATCGCGCCGTAGGAGACGGGAGATCCTGCCGCCTCACCCATTTCGAGCGTCGGCTTCTCGTAGTCGGGGTTGGGTGCCTGCAGGGTCTCTTTGAACGAGACGCCGATCGAGCCGTCGCCGTAGTCGAAGGCGGTCACCCAGGCCGTGAAGCCCGGGCGCACATCGGGCGCATACACCTCGACTCGTTCAGCGTGGGCGGGACGGATGACGGGGAGAAGAGACATCGCAGGTCCGATCGAGGGGCGAGGGGTGTCTGCGCCGACCGTACGGCGCTGTGGGCGGTCATCAGTATAGACAGGCGAGTGAGCGATAGTGACCAAATTGATCGAAAAAGTGGGGTAAGTTGTCACTACCCATCACAACGGCTGTGAGGCACACCTAGCGAAGCTGAGGAACGAATGACGCTATTCGGAGATCCAACCGCACCGCCCAACACCCTTGTCGCCCTTGCCGAGGCCGAGGACAACGTGCCCGTCCCTCGACAGCGGGGACGCCTGGAGCGCACGTACCGATACGTGCGCAAGCACTGGTTCATCTACCTGCTCGCCCTCCCGGGCCTGGTCTTCATGCTGGTGTTCAGCTACGGGCCGATGTACGGCATCCAGCTGGCTTTCAAGGACTTCAGTGTCACGAAGGGTGTGTGGGGCAGCCCGTGGGTGGGCTTCGAGCACTTCGAGCGGATGGCGAAGGATCCGGTCTTCTGGAACGCGCTGGGCAACACGATCGAGATCAACCTGTTCACGATCGCCTTCGGATTCACCTTCAACATCCTGCTCGCGCTGCTGATCAACGAGCTGCGGCTGCGGTGGCTGAAGTCGAGCGTGCAAACGCTGGTGTATCTGCCCTACTTCCTCTCGTGGGTCGTGTTCGCCGGCCTGGTCGGTGCCTTCCTGGCGCTGTCGACCGATGGCGGTGTCGTCAACTCCATCCTGGCGGGCATGGGGCTGAAGGAGATCGACTTCCTGCGCAACCCCGAGCTGTTCCAGCCGATCCTCGTGATCACGAACATCATCAAGACCGCCGGCTACAGCTCGATCATCTACCTGGCGGCGATCGCCAGTGCGAACCCCGCCCTCTATGAGAGCGCGGCGATCGACGGGGCCAATCGCATCCAGATGATGCGCCACATCACCCTGCCGCGCATCATGCCGAGCATCGTCGTGCTGCTGATCCTGCAACTGGCGACCCTGTTCCAGTCGAACTTCGACCAGGTCTACAACCTGTACTCGAGCTTCGTCTACTCGACCGGCGACGTCCTGTCGACCTATATCTATCGCATCAGTCTCGGAGGCGGGGGCAACTTCGAGCTGTCGACCGCAGTGAACCTGCTGTTCAACGTGGCAGGACTGATCGTGATCGTCTTCACGAACCGCATCGTGAAGCGCCTTGACGTGATGGGGATCTTCTGATGGCTCGCACCGAACTACTCCACGCCGATGGCAGCGCGATCAAGGTCCGGCGCCGCAAGCTCATCCGCTTCAACTTCTTCGACGTGTTCGTCGTGCTGTTCACGGTGTCCTTCGCGCTCGTCTGCTTCTACCCGATGTGGTACGTGTTCCTCGCCTCGATCACTCCGTACAGCGAGTTCATCCAGAGCAAGCTCATGGTCTGGTTCCCCCAGACGATCGACTTCCAGTACTACGTCGCGGTGTTCTCGACCGAGGTGTTCGCGAACGCCCTGTTCATCTCCGTCGTGAAGACGGTCATCGGCACCCTCCTGTCGGTGCTGGTGACCTCGATGATGGCCTACGCGGTGTCCAAGACCCACATCCGAGGGATGACGGCGATCAACGCGCTCGTGGTGTTCACCCTGCTGTTCTCCGGGGGGCTCATCCCCGAGTACATGCTGTACAACCAGATCGGCATCCTGCGCACGTTCTGGGTGATGATCCTCCCGGGAGCGCTCAGCGTCTTCTACTTCATCATCATGCGGAACTACTTCGCCTACTCGGCGCCCAAGGAGCTCGAGGAGGCGGCGATGATCGACGGGGCGAGCGAGTTCCGGATCTTCTTCCAGGTCATCCTCCCGACGGCCAAGCCCATGCTCGCCGCCGTCGCCCTGTTCATCGCCGTGTACCACTGGAACGACTTCTACTCGTACATGATGTTCATCTCGAACAAGCCGGACCTGCAGCCGTTCGCGTGGATCCTGCGCAGGACGCTGGTCGACCCGTCGCTCATGAATCAGATCCGCAACGAGGCGGTGAGCACAGGTATGCCCGTGCTTCCCCCGATCGGGCTGCGGATGGCGACGATCATCATCGCCATGGTGCCCATCCTCATGATCTACCCGTTCCTGCAGCGGTTCTTCGCCAAGGGCATGCTTCTGGGAGCGGTGAAGGAGTGACAACTCTTGCGCGTATGTGATAGAAAGTGAGCAGTGCTAGTCACTTTCAATCACAAATCACGGTTTAAAACGCAGTCCCCGATCACACACATCACATGCACGAGAGGAAGTATCGAATGCGCAGCACCCTGAGATGGGGCGCCATGGGCGCGGTGGGAGTTCTCGCCGTCGGCCTGGCAGCCTGTTCCGCGAGCGAACCCGATGACAGCGAAGTCACCATTCGTTTCGCGCAGTACGGCAACAGCCTCGACGACCCGAACGGGATGGCCAACGACCCGATCAAGAAGGCCATCGAGGAGGCCGTCGGCATCACTCTTGAGTACGACACGGGAACCGAGGGCTTCGACGACCGCATGCTCACCGAGCTCGCAACCGGCACCGGCCCCGACCTGTTCCCGACCTGGGGCGAGAGCGACAAGATCCAGTCGTGGATCGAGGACGGCGCCGTCGTGAACATCGGCGAGCTGGTGGCGGCCGACCCCGAGCGGTACCCCGTGCTGGCGAAGGCGTTCGCCACGGACGAGTATCGCGCCTACAACAACCTCTACGGCGGCGACCCGGACTCGACCTACGCGATCTACGCGATCGCCGCCCTGCCGACCCCCGCCTTCGGCGGGGTCCCGGTGTACAACCAGGCGCTCCTCGACGAGTACAACGGTGGCAAGGTTCCCGCGACGATCGACGAGTTCGTCGACTTCACGACGGCGGCCGGAGCCGACGGCGTCGCCGGCTGGTGGCCACGCAACGACAAGCTCACCAACTGGACCGAGATCGACGCCACGATGGCTCTGCCTCAGGGCACGTCGATCGCGCCGCCCACCGGCAACGCCTGGACCGGGTCGGAGCTCGTCGGCGACGACACCTGGGAGCTGGTGACGACGTCGGATGAGAGCAAGGAGGTCGTCAAGCAGCTCGCGCAGATGTACGCCGACAACGCGCTCGATGACGGCGTGGGCGTCCAGGGCGACTTCGACGACGCGTACGCCTCGTTCGGGCTGAGCGAGCTCGCCTCGGCGAACTTCAACTTCGGGTACGCGCCGCAGTTCCGCGACTTCTGGAAGACGGCGTGGCAGCAGGCCAACCCCGACGACGCACAGGTGTCCGACCTGGCACAGGGCCGGTCGCTGCAGGGCTCTGCGGGTTACCCGAAGATCTACCAGACGAGCGGCTGGATGGGCGCCCACTGGTTCATCCCGGCCACGGCGAAGAACCCCGACCGCGTGCTCGACCTGCTCGAGTTCCTCGCGAGCGACGAGGGCCAGAGCCTCGTCTTCAAGGGCATCGAGGGCGAGACCTTCGAGAACGGATCTGACGGACTGCCGGTCTACACAGAGGGCGCTTGGAACGAGATCAACAAGGCCTACGGCACGGAAGACGGGCGCGGCAAGTACGTCTGGTTCGAGTACCTCTTCAGCGCGACGTCCTTCATGACCGAGTTGGAGTCGAAGAACTGGATCGACACGGTCACCGCTCCCGTGGACTACTCGTCGCTCTGGGCGACCGACCTCGACAACGAGCTGGTCGCCGCCGCTCAAACGGAGATCGACACCTTCGTCGACAGCGTCGTCCAGCCGCTGCCCGAGTACTACAACATGATCACCCTCGGATCGGAGGCCGCCGACATCCGCGCTCAGCTCGCAGAGATCAGCAACCGCTACCTGGCGGCGATGATCGGCGGGCAGATGGACATCGACGCCGAGTGGTCGAACTACCAGGCCGAGTACGAAGCGGCGGGAGCCGCCCGCTTCGAGGAGATCCTCAACCAGGCGATCCAGGACGCGAAGGCCCTCGCCGGCTGATCCGGACGGATCCCCCCTTCCGGCGCCGCGAGCGGGCTCCCGCCCGCGGCGCCGGACCCACGACACGATAAGAACAGGACCACACGAACGTGACCGCCTACCCCACCCGTACTCGCGAAGAGGCCCGTCTGCTCAGCCCCCGTGTCGCCGGGATGCTCTCCGAGTATCACTGGCGTCGCGTGTTCCAGCAGTTCGAATGTCTCATGAGTGACAGCGATCACGGCACGAAGGGTGCGGAGCCGCCGCTCATCCCCTATCTGTCGGGCTCCCGTCGGTCGATCGTCTACTACGGCAACGGCGAGAACGGGTCGTACAACCACCACAACCAGATCGCGAAGTTCAAGGGGCTCTATCGTTTCGCCTGGTCCAACGGCCTTCGCAACGAAGAAGATGCCGGGCAGCGAGTGCTCATCGCATCGTCGCCGGACGGTCGTGTGTGGAGCGACCCCGACGTCGTGGTCGACGTCGAAGAGGTCGGCAGCGAGTGGGCGCACAACTGCGTGGCCATGCACGCGACCGACGACATGCTCTACATCGTCGTCATGACCGAGGAAACGCAGCACGACGAGAGTGCGGTCGGGATGCGGCGGATCAACCCCGAGACCGCCTACGTGGACCTCTACGGGTCGTCTGACGGCGTGCACTTCGAGAAGGTGTTCTCCTACGGATCAGACATCAAGTGGATCTTCGAGGCGCCGCGCCTCACCCAGGAGGGCCGTCTGCTCTGCGTCTGCACGACGCGCAGCGAGGGCCCGGCGATCCTGCTGTGGCCGGGCGACGACCTGCTCGCCCAGCCTGAGTTCATCCGTGTGCCCGAGCCCGATGGTGCGTCCTTCCCGTATGGCGAGAGCACGTGGTATCAGCTTGACTCCGGCCGCATCATGGTGTTCTGGCGCGACGAGGGCGCCTCCTGCCGTGTCTACGTCAACCACTCCGACGATGGCGGGCGCACCTGGAGTACACCGGTCCTCTCCGATATCCCCGACTCGATGAGCCGCCTCTACGCGGGCCGCCTCTCCGACGGACGCTTCTATCTCGTCAACAACGCCATCCCGACCCTGCTCGATCGCCGACCGCTCATGCTCCTGCTGAGCGAGGACGGCGTCGAGTTCGACGACCTGTACATGATCAACGACTCGCCCGTCGAGATGCGACGCAAGGGCTTGCTCAAGATCAACGGGCATCAGTACCCGTGTTGTCTCGTCGACGGCGACAGCCTTTTCGTCGCCTACGACGCGAACAAAGAGGACATCATGTGCGAGGTCATCGACGCGACCCGCATCCCCCGCATGTCCACCACCACCACCACCGAGAAGGAGGAAGACGCATGACCACCACCGAGACGCAGACCACCGAGAAGCTGAGCGATCCCAGCGGCCGCGGCAAGGTCGACGGCTACCGCATCATCTTCCCCCAGCGGCAGCACGACTACACCGAGGAAGAGATCGCCGCCGTCGTCGATGTCATGCGCACCGCCGAAGGGCAGACGCAGGGCGCCTACCTCGAGCAGTTCGAGGCCGACTTCGCCGCGTTCATCGGTGCCGACCACGCCTTCGGCGTGTCCAACTGCACCAACGCACTGAAGCTCGCCGGCATCTTCAGCGACATCGGCCCCGGCGACGAGGTCATCGTGCCCGCCTACACCTATTGCGCCTCCGCGATCCCGTTCGGCGACCTCGGTGCGACGATCGTCTGGGCAGACATCAACCCGAAGACGTGGACGATCGACCCTGAGGATCTGCGTCGCAAGATCACTCCGCGCACCAAGGCCGTCGTTGCCGTGCATCTTCTCGGCATCCCGTGCGACATGAAGGCGATCATGCCGATCGCCCAGGAGCACGGCATCAAGGTCATCGAGGACTGCGCACAGGCCCTCGACTGCACGATCGACGGCCAGCACGTCGGCACGTTCGGCGACTTCGCGTGCTTCAGCTTCCACGCCGCGAAGACCATGACGACCCTCGGCGAAGGCGGCATGTTCATCGTCAAGGACCCCGAGGTGGCCGCGGCGGTTCCGGGGGTGCGCCACAACGGGCTGACCGCTTTCCAGGGCCACCGCGAGCGGTACTGGGTGCCCGCGATGAGCAACGTCGACGAGTTCTGGCCGGGTCAGTGGCCGCAGAACTTCTGCATCGGGGAGGCGCAGTGCGCGCTCGGGTCGGTGCAGCTGCGCAGCGTCATCCCGAACAACGAGGTGCTCATCGAGCAGGACCGCAAGATCCGAGAGGCACTGGCCGACATTCCCGAGATCTCCTTCCCGGAGATCCTTCCCGGTCACCGCTACGTCGTGCACCAGTACGTGCTGCACTTCGACGGCAGCGCGTTCGGCAAGAACCGCAACGACCTGCTCGATCTGCTCACCGCCGAGCACGGCGTGCGCGCGATCGTGCAGTACCACCCGTTGTACCGCTATCCGCTCTTCACGAAGCTCGGCGCGGGCGAGCACGACTGCCCCGTGCTGGACTCGTGGTGGGATGACTCGTTCTCGCTGCCCTGGTGGTGCGGCATCTCCGATGAGGACCTCGGGATCATGACCGACGCCATCCGGGAATCGATCGCAGAGCTGAAGCGCGCATGAGCCTCACCGGCATCGTCGTCCCCCTCGTCTCGCCGATCGGCGGCACGGGCGGGGTCGACCTCGACGCGGTCGTCGCGAACGCCCAACGCGTGCTCGATGCCGGGGTGCACGGACTGTACCTCTGCGGCGGCACGGGCGACGCGGCACAACTGTCGGCGGCCGAACGGCGCCTCATCGTCGATGAGACGATGCCGCTCGTGCGCGCCGCGGGAGCCACGGCGATCGTGCATGTCGGTCAGTCCACGCTCGCCGACGCCACGGTGCTCGCCGAGCATGCAGCTGCGGCCGGCGCGGATGCGGTGGCGTCGGTGCCGCTGCGGGCCCCGTGGGCGCAGAACGTTCGCTACTACCGCGAGCTGACGCGCGTGGGAGCACCGGTATTCGTCTACCACATGCCTCCGGCGGGCTTCGCGGCGACCTTCGACGAACTCGCCGAGGTGCTGAGGCTGCCGGGCGTCGCCGGGGCGAAGGTGAGTGACTGGAACCTGTTCCTGCTGCGCCGGCTGCTCGACGACTTCGGCGACCAGACGTTTTACAGCGGGTTGGACGAGATCCTGGGCTCGGGCCTCCTGACGGGTGCGCACGGCAGCATCGGCACGTGGTCGAACCTCGTGCCCGAGTTCTACGTGCGCATGTGGCAGGCGGCGCAGGCGGGGCGTGAGCGCGAGGTGCTCGCTCTGCAGACCGAGTGGCAGCGGTTCCTCGCCCTCGGCTGGAAGGGTGACATCATCGCCGCGTTCGAAGCGCTCATGGCGTCGCGGGGCTTCGCGCACGGATGCTTCCGGGTGCCGCCGGGCGCGACGCCGTTCGCTGCGGACGCGTTGGCGGAGATGTCGGCTCGGCTCGACGAGATCGAGGCGATCGCGACCGCGCGTGAGGGCGCAGCAGTACCGGCGGTGACGATGTGACCGAGACGCTGTCGCAGACGGATCGCGTGCCGTTGGGGGCCAGCGGACTGAGTGTCTCGCGTGTGTGCCTGGGCACGATGACGTTCGGTTCGCCCGTCGGCTTCGATGACGCCGTCGCCCTCACTCGGCATGCCGAGTCGATCGGCATCAACTTCGTCGATACCGCGAACATGTATGAGGGATACGCCCGCACCGCCGGATCGGCGGGGGGAGTCGCCGAGGACATCGTCGGTGCAGCGATTGCCGGAGCCCGAGACCGCTTCGTCGTGGCGACCAAACTCGGAATGCGCGTGGGTGACGGACCGCTCGACGAGTTCACCTCGCCCGAGGCCATCCGGGTCCAGCTCGACCGGAGCCTGCGGCGCCTGCGCACCGACTACGTCGATGTGTATTACCTGCACCGCCCCGACCCCATCACCTCCGCGCACGACATCGTGACCGCCCTCGGTCGCGAGCTCGCCGCGGGGCGCATCCGCGCGTGGGGCGTGAGCAACTACGGCGTCGACCAGCTTGCGGCTCTGGTCACGGCGGCCGACGAGGCCGGCATCGCGCGTCCCGCCGTGTGTCAACCCCGGATCAACCTGCTCGACCTGAACGCGTTCGAGATGCTCGTGCCGTACTGCGTGGCCGAGGGGATATCGGTCGTGCCCTACCAGGTGCTCGCCGGAGGGCTGCTGTCGGGTAAGTACCGCCGTGGGGTGACGCCGCCGGCCGGTACCCGAGCGGCCGAAAAGCCCGATTGGGTCGCGGAGATCGATGAGCAGACACAGTCGCGCCTCGATGAGATCGCAGCCGCCGCCGCAGCCGCGGGCATCTCGATGCCGGCGCACGCGATGAGGTGGCTGCTCGAGCAGCCCGGCATCGCGAGCGTGCTGATTGGCGCAACACGTGCCGATCAGATCGATGCCGCCGTCGCGGCCGTACGCTGACGAAGAGAGGACGATCAGGATGCGCAGCGAGTTCGGGCCGGGACATCTCCCCGGTGTTCACCTCACCGGCGGGGTCGCCGACTGGCAGATCCTTTCGCGGGGCGCGGACGGCGCGGCCTCGGTCGACCTCGAGGGCGTTGCCCGCCCCGCGCGGATCAGCGCAGAGCCGCCGTTCTCGTTCGTCGCTGCTCCGGCGTCTCCCGTCGCCGTCTCGGCGCGCGTGGTGTCGGAGAACGATGGCGGCGCGATCGTGCCGTGGGTGCGAGTGGACTGCACTCCGGATGGACGTTTCGTGCTGCCGCTTCGGATTCCGGCCGGCGGCCCCTACCGCATCGAGACGCAGTTGCATCAGGACGGCGGCGACGGCTATACCCTCACACGGGGCGACGCTGTCCACCACGTCGGCGTCGGCGACGTGTATCTCGTGCTCGGCCAGAGCAACGCCGCAGGACGCGCACGTGACCAGGTCGACGACGCCCCCGCGCTCGGAGTGCATCACTATCGCGCTGACGGCACCTGGACGCTCGCCGCCCATCCGTTGAACGATCCCACCGGGGCCGTGCACCTGGGGCACTTCGAGAACCACAACACCGGCCACTCGCCCATGCTGCATTTCGCCAAGCGCATGCAGCGTGCTTCCGGCGTGCCGGTGGGCCTCATCGTCGCGGCTTTCGGCGGCGCACCGCTGCGGTGGTGGGTCGACGCCGGTGGGCTCGCACCGCTGGGCGAGAACGCCGTCGAGATGGTCGAGGCGGCGGGCGTGCGGCCTCGGGCAGTGCTCTGGTACCAGGGCGAGGCCGACTGCTTCGAGCTCTCGTATGAGGACTACGCAGAGCGCTTCGGCCAGTTCGTCGAGGCGCTGCGCGATCGTCTCACCGCGCCGGAGCTGCCCTTCTTCACCGTTCAACTGGCGCGGTGCACGATGGAGGTCGACGACCTCGCCGGCCAAGATCGCGCCTGGGGGCAACTGCGGGAGCAACAGCGGCGAGCGGCGCACGAACTGCGCGGCGTACACGTGGTGCCGGCTGGAGATCTCCCGCTCTACGACTTCATCCACCTGTCCTCGGCGGCCAACATCGTCGTCGGCGAACGTCTGGCCGATCTCGCCGCGGCCGAGCTCGAGGGCGCGGTGCATCGAGGGCTCGCTCCCGAACCGACCGCCGCACGTCGGACGGGGGAGACAGAGGTCGAGCTCACCTTCGCGCCGATTCTCAACTGGATCAACGATTTCGGCCTGCCGGCCGATCGGTGCCCGTTCGATGTCGAGGATGCGGCGGGGTTGTGCGCAGTGCAGTCCTGGCGCGTCGAGGGCGATCGCATCCTGCTCGCTCTCGACCGTGCGCCGGGTGCGGACGCCGTCGTGCACGGAATGTGGCGGATGGATCATGGCGGGATCGTTCCCGCCGACTGCACCCGCTCGCCGTTTCTCTCGTTCTACGGAGTGCCCCTCGCATGAGTTACCTGTACTCGCTGCGCTTCGCGGTGGAGGCGGGTCACACCGACGCGTACTCGCTCGACGTGCTGCCCTCCTATGTCCGCGACGCCCGCATCGATGACGTGATGGTGTTCGCCAACGTCGAAGAGCTCAACACGGGGCACACCGACGAGCGTGAACGTCTCGTGCTGCGAGACCTGGCAGAGCGAGCGGGGGTGGTCGCCGCCCCAGCAGGCGCGACGATGTCGATCAATCCGTGGCACACGATCATGCACGGCGACTACGGCAAGACCCTCCGCGACGGCCAGGACTTCCGGCTCATGGTCGATCCGCACGGGTGCGAGGCGCAGCTGTCCGTGTGTCCGCGCGACGAGAACTGGCACACCTACCTCGCCGGACTCTACGCCTTCTATGCCGCCGCCGAGCCGCGGTTCCTCTGGGTCGAGGACGACTTCAGGTACCACAACCACCCTCCCCTGCACTGGGGTGGTTGCTTCTGCGACGAGCACCTCTCCGAGTTCTCGCGGCGGGCCGGTCGGCGCGTCGAGCGTGCCGAGTTCGTGACAGGGATGCTCGCGCCCGGCGACCCACACGCGTTCCGCCGCATCTGGCTGGAGACCGCCCGTGAGGCCCTGGAGGAGACCGCGGCCCGCATCCGTGACGCGGTGCACGCAGTGTCGCCGCGGACGCGGCTCGGGCTGATGACGTCGGTGCCTGCCGTGCACGCTGCCGAGGGCCGGCGCTGGGCACCGCTGCTGGAGAGTCTTTCAGCCCCGCACCCGCCAGCGGTCCGCATCCACCTGCCGGCCTACTCGGAGCGTCGGCCGGCCGAATACCTTGCGCTGTTCCACACCATCTCCGATCTTCATCGCGCGCTGTTGCCGGCGGAGACGGAGGTCTATCCCGAGCTCGAGAACTTCCCGTATTCGCGGTTCGCCAAGTCGCTCGCGTTCACGCGCTTTCAGCTGCTGAGCGCGCAGCCGATCGCGCCGGACGGGATGACGATCGACCTGTTCGACCTCAACGGAAACGGCATCGTCGTCGAGGACCGCTACCAGGACGTGCTCTCACAGACCAAGCCCTACCTCGAACGCACCGCCCCGGTGTTCCGACTGCCGCGCGACGGCGTCGTGGTGCTCGTGTCCGAGGACTCCTCCTCGGCCCTGCACACCGATGCGGGCAGATCGATGACGGAGCTGTATCCGCGAGAGGGCTTCTTCGGTGGGCTGCTCGGTGCGTACGGCGTCGCTTTCCACTACTCCACCGACGCCGGCGTCGTCGACCGCGTCGTCGCGGTCTCGGGCCAGTACTTCCGGACGATCGGGGCATCGGCGACGCGCACGTTGTTCGAGCGCAACCGCATGATCCTGGATGCCGAAGCGGTCGACACCCTGGTCGAGTTGGGTCTGGGCGACCTCGTCGCCGCGCGAGCGGTCGCGTGGAGCGGGGGTGACGACGGGGAGGTCACCTATGAGGAGGCCGCCGACGGCGTCGTGCTGTTGGGACGGCCCTCGGCCCGCGCCTCGCTGCTGCTGCTGGGTGCCGACATCGCGCGCATCGCCTACGAACCCGGGCGCGTACGCGAGCTCACCCAGTTGCGGGCCGCCGGGCACGCCGATCGCGGGCCGGGTCACGTCGTGGTCGACGAGCGGGTGCTCGTGGTGCCGTTCGGACGCATCGACCCGCTGGAGGGGATCGTGCCGATGGTGCGCACGACCCTGCGGCGCGAGCTGATGCAGAAGGTGCTGGCGCACTGGGATCCCTCGCTCACGATGCTGGATGCCGCCGCCGACGTCGCGGTCTACAGCTATCGCGACGGCCAGACCCGGGTGGTCTACCTCGTCAATGCCTCGCTGGACACGCTGCTCCGGCCGCGGCTGCGCGTGCCGGGCACCAGGGTCCACGCCGACCCGAGCGACGGCTCGGCTACCCCGGTCGCCTCGGAGCGGTCGGGTGACATCCTCACTCTCGCGATGGAGCTGCGTCCGCTCGAGACGGTGGTGCTGCGGATCGACTGATCCGCAAGCACTCACCACTCGGCGAACGCGCCGTCGGGATGGCGCCAGATCGGCGTGCGCCAGGCATGCCCCCGGCGGTCGGCCGCGCGCACCGCCGCCTCATCGACCTCGATGCCCAGCCCAGGTCCGGTCAGCAGGGGGATATGTCCGTCGACGAAGGCGAGAGGTGCGGTGTCGGTCACGTAATCGAGCACGTCGGCGCCGTCGTTGTAGTGGATGCCGATGCTCTGCTCTTGAATGAGGTGATTAGACGTCGAGAAGCCGATCTGCAGGCAGCTGGCCAACGCGATCGGGCCGAGAGGGCAGTGCGGGGCGAGCTGGACGTCGTACACCTCCGCGAGGGCGGCGATCTTCCGCACCTCGGTGATCCCACCGGCGTGCGACAGATCGGGCTGGGCGACGGCGATCCCCGCCTGGAGCGCCGGGAGGAATTCGAAACGGTTGTACAACCGTTCGCCGGTGGCCACCGGCACCGATGAGGCGTCGACGACGGCGGCCAGCAGCGCCGTCTTCTCCGGCACCACCGGCTCTTCGATGAAGAGCGGTCGCAGCGGCTCGAGCAGGACGGAGAGCCGGCGGGCGTTGGGCAGCGAGACCCGGCCGTGGAAGTCGATCGCGACATCGCGATCGGGGCCGAGCACCGCCCGCGCGGCCGCCGCTCGCTCGACGACGCCATCGAGCTCGGCCGAGGTCGCGAGGTGTCCGAGGCGCCCGCACGCGTTCATCTTCACCGCCGTCAGACCGGTCTCCAGACGTTCGGCGATGTGATCGGCGACTTCGGCCGGATCATCGCCGCCGACCCAGCCGTACATGCGAATCCGGTCGCGCACATGCCCGCCCAGCAGTCGGTGAACGGGCACGGACAGCGACTTGCCGGCGATGTCCCACAGGGCCTGGTCGATCCCCGCAACTGCGCTCGAGAAGACCGGTCCGCCTCGGTAGAACGCGCCGCGGGTCATCAGTGTGTGAAGATCCTCGATTCGCGCGGGATCGGCTCCGAGCAGGAGCTCGGCGTACTGGTCCACGGCGGCGCGCACGACGTCTGCGCTCCCCTCGAGCACCGGCTCGCCCCATCCGATGAGTCCGTCATCGGTCTCGATGCGCACGAACAGCCAGCGCGGCGGCACGAGGAAGGTCTCGATGCGGGAGATGGTGCTCATGGTGTCCTCTCGATACTGGGTGCGGGCAGGCCCCACGAGGCGTCGAACGTCTCGATCGCTTGACCGACGGCGACGAGCCTCGCGCCGGCATCCAGGAATGCGCGTGCGTTGGCGCGCCCGACGCCGCCGGTGGCGACGAACTGCACGTGCGGGAACGGTCCGGCCATTGCGGAGATCCACCCCGGACCGAGTTGCTCGGCGGGGAACGCTTTCAACCAGAGGTGCCCGTCGGCGACCGCGCGGTGCACTTCGGTCGCCGTTGCGACGCCGGGAAGATGCGGCATGTCGTGGTCTCGGGACGCCCACGCGACGTCGCGGTCATAGCCGGGGGCGACGGTGAACGCCGCCCCGATGCGGTGCGCGGCTCGCACGCGGCTCGCGTCGGTGACGGTCCCAGCCCCGACCTTGCGGCCTGCCTCGCGACCTGCGGCGACGGCCGCCTCGAGCGAGGCGTACGCTCGCTCGTCCTGCACGGGGACCTCGACCAGTTCGGCACCGGCTTCCCACGCTGCGCGGCACAGCTCGACAGTGCGAGCGGGATCGTACCCCCGGAGGATGGCCATCAGGGGGAGGTGCGTCGCGGCGCGCGCGAAGAGCTCGCTCACCGCCGGGGCTCCGTGTGCGTGGAGGCCGTGGAGTCCGCGGTGCGCAGGAGGGCGAGCGCGCCCGGGTCGGCCGGGTGGTCGCTGAGGCTGGCGAGCACGAGAGCCGCGCAGCGGTGCGCGCGATCGAGGCGGGCGAGCGGGTCGGCGGAAGGATCGTCGAGGTAGGCGCTCAGCCATCCCGCTGCGAAGGCGTCGCCGGCTCCGACCACCTCGCGAACCTCCACCGGCTCCGGTCGCAGGGCGCTGCGGCGGTGGAGGTCCCATTCCACGGCCTCGCGATCGTCGTCCTTCACAATGACGAAGGCCGGCTCGGGCAGGAGCTCGCGCACGTCGTGGTCGGTGCGGCATCCCCAGAGCGTCTCCGCCTCGTCGCGGCCGACGAACACGATGTCACTGAGACGGGCGAGCCTTCGCAACTCCGCGGAGGCCGCCTCGGGAGACCAGAGCGCGGAGCGGAAGTTGACGTCGAACGACAGGAGAGCGCCGCGTCGCGGCCCCTCGGACAGCCTGCGAGCGAGGGCGGCGCACGAGGGCGACAGTGCGGGAACGACGCCCGAGACGTGGAGCACCCGCGGCCGGGCGCCCAGCGCGGTGTCGGCGTCGGCGCGCCCCATGCGCGAGGCGGCGCTGCCGCTGCGGTGGTACAGGACACGGCTGCCCTCGGCGGTGCGCCATTTGGTGTAAAGGCCGGTGGGAGCGCCCTCGTCGACGCGTACCCTCGTGACATCGACACCGGCCGACTGCAGGTCGGCGGCGATCCGGGTGCCCCAGGGATCGGATCCGACGGCGGACACCATCGCCGTCGCGTGGCCCAGGCGTGCCAGATGGGAGGCCACATTCGACTCCGCGCCGGCGGTCGTCACCAACAGCGTGGGGGTCGTCGCCAGGTCGGTGGACAGGGGGGGAGTGAGCTGGATCAGCACCTCACCGACAGCGACGAGGTCGGCTCTGGTGCCTTCCGCTTCGCGGACGGTCATGACGGGAGGTTCGTCGGCGGCGTGTGGAGCGCGGCCGGGTCGAGGCATGACCAGAACGTCTCCACCAATCGGCCTGCGCCATCGAGGAGGCCGCCCGTGGAGACGGATACGCCGTCGGGCAGGGTGGTGAGATCCTCCTGCCCGGCGCGCAGGTAGAAGATGTCGGGCTCGAGGCCATACCGGTCCAGCAGCAGGTGGATGAGGTCGCGCATGCGAAACACCCGGACCACCGCGTTGCCGATCGTCCCGATGCGCACGCGGCCGCTCTGCTCCAGCATCAGTCCCGCTCGGTGGAAGTCGTGCTCGTGCTCGTACTCGCGTCCGTCGTCGGTCGGCCGCGGCTGATAGTCCCGCAACACAGCGGCATGCTGATCGCCGTCGGCCGTGCGCACCTGTACGGCGCGGTCGACCACCCACCGATCGGGGATCTGCACGAGGTACTCGCCGAAGTGGAAGCTCGTGCACGACGTGTAGGTCAGGCCGAGCAGCACGATCTTCGCGTCGAGGGCGAGCAATCGGCCGAAGGTCGACTGCAGGTCGAAGACGGACAGCGCAGGATCGGTGTCGGTGACCGTCTGCGCGGCGGCTCCGACGGCCGAGACGCTGTGGCGGTATGCGGTGCTGCGCATGGCGCCCGGGGTCGTGCGCAGTGATTCGCTGATCGCGCCCATCTCGGATCGGTCGCGGTACGGGTCGATCACCGGTGACTGTTCGATCTCGTGGGCGAACGTGAATGCCGGCGCGACGACGGTTCCCGACTCCCCGACGACTGTCCGCAGCGCCGCGACCACGGTGGGCGCTCCCCCCTCGACCTGGCCGAAGGGGCGAAGCGCGGAGTGGACGAGCAGCACGTCGCCTTCGGCGACACCGCAGTGGCGGAGCCCCTCCACAGCGCTATCGAAAGTCACCCGCGCACGCGAGGTCGCGGCGTCGGGAGCCGTCGCATCGTCCAGAGTCATCGGATTCCAGCCCTTCATCACGACCAATCGCGAATGAGTGATTATGATCATATACACCCCGATAGATCAAATACATCCAGAGAGTAGTCATGTCCACGTATCATGAGGTGTTGCGCGAGCCCGGCGTGCTCCCGGTCATGACCGCTCAGCTCGTTGCGCGGCTGCCCGCGGGCATGCTCGGCATCGCTGTGCTTCTGCACATCGAGTCCGTCACGGGTTCCTACGCCTCTGGGGGCGCGGTGGTCGCCACCCTGGCGGTCGGGCAGGCTCTCGCCGGGCCGGTCAGTGGCCGCGCTGTCGGTCGCTGGGGGGCGCGTCGAGTGCTCCTGACGACCGTGGCATGCTCGGCTGCGTCCATCATGCTGCTGGCGGCCGCGCCGACCCTGTTTCCCGCCCAGCCCTTCGCGGCGATGCTCGCCCTGGCCTTCCTCGCCGGGGCGACGACTCCGCCTGTCCAGTCGGTGGCGCGCACGCTGTACCCCCTGCTCGTCGACTCGCGGGGTGTGGTGCCGCTGCTATCGCTCGACGCGTCACTGCAGGAGCTCATCTTCGTCGTGGCGCCTGTGGCGGTCACCGCGATCGCTGCTGTGTACGGGCCCGTCGTCGCGCTCGCCGTCGTCGCCTCGGTCTTGCTGGGTGGCGGTGTGTGGCTGGCGGCCACGCGTGAGGTGGGTCAGCTGGTCATGCCGCGCAGCAGCCGCCGAATCGGGCGAGTAGCGCTGCAGCTGCCGGTCACCGTGGGCATCGTCCTGGGCATCCTCCTTGTGGGGGCGTCGATGATCGTGGAGGTCGCGGTGGTCGCCGCCTTCGAGATCGAGCCGTTGAATGCCGGCATCCTCCTCGCGCTCTACTCGCTGAGCAGCCTCGTCGGCGGACTGGTGGCCGGTCGTGCGCGCGTCGGTCGCTGGTCGCTTGCGCGCCGCATGGGTGTGGTCGCGACAGGACTGGTGCTGTGTGCTGCGGCGGCCGGGTTCTGGGCGCCCGCGGTGGGGCTCCTCATCGCGGGCCTGGGAGTGGCGCCCGCCTTCACCGTCAGCTATCTGCTGGTCTCCTACACTGTGCCGGCGGACGCCACGGCCGAGGCCTTTGGCTGGCTCGGCACCGGAGCGCTCATCGGGTCTGCTGCAGGCTCGGCGATCGGCGGCATCGTGGTCGATGGGTTCGGCGCGCCCGCGGCGTTCCTGATGGCTGCGCTGTTCGCGCTCGTCGGCGCGGCCCTTGCGGCCCTGGTGTCCGGGCGGCTGCCCGAGCCCGGAGCCGCGGCAGCAACCTGAATCAGGTGCAGCTCGGGTGTCGGATGCCAGTGGTCGAGGGGAAGCCCGTCTCGTCAGACACGCGCCTTCGCGACGACCCGCGGTGTCGCGGGCGTCTTGCGTGTCTCGGTGATGTAGCCGGCCTTGCGGCCGGTGATCTTCGCGGTGATCCGCTTGCCGATCTGCGCCTTGGTCGGCGTGAACGATTTCCCGGTCGCGCCTCGGATGAGCTTGCCGTCGGCGTACCACCGGTACGTGTAGACGACGCCCTTGCCCCAATTGCCGCGCCACATCAGGATCTTCTCGCCGACAGCCGCTCGTCCGTGCGGGAACGGCTCGGAGTACACGAGCGGCCGCAGCAGCGGAGAGGTGGCCGCCGAAGTCCGGACGACGGTTTCATATCCATTGCGCGCCCAGCTGACGCGCACCAAGATGCGCTTGCCGGCGTGGGCGTCGGAGGGTTCGAATGTCTTGCTCCGTGCGCCCGAGATCGCTTTGCCGTTCGCGAGCCACTGGTAGCGGTAGGTGACGCCGTGAATCGTGGTGCCTCGCACGGCGGTGAGCTGGGTGTAGATGTGCGGCAGGCCGCTCACGCGCGGGGCGCTCGTGGTGAGCACACCCGTGACCGGCAGGTCGGGGTCGGGGTCGAGCGGTGGTCGTGACCGGCCAGTGGTCGGTGCGCGCCGCACGGATCGACACGGAGACCGTCGACGCCGCCTGCGCGTTGGTCAACGTCAGCTCGGCCGACGTGGCGCCTCGGATGGGTGTGTCGTCGGCCAGCCACTGGTAGGTGAAGCTCGTCTGCGCGGCCCACTGCCCGGGCCAAGCGGTGAGCGTCGATCCGGCGCGCAGCGTGCCGCTGACCGAGGGGATGCCGGGCTTCTGGGTCTTTGCCGGTGACAACGTAATGTCACCGACGGCGACGTCACGGCCGATCGTCATGACCGACGAGCCGGCACGGTCGGGAGAGTCCGGCCACCAGACGCTCGCCCCCGACGCCCCCGACCAGACGCGGTAGTCGCCCTGCGGCAGACCGACGATGGTGAAGCGCCCCGCGGCATCCGTGTATGCCGTGCGGCCGCGGAATGCTTCGCGGAGGGTGTAGTCGTCGGGCTCATCACCGCTTCGCCACTCCCGCGACGCCGACACGGTGACTCCTGCCATCGGCATGCCCGACGGTGAGGTCACGACGCCCGACAGGGTCGACCCCGCCGACAGGGTGGCATCGAGCCGATGCGACTCGGCCGCGACGATCCGCACGAGGTGTGCGTCCGACAGTGTGGTGGCGTCTTCCCAGAACTCGTACACGGTCGGCTCGGTGGCGCTGACGCCCTGTGCCGAGAAGAGCACGGCGTAGTCGCCGGGGGGCAGGTCCTGAAGCAGGTTCGGGGATTCGGTCGACGTGTCCTCCCGCTCCCAGCGTGTCGCGCCGTCGACCACGACCTTGCGATAGGCGGCCACCGAGGGGTAATCGGTCGCGGTGCCGTCGGGATCGTACACCGTGCCCTCGATGGTTCCGCCGGGCAGGAGCGTGGCGTCGATGCCGGTGACGTTTTCATCGATACCGACGGTGAAGGCGACCGCTTCGTGGTCGTAGGTCGTGCCGCCCCGCGCGCCCGTCCACCACTGGTCGTCGAGCCCGCGCCACGCGGGCAGGAAGTGGGCGATGTACTTGCCCGCCGGAAGGGCGCGCGCGAGATAGGTGCCGGCCGCATCGGTGCTCGCCGCGCGGTACTCCCACCCGTCGGTGAGCGAGCGGACGACCACCGTGGCCTGCGCGAGCGGCGCTCCGTCTGCGTCGGTGACGGTGCCGGAAATGGTCGGGGTGCTCGAATCGATCGGCTCATCGGCGGGAGACGGACCATCGGCGAACGCCGTCGCCGGGACGCTCAACACGAATGCGAGCACGACGGCTACGCCGAGCCGCAGCAGGCGCACGGGACCCCGCTCGCTCAGCGGCCCTCCCCAGGTGTCGTGCGATCAGCGTGTCCGCACACGACAACACCCCGGTCGCGCCGCCGATATGGGCGGTATGACCGTCGGTCGGGGAGGCCGGGGCGGGGCTCCGAGGCGAGTCTCGCGGACGCGAGCTGATCGCACCCGACGTCAGCGGGTGGCACCCTTTCGCGGCTTGAGGAACGCTTCGGGTTCGCGCTTCTCGCGCTTGGCCGCGCGTTTCTCCTTGAGCGTCGACTGGGGTGCCTTCTTGGCGCCTCGTGTGTTCGGAGTCTTGCCGGACATGGAAACTCGCTTCCCCTTGTTGGCTGGCGTGTGACCTTTGACCATAGCCCGCTTCGGCGGGAAGTCAAATTACCTCTGGCCGGGGATTTTTCTTCTTGTGGCACGGACGCCGGCGAGGCTGCTCCGGCCACCAAGGAGAAGCCATGACCAGCGACCTCACCTCCACCGCCAACCTGCGAGGTCTCGCAGACATCGAGCAGCGGCTCGAACAGTTGCTGCGGGATCGGCGGAGCATCCTCGCCGAGCTGGAACCCCGCGCGCTGCCCACCGTGGATCCGGTCGCCTATCAGACCACCGCCACGCACCGACAGGTGATCGCCCAGCTCACGGACGCGCTGGAGCGCCTTCGCGCCGGCACGTACGGCACCTGCGTCCGGTGCGGTGACCCCATCGCACCGGCCCGCCTGGAGGCGATCCCTCACGCGGCCGCCTGCATCGGATGTCAGAACCATGCCGAGGCCGCGTAGCGGGATCCGCATCAGTCTCAGGCCGGTGGCGCCGCGGGGCCCGTCGAGCCGCGGATGATGAGGGTCGTCGCGAGGGGAGCGTCGTCGTGCTCATCGTCGGCACCCGCGTCGAGCCCCTGGAGGAGGTGCTCGTCGGAGGGGATCGCAGTTCATGGACCGCATCCCGACACGGTAGAGCCCAGCTCACGTACGCGTTCCATCAACTGCGAGCGCGTGCGTCACGTCCAGAGCTGATCCGGACAGAAGATATTTACACAGCGCTAGCCCGGACTGAAGAACTCAGGCATCGTTCGACGGCATGAGTCGTTCTGTCCAAAGCCACTAATATGCGACGGAGCGTTCGAGCGTCCGCGTGGACCCATCCGCGGCGCCGTCCGCCGAGTCGAGCGCAGCGGGCGAGAGGATGTGCTCGATCGCCAGCATGCCGGCGCCAATGACGCCCGCCTCCGGTCCGACCTTCGCGTGCGCGATGGTGAGGTGTTGCGTGGCGAGCGGCATCGAGCGCGAGTAGACCACCTCACGCACCCCGGCGATCAGAAGCTCGGCCGACTCGGCAAGCGACCCGCCGATTACGATCAGCGATGGGTTGATGATGCTGACGCACATGTTCAGGACGTGGCCGAGATTCCGACCGGCTTCGCGGATGGCGCGCATAGCCCTTAGGTCAGCAGATCGCACGGCTGCCATCAACTCGGACGCGCCCGCTAGTTCGAGCCCCTCTTCTTTGAGCGCTGCTACTATCGCCGGCGCGCCGGCCACCGCCTCTAGACAGCCGATATTGCCGCAACGACAGACGATGTTCTCATCACGAGAGATGGCGATGTGGCCGATGTCGCCTGCGCTTCCTGCGGCTCCACGCTGCAGCATTCCGCCGGAGATTATGCCCGCGCCGATACCGGTTGAGACCTTCACGAAGATCAGATCACCGCTGTCCGGCCACCCCTTCGACTGCTCTCCGAGGGCCATGACGTTCACGTCGTTGTCCACGAGGACTGGAACGTCAAAGCTGGCCTTCAAGTGTGCGGGGACGTCGTATCCGTCCCAACCGGGCATGATTGGTGGGCTCGTGGGGCGACCGGTGGCATGCTCGACGGGGCCGGGTAGGCCGATCCCGATCGCGACGAGCTCGTCGGCAGTGCGGCCGGACTCGCGAATCATCTCACCGAAGGTATCGGTGAGGCGGTCGAGCGAGGCGATCGGCCCCGTCGCGATGTCCCAGTCGAGACGGTTGTCTACAAGGACGTCCCCGTTGAGGTTGATCACCGCCACTGTGATATGCGTGGCGCCGAAGTCGGCGGCGGCAACGATGCGGGCCCCCGGGTTGAACGCCACGCGAGCGGGGGGCCGCCCGCCGGTGGAAACCGCGTCCGACATCGGCGCAATGAGTCCTGCCTTGAGAAGCTCGTCAATGCGCGCAGAGATCGTGGCGCGCGACAAGCCCGTTAGAGCCGAGAGTTCAGAGCGGGTCCGGGGTACGCCGTCGCGGAGGATCTGAAACAACTCCCCGGCGCCAAATCCGCTGAGCAGCGCTCCGATTGTCGGCATCTGCCACCATCCCCTCTCTGAATCAGTATGTTAGCGGACAGCCATCCATTAGGCATCGCGTAGGTATGTTTTGCGTCCAGCTTGACAAAAGATGTCGATTAGCTGACATGATGTACCTCATGACAACGGACGTCACATCACACCGGTCGGAGCTCAGAGTCGGCCTCATCGGGGCAGGATTCATGAGCACCGTCCACGCTCGGGCAGCCCGCGCCGACGGCGCCCGGATCGCCGGCGTGGCATCACGGACGCCGGAAGGTGCCGAGCGCACACGCCTCGAGCTCGGGGCGGAGAAGGCCTACGCGTCCGTGCAGGAGATGCTCACCGACGAGACGATCGACGTCGTCCACGTGTGTTCCCCGAACGACACGCACCGCGAGTACGCCCTGGCCGCCATGCGTGCAGGGAAGAGCGTGATCTGCGAGAAGCCGCTGGATACCGCCGCGGACGGCGCTGAAGAACTCGCCGCGGCTGCCGCCGAGTACGGCGTGGTGGCGGCCGTGCCCTTCGTCTACCGATTCCATCCTATGGTGCGCGAAGCCCGCGCACGGGTGCGTCGTGGCCTCAGCGGACGCCTCTTCAGCATCAACGGGGTGTACCTGCAGGACTGGCTCTCCGGCGCCGCCGACGACGACTGGCGGGTGAACGCGGGCAACGGCGGTCCCTCCCGTGCTTTCGCCGACATCGGCTCGCATCTGTGCGACGTGATCGAGTTCGTGTCCGACGACCGGATCACTCGGCTTGTGGCGCGCGCTCGGACCGTCCACGCGGACCGCAGCCTGAACAAGGACATCACCACCGAGGACGTCGTCACCGTCCTGTTCGAAACGGCCGCCGGCGCTGTCGGCACGCTGCACGTCAGCCAAGTCTCGGCCGGCCACAAGAACCATCTCCAGTTCGAGATCGACGCCGAGCACGAATCGCTCATCTTCGACCAGGAGAGCCCTGACGCGCTGCTCGTGGGCACGAAGGCGGGCTTCCTCAACACGCAGCGATCGGACCGGATCAGCCCCGAGGCTGCGCGTTACTCCCTGGTGCCGGCGGGCCACCCGCAGGGGTACCAGGACGCCTTCAACGCCTTCATCGCCGACACCTACGCCGCCGTGCGGACAGGTGTCATCCCGGATGGCCTGCCCACGTTCGCCGACGGTCATCGTGCGGCCTTGATCACCGATGCCGTCCTGCGTTCCCACCGAGCGGACGGTTGGGTGAACACCGTCGCGCAGCCGGCTGCGAGGGTCGCCTGATGAACGCCACGCCACTCGTCACCTGCTCGAGCCTGTCCAAGCGATACGGCGGAGTCGTCGCGATCAAGCATGCGGACATCGAGCTCTTCCCGGGAGAGGTCCACGCACTGCTGGGTGAGAACGGCGCCGGCAAGTCCACGCTCGTCAACATCCTTTCGGGCGTCGTCCAGCCCGACACCGGCTCGATCTCCGTCAACGGCGAACCCGTCGTCATCACGAACCCCCGTGTCTCGCGAGGCCTCGGGATCTCGACCGTCCACCAGCATCCCGTGGTGTTCCCCGACCTCACCGTCGCCGAGAACATGATGTTCGCAGAGAACCCGCCACGTACCGCGGCGCGCACCCTCGACTGGAGGACGGTTCAGCAGAACGCGGTCCAGAAGATGCAGCGGCTGGGAGTGGAGATCGACCCGCAGGAGCTCGTGCAGAACCTCTCCAGCGCCGACCAGCAGCTGCTCGAGATCGTGAAGGCGCTCTCCGAGGAGACCTCGCTCCTCATCCTGGACGAGCCCACCGCGGCGCTGTCCAAGCACGAGGTCGCCCACCTCATGGGCGTCATCGGCCGGCTCAAGGCGCGCGGCGTCGCGATCCTGTTCGTCGGACACCGCCTCGACGAGGTGTTCGAGCTCGCCGACCGGGTGACCGTCAACCGCGACGGGCGCACCATCATCACAGGCCCCGCGAGCGACTTCACGCCCGAGTCGGCGGTGCGTCACATGGTCGGTCGCGAACTCGGCAGCGTCTTCCCGAAGGAGGACGTCGACCTCGGGCCGGTGCACCTCGAAGTGAGGGAGCTCCGCAAGCGCGGGCAGTACGACGGGGTGAGCTTCCAGGTGCGCAAGGGGGAGATCCTCGGCCTCGCGGGCCTGGTCGGCGCGGGCCGCACCGAGATCTCCCGGGGCATCTTCGGACTGGATCCGGTGGACTCGGGCGAGATTCTCATCGCGGGGGAGCCGGTGCGTATCACGAGCCCCGGTGCCGCGATGAAGCGTCGGATCGCCTACGTCCCCGAGGACCGCACGCGAGAGGGGGCGATCCTCGACCAGTCGATCGCCTTCAACCTTTCGCTGGCCGTGCTCAACACCCTCACGTCTCTCGGTCTCGTGAGAGCCAAGGACGACCGCGCCCTGTCGCGCGAGTACATCTCCCGGCTCCAGATCCGCACGAGCGGCCCGGCGCAGCTCATCTCGGCCCTCTCCGGCGGCAATCAGCAGAAGGTAGTGCTCGGCAAATGGCTCGCGACCGATCCGGAGATCCTCATCCTCGACGACCCCACGAAGGGCGTGGATGTCGGTGCGAAGGCAGAGGTCTACAAGATCGTCGCCAACATGGCCCAGCAGGGCATGGCGATCATCCTCATCTCGAACGAGCTCGAGGAGCTTCTCGCCGTCAGCGACCGGGTCATCACCTTCTACAGGGGAACGCAGAGACGGGAGTTCACCGAGCGCCCGTTCGACCCGGAAACAGTGCTGGCCTCGATGACCGGGCAGGTGCATGATGTCGCTTGAACTCACGAAGACCACCTCGGCGGCCCCCAGGGCCGCGGGCGTCCGGCGGCTGCTCGCTCGCCGCGAGGTCAGCCTCCTCGCCGTGCTCGTGCTGCTGCTGCTCCTCTTCAGCGCCCTCTCACCGCGTTTCGCGTCGCTCGCGACCGCGGGCCAGATCCTCAACAGCATGTCGATCGTCGTGATCGTGGGCGTGGGTCTCACCCTCGTCCTGATGACGCGGAACATCGACGTCTCGGTCGGGTCGATGGTAGGTCTGACGGCCTACTTCGCCGCCGACTTCGGCGCGAAGAACCCCGATGTGCCGCTTCCCGTCGTGATCCTCGCCTCCTGCGTGCTCGGACTCGTGCTCGGCGCGTTCAACGGCTTGATCGTGGCGACGCTTCGAGTCCCCTCGATCATGGTCACGCTCGGAACCCTCTACATCTACCGGGGGATCGACTCGATCCTCGCCGGCAGTAATCAGGTGACCGCCAACACGATGCCCGAGGGATACAGCGCCATCGCGTCGTGGTCGCTCGGCGGCATCCCGGGCCTGGTGGTGTACGCCTTCATCATCGCGTTCGCCGCGCACGTGTTCATCCGCCACACCTTCTCGGGACGATCCGTGCTGGCCATCGGGAGCAACCCCGACGCGGCCGTGAAGATGGGCCTCCCGGCGAGACGATGGGTGTTCTTCGCGTTCGCGCTGTCAGGCCTGCTCTGCGGCCTGGCGGGGGTCCTGTGGGGTGCGCGCTACGGAACCGTCGACTCCTCGGTGGCCACCGGCTTCGAGATCACGGTGCTGGCGGCGGTGGTCGTCGGCGGGATCAGCGTCAACGGCGGGAACGGCTCGATCGCCGGACTGCTGATCGGCGCCGCCATCCTCAGCGTGATCTCCACCGGTCTCGCGCTGCTCAACGTCTCGCCCTTCTGGCTGCAGGCGATCCAGGGTGCCGTGATCGTGGCGGCGATCGTCTCCGACTCCATCATCCGTACCCGCACCGAAGCACGAGGAGCGAGCGCATGAGCACCGCCATCACGACCCCGCCGTCGCCCGGCGCGCCGGCCACGGAGCCCGTCGCGCAGGTTCGGCGCGCACTGCCGGCGTGGTTCGGCGGCTGGGAGCTCGCCCTCGTCGCCCTCGTGATTGCCGCGGTGGTGGCGGGCAGCGTCGCCTCGCCCTTCTTCGCCACCGGGCAGAACTTCGCGATCACCACCGCGGGCGCCATCGGACTCGCGCTGATGGTGGTGCCAATGGCGGGCCTCATGATCGCGGGGGAGATCGACCTCTCGGTCGCGTCCGTCTTCGGGCTCGCCGGTGTGACCTTCGGGATGACGCTGGACGCGGGGATCCCGCTGGTCGGCGCACTGCTGATCGGGCTCGTGGTCGGCGCGGCGGCAGGCTTCGTCAACGGCTGGCTCACGACGGCCTTCGGACTGCCGTCGCTCGTCGTCACTGTCGGCACGCTCGGCCTCTACCGCGGCATCGCCTACATCCTTCTCGAGAACCGCTCCATCAGCCGCATCCCGGCGGAGTGGGCAGCCTTCGCGCAGTCCAACGTGCCCGGAACCTACCTCCCGTACCCGCTCATCCTGTTCGTCGTCGTCGCGGTCGCGGCGGGAGTGATCCTGCATCGCGGCGGCTTCGGCCGGCGCGTCTTCGCCGTCGGCTCCAGCGTCACGGCCTCCCGGTACTCGGGCATCCGGGTGCGCCTGGTGAAGCGTGCGCTGTTCACGTTCTCGGGTGCCGTCGCCGCGCTCGCCGGAATGATCTACACGGGATACGTCGCGAGCGCGCGCGCGGACAACGGAACCGGCCTCGAGCTCACGGTGATCGCCATCGTGCTCATCGGCGGCGTCAGCATGTACGGCGGTCGCGGCTCGATGGTCGGCGTGATTCTGGCGCTCATCCTCGTCAACGCCCTCGGCAGCTGGATGAACCTCTTCTTCGTGCCCACCAACGTGCAGAACACCGTGATCGGCTCGCTGATGATCGCGGCCGTGGTCGTGCCCGCCCTGATCCTCCTCGTCCGAGACCGGATGCGAAGGACCGCCTGACTCCCTCCGCCCACGTGAAACCATCCCTATACAAGGAGAAAACGAAATGCGCACCAAAGTTGTTGCTGCGATCGCCGCGGCTGCCCTGGCGGCAGCCCTGGCCGGATGTGCGCCGGCAGGCGACACCGGCTCCAATACCGGCGCCCCCGGCAGCGGAGAGGGCGCGTCGCTGGCGGACTGCCAGCTGACGATGATCCCCAAGAACACCGACAACCCGTTCTTCGCGGCGGCCGCGTTCGGCGCGAACGAGGCAGCCGCCGAGCTCGGCGGTCCGGAGGTGAACTACACCGGAACCGCGCAGCCCGACGTTCCGGGGCAGATCCAGCGGATCCAGAGCGCCACCCAGCAGAAGTCGTGCGCGATCGCCGTCTCGGGTCTCGATCCCGACGCTCTCGCCCCGTCGCTCAAGCAGGCCGACGCGGCCGGCACCACGGTGGTGGCGTTCGACGCCGACGTCGCCACGGATGCGCGCCGGCTGTGGATCACGGGAGCCGCCGACCAGGCGCTCGGTGTCACCCAGTTCGAGCTGCTGGCCGAACAGATGGGGAACAAGGGCAAGTACGCGATCATCTCGGCGCAGAGCACCGCAGCGGGGCAGAACGCCTGGATCGAAGCCGCCGCCGAGGAAGCCAAGAAGCCCGAGTACTCCGAGATGGAGCTCGTCAAGACCGTGTACGGCAATGACGTGCCGCAGACGAGCTACGACGCGGCCGTCTCGCTGTTCCAGGCCTACCCCGACCTCGAGGGCGTTCTCGCGATCACCCCCGTCGCACTGGCCGCCGCGGTGAAGGCCAAGGCCGACCAGAACTTCAACCCCGACCTGGTGATCACGGGCCTCGGCTGGCCGCCCTCCGACGGCGCCCTGCTCAAGGACGGCACGCTTACCTCGTTCGTACTGTGGAGCCCCCGCGCGATGGGCTACGTGACCTACTACGCCGTTCAGGCGCTGCTCACCGGTGAGATCACCGGTGCCGAAGGTGACACGTTCGAAGCCGGGAGCTACGGGACGTACACCGTCGGCCCGGACGGCGAGATCGACGCGGGGGAGCCCATCGTCTTCACCGCCGAGAACGTCGACGACCAGCTGGAGAACTTCCGCACCGAGTAACCACCATCGAAATCCCGGGTGCCGGTCGTCCTCGACGGCCGGCACCCACCCGAACACCACCCACCAGAACACAAGGAAGTGACGATGTTCCGCTATACCTACAACACCCTCGTGTACGGTCACGAACCCCTCGACCAGGGGATCGATCGCCTCGCCCGGTTCGGGTACGACGGGGTGGAATTCATCGGGGAGCCCGACAGCATCGATGTCCCCGCAGTCCTCGAGCAGCTCGAGCGACACGGCACGAGGGCGTCCTCGATCATCAGCATCTTCACGCCCGAGCGCGACATCGTCAGCTCCGACCCGTCGATCCGTCGCGCAGCGGTGGACTACGTGCGCGGCAACGTCGACCTCGCCGCGGCGCTGGGAGCCGATGTCGTGACCTTCACCCCCACGGCGTGCATGAAGATCGCTCCGGAGGCGGACCTGACCGAGGAGTGGGGCTGGGCCGTGGAAGCGGCTCGTGAGATCGCTCGCTACGCCGCGGAGCACGACGTGACCATCGCGGTCGAGCCGTGGAACAGGTACGAGACCTACCTGATCACCCGTTCCGCGCGCGCGGTCGAGTTCGTGAAGGAGGTCGGGGAGCCTAACATCGGCGTGATGGCCGACACCTTCCACATGAGCATCGAGGAGCCCGACGTCGCGCAGGCGATCCGCACCATCGGATCCCACCTCGTCCACGTGCACCTCGCCGACTCGAACCGGGCCGCGCCCGGCTACGGTCACCTCGACTTCAAGCCCATCGTGCAGGCGATCGCCGACGTCGGCTACACCGGCTGGATCTCCTACGAGCTGCTGCCCGCCGCGGGCGACGTGTGGGGTGTGCTCTCGGGTGCCGGCGCTCCGGAGTTCCTCGACGAGTACAGCGAGGCGGCCATCACGCACACGAAGTCCATCGTGCGGGAACTGCGCCTGTCATGAGCAATATGCTCGGCCTCAGCACGTTCGTTCTCGCATCCCCGTTCTCGGATGCCGAGACGGCCTCCGCCTTCGACCGCACCGCCGCCTTCGGCTACGAGGTGATCGAGGTGTGCATCGAGGATCCTGCTCTCGTCTCCGCCGACGTCCTGAACGCGCACGCCGACCGCACGGGACTCGCGGTGGGGATCTGCGGCGCGTTCGGACCGGACCGCGACCTGTCGCATCCCGATGCCGAGATCCGTGAGCGCGGACTCGCATACGTGCGGCACTGCATCGACCTCGCGGCCGCCGTCAGCTCCCCTCACGTGGCGGGCCCGATGTACGCCCCGACCGGCCAGACGCGTCTGCTCGAGAGGGCTGAGCGCAAGGCTCAGCTCGGCCGGGCAGCGGACACACTCGCGCGCGCGGCCGAGTACGGCGCCGCGCGGGGCGTCGACCTCGCGATCGAACCGCTCAACCGCTTCGAGACCGACCTCGTCAACACGGTCGAGCAGGCGCTCGATCTCTGCGAGCGCATCGGTGACCCCCGCACGGGACTGCTCATCGACAGCTTCCACATGAACATCGAGGAGAAGCGGCTGGGCGACGCCGTCCGGCTCGCCGGCGACCGGGTCCGGCACGTGCAGGTGGCTGAGAACGACCGGGGCACCCCCGGGTCGGGGCACGTCCCGTGGGACGAGTTCTTCGACGCCCTCGACGACATCGGCTACCGCGGACAGGTCGTCGTGGAGTCCTTCCTCCCCACCGTGCGCGAGATCGCGCGTGCCGTGTCTCTGTGGCGACCTGTCGCGGAGTCGATGGACGCTCTCGCCGAGGGCGGCATCGCGTTCCTGCGTCAGCGATTCCCCGGGGGTGCGAAATGACGACGCATCCGGTGACGCTGTTCACGGGGCAGTGGGCCGACCTGACGCTGGACGAGGTCGCCCGGCACGCGAGCGAGTGGGGGTATGACGGGCTCGAGATCGCCTGCAGTGCCGAGCACCTCGATGTGTGGCGTGCAGCGGAAGACGACGCCTACCTCCAGAGCCGCCGAGACATCCTCGAGCGGCACGGCCTTCGCACGTGGGCGCTGTCGAACCACCTCACGGGCCAAGCGGTGTGCGACGATCCGATCGACTTCCGGCATCGCGCCATCCTGCGCTCCAAGGTCTGGGGAGATGGCGAGGCCGAAGGCGTGCGTCGCCGGGCCGCCGAAGAGCTCAAGCTGACGGCCGTGGTCGCCCGCAAGCTCGGCGTGGACGTGATCACCGGCTTCACCGGCTCGAAGATCTGGCCGTACGTCGCGATGTTCCCTCCCGTGGGGGCTGACGTGATCGACGCGGGTTATCAGGACTTCGCCGACCGATGGAACCCGATCCTGGACGTGTTCGACGGCGAGGGCGTGCGGTATGCGCACGAAGTGCATCCGGGCGAGATCGCGTACGACTATTGGACGTGCGTGCGCGCCCTGGAGGCCGTCGACCATCGCTCGGCGTTCGGGTTCAACTGGGACCCCTCGCACATGATGTGGCAGGGCGTCGACCCAGTGGCGTTCATAGTCGAGTTCGCCGACCGCATCGTCCACGTGGACTGCAAGGACACCCGCGTGCGCTCGCGCAACGGTCGTGACGGGGTGCTCGGTTCGCATCTGCCGTGGGGCGACCCGCGCCGCGGATGGGATTTCGTCTCGACGGGTCACGGCGACGTCCCGTGGGAAGACGCGTTCCGGGCGCTGCGCGCCGTCGGATACTCCGGACCCATCTCGGTCGAGTGGGAGGACGCGGGCATGGACCGGCTGCACGGCGCCGCGGAGGCGCTGCAGTTCGTGCGATCGCTCCTGTGGGAGCTGCCGACGGCATCCTTCGACGCGGCATTCGCAAGCAATCAGGGCTCTTGAACCGAGCTCTCGACAACTGACATACCGAGGAGAGACCATGACGGACAGCTATGACTACGTGATCGTGGGCGGCGGAACGGCGGGATGCATCGTTGCAGCGCGCCTCTCGGAGGACCCTGGTGTCACCGTGCTCCTGCTCGAAGCGGGCGCGGCCTACCGGACCGCTGAGACCCCGGAGGAAGTGCTGGACGTCAAGTCCGTGCCGATGCGCGGGCACGCCGCCGAGTTCGACCCGAGTCTGGACTGGGGCCTGATCGCGCGCACGCGCGACGGTGCCGGCATCTCCGTGCCCCAGGGGCGCGTCATCGGCGGAGGCTCCGCGATCAACGGGGCCATCTCGCTGCGCGGCGCCACCGCCGACTATCACGAGTGGGTCGGGTTCGGCAACCCCGACTGGAGCTGGGAGAAGTGCCTGCCCACGTTCGTGGCCATGGAGAACGACCCCGAGCCCGGAGACTTCCACGGTCACGAGGGGCCCATTCCGCTGGCCCGCGCGACCGACGATGAGCTCGCCCCGATCCAGGCCGCCTTCATCGACTCGGCAGTCGCGATCGGCACACCGTACGTACGAGATCTCAACGCCCCGGACGTCCACGGCGTCGGACCCGTTCCGATGACCCGCATCGGCGAGCGCCGCGTGTCCACGGCGGAGAGCTATCTGGAAGCGGCCCGTGACCGCGAGAACCTCACCGTGCGCGGGGAGGCTCTGGTCGAACGCGTGCTGTTCGACGGCACCCGTGCCGTCGGCGTGCAGCTCGTCGACGGCACCGAGATCCGCGCTGCCGAGGTCATCGTCAGCGCGGGCGCCATCCTCTCGCCCGCGCTGCTGCAGCGCTCGGGCGTCGGACCTGCCGCGCTGCTGTCGTCGCTCGGCATCTCGACCGTCGTCGATCTGCCCGTCGGCGACAACCTCGGCGACCACTTCAACGTGCCTCTGATGGCGCAGCCCAAGCCGGGTGTCTGGGAGCCAGGACAGTACGGGCTTCAGACGGCGCTGCGCTTCTCGACCGAGGCGCAGCCGGGGTCGCTCGACGGCCAGCTCACGACCTTCACCTACCTCAACACCAAGACCACCAGCGACGGCACGCGGGGCCTTGCGGGCGAGGGTGGCGACGACGTGGAGTACGTCGGCGGAATGGGCTGCGTGCTGAACAAGCCTCGGTCTCTCGGCACGGTCCAGATCACCACGACGGATGCCACGGTGCTCCCGGATGTGCGCCCGAACTATCTCGACCGTCAGGTGGACCGCGACGCGATCCGCGAGATCGTGCGGCTCGGGTGGAAGGTGTTCACCACTCCGCCGATGTCGGACTTGTTCTTCGAGCCCATCGGCATGACCGCGGAGACGATCGCCGACGACGAGGCGCTCGACGCTGCGATCGCCTCGAAGACCGCTTCGGGCTATCACTTCACGGGCACCTGCCTGATGGCGCCCCGCGACAACGACGGTGTCGTGGACCAGCGCGGACTGGTCCACGGGGTCAGCGGACTCCGCGTGGTCGACGCGTCGATCATCCCGACGACACCCGCCGCCAACTCCCAGCTGACGACGATGATGGTCGCCGAGCGCATCGCGGGCATGATCCGCGCCGGGGAGCAGTGATGCGGATCGGCTATTCGGCGATCACGTGGGGCGGTGTCGTCGGCACCGCCGGCGGGGTGGGCAGCATCGCCGATCTCTTCTACGCGACCGCGGGCGACACCCGCGTAGCCGTCCGTGAGATCGCAGCCAACGGGTACGAGGGCGTCGAGGTCTTCGACGGCGACCTGCTGGCATACGCGGATGACCCGGATCGCCTCCTCTCGGTGCTCGAGGCGTCGGGGGTCGAACTGGTCAGCGTGTACTCCGGCGCGAACTTCATCTACGATGACATCGCCGCGGACGAGTTCGCCAAGGTGGAGCGCGCCGCGAGCCTTGCCGCTCGCTTTGGCGCGCGCCGCCTCGTCTTCGGCGGTGGCGCACAGCGCACCGAGGGGGCCCGGTCGGGTGACATCCGTGCCCTCGGGCGCGGACTCGACCGGGCGGCGGAGATCGCCGCTTCGCATGGGCTCGGAGCCAGCTACCACCCTCACCTGGGCACGCTGGTCGAGACGCCGGACGCCTTGGCGTCACTGATGGAGTGCTGCGCCGTCCAGTTCTGTCCCGACACCGCGCATCTGGCTGCGGGAGGCGGCGATCCGGCCGAGCTCATCAGCCGCTACGGCGCGCGTCTCGGGCATGTTCACCTGAAGGACCTCACCCGGGCATCCACCACGTTCCAGCCGCTCGGTGAGGGCGACCTCGACGTGGACGGCGTCCTCGCGGTGATCGAGGAGGCGGGGTACGACGACTGGCTGATGGTCGAACTCGACGCCTACGCCGGCGACCCTGCGACTGCGGCGGGCATCAGCCGTTCGTTCCTCCGCGCGCGCGGCTACTGAGGTCGCGCGTCGCGCGGCGGGCCCGTTCCGTCGCGCGCACTGAGCACCCTTGTCGCGCGTGGGATGCGCAAACCGTAACGATCGTGTCTCCACTTCTGACATGACATTGACAAAAGATGTAGAGCTGCTGACATGATTGGTCCACGTTGGACACAAACAAGGTCAACCCGAAGAGAACAAAGGAGTTCGCGATCCATGTCGCACACGATGAGCGCTGTCCGCCTCCACGCCCCCGAAGATCTTCGACTGGACACGGTTCCCGTCCCCGTCCCCGCTCGGGGCGAAGTGCTCGTGAAGGTGCGGCGGAGCGGAATCTGCGGCACCGACCTTCACATCACGAAGGGCAACTTCCCCGCCCCGAACCTTCCTTTGACCCTGGGGCACGAGTTCTCGGGCGTCATCGCTGAGCTCGGCGAAGGCGTCGAATCCCTCTCGCTCGGCGCGAACGTGGTCGTGGACATCAACATCGCGTGCGGGCACTGCTACTTCTGCCGACGTGGCCAGAAGCTGTTCTGCCCCCAGGTCGAGCAGCTTGGGGTGCACCGCGCCGGAGGGCTCGCGGAGTACGTCGCGGTCCCCGCCTCCAACGTGTACGAGCTGCCGTCGTCCCTCTCGCTCGACGACGCGGCCTACGTCGAGCCGCTCGCCTGCGCGATTCACGGGCAGGACCGGATCGGCGTCCGATCGGGCGACCGAGTGCTGATCATCGGCGGCGGGCCCATGGGCCTCGCGCACATCGCGCTCGCGAAGCTCTCGGGCGCGGCGGCCGTCATTGTGTCGGAGCCGGATGCCGCACGTCGTCGGCTCGCCGGCGCCATGGGGGCCGACGTCCTCATCGACCCGTTCGAGACGCCGCTCGACGAGCGGCTCGCGGAGCTGACCGACGGCATCGGCCCGGACGTCGTCATCGAAGCGGTCGGTAGCATCCCCACCTACGAGGCCGCCATTGCCGTCGTGCGCCGCGGCGGGCGGATCCTCGCATACGGAGCCGCGCCGCAGACCGCGACGATGAGCCTCCGCCCGTTCGACATCTACTCCAAGGAGCTCACGATCGTGGGCTCCTACGCCGGCACCTACGACACGTGGCCCCGAGCCATCGCCCTCCTCGCGGCGGGCCGGTTCACTCCGAGCACGATCGTCGACTCCATCCGGCCGCTCAGCGAGGCGGTGGAAGCCATCCGTGCGCTGGCGACGGACAAGTCCACCGTCAAGGTTCACATTCAGATGCCGTAACAGCCGGCATCGTCCCGTCCCATCCGAACCGACCATTTTCAAAGGAGAAAACACTCATGATCTCATTCACAGGACGGCGAAACCGTCCCGCAGCGGTCGCCGTGGCCGCTCTGGCGACGGCTGCGCTGCTCGGCGGTTGCGCCGCGGGAGCGCCGCAGGCGTCGGGGGATGACAAGACCCTCAACGCGATCTTCCTTCCCGCTGCCTGGGGCACCGTGGTCAAGGAGCAGCTCGCCCCGCAGTACGAGGAGGAGACCGGCGTCAAGGTGAACGTCGAGCTCATCGCCCGCGACGCGATCCACGAGAAGATGGCGACCTTGTTCGCGGGACAGGACTCCAGCTACGACATCTTCAACCTTGACTACAACTGGATCCCGGAGTTCGGGCAGGGCGGTCACCTCGTTCCGCTCGACGACGTCGTCGAGGACCGGGAGGACTTCCTTCCGCTCAGTCTCGACGTCGCGACGTGGGACGACCAGCTGCTCGGGATTCCCCAGACGGTGCACCCTGCGGTGCTCTGGTACAACAGCGCGCTCTACACCGACGCCGACACGATGGCCGCCTACCAGGAGGAGACGGGCGACGAGCTGAAGCCGCCCACGACCATCGACGAGTGGTACGAGCAGGTCAAGTTCTTCGACGGCCGTGAGTTCAACGGTCAGGAGCTGTCCGGGTGGGCCGCGCAGGCCGCCAAGGGGTTCGGCAACGTGCACACGTGGCTGAGCTTCGCGTTCAGCTACGACTGCGAGCCGTTCAACGAGGACTTCACCGAGTCGACGCTGAGCACCCCCGAGTGCATCGAGGCCACCCAGCGTTGGGCGGACATGATGCAGTACATGCCGGCCGGGGCCAACGAACTCACCTACGACAACGTCACGGCAGCGGCCCAGCAGGGCACCATCGCCACCGCGATCCAGTGGTCGTGGGGACAGTTCGCCACGGATGACCCTGCCACCTCGCAGACGGTCGGCCAGTGGGAGATCGCGCCCATGCCCGCCGGTCCTCGCGGCACCAGCGCCGGGCACCTCGCGGCGTGGGTCATCTCCGTCTCGAAGTACTCGACGAAGGTCGACGAGGCGAAGAAGTTCGCTGCGTGGCTCGAGACCAAGGAGAACGACGTATTCCAGGCGAAGAACGGCGCTGGCGACCCGGTGAGGATCTCCAGCTACGAGGCCGACGAGCTCCTCAGCGAGACTCTCCCGGACTCCGACGTCCCGCGCTTCCGCCGTCTGACCACGACGCTCGAGGCGATGCAGTCCGCCCAGCCCCGTCCGCGGTTCGCCGGCGAGGAGATCTGGGAGACCACGCTGAGCACGGAGCTCAGTGCGATCTCGCTCGGCGAGCGCAGTGTCGAGGAAGGTCTGAAGCGCGCGGATGAGGCCCAGGACCGGAATCTCTCCAACTGATGACTTCCTCCACGCAGATCGAGGCCCGGACGGCTGACACGCCGTCCGGGCCCCGCCCCGGGCGTCGGCCGCTGCACGTGGGGCGATACGCCGTCATGTTCCCCGGGCTGCTGTTCCTCGCTGCCCTCGCCATCTACCCGACGATCTATTCGCTGGTCATCTCCCTCACCCGTTGGAGGGTGACGACCGGCGAGGATCCTCGATTCGTCGGACTCGAGAACTACGCGACTCTGCTCACCGACGAGGCCTTCTGGAACTCCGTCCGCGTGACGGTGGTCTTCGTGGTCTTCGCGGTGCTGATCGAGTTCATCCTCGCCTTCGGGCTGGCGCTGCTGTTCTTCCGCAACTTCCCGGGCGACAAGATCATGCGGGCGCTCATCCTCATGCCCATGCTGGTCGCCCCCGTGGCGGTCGGTCTTCTCGCGAGGTTCAGTCTCGAGCCGACCTTCGGCATCGTCAATCAGCTGATGAGGGCGGTGGGGCTGCCCACCACGGAGTTCCTCGGGAGCCCCACCCTGGCGCTCCCGACGCTCATCGCGATCGACGTGTGGCAGTGGACGCCGTTCCTGTTCCTCATCCTGCTGGCCGCCATGCAGGGTCTTCCGGAGGAAGTGATCGAGGCCTCCAAGCTCGACGGCGCGTCGTGGCCCCGGATCATCTGGCACCAGTTCCTGCCGCTGCTGAAGTACCCCATCCTCGTCGGTGTCCTGCTCCGGCTGATCGACTCGTTCCGGGTCTACGACATCGTGTTCATGACCACGAGAGGCGGTCCGATCGACGCCACATCCACCATGTCATGGCAGATCTACGACGTCGGGTTCCGGTCCTTCACGATCTCCTACGCCGCGGCCTACTCGTGGCTGCTGCTCATTCTCGTCCTGCTCGTCGTGAACACCCTGCTCCGGCGCATGTCGGTCAGGAACTGAGAGGTACCCCATGAGCACCATTGCTCCCGTTCGCCGTTCTCGAAACGGTCTCACGGCGGTGCGCGCCACCATCGCCGGAATCTTCACCCTCCTGTTCATCGGGCCCATCCTCTGGATGATCACCACGGCCTTCAAGACCGGCAACCAGGCTTTCTCCACCGAGATCCAATGGTTCTTCGCGCCGACGCTGTCGAACTTCGAGAGTGTGCTCCAGGGCACCAGCTTCGGGTACGCGCTGATCAACAGCCTGCAGGTGTCGATCATCTCCTCCATCGTCGCGCTGCTGCTGGCCTCCGGCATCGCCTACCCGATCGCGCGATTCGACTTCAAGGGCCGGTCCGGTCTGGCCGGGGTCATCCTGTCGCTGCGCATCGTGCCGCCGATCGTGACGATCATCCCGTTGTTCCTGCTGCTCCAGTCCGTGGGTCTCAACGGGTCGCTGCTGGCCATTATCATCCTGCATATCTTCATGAACCTCCCGCTGGCCGTCTGGCTTCTCCGCGGGTTCTACGAGGACGTTCCCAAGGAGCTGGAAGAGGCTGCGCAGCTCGACGGACTCGGTCACATGTCGACTTTCTTCCGCATCGTGCTTCCGCTGGCCGCCCCAGGCGTTGCTGCAACCGGACTGCTTTGCTTCGTGTTCTCGTGGAACGAGTTCCTCTTCGCGAACATCCTGTCGAACGCCACAAGCCAGACCGTGACGGTATCGCTCACGCAGTATGTGACGCCTGTCGGAACGCAGTGGACTCAGATCATGGCTGCCGCGACACTTGTCGCGCTCCCCGTGTGGCTGGCGGCGCTCGCGGCACAGAAGTACCTCGTGCGCGGGCTGACGCTGGGGGCAGTGAAGTAGGCTTTCGTTTCCTTCCCGCTCGTCTACGAATGCAGCAAGGTCCCCATCAATGAGGCATGAGGATGTTAGGCCGCTGAACGTGCAATTGAGTAGGAGCAATGACGTCGCCCACTCACGCATGCGTCAGCGGGTCTCGCGAGTTGGGCGACTATGCGCTCCGCAAGCGAGCCGTGGGGTGCACCACAAGACGGTGGATCTCGACCTTCGGGACATTATCCGGCGCCTCAACCGGGTCCCCGGCGGAACCCTATTCGCATCGCTCGGTGGGTCCTGAGACTATCAAGCGCCTCCGATTCGCCTACGATCTCGACGACGAATCATTCATCGGTCGACGCGACGAGAGCCTGTGCAGTGAGCGACCTCAGCGACAGCGCACTGTTCACCGAACTGAGCAAACAGCTGCCCGCGATACTCTACGAGTTCCTGAAGGGACAGTCGGGACCAACTCGTAGTATCGAGGCCGCGACTCGCCCTGCGGACGCGTCTTCACCAGTCCGAACTACCTTGAGAAAGTCCGACCTAGGTTGAGACGTGACACTCCGGAAGTGCTACGTGGAGGGGCTGACGGGAATCGAACCCGCGCTGTCTGCTTGGGAAGCAGAAGTTCTGCCATTGAACTACAGCCCCATGACCGCGCCCGCCGCGATGATGCGGTGAGACGGTCAGGCCAGCCTACCCGCTGGTCCGATGCGCGCCAAAGTCCGCGGGCCGGAAGTCAGGCGCGGGCGAGCAGGTGCGCGGAGGGGAGGTAGTCGATCTTCCAGTCGGTGTAGACGCCCGCCAGTCCGTCGCGGGCGCACCGCAGGCCGACCGACACCCAGCGCACCTCGCCATCGCCGTCCAGGGCGAACCCTGCCGCGACGCGGAACTCTTCGTTGCCGCAGCGGCACTGCGCCTGGGTCACCTCGTCGGCGTCGTCGATGTGCTCCTCGGAGTCGGCGATGCCGAACTCCTCCTCGCACGCCATGCAGATGCGCGCGGCCACCCCCGCCTCGTCGTCGAAGACGACCGCGAAGACCTCCCCGCCGCAGGTGCAGGTCGAGAAGGCGACGCGATCGACCGCGTATCCGCCCGCCTCGTACTGCTCGATCGCTCGCCGGAGCTCGTCGCGCTCCCCATCCGCTCTGCTCACCCCGACGACGCTACCGGGCCAGCCGGAGGCAAACGAAGAGCGGCGCGGACTCGCCCCTCAGTGAGTCCGCGCCGCAGCGCCCCATCGGCGCCTCGGGTCACACCAGCGCGCGAAGCCCCTCGACCAGCGGGGTGGTGGGCCGGCCGATCAGGCGCGACAGGGTGCCGTCGGTGTCGGCAAGGGCTCCTTCGCGAATCCCGGCGTCGAGCGCGACCACGAAGCCGACGGTGCCGGCATCCAGCCCGGCCGCCTCGAGGGCTGCGGCGTGCTCCTCGGGCGACAGCGCCTGGTAGGTCACGTCGCGGCCCAGCACCTCGGCGGCCGCTGCGGCCAGGTCGGCGTAGGTCCAGGCGACGTCGCCGGCCAGCTCGTACACCTGCCCGACGTGACCGTCTTCGATGAGCACCACGGCGGCGGCGTCGGCGTAGTCTTCGCGGTTCGCGGATGCCACGCGGCCCTCGCCGACGCTCGCGGCGATCACGCCGGTCTCCCGCGCGCGCACGACGTCGGCGGCGTAGTTCTCGGTGTACCAGTTGTTGCGCAGGATGACGGCAGGAAGGCCCGCGGCGGCGATCGCCTCCTCGGTGGCCTTGTGCTCGGGGGCGAGCACGAGGTCGCTCGTGGTGGCCTTGGGCGCGCTGGTGTAGACGAACTTCGTCACACCGGCGGCGGCATCGATGACCGCCTGGTGCTGCGGCGCGCGCTGACCCACCTCGGAGCTGGAGATGAGCAGCACGCTGTCGACGCCGTCCAGCGCTGCGGCGATCGTCTCCGGCTGGGTGTAGTCGAGCGGCACGACGGTCACGCCGCGGGCGGCGAGGTCGGCGGCCTTGGCGGTGTCGCGCGCACCGGCGACGATGTCGGAGGCGGCAACGCCGCGGGCGAGAAGGCGGTCGACGACGAGGCGGCCGAGGTGCCCGGTGGCACCGGTGACGAGAACGGTCATGGGAGTTCCTTTCTGAACGGACGTCCGGGTCAACGTCGCATCCCACCGCATACCTTCCCATTGGGAGATACCCACTTTCAGGTAAGGTACCCACGTGGCGGTGAGTTATGCGCAGATCCGGGATGCCATCCCCGGAGTCTTTTCGGAACAGTGCGACACGCGGGTCGTGCTCGACCACGTGATGAGCAAATGGGGCGTGCTCGTGCTGTCCACACTCTCCGACGGCACCCAGCGGTGGGGTGAGCTCAAACGCGGCGTCCCCGGCATCAGCGAGAAGATGCTGGCATCCACCCTGAAGACCCTGAGCGCCGACGGACTGGTGCACCGGGAGTCGTTTCCGACCGTGCCACCGCATGTCGAGTACAGCCTCACTCCGCTCGGCCGCGAGCTGATGGAGCGCATGCTGCCGCTCATGGCGTGGATCGCCGACCACGCCGAAGGAATCGTCGGCGGCGCGCAGCGCTGAGCGGCCCACCGGCGGGCCGATCGACCGTCACCGCAGTCCGCGCACACCTCAGGCCGAAGGCCGGAGGCCATCCCCGGCGACGGCTGTCACCCCCGATGCTGGAGGGCGACCTCTCGGTAGGCGTCGAATGCCGCATTCCTGCGCCGCTGCAACTGTTGGTCGCCTCCACGCACCAGCGTCACGAGGCCGAAGTCGAGCATCCACTCGTCGACGGGCTTGTCGTCGAAGCGGTAGAGCCAGTCGACGAGGTCGAGGAACGGGAACCAGGTGTATCCGATGATCCCCACGCCCTCGGCACGCATCGCCTCGACTTCCGCCACCGATTCGCCGAGCCACGCGATCTTCTCCTCGGGGGTGCCCACGAGCGAGGTCTCGGTGATGACGATCGGGATGCCGTAGCGGTCGTGATAGAGCTGCACGAGGTCGCGGAGCCCGGCGGTTCCGGCCGTCACCGGATGCTTGACCCCGTCTTCGTCCATGCGGATCGTGGTGAACACCGGGTAGTAGTTGACTCCCATCACGTCGGGGCGCACCGCGTTGTCGCGGAACCAGGCGAGCTCGGGCTCGGTGTAGCCGTGCTCGCCGAGCCAGCCGCGCAGCGGATGCGCGTCGTCGACGCGGCCCATGATGAGATCGAGCGCGACGAACCGGCGCTCCTCGAGGATCTCCCGCGGCGGGACGGTCTCGCCCTCATAGCGGAAGCCGGCGTCGACGTGCACGAACACGGCATCCGGGTTGGCCTCGGCGATCTCCTGTTGGGTGCGCACCATGCCTTTGGCGAGCGCCTTCACGACGGTGAGGAACCCGTCGATACCGGTCAGGTACGGCGGCCATTTGCCCATCTCTCCGCACCACTCGGCGTTGACGATGGGTTCGTTCAACGGCGTGAAGTCGTTCCACACCCCTCGGTAGCGCTCGGCGACGGCACGCCCGTACGCGGCGACCCGCTCGGGATACTGCGTATTGATGAAGGAGTTCTCCAACCAGGTGGGGGTGCCGTAGTGCATCAGGTCGACGATGCAGCGGATTCCTCGCTCGGCCATGTAGGCGGCGACCTGATCGGTCCATGACCAGTCGAACACGCCCGGCTCGGGCTCGACCAGATACCAGGGCACACCCCAGCGCACGAACTCCGCACCCGACTCGGCGACGAGATCGAGGTCTTCGCGCCAATGGGTGTAGTGCTGCGTCAGCTCGTACTCGTCGAGTTTGCGGTGGCCGGGCTTGATCTGCGGGATGAAGGTGTCTTCGATGCCCACTCCGAAGCGGAGACGATCGTCGTCGAACCAGCGGTCCATGAGGTCCTTTCGAGGTGCGGATGCCGCGGCATCCGGGTCGGTTGAGGCAGTTACTTCAGCCCGGTTACTTCAGCCCAGTCGTGGCGATGCCGGCGACGAAGCTGCGTTGGATGAGGAGGAAGAAGATGACCACCGGGAGCAGTGCCAGCAGCGACCCCGCCATCAGGAGCCCGTATTCGACGACGTGCTGACCCATGAAGAGGGCGAGTCCGGCGGGGAGCGTCGAGTTCTCGACATTCGACGACATCACGAGCGGCCACAGCAGGTCGTTCCAGTTGTACTGGAAATGGAACAGGCCGAGAGTCAGCAGTGCGGGCTTGGCGAGCGGCATCACGATCTGACGGTAGATGCGCCACTCCGACGCCCCGTCGACCCGCGCGGCCTCCTCGAGGTCCCGAGGCAGGGACAGAAAGAACTGCGTCAGGAAGAAGATGCCGAACGCATTCGTCATGCGCGGGATGATCATGCCGGGAAGGGTGTTGGTGAGCCCCATCCCGTTGAGCATGTCGTAGAGCGGGATGAGGGTCACCTGGAACGGCAGCATCAGCAGGATGAGGATCAGCACCATGACCACCCCGCGCCCACGGAACGGCAGTCGCGCAAGGGCATAGGCGGCCATCGAGTCGAGGAGCAGCGAGATGACGGTCACACCGCCCGCGAAGATGATCGTGTTCACATACAGCTGCGCGAACGGGATCCGCTCCCACACTTCGACGAAGTGATCGAGCGTGAACTCGCGCGGCCAGAGCGTGGGCGGGTAGGTGACGATGTCCGATTCGGGCTTGAACGCAGTGAAGACGAGCCAGATGATCGGCAGCAGCATCAGCAGCGCGATCAGGATCGCAATGACCGCGAGGGCCCATTTCGACACTCGGTAGAGGTTCAGGCGCCTGCGGTCGAGAGCCCCGAGATCGCGGCCCGTGATGTCGTGCCTGGTCGGTTGGCGGCGAGTGCGCACGTCGGTGGTGGCCATCAGTACGTCACCGCCCGACGCCGCAGCCAGCCGTACTGGATCATCGAGAGCACGAAGACGAACAGCAGCAGGATGAACGACATGGCGGAGGCGTATCCGAAGCGCAGCTCCTGGAAGCCCTCGCGGTAGATCAGCATCACGAGTGTCTCCGTCTTGAAGTAGGGGCCTCCGCGCGTCATGACGTAGATCTGGTCGAACGCTTGGAGGGTGGCGATGAGGGCGAGCACCGAGACGAGCAGGGTCTGGTTCGACAGCAGCGGCAGCGTGACGTTGCGGAAGCGCTGCCACGCGGTGGTGCCGTCGATCTTCGCGGCCTCGTACAGCTCCGCCGGGATGGACTGGAGCCCGGCGAGATAGATGACCATGTAGAACCCGACGAACTTCCAGACGCCGACCATCATGACGGCGGGCATGGCGAAGCGCGGGTCGCTCAGCCAGCCCTGCTCGGTGACGATGCCGAGCTGGCCGAACCAGTAGGAGAGGAGCCCGATGTTCGGGTCGAGCAGGAACGACCAGGCGATCGCGATGATCCCGAGCGACACGATGAACGGCAGGAAGATCGCGGTGCGCACGAACGTGCGGCCGAAGAAGGCCTGATTGAGCATCACCGCGAAGACGAGCGCGAGGACGACCGTGACCGGCGCCACCACGACCGCGTACAGCACCGTGTTCCAGAACGCGTTCCAGAACGCCGGGTCGCCGACCAGCTCCACGTAGTTGTCGAGTCCGATCCACTCGGCCGCCGAGATCAGGTTGTAGTTCGTCAGCGACAGGTACACCGCCTGCGCCATGGGGTAGAGCGTGAACGCGATCAGCACGATCAGCGCGGGGGCCAGGAACAGCCACGCGGTGACCGTTCGTCGCGAGGCGGGGCCGCGGCGCCGCCGGCGGATCGCGGCGGCGGGCGCGGTGAGGGCCGGGGCCGTTTCGGTGACCGTCATCGAATGTCTCCTTGTGTCGCGCGGGCCGGGGCATCAGCGCCCCGGCCCGCGCGGGGTGTCACTTGTCGAGCTCTGCCTGGACCTGCTCGGAGGCGGCGGGGAAGATCGAGTCGACCGTTCCGTCGCCGTTGAGTGCACGCTGCAGCGACGGCCAGAAGATGGTCTCGGTGATCGTTCCGCCGGCGGCGACTCCCGCCAGCAGGATCTTGGCACGGTCGGCCACCGCCGCGTCTCCGAAGATGGCGGGGTAGGGGCTGGCCGTCACCTTGTCGGCGACGTCGGCGCGGTTGGGCGGGAAGCCCGAGCCATCTGCCCACGTGGTCTGACCCTCCTGCGAGTTCCAGTACGCGAAGAACTCGTAGGCGGCCTCCTTGGTGGCGTCGTCGGTGCCGGCGGGAAGGCCCATCGAGACGACGTCGGCGAGCACGGCGTCGCTGTCGGGGCCGGCCGGAGGCGGCGCGATCCCGAAGTTGAGACCGGCATCCTCGAAGCCGGTCGTCATCCACGGGCCGACGATCTCGGTGGCGGCCTTTCCGGTGAGGAAGAGCTTGTCGGCGTCGGCGCCCGAGAGGCCGATGGGGGAGGCCTTCTGGTTCTTCACGAGGTCGACCCAGAAGTCGAGCGCTTCGAGACTGGCCTCATCGCCGAGCATCGAGGTGGTGCCGTCGTCGGAGACCACGCCGCCGCCGGTGCCCCACAGCAGCGCGGGGAAGACCGGAACGGTCTCGTGGTCGCCGATGGCGGTCGCGTACTGCTCGGGCTTTCCGTCGCCGTTCTCGTCGACGGTGAGCTTGGGCACCATGGCGGCGAACTCGTCCCAGGTCGTCGGCGGCGCTTCGGGGTCGAGGCCGGCCGCTTCGAAGAGGTCTTTGTTGTAGTACATCATCATCGGCGTGTAGTTGACGGGGACGCCGTAGTTGACGCCGTCGAAGATCGACGCGTTGATGGCGGCCTCGGCGAGGGCCGCGGAGTCGTTCTCGGCGTCGTCGTAGTAGTCGTCGACGGGGAGGAACATCCCCTGCTTGGCGAACTGGGGCATGCGGGCGGCCGACATGGCGATGATGTCGGGGCCGTCGTTGCCGGCGACCGCGGTGAGCACCTTCTGGTACAGGGTGTCCCACGGCATGATCTCGGCCTTGACCTCGACGGCATCCTGCGAGGCGTTGAAGTCTGCGATGACCTTCTCGAGGGCGGGTCCGTCAGGCCCGGTGAAGCCGTTCCAGAAGGTGAGGGTGATCTTCTCGCCGGAGTCGGCGCCGTTGTCGCCGTTGTTCGTGGCCGTTCCCTGCCCGGCGCAGCCGGTGAGAGCGAGGGCGAGAACACCGGCGCCGGCGGTCGCCATGCGGATACCGCGGGAGAGTCGCCGCGGTGAGTGCTGTGTCTTCATCGGGTCTTCCTTTCTAGTTCAACGTTGAACGCTTGGGGTGCAATCTGTTATACCTGAATCGGTAATCGTTGAACAAGACCCTTTCGGTAATCGTTGAATGATGGACGCGGGTGTGGCACTGTGAGTCGCACGCACCGCATGAGCATGAGGGAGGTGAGCGTCGTGGGAGCGACCCGCAGCAGGACGACCCTGAAGGACGTCGCCGAACGCGTGGGCGTGTCGGCCAAGACGGTGTCGAACGTCGTGAACGGCACCGGCTGGGTCACCGACGAGCTCAAGGCTCGCGTGCAGGAGGCGATCGCCGATCTCGGCTACCGCCCGAACGTCGCCGCCCGCAACCTCCGCAGCGGTCGTACCGGCATGATCGCCGTCGCCCTTCCCGACCTGAGCCAGCCCTACTTCGCCGAGCTCGCCTCCGACCTGGTGCGGGCCGCGCAGGAGAAGTCGATCACGGTGCTGATCAGCCAGACCGACGGCCGGAAAGACGCCGAGGAGCGTATCGCTCACGGCGTCGACCTCCCGCTCATGGACGGGCTGATCCTCAGCCCCCTGGCGCTGACGGCCGCCGACCTCGAGCATCGGGCCGACGCGACCCCCCTCATCCTTCTCGGTGAGCACATCGGTGAGACCTCGCTCCCGCACGTCGCCGTCGACAACACCGCCGCCGCCCGCGCGGCCGTCGAGCACCTCCTCGCCCGCGGCCGGCGCCGCATCGCCGCGATAGGACTGCAACAGGACGGTCCCAACGAGACCTCGGTGCTGCGCTTGTCGGGCTACCGCGCCGCCCTCGAAGCCGCCGGCATCCCCTTCGATCCGGCGCTCGTCGGCGTCGTCGAGGGCTACCACCGCGCCGACGGTGCCCGTGCGGCCGAGCACCTGCTCGACGCCGGGGTCGACTTCGACGGCGTCTTCGCCTTCAACGACCTGCTCGCCCTCGGCGCGCTGCACGTGCTGGGCTCCCGGGGCATCGCGATCCCCGAGCAGGTCGCCGTGATCGGCTTCGACGACATCGACGAGGCCAGCTTCAGCACGCCCACCCTCAGCTCGGTCGCCCCCGACACCCGCGCGCTCGCCCGCGCCGCGATCGAGCTGCTCACCGAGCCCCGCACCGCCGGCGCCGACGCCGGGACAACCCAGGCCGGGACGACACAGGCCGCCGGCTCACCCGCTATCCCATTCACCATCGCCGAACGGGCGAGCACAGGAGGACACCGGTGACCGCAACCCCCGTCGCGTCGACCCAGGACGGTACGTACCCGAGGCCGCAGCTGGTGCGCTCCGGGTGGACCGACCTCACCGGAACGTGGAGCTTCGCCATCGGAGCCCCGGAGTCGCGTCCCGCCGAGGTCGACTTCGACCGCAGCATCGTCGTCCCCTTCCCGCCCGAGTCGGCCGCCTCCGGCCTCTCCGAATCAGGGCTGCTCCACTCGGTCTGGTACCGCCGTGAGCTGACCCCTGAAGATCTCGATGCGGCCGGTCGACGGGAGCCCGGTGATCGAGTCGTGCTGCATTTCGGTGCCGTCGACTGGGAGGCCACCGTCTGGGTCAACGGCACCGTGGTCGCCACCCACCGTGGCGGGCAGTCCCCGTTCGCCGCCGACATCACCACCGCGCTGCTGGCCGACGCACCCAACGAGATCGTCGTGCACGCTGTCGACGACCCCGAAGACGTCTCGATCCTCCGGGGAAAGCAGGACTGGCGCGACCAGCCGCATGCCATCTGGTACCACCGCACCACCGGTATCTGGCAGCCCGTGTGGCTCGAGGTCGTTCCGCGCACGTCGATCGCGCAGCTCACCTGGGCCTCCGACATCCCCCAGGCCGAGGTGTCGCTCGGATTCGACATCGCTGGTCCTCTCGACGACGCGACGTGGCTTCACGTGACGCTCAGCCACCAGGGCGAGGTGCTGGCCGAAGCGCGAACGAGAGTGCTCTCCCGCTCCGACACGGTGCGGCTGAGCCTCCCCCGACAGGCCAACGGACAACAGCACGAGGAGCTGCTGTGGAGCCCCGAGCATCCGACCCTCATCGATGCCACTGTGCGCCTGGAATCCCACGACACGGTCGACACCGTCTCCAGTTATCTCGGCATACGCAGCATCGACACAGACGGCACCGCCTTCCTCCTCAACGACCGGCCCACCAAGCTGCGCGCCGTGCTCGCCCAGAACTATTGGCCGCAGACGCACCTGGCCGCCCCCGACGCGCAGGCACTCCGACGCGAAGTCGAGCTCATCCTCGAACTCGGCTTCAACACCGCCCGCGTGCATCAGAAGGCGGAGGATCCACGCTTCCTCTACTGGGCCGACCGGCTCGGCCTCATGGTGTGGGCCGAGACCGCCAGCGCCTACGCCTTCGATCGGCGGGCGGCGACCAACCTCATATCCGAGTGGACGAGCCTCGTCGAGCGCGACATGTCGCACCCGAGCGTGATCGTGTGGGTGCCCCTCAACGAGAGCTGGGGTGTGCAGCACATCGCCCACGACTCGCGCCAGAAGGCACTGAGCCGGGCCGTCTCCGACCTCACCCGTGCACTCGACGGCACGCGCCCCGTCATCTCCAACGACGGGTGGGAGCACACCGCATCCGACATCTGGACCATCCACGACTACGACGCTGACCCCGCCGCGCTCGCCGACAGGTACCGCGACGCGGCGGCTATCACGGCGCTGGTCGAGGGATTCGGCCCCGCCGGGAGGCGCATCTCGGTCGACGACGACACCTCGACGAAGCCCACGATGCTGACCGAGTTCGGCGGAGTGAGCCTCCGCGCCGACAATGGCACCGACTGGGGCTACTCCACGGCCGACACCGTCGAGGAGTTCGGCGAACGCGTATGCGCGCTCATCCGGGCAGTGGACGCCGCCGCACCGCTCAGCGGATTCTGCTACACCCAGCTCACCGACACCGGACAGGAGACCAACGGGCTCCTCTACGACGACCGCACCCCGAAGGTGCCGATGGCTCAGCTGCGCGCCGCGGTGCGGGGCGAAGTCGCCTCGGAGCAGGCCGCGGACGCACCCCAGTGACCGGCCGGTGAGTCGGTAGGCTGGCGGCGTGCTGCTCAGTGATCGTGACATCCGCCAGGAAATCGCCGACGGGCGGGTGGGCCTTGACCCGTGGGACCCCGCCATGGTGCAGCCTTCGAGCGTCGATGTGCGCCTCGACCGCTACTTCCGGTTGTTCGACAACCACAAGTACCCCTTCATCGACCCGGCAGAAGACCAGCCGGATCTCACTCATTTGATCGAAGTCGCACCGGACGAGCCGTTCATCCTGCACCCCGGCGAGTTCGTGCTGGGGTCGACGTTCGAGCTCGTCACGCTTCCCGACGACGTCGCGGCGCGGCTGGAGGGCAAGTCGTCGCTCGGCCGCCTGGGGCTGCTCACCCACTCGACGGCCGGGTTCATCGACCCCGGGTTCTCGGGGCACGTGACCCTCGAGCTCTCGAACGTCGCGACCCTGCCGATCAAACTGTGGCCCGGGATGAAGATCGGGCAGCTCTGCTTCTTCCAGCTGTCGTCGGCCACCGAGACCCCCTATGGGTCGGGCCCGTACGGCAACCGCTACCAGGGACAGCGCGGGCCGACGGCATCCCGCTCGTTCCAGAACTTCCACCGCACCGACGTCGGCTCCACCGACGCCGGCGCCGCCGGCCGCTGACCCTGATCCGCTAGGAGCGGGCCGCTAGGGTGGGCGGCATGGCGACGCACCCCCCAGTCCCCTCGCACGTGTCGACCCGCAAGGATCGCGGAGGGGGAGGATCCGCCATCCAGCGGTGGGTGTTCTGGCCCGCCTCCGCGGTGATCGTCGCCTTCAGCGTGTTCGCCCTCGTCGCCCCGCACCTGGCCGAGGCGGTGTTCCTGGCCATCCAGTCGTCGATCGTGAACGCGTTCAATTGGTACTACGTGCTGATCGCGGCCTTCTTCGTCGTCTTCGCCCTGTTCCTCGGTTTCAGCAGGTTCGGCGACATCCGGCTCGGCAAGGACGACGACAAGCCCGAGTTCTCGCTCGGCGCCTGGTTCTCGCTGCTGTTCGCCGCGGGAATGGGCATCGGCCTCGTCTTCTACGGGGTGAGCGAGCCGCTCAGCCACTTCGTCACTCCGCGTCCCGGAGTCACCGGGACTCCTGAGCAGCTCGCCCAGGCCGCGCTGAGCCAGACCTACCTGCACTGGGGCGTGCACGCGTGGTCGATCTACGTGATCATCGGCCTCGGCCTGGCGTATGCCATCCATCGCCGCCGTCGTCCGATCTCCATCCGCTGGACCCTCGAGCCGCTGCTCGGCCGCCGCGTCGCCGGCGGCTGGGGCAACGCGGTCGACGTGGTCGCGCTCGTGGGCACCGTGTTCGGGGTGGCGACCTCGCTCGGACTCGGCGTCATCCAGATCTCGGCCGGCCTCGATGCCGCCGGCCTCGCCGAGCCCAGCGAGACGATGCAGGTCATCATCATCGCCATCATCACGGTGTTCGTGCTGGCCTCGGTGCTCTCCGGGGTCACCAAGGGGATGAAGTGGCTGTCGTCGTTCAACCTGGCGCTGGCGGCCGTACTCGTCGTCTACCTCCTGGTCTTCGGGCACACGGAGTTCCTGCTGCGCGAGTGGGTGCAGTCGATCGGCAACTACATCCAGAACTTCGTCGGTCTCTCGTTCACCGTGAGCGCGTTCCAGGGTGCGGCCGGTGAACAGTGGCAGGCGTCGTGGACGTCGTTCTACTGGGGCTGGTGGATCTCGTGGGCACCGTTCGTCGGCATCTTCATCGCCCGGATCTCGAAGGGGCGCACCGTGCGTCAGTTCGTCGCCGGCGTCATCATCGTCCCGACCCTGATCACCATCCTGTGGTTCGCGGTGCTGGGGGGATCGGCGCTGTACGTCGAACTGCAGCAGCCGGGCACGCTCCGCCAGCCCGACGGGTCGGTCGATCTCAACACCGCGCTCTTCCAGCTGCTGGAGACGATCCCCGGGTCGACCGTGCTCACGCTCGGCGTGATCCTGCTGATCGGCATCTTCTTCATCACCTCCGCAGACTCCGGGTCGCTCGTGATGGGCATGATCGCCACCGGCGGCCAGCAAGAGCCGCCGCGGTGGGTGCGCACCTTCTTCGCGCTGGCCACCTCGGTGCTGGCGATCGCGCTGTTGCTGACCGGTGGCCTCGTCGCGCTGCAGACGGCCGCGATCATCATCGCGCTCCCGTTCAGCGTCGTCATGCTGCTGGTGTGCTGGTCGACCGTCGTGGCGTTCACCCGTGAGCGCCGCGCCTATGACCGCGCCGCCCGCGCCCAGCTCGTCGATCACATCGGCGAGTACTACGGCCTCGAGGTGGAGACGCCCGAGGCGGAGGGGGAACTGCGCGAGCCCGCGTGGTTCCGGCGTCTGGCCGCGAAGCTCGGGGGCCGCCGTGCGACGTCGGGGCAGGCGACCACGCCCGGCGAGCCGGAGCCTCGGGCCGCGTCGGCGACAGCACTGTCGGCCGCGAACGCCGAATCGTCGGAGGTCCTGACGGCCGACATCGACACGGTCGTGGCCCAGGACCCTTTCCGCGACACCGACGCCGACGACATCCCCGACCGCACCCGCACCGCCCGCGGCAACGACCCGCTCTCGGGCGACTGAGTCTTCGGGGGTCGGCTCGCGCTCCGGCGGGGCGGTGGCGCGGGGGCCCCACAACGACGAGCCGCCGCTCCCAGCAGGGGGGGCGGCCGCTCGGGTGCCGACGTCAGGCGGTGTGCTGCTCGCGACCCCGGGCGAATCCGGCGTCGAACCCGCGCTCGAAGGCGCGCTGCGCGTGACGTACGCCGCGGTCGTGGGCGCCGTGCGGGCCGAAGCCACCGTGCGGGCCGAAGCCACCGTGACGGCCGAAGCCGTCGTGCGGGCCGAACCCGCCATGGGGGCCGAAACCACCGTGACGGCCGAACCCGCGCTCGCCGAAGCCGCGCGGGCCGAACCGGCGGGATCCGAAGCCGGGCCTGCCGGCATCCGGACGCCCGAACCTGCGCGCGCCGAAGCCGTGTTCGATGTCGGGTCCGCCGAGTTCGCGGGTGATCGCCTCGAGGGTGGCCAGGGTGGTCGCGAAGTCGGCATCGGAGACACTGCCCGCGACGCGGGCGCGGATGCCGTCGACGGCCTCGGACAGGCGCCCCTTCGCGGCGCGCCCCTCGTCGGTGAGCGACCACACGCCGTCGGTCTCGGCGACCCAGCCGCGTTCGGCGAGCCCGCGCAGCTTCTTGCCGCGCTGGAGGCGGCGGGCGAGCTCGGGCGCCGGGACGGTGCCGTCGAGGACGTTGAGCGCCATCCACTCGCGGCGGGTGACCCCTTCGCTCTCGAAGGCGGTCGCGAACTCGCGGGAGATGAGGCGATCGGCGGCGCGGAGCCAGAAGCCGAACGGGCGGTCGGTGGGGGGTGTGGGGTGAGTCGTGGTGTCCATGTGTGGTCCTTCCTGAGGGGAGGCCATCGGATCGGCCGCCCAGAGATTCCTGTCAGAGATGCATGTCATATCGCATGTACATGTAGTGTGACATGCTTCCGAGAAGCATGTCAAGTCGCATGTAAAGTCGGAGTCATGACGGATGCCGCCGACCTCGATTCGATCGCCGCCGCGCTCGCACAGGTGCGGGGGCGTCCCCGCCCGCCGTTCGGCCCCGGCGGCCCCGGCAGGCCCGGCGAATCCGGCGGACCCGGGGGTCGCGGCGGACGCGGCGGACACCGCGGACCGTGGGAGCACGGCGCGCACGGGGAGCACGGCGCGCACGGGGAGCATGGCACGCACGGGATGCCGCCCGGGTTCGCGCCGGTGGGCCCGCACGCCCGCTTCGGCGGCGGTCCCGCACGCATGCGGCTACTCGACGCGCTCGCCGCGGCATCCCATCCGTTGTCGGTGAGCGAGGTCGGCGAGGCGATCGGCGTGGATCAGCCGCGTGCCTCGCGCCTGATCCAGCAGGCAGTGGAGCTCGGGCTGGTGCAGCGCGAGGCCGACCCCGACGATGCGCGCCGCACCCGCGTCGCCCTCACCGATCAGGGCACGCGGATCGTACGCGGGTTCCGCGGCGAACAGCGAGAACGACTGCAGAAGGCGCTGGCGGGCTTCACCGACGCCGAGCGTGCCGACCTCGCGCGCCTCCTCACCAAACTCGCCGCCGCCTGGCCCTCCCGCTGAGCCGCCCCTCCCCAAACTCCGCCGAGTGTCCACGACCCGCGGGCACCCGGCCGGGATCCACGGCGTGTTGTGGACACTCGGCCGGATAGCGAGCGTGCCTGACGCTCAGTCGATCTGGGACTGCTGCGCCTTCACCGGCAGCATGAGCAACAGGCCCGCCAAGAGGATCAGGACGATGCCGAGGATGCCGAGGCGCGTGTCGCCCGACAGTCCCACGAACAGGGCGAACAGCCCGGGCGCCATGAACGAGACGGCGCGGCCGGTGGTGGCGTAGAGACCGAAGATCTCGCCCTCGCGCCCCTCCGGCGTGATGCGGGCCAGGAACGAGCGCGATGCCGACTGGATCGGGCCGACGAACATGGTGAGGGTGAGCCCGACGATCCAGAACCCGAGCTGGGCGGTGCCGATGAACAGCACGGCGATGCCGGCGACGACCAGGCCGACGAGCGAGACGAGGATCACGTTCTTCGGGCCGAACCGGTCGTCGAGGCGACCGGCGACGATCGTCGAGATGCCGGCGACGACGTTGGCGGCCACGGCGAAGTAGAGCACTTCCGACGAGCTGAAGCCGAACACCTGCGCGGCGATGATGGCGCCGAAGGTGAACACGCCCGCCAGGCCGTCGCGGAACACGGCGCTGGCCAGGAGGAACCGCAGCACCTGGCGGTTGCCGCGCCAGAGCTTGCGGATCGTGCCGAACAGCACGCGATACGACGCGAAGAACCCGATCCGGTTGGCTCGTTCGCGGGCGGGGATCTCGGGCACCCGCAGCAGAACGGGGATCGCGAACACGCCGAACCAGATCGCCGAGGCCAGCACCGCCAGACGGATGTGGAGGCCGCCGTCGGTGGTGATGCCCAGCGGGCCGGGGCTCGAGGCCAGGCCGATGAACCCCACGAGCAGCACGATCAGCAGCACGATGCCCCCGACGTATCCCATGCCCCAGCCGAACCCCGAGACGCGACCCATGTTCTCGCGCGTGGAGACCTGCACCAGCATCGCGTTGTAGTTGACGCTCGCGAACTCGAAGAACACGTTGCCGACGGCGAGCAGGGTTGCGCCGAGGATCAGATACTGGGGGGCGCCTTCGACGAAGACCATTGCGGCCATCGCGAGCACGACGACCCCGGTGTTGATCCCGAGCCACAGTTTGCGCCTGCCTGAGCCGTCGGAGCGCTGACCGAGCACGGGCGCGAGCACCGCGATGAGGATGCCGGCGATCATCAGGGCCACCCCGACCGTGCTCGCGTTGGCCGCTTCCCACGACTTCAAGAGCTTGTAGGCCTGGCCGCCCTGTTCGGCATCGGCCACGATCTGCGGGTCGATGAAGTAGCTGCTGGAGAGGTAGGTGCTGAAGACGAAGGTGGTGACCACGGCGTTGAAAGCCGCCGAGCCCCAGTCCCACAGAGCCCAGGCCACCACGCCCGGTCTGCGGGTGGTGTCGGCGGTGCCGTGTGATGCGGCATGGACGGAGTCGGGGGCGGGCTGATCGGGCAGCGACATGTCGGTCACCTTAGGACTCCTCCGTAAACGGGCGGTGCCGCAGGGCCCGTCCGGTTCGCGCGCCCCTGCGTCCTGTCAGGCTAGTGCCGACGTGCCGTCACCGGCCGCCGAGTGTCCAGAACACGCGGGAAGAGGACGGCCGCGCGCGGCGTTTCGTGGACACTCGGGGTGGTCAGTCCGGGCAGTCAGCGGGGGAGGGTGCGGTCGAGCGCGATGCGGAGGAACCCGTCGGCGTCGTCGAGGGCGCGCGCGGTGGCATCGGCATCCAGCCCCGTGAGCACGCGCAGGATCGCGCGCTTGACGCCGCCGCCGACCTCCACCAGCGCGCGCTCGGCCTCGGCGTGGTCGCAGCCGGTCACGAGCGCGACCGTGCGGATCGACCGCGCGCGCAGCTTGTCGTTGGTGGCCAACAGATCGACCATGACCCCGCGATAGGTCTTGCCGAGCTTGATCATCGTGAGGGTGGTGAGCATGTTCGCCACGAGCTTCTGGGCGGTGCCCGCCTTGAGCCGTGTCGACCCGGCGACGAACTCGGGCCCCACGACGGTCTCGATGGCGATGTCGGCTACCGTTCCGATGGCCGAACCGGCATTGGCCGCCACCGCGATCGTCAGGGCACCCCGCGCGCGGGCATGCACGAGGGCGCCGCGCACATACGGCGTGCGTCCGGATGCCGAGATGCCCACAACGACATCCCGTTCGTTCACTCCGAGACGGTCGAAGTCGGGCACGACGCCGTCGGGATCGTCCTCGGCCCCCTCGACGGCGGTATGGATGGCCGTCGCGCCGCCCGCGATGAGGCCGACGACCAGCTCGGGCGGGGTGCCGAAAGTGGGCGGGCATTCGCTGGCGTCGAGGATGCCGACCCGACCCGCCGTTCCGGCGCCGAGATAGATGAGGCGCCCGCCGCGGCGCAGCCGGGCGACGATGGCGTCGACCGCCTCGGCGATGTCGTCGCCGCACGCGGCCACCGCCTCGGCCACGCGCCGGTCTTCAGCGTTCATCGCCACCACGAGCGCGCGGGTGTCGAGGAGGTCGAGATCGGCACGGTCGCGGTCGAAAGCCTCGGTGGTCAGGGTGTCGAGCTCGGCGATCACCGCGCCCAGGTCCGCGGGCTCGGGCGGCAGGGTGTCCGGCGGCAGGGTGTCAGAGGGCACGGTGGAGGAGCCTTTCGTGGGGGAGCCCGGCGGAGTCGGCGATGAGCGCCGCACCGTCGAGCGCCGAGGCGGCGGGAGGCTGCGGTCGCCGGCCGGCGGCGCGCAAGCCGGCGTGCAGGCGGTGGGCGAAGAATGCGTGCTGGGTGAGTCCCCCGAGGCACGCGACGGAATCGCCGGGCGACGATGCCGAGCACGCCGTGGCGACGAGTTCGTCGACGGCGCGGGTGACGATGTCGACGGCTGCCGGGTCGCCGCCCTCGGCGGCATCCAACACGACGCGGGCGAACGCGGCGATACCGGCCACCGACAGCGGGGTGCCGGAGCTGCCTGTGGGGGCGAGCCCGGCCGTCATTGCGGCGCGTCCGATCCAGTAGCCGCTGCCGCGGTCGCCGAGGTCGGGTCCGAGGCCGTCGGCCAGGCGCGCCTCACCCTCTGCCGAGAGTGACCAGGCGACGGCGCCGGTGCCGGCGACGAGGATCGTGCCGGGTGCGCCGCCGAGGGCGCCGAGGTGGGCGGTCACGACGTCGGAGGTGACGCACGCCGGCATCCCCCATCGCGCCGCCAGCTCGCGCGCCAGCTCGGCGGCGGCGTCGGGGGCGGTCAGGGCGCCGGCGACCCCCACCGCGATCGCGACGGGCGCGCGATCAGACGACACCTCGTCCAGGCGGTCGGCGCAGTCCTGCAGGCGGCTCATCGCGTCGGCCGCGCCGCCGGGGGTGGCCAGTCCCGCGATTCCGGATGCCGTCACGGCGTCGCCGGCGATCCCGTCGTGTGCACGGGCGAGGCGGGTCGTCGATTTGCCGATGTCGGCGACGAGGACCGGGCGGGCTGTCATACGGGTTCTTCCTGCGGGATGGGTCCGTGCGGGGCGGCCGAGGATCCAGCCGTCATGTAACAACTCTACACTTGAACGCTAGAGAGCGTAACTGCTTTCCATCGCGGCGATCGGGATGGTGGGCGCGACATACTGGGGCGGGAGGTCCGATGAGCATTCAATCCACCATCGACGCGGCGGTGGGAACACTGTCGCCGTCGCTGGCCCGCGTGGCGAACCTCGTCCGCACCGATCCCGCGGTGGTCGTGGACAACACGATCAACGAGCTCGCCGACCTGTGCGAGACGTCCGTGGCCTCCATCGTCCGATTCTGTCGCGCGATCGGTTTCACCGGCTATGCCCAGCTGCGCATGGCGCTGGCATCCGAGATCGGCAAAGAGCGTGCGCAGTTCGGCGACGGGATGAGCTTCGGATCCGACATCACCGACGCCGACGCGCTTCCCGACATCGTCGCCAAGATCCGCTCCCGCGAGATGCTCGCCATCGACGAGACGCTCGCCAGCCTCGACGTGGAGGCCCTCGAGCGGGCGGCGGCCCTGCTCGACGGCGCCACGCGCATCCTCCTCTATGGGGTCGGCGCGAGTCAGTTCATCGCCGCCGACCTGGGGCACAAGCTCCTGCGCATCGGTAGTCCCGCCTTCGTGCTCAGTGATCCGCACGAGGCCTGGGCGTGCGCGGCGTTGCCCCAGCCGGGAACCGTCGCCGTCGCCTTCTCCCACCGCGGCGAGACGGCCGAGTCGAGCCGGTTCGTCCGTATCGCGCGCGAGGCCGGCGCGGCCACCATCGGCCTCACGAGCGTGCGCGACTCGACGCTCGGCAAGGGCGTGGATGCCGTGCTGACCACTCAAGCCCGAGAGACCGACTTCCGGGTGGGCGCGATGGTCAGCCGCATCGCCCAGCTCGCCGTGGTCGACTGCCTGTTCATGGCGGTGGCCCAGCGCCAGTACGACCACACGATCGAGGCCCTGCGCGTCACGCGCGCGGCCATCGCGGAGCCCGAACGGGGCCGCTCCTGATTTCGTTTCTGTAAAACATCTCCGATAATCTCGCACTCTCTGAACATTCTTGTCATACTGGGGTGACGTCCGCTTCCCCCCTCAGAGAGGAAAACCCGTGAGTTCTGGAGAGATGACGCTGCGGCGCTTCGCCCACGGCGACCTCCGGCCCCTGGCCGCCGCCTGGACAGAAGCCGCGCCCGGCGACGCGATCACGCCCACGCGCCTGCGCGATCTCATCCTCCTCGACCGCAACTTCGATGCCGACGGGCTGTTCATCGCCGAACGGGACGGCCGGATCGTCGGCGCCTCCTACGCCGTGCGGCGCCTCGTCGCCCATGCGCTGGACGACCTCGAGCCCGACACCGGCTGGATCCCGTTCTTCTTCGTCGTCCCGGCCGAACGCGGCCGCGGCACGGGACGGACGCTGGTCACCGCCGCCCTCGACTGGCTGCGCGACCAGGGTCGGCGCACCGCGATCTTCTCCAGCTACACGCCCAACTACGTGCTGCCCGGACTCGATGCCGGTCGCTACCCCGAGGCCCACGCGCTGCTCACCTCGCTCGGCTTCACCACGATCGAGCACCCGAGCGCGATGGACCGCTCCCTCATCGGCTACCGGATGCCGGCCGAAGTCGCCGAGCGCGTCGACGCGCTGCGCGCCGACGGCTGGTACCTCGGTCACGCCGACTCCGACGACCTCGTCGCCCTGATCCACCTCGCCGGCACGCAGTTCAACTCCGACTGGGCGCGTGCCATCCGTGAGGGCGTCGTGGCCGGCACCCTGCCGCTGGAACGGATCATCATCGCGAAGAACCCCGACGGCCAGCTGATCGGGTGGGCCCAGCACGGCACGTACGAGCAGGTGATCGACCGGTTCGGTCCGTTCGGGGTGCTCCCCACGAGCCGGGGAACCGGGCTCGGAAAGGTCATCCTGCACCTCACGCTGCAGAACATGGCAGCACTCGGCGCCCACTCGGCCTGGTTCCTGTGGGCCGATGAGGGATCGGTCGCCGCGCGCCTCTACGCCACCACCGGATTCGCCGCCACCCGGTCGTTCCACATCCTCCGCGCGGACCTCTGAAGGAGAGCACCACGATGACCAAGACAGTCCTCGCCGTCGGTGGCCACATCGGCGACACCGAGCTGATGGCCGGACCCGTGCTGGCCAAGGTCGCCCTCGAAGGCGGACGGGCCATCATCGTCGACTGCACGTACGGCGAGCGCGGCCACCCGCGGTTGACGCCCAGCGAGTACCGCCCGCAGAAGCTGCACGAGGCGCGCTACTTCGCCGACGCGATCGGTGCCGAGCTCCACGTGCTCGACTACTCCGACGGGTTCCTCCCCGACACGGAGGAGGTCGCCGAGCAGATCTCCGCGATCATCCGCGACACCACCCCCGACGTGCTCATCACCCACTGGACCTCCTCGATGCACCGCGACCACGAACGCGCCGCGCAGGCGGCGCTGCGCGGGGCCTTCCTGGCATCCATCCCGCGTGAGGAGATCGAAGCGCCGCGGCACACGATCCCCACCATCCTCCACGCCGAGAACTGGGAGGACATGGAGGGGTTCGAGGCCGACACCTACGTCGAGATCCCCGACGAGGCCTTCCAGCGCTGGCTCACCGGCATCAGCGAGCACGCCTTCGCCCGCGGCGAGACCTACGGCTTCCGCTTCATCGACTACTACTCGGCGCTGATGCAGGTCAAGGGCTGCCTGGCAGGCACCCCGCGCGCCGTCGCCCTACGCTCGGCCGGCACGGAGAAGTTCGCCCTCGCCGGTCCCTGACCCCGCACCACCGTCCCGCACCACCGCGTCCCGCACCCGCACCACCCTGCACCCGCACCACACCCGCATCCACTCGCGTCAGCATCCCGTCAGCACCAAGAAAGGTTCACCATGAACAGCACCACCCGTATCGCGGCGATGGGCATCGGCATCGTCGCCGCGCTCGCCCTCGCCGGCTGCTCCAGCACGACCGACCCCGGAACGTCGGGCGACGGCGTGACCGTCACCTACCTCACGCACTGGGGCCCCGACCAGACCAAGCAGCTGGAAGCGGCCGCCACCGCCTTCAGCGAGGACAACTCCGACGTGTCCATCAAGATCCAGTCGGTGCCCTTCGACCAGCTGCTGTCGACGCTGGCCACCCAGGGCACCGGGCCCGACGGACCCACCATCACGAACATCTACACCGCCTGGCTCCCGCAGCTCGCCGCCGACGGCGTCATCACCGCGGCTCCGGATGCCATCGCCTCCGAGGTGACGGGCAACTACGCCGAGGGCTTCGCCTCGGCCGCCTCGAACGACGGCGCGGTGTACGGCATCCCCAACGAGGTCGCGCTCTACCAGCTCAACTACAACACCGCCCTGTTCGAGAGCGCCGGGCTCAGCGCCGCGCCCGCCGACTGGGCGTCGGTCACCTCGGCCGCCACCGCGCTGAAGGGCGCGGGCGTGAAGAACCCCGTCGGGTTCATCACCGCGTGGGGCAACGGTGTGGTCCACCCGTTCCTGTCGTTCCTCGCCTCCAACGGCGGCTCCTTCCTCACCGACGACGGCAGCGCCTCGGCCCTGACCTCGCCGGAAGCGCTCGAAGTCGCCGAGTTCTACGAGTCGCTCGTGAAGGGCGGCCTGACCGACATCTCGCTCTCGACCGCGGATGCCAACACCACCGGCCCCTACCTCGACAGCTTCTCGCAGGGGCAGACCGGCATGATCGTCATGGCCAACTGGTGGAAGTCGACGCTGGAGTCCGCCATGGGCGATTCGTTCTCCGACGTCGCGAGCGCGCCGATCCCCGTCGGTCCGTCCGGCGACACGTCGTCGTCGATCTCGTACACGTGGGCCAACGTCGTCAGCAGCCAGGCCGACGAGGCCACCCAGAAGGCGGCATGGGACTTCCTCACCTACCTGAACGGTCCCGACTCCGGTGTCGACGGGTCGTCGGCCATGGGTGACATCCTCATGGGCATGGGCATCCTCCCCAGCCGCACGAGCGACCTCGACGCGCACAAGGCCGCACTCGACACCCCGTTCCTGGCCTCGTACGTCGACGCCCAGGCCGCCGCCACCCCCTTCCCGACCGTGAACGGCGTCGCCGAGGCGACCACCGCGCTGCAGACCGAGCTCGAGGCGCTGCTGAACGGTCAGAAAGACGCGGCGACCGCGATGAAGGATGCCGACGCCGCCGTGAATGCGGCACTCGACGCCGCTCGCTGATCCTTCCCGACCCGGGAGGGGCGCGTCGCCACCGGCTCGCGCCCCTCCCGCCATCTCCGAGGTCCCTCACCCATGGTCTCCGCCACCGTCACCCCACGACCGCAGCGCGACGCGGCATCACGCCCGCGACGCACGCTGGCTCACCGCCGCAAGGTCGAGCACTTCTGGTCGGGCCTCTTCCTGAGCCCCACCCTGCTGATCATCGGCGCGTTCACGATCGTGCCGCTGATCATCACCGTGGTGATCAGTTTCACCGACTGGTCGGTGTTCCGCCCGCTCGGGGACTGGGAGTACGTGGGCCTGCGCAACTATGAGTCGCTCCTGGCCAACACCACCCGGATGCAGGCCATCGGGAACACGATCGCCTACGTCATCCTGTCGGTCGTGTTCACCGTGCCGCTGGCGGCGCTGGTCGCGATGCTGCTGTACTTCCCCAAGCTGCGCGGTGCCGGGGTCGTGCGCGTCGCGCTGTTCGCGACCTACGTCATCCCCACCATCGCCGTGGTGATCGTGTGGGGAAACCTCTACGCGCCGGGCTACGGACCTTTCTCGGCGGCCTTCACCGCGCTGGGCCTGCCCGCGCCGGGGTGGCTCAGCGACCCCAAGCTCGCGCTCGTCTCCGTCGTGATCTTCAACGTGTGGCAGATGCTCGGCTACTACGTCATCCTGCTCACCGCCGGACTCACCCAGATCCCCGAAGAGCTGTACGAGGCCGCCAAGATCGACGGCGCCGGCATCCTCCGCCAGACCTGGTCGGTGACGATTCCGCTGCTGCGGCCCACGCTGCTGTTCGTCGTGCTGATGACGATCGTCAACTCCATCCAGGTGTTCGACCCGATCTACCTCCTCACCCGGGGCGGCCCCGCCAACGCGACCAACGTGCTCTCCTACGAGATCCAGCGTGCCGCGTTCGAGTACAACAAGGCCGGCGATGCAGCCGCCCTGTCGGTGTCGCTGCTGATGATCGTCGTGCTCGTCGGCGCCGTCGTCGTGATCGTCACCCGGAGGAAGAAATGACCGCCACCGAAACCCTCCTCCGCCCGCGCGGCCGCCGATCGGAGCTCCGCCGCCGCGGTCCCGCCATCCCGGCCCGCCGGCGCTCGCCGCGCGCGATCGCCCAGCGGATCGTGCTCTACATCGTGCTCGTCGGCGTGGTGCTCGTGCCGCTGTTCCCGCTGTACTGGCTGGTGATCTCCTCGTTCAAGACCCCGCAGGAGTTCTCGCAGATCCCGCCGACCTGGTTCCCCGCCGACCCGACGCTGTCGCAGGTGGGGGTGGCCCTCACCGAGGCGCCGTTCGGACAGTCACTGCTCAACAGCATCATCATCGCGGGCGGCAGCACGCTGTCGGTGCTCGTGACGAGTGTGTTCGCCGGCTACGTGTTCGCCAAGCACCACTTCCGCGGGCGCGACGCGCTGTTCTGGTCGATCATCGCCACGATGTTCCTCCCGCCCGTGGTCACCCTGGTGCCGCTGTACTCGATGGTCAGCTCGATGGGGCTGGCCGACACCTACCTCGGCGTCATGCTGCCGTGGCTTGCCAACGCCTTCGGCATCTTCTTGATGAGGCAGTTCATTATGGGCGTGCCCGACGAGCTCATCGAGGCCGCGCGCGTCGACGGGGCGGGGGAGGTGCGCATCGTCGTGCAGTTCGTGATGCCGCTGATCAAGCCGGCGCTGGTGACCCTGGGCGTCTTCATGTTCGTCTACGCGTGGAACAACTTCCTGTGGCCGGTGTCGCTGCTGAAGTCGGAGGAGCTCTACCCGGTGGTGCTCACCGTCAACCGGCTGATGGCGTACACGATGAGTTTCGACTACCGCAACGTCGTGCTGGCCGGAACGCTGATCGCCTCGATTCCGACGCTCCTGGTGTTCCTGCTCACCCAGCGTGTGTTCGTGCAGGGCATCGCCTCCACCGGCGTGAAGGGCTAGGACCCGACGGACGCCCCGTTGCGCCGTGCGCCGGCGACAGGAGCCTCCATCGTGACGCCGAAAGCAGGCTGAACTGTCACCGGACCGTGCGGAATGGGCGGTCGGGGCCGGTTCGGCCTGCTTTCGGCCGTGCACGCGCGCGTCTCCGTGCCACTGCCGCGCCGGTTTCGGGCGGGAAGCCGGGCCTGAAAAGTTGATATGAGTCGTATCAAGTTGGTTTGACACCCGGGGATGCCGGGACTATCGTGGAACGCGGATCGAAGTTGAGTCGCTCTGACTCAACGTCCACAGGTTTTCTGGATTCCGTTTCACGAAAGGAAACACCCATGGCACGTGCAGTAGGTATCGACCTCGGAACCACCAACTCCGTCGTCTCCGTCCTCGAAGGTGGCGAGCCCAAGGTCATCGCCAATGCCGAAGGCTTCCGCACCACCCCCTCGGTGGTCGCGTTCACCAAGGACGGCGAGGTGCTCGTCGGCGAGACCGCCAAGCGCCAGGCCGTCACCAACGTCGACCGCACCCTCACCTCCGTCAAGCGCCACATGGGCACCGACTGGAAGACGCAGTCGATCGACGGCAAGAACTACACGCCGCAGGAGATCTCGGCCCGCATCCTCCAGAAGCTCAAGCGCGATGCCGAGGAGTACCTGGGCGACACGGTCACCGACGCGGTCATCACCGTCCCCGCCTACTTCAACGACGCCGAGCGTCAGGCCACCAAGGAAGCCGGTGAGATCGCGGGCCTGAACGTGCTGCGCATCATCAACGAGCCCACCGCCGCGGCCCTCGCGTACGGCCTCGACAAGGGCAAGGAAGACGAGCTCATCCTCGTGTTCGACCTCGGTGGCGGAACCTTCGACGTGTCGCTGCTCGAAGTGGGCAAGGACGATGACTTCTCCACCATCCAGGTGCGCGCGACCGCCGGTGACAACCGCCTCGGTGGCGACGACTGGGACCAGCGCATCGTCGACTACCTCATCAAGCAGTTCAAGGACACCACCGGTGTCGACGTCTCGGGTGACAAGATCGCTCTTCAGCGTCTGAAGGAAGCGGCCGAGCAGGCCAAGAAGGAGCTGTCGAGCTCGACCTCGACCTCCATCAACCTGCCCTACCTGTCGCTGACCGACTCCGGCCCCGTCTCGCTGTCGGAGACGCTGACGCGCGCGAAGTTCGAGGACCTCACCAAGGACCTCCTCGACCGCACCAAGAAGCCGTTCGCCGACGTCATCCGCGAGGCCGGCATCAAGGTGTCCGACATCGACCACATCGTGCTGGTGGGTGGATCCACCCGCATGCCCGCCGTCGCCGAGCTCGTCAAGCGCGAGACCGGCAAGGACGCCAACAAGGGTGTGAACCCGGATGAGGTCGTCGCCGTCGGCGCCGCGCTCCAGGCCGGTGTCCTCAAGGGCGAGCGCAAGGACGTGCTGCTGATCGACGTCACCCCCCTGAGCCTCGGCATCGAGACCAAGGGCGGCATCATGACCAAGCTCATCGAGCGCAACACGGCCATCCCCACCAAGCGCAGCGAGACGTTCACCACCGCCGACGACAACCAGCCGTCGGTGGCGATCCAGGTGTTCCAGGGTGAGCGCGACTTCACCCGCGACAACAAGCCGCTGGGCACGTTCGAGCTGACCGGCATCGCCCCGGCGCCCCGCGGCATCCCGCAGGTCGAGGTCACGTTCGACATCGACGCCAACGGCATCGTGCACGTGTCGGCCAAGGACAAGGGCACCGGCAAGGAGCAGTCGATGACCATCACCGGTGGGTCGTCGCTGGCCAAGGACGACATCGAGCGCATGGTGCGCGAGGCCGAGGAGCACGCGGCGGAAGACAAGAAGCGTCGCGAGGCCGCCGAGGTGCGCAACCAGGCCGAGACCCTGTCGTACTCCATCGAGAAGCTCATCTCCGAGAACGCCGACAAGCTGCCCGAAGGCGTCAAGAACGAGGTCCAGGGCGACGTCGACGCTCTCAAGACGGCGCTCGCCGGAGACAACGACGACGCGGTCAAGGATGCGTTCGACAAGCTCAACGCGTCGCAGACCAAGCTCGGCGAGGCCATCTACGCCTCCTCGCAGGCCGAGCAGGCCGCGGCCCCGCAGGACGAGCAGGCTCCGGATGCGGCATCCTCGGATGAGGATGTCGTGGACGCCGAGGTCGTCGACGACGAGGACGAGAAGAAGTAACCATGACCAACAAGGACTTCGAACAGCCCGATGACGGCGACGAGGTCCTCGGCGAGACCGACCCGGTCGTTGAGCGAGACGCAGAGCGTCGAGACGAAACGCCCGGGTCGGACCCGCAGGAGGACACGGATGCCGATACCGACACGGATGCGGACGAGCTGACGATCGACGACATCCTCGGTGCGGTACAGACCGATGAGGCGGCCGTGGCGGAGGCCTCGGCGGAGGACCATGACCTCCTCCTCGACCTCAAACGCGTGCAGGCCGAGTACGCCAACTACCGGCGACGCACCGAGGAGCAGCGCGAGGTGGAGATCGAGCGCACCAAGGGTGCGGTGGTCAAGGGCCTCCTCCCGGTGCTCGACGACCTCGATCGCGCCGAGAAGCACGGCGACTTGGCCGAGGGCTCCGCGTTGCTGGCGATCGCCGAGAAGTTGCGCGCCCTCGTGGTGCGCATGGGCGTGGAGACCTACGGGGCGGCCGGTGAGGCGTTCGACCCGCAGCAACACGAGGCGATCTTCCAGGCGCCCACCCCGGGCACCGAGACGCCCACCATCCTCGAGGTCGTCGAGGTCGGCTATCGGCTGGGCGTCACCGAGCTTCGCCCGGCGAAGGTCGTCGTCGCCGTCCCGGCCGAGTAAGGCGAGGGGAGGGGTATGGCCAGTCAGGATTGGTTCGACCGGGACTTCTACAAGGTGCTCGGTGTCTCCAAAGACGTGTCGGATGCCGATCTGAAGAAGACGTATCGCAAGCTCGCGCGCCAGTATCACCCCGACTCGACTCAGGGCGACGCCACTGCCGAGGCGAAGTTCAAGGAGATCAGCGAGGCCTACGCGGTGCTCAGCGACAAGGAGCAGCGCGCCGAGTACGACCAGATCCGCGCGATGGGATCGGGCAGCGCCCGGTTCCAGGCACCCGGCGCCGGCGGCGGCTTCGAAGACGTCTTCAGCCGCTTCGGGCGCGGTGGCGGTGGTGCGCAGCAGGCCGACTTCGACGACCTGTTCGCGATGTTCGGCGACCAGGGCGGACGCTTCGGCTCCGGCCGGTTCGGCCAGTCCACCGGAGGGTTCCGGGGATTCGGAGGCCCGCAGCGCGGGGCCGACGTCACCGCCCGCACGACGCTCGACTTCCACACGGCCGTGCGCGGCGACACCATCACCCTGCAGGGTGAGGACGGCAAGCCGTTCAAGGTGAAGATCCCCGCCGGCGTCGCCGACGGGCAGAAGATCCGCCTGCGCGGGCGCGGCCGGCCCTCGCCCGATGGGGGCGAGTCCGGCGACATCGTGGTGTCGGTCACGGTGCGGCCGCATCCGGTGTTCACCCGCGATGGACTGAACCTGCGCGTGACGGTTCCGGTGACCTTCACCGAAGCGGCCCTCGGCGCGACGATCGAAGTGCCCACGCTCGGCGGCGATCCCGTCAAGCTTCGGGTGGCTCCGGGTACCCCGTCCGGGCGCGTGCTGCGGGTCAAGGGCCGCGGCGTGGCCTCGAGCAAGGGAACGGGAGATCTGCTGGCCGAGGTGCAGGTGGCCGTTCCGACGCACCTCGACGACCGGGCCCGCGAGGCACTCGAACGCTTCCACGAGCTGGAGCCGAAGGAGAACCCCCGCGCCGACCTGATGAGCAAGGCGAGGGAGTAGGAGAGCCGTGAACCTACAGCCCTCGCACCAACCTCCTTGCCTGCGCAGTAGGTTCGGGGGAGCGCTGTAGGTTCACTACTTTCGGACCCATCACGCAGACGGACGGAGAAGGAGGCGATCATGAACGACGACGTCGATGAGGAAACGCCGATCTTCGCGATCGCGGCGGCGGCGGAGCTGTCGGGCATGCATCCGCAGACCCTGCGCCAGTACGACCGGCTGGGGCTCGTCGTTCCCGGGCGCACCCAGGGTGGGTCGCGCCGCTACTCCCTCCGTCACGTCAAGCAACTGCGTGAGGTGGCGGCACTCTCCGCCGAGGGCATGAGCCTGCCGGCGATCTCCCGCATCATCGAACTCGAGAACCAGGTGCGCACCCTGCGTCGCCAGGTGACCGACCTTGAGCAGCGTCTGCGCGACGAGGTTGACCAGCGGCGTGGAGCGCGCGTTTTCGCGGCGGGAGCCACCGGGTCGGTGGTCACTCTTCGGCACGGTACCCGCGTCCGCCGCGCGACCGAGGTCGTCGTCTGGCGTCCGCCCGTCGAGGAGTAGCTCCAGCCCCCTGTCTCGCTTCAGGGCCCGTGAACAACGGTGGATGCCGGCGGCGACACGCCGACCGCTGATTCAGCGCATGCTTGACATCGATTTCACGGCGTGCGATTCTGTTTACGGTTAACCGTTGATCGATAACGGTTGGCGGAAACCATGCACAAAGGAGTTCGGGTGGCCGATTTCGAATCGCTGGCGGCGAGCGTGCTCGCGCCGCGCCAGCAGGTGCTCGGCGAGCAGGTGCTCGAGCAGCTCAGGGTGCTGATCATCACCGGTCAGCTCTCGGCCGGCACGCACCTCGTGGAGGCCCAGTTGTCCACGACGTTCCAGGTCAGCCGCGGTCCGATCCGCGACGCGCTCGCTCAGCTCGAGTCCGAAGGCCTCGTCGAGAGCCGCCGCCGGGGCTCGTTCGTTCGCGGCCTCACGTCGAAGGACATCGACGAGCTCTACTCGCTGCGCGAGGCCATCGAACTGCAGGCACTCCGCGTGTCGGCGCTGCTGCCGAATGCTCCGTGGCAGCTCGCTCAGCCCTCGCTCGACGAGATGCGCGCGGCGGCCGCGGCCGGCGACCACCTTGCGTTCGCCCATGCCGACATGGCTTTCCACGCGACCTTCTACGACATCGCCGATCACAGCCGGCTGCGCAAGATCTGGAGCCAGTACGCACCCACGTTCGGCGTGCTGCTGGAGATGACCACGGCAGAGGACATCGACCTCGGGCCCTCGTTCGAGTCCCACGTCGAGATCCACGAGCAGATGCGCGCCGGTGAACTGGAAAAGGCCACCGTGAGCCTGCAGGAGCACCTGCTCGGCTCCCGCTCGCGGCTCATGAGCGCCTTCGCCCGACTCACCCTCGCCGACAGCCTCGAGGAGGAGCGAGCATGATCCGCCCGGTCGTCTACAGCGCCGTGACCACTGCGTTCCACGAAGACGGAACACTCGATCTCGCCGGCACCACTCGCCTGTTCGCCCATGCGCTGGCGGGAGGGGTGGATGCCGTCTTCGTCAACGGCACCACGGCTGAGTTCGCCGCCCTGACCATCTCCGAGCGTCGCGACCTGCTGGCCGCCGCCGTGTCGGTGGCCGGGCCGGAACGGGTCGTCGCCCACGTGGGAGCGGCCTCGCCGTACCACGCCGGAGCGCTGACGGCGGATGCGCGGGCCCTCGGCATCACCAAGCTCTCGGTGCTCACGCCGTTCTACATGCCCAGCACGGTGGACGGCGTTCGCGACCAGGTCGCCGCGGCCAAGGCCGAGGCCGGCGGGGCCGACATCTTCCTCTACCTGTTCCCCGACCGCACGGGCGTGCAGATGCCGGCCGCTGACGCCGCCCGCGTGATCGAGGAGTTCGACCTGACTGGAGCCAAGATCTCCATCGCCGGGACGGACTACCTCGCCGACGTGGTCGGAGCGCTCTCATCGCCCCGAGTGGTGCTGTCGGGCAACGACGGGCTGCTGCGCGAAGTGATCGCCGCGGGAGGCCACGGCATCGTCTCGGGCGTCTCCTCGTCGGTGCCCGCACCGTTTGTCGCGCTCGCCGATGCCATCGGCGCCGGCGACGCCACCGAACAGGAGCGTCTCGCCGCACGGATCAATGAGATCGTGCCCGTGCTCGGCCCGAGCATCGCCGCGCTGAAGATCTCGCAGCGCGAGCAGGGGCTGATCGACTCGGCGGCATGCCGCATGGCGATCGACCCGCCGGATGCCGAGTGGCTCGCCCGCATCGCACGAGTGCTCGCCGATAACCCGTCGCCCACGACCACCCGCGTCAGCTGACGCCACAGAGGAGACACTGATGGCCATCGCAGTCCATCCCGGTCCCGATCTGCAGGACACCCCGCCCGACGATCAGGCCCCACCGCCGGTACGACGCCGTCGACGTCGCCGCGCCCAGGGCGTCGGGGATCGTTCCCCCGTCGCTCTGTCGTGGGGGCTCGTGCTCCCCTCGATCGTGATCGTCGCGGTGGTGTCGATCTTCCCGATCATCTACGCCGTCAACCTGAGCCTGCACGACACGTCGTACATGCAGGTGGGCGAGTTCAATGACTTCGCGCACTTCCTGCGGATCTTCACGACCCCCGAGGGCCTCGGTCAGATCGGGCGCTCCTTCCTCTACGTGGTCGGTTCGCTCTTGATCGCTGTGCCGCTGAGTCTGGGGCTGGCGAACCTGCTGAACCAGCCGGTGTTCGGACGCCGGATCTTCCGGGTGCTCATCCTCCTGCCGTGGGTGATCTCGCAGACGGTCGCCGCGCTGCTGTGGAAGTGGCTCGTCAACCCCGACTACGGCCCGCTGGGCCTGGGCTCCCTCCCTTTCGGCCGGGTCGACTTCCTCGCCGACCCGGGGCTCGCGATGATCCTGCTCATCGTCGTCAACGTCTGGATCAGCTATCCGCTCGCCACGATCCTCTGCCTCGCCGCACTCCAGACGATCCCCGAGGAGCTGCGCGAGGCGGCCGAGGTCGACGGCGCGGGGCCGTTCCGCCGCTTCATGCAGGTGACGCTTCCCCTCATGAAGCCGACCCTGTTCGTCGTGGCGATCCAGTTGACGCTCCTGTACTTCAACATGGTCACCCTCGTCTACACGCTCACCGGCGGCGGACCGCTCGACGGCACGAACCTGCTCTCGCTGGCTGCCTTCAAGCAGAGCTTCGAGTTCTTCAACCTCGGACTGGGTGCCGCATACAGCGTCGTGCTGTTCGCGTTCAACATCCTCTTCGGTGCCGCCTACATCCGACTGCTGAGGAGTGAGCGCAATGTCTGAACTGATCGCAGGCCCCGTCCCCACCCCGACGCGCACTCCGCGCCGCCGTCGCCGAGGCAAGGCCAATCCCCTGGTCTACGTCGCGCTGGTGGCCGCCTCGATCTTCGCGGTGCTGCCGATCCTGTGGGGCATCAGCACGTCGTTCAAGTCCGAGAGCGCGACGCTGTCGGACCAGGGCTGGATCCCGAAGGACTTCACGCTCGAGAACTACCGCCTGGTGCTGTTCGAGTCGAAGATCCCGCTCTACCTCGGCAACACCCTCCTCGTGGCGGGATTGACGGTGCTCGTGACGATCCTCATCGGGATCTTCGGGGCCTACGCCGCGGCGCGCTTCCGCTTCCGCGGCAAGACCACGAGCCTGTTCCTGATCCTGATGACCAGCATGATCCCGGGCATCGCCATCCTGGTTCCGCTCTACTTCCTCGCGGTGAACCTGGGGCTCTACGACACCTACGCCGTGATGGTGATCATCTACACGGCGTGGCAGATCCCGACCGTCGTCTGGATGCTGAAGGGCTTCTTCGAGTCGATCCCCGACTCCATCGAGGAGGCGGGTCGCGTGGACGGCGCGTCTCACTTCCGGGTCATGGTGCAACTCGTGTTCCCCCTGGCGGTGCCCGGCATCGCCGCGGCGGCGGTGATCTCCTTCGTCTACGTGTGGAACGACTTCCTCATCGCCTCCACCATGATCTCCACCGACGACAAGCGCCTGGTCGCGGTCGGTCTCTACAACTACCTGTCGCAGTACGGCATCGTCTGGGGCCAGCTCACCGCCGCCGTGGTCGTGTCGATCATCCCCATCGTCATCGTCTTCATCCTGATGGAGCGCCGCATCGTCGCCGGTCTGTCCGCCGGCGCCACCAAGGGCTGACACCCGTCAGGCCCGCACCCACCAAGAAAGGTCCACCCATGAGAAGAGGCATCATCCGCAACGCCGCGGCTGTCACTCTCGTCACCGCCCTCGCCCTCACTGCGGCCGGGTGCTCGTCGAACGACGCGCCGCCGGCCGGGCAGGACACCGAGCTGGAACTCTGGACGTTCCTCGACCCCAACAGTGCCGACGACCCGCGGGGCGCTGCCCTCAAGGAGATCGTCGCCGACTACAACGCGCAGAGCGACGGCACCACGGTGACCGTCCGCTCCATCAACTACGCCAAGATCGACGCGGAGGTCATCAAGGCGACGGCCAGCGGGCAGGGTCCCGATCTGCTCAACGTGTACTCGAACCAGCTGCCGATGCACGTGGCCGCCGGCACGGTGCAACCGATCACCGAGTTCGCCGGTCCGGCACTGGATGCGCTCGGCGACGACTTCCTCTTCCCGATCGACGGCGTCACCTTCGACGGCGAGATCATGGCGATGCCGTGGGAGATCCGTGCCTGGCTCCTGTGGTACCGGGCCGACCTGCTGGAGAAGGCGGGCCTGGAGGTACCCACCACCCTCGACGAGGTCGGCGAGACCGCCGCCGCCCTGCAGAAGACCGGCGTGACCGGTCTCGGCGTGGGCTTCTCGAACGCCGGCCTCGGGGCGAGCTTCATGGAGAAGTTCATCCCGTTCACGTGGGGCAACGGCGGGGAGATCCTGGATGCCGACGGCAAGGTGGTGTTCGATGACGCTGCCGGTGTCGACACCATGCAGCGGTTCATCGACTGGAAGGACCAGGGGGCCTTCGGAGACGAGGTGCTCAGCATGGGTGCCGACGAGGTGCTCAACGGCGTGAAGGCCGGCACGATCGCGATGGCGATCGAGGGGTCGTTCCGCGTCGCCGCCGCACGCTCCGGCGAGGGCGTGGGGGACAACCTCCAGACCGCGCCGATCCCGTCGGACGACGCCGCGACCCCGCTGCAGACCCCGATCGCCGGGCAGACCCTCACGGTCGGCACGAACGCGGCGAGCCCCGAGGCGGCGTGGGACTTCATCGAGTTCTACACGTCGGCCAGCTCGCAGGAGAAGTTCGCCGCAGCGGGCGTCCTCCCCGTGCTCTCGAGCGTGTACGACTCTGAGGCGGTCTCGGCCCTCCCGAACGCGGAAGAGCTGCGGTCGTGGCTCGACTACATCCGTGATCACGGTCGCCCCAACCCTGTGTCTGAGAACTTCTCGGAGCTCTCCGACAGCCTGGTCACCGGCGCTCAGCGCGTGGTCTTCCAGGGCGCCGATCCGGCGCAGACCCTCGCCGACGTCGCCAGCGCCTACAACGGCCAGTAGCGAGGTCACCCCGACCCGGGGGGCGGGGTCGCGGCGCGACCGCGGCTCCGTCTCCCGTCCCACCCAACACCGACGAAAGAAGGACTCCAGTGAGCACCTCCACCACCGACTACGACGTCATCGTCTGCGGCGGTGGCCCCTCCGGGAACATGGCCGCCATCGCGGCCGGACGCGCGGGGGCCAAGACCCTGATCATCGAGAAGTACGGGTTCATCGGCGGGATGGCTACGTCCGGCTGGCTGGGCCCGATCTCGCCGATGCACTTCGGTGATGAGCGGGTGATCGCCGGCATCCCGGAGGAGTTCGTCGATCGCATGCGCAGGGCGGGCGGATCGACGGGGCACCTCCGCTGCACCAACCCGCACGGCTCCGGCGCGTACCTCGGGTTCTACGACCGCGAGCACTACAAGTGGACCGCGATCCAGATGCTCACCGAAGCCGGTGTCGACATCCTGTTCCACTCGTTCGTCTCGGATGTGGTGGTGGAGGGCGACACCGTGCGCGGCGTCGAGGTCGCCAACAAGTCGGGCAAGCGCGTCTACACCGCCAAGACCATCGTGGATGCCACGGGCGACGGTGACGTGGCAGCCCTGGCCGGCGCGGAGCACACCGTGGGCAACGACCACGGCGTCTCGCAGCCGGGCACGCTGATGTTCGACATGGCGAACGTCGACACGCGCAGGCTCAAGGACTACATGGACGCGAACCTCGACGCCTTCGAGTGGGCGTCGGAGATGGTGGCGCTCCAGCCATTCAGCGAGGACCTGCAGCAGGAGCACTTCGTGGGGCAGGGCTTCCTCGACGAAGTGGGTCGCGGTCTCGACAGCGGTGAGCTGTATCTCGGCCGTAACTCCATCCTCTTCCTGACCACGACCCACCCCGGGCTCGTGCACTTCAACTCGACCCGCATCGCCGGCGTCGACGGACGTTCGGCCGAGTCGCTGACCGAGGGGGAGATCGACGGACGCAAGCAGGTGATGAGTCTGTCGGCCTATCTCGTGAAGCACATTCCCGGTTTCGAGAACGCGTACCTCGCCGGAACCGGCACCCAGATCGGCATCCGAGAGTCGCGCCACATCACCGGCGAGTACGTCATCACAGGGGAGGACGTCTACGAGGGCCGCAAGTTCGACGACGTGATCGCCCGCGGCTACTTCCCGATCGACATCCACAACCTCAAGGGCAAGGAAGGCTACAGCGAGCACGGAGCCGGGGGAGTGTGGACCGACCCGCAGGACTCGTACGACATCCCGATGCGCACGCTCATCCCGGTGCGGCTGAACGGGCTGGTCATGGCGGGACGCGCGATCTCCGCCACGCACGAGGCCCACGGGTCGCTTCGCACCCAGGGCGGCGCGATGGGTATCGGCCACGCGGCCGGCGTGCTCGCCAGTCAGGCGGCGCTGCGCGGGGAGCAGCCGCGCGAGGTGCCCTACGCCGCCGTCGAGCAGGTGCTGCTGGAGCAGAACGCCTCGTTGCGACGTGACCCCGAGAAGGTGGAGCGCGAACGGGCGGCGGCGGCCGAGGCGAACGAGCGCGCCCTCGCCGAGGGAAAGATCACCGGCCTGTACTTCCCCGGGGCACTGGCCGGCACCGCGCCGCGCCTGTAGCGCGGTCGGGGGCATCCACCGTCGACCCAACGCCGAGACGAGGTGGATGCCCCCGGGGCGGGCGGACCCGCCGACACCCTGTCCGGTGTCGGGTCGATGGTAGCGCCCGCCCTGCCCACGACACCGACGACCGCCGGAACGGCGCTTGCGAATAGGCAAGCGCCGTTTTCGGCTTTCTTCGCGCAGGGCGGCGCACAGACGGTTGTGGAAACGCAAGCGAGGGGTGAGGAAAACACAGGAAACAGAAGAGTTTCGACCGATTGCCCTGATTTTCTGGTCTTCAAATCGCAAGAAAACTAAACTTCAGACGTCCCGGTGACTACCGAGCACTTACAGAGACGTGAGGAGTTCACAGCAATGAAGCTCAAGAGAACCGCGGCTGCGGCCGGCACGGCCGTCGTGGCCCTGAGTCTGGCGGCCTGCGCCGGCGGCGCAGCACCCACCAACACCTCCGGGGGTGAGACCGACACGGTCACCTTCCGGTCGTGGAGCCCGATCGAGCAGACCACCCGCCAGATGATCGACGCGTTCGAGGCGTCGGGCGAGGGGAAGATCGACGCCACGATCTTCAACTACCCGGAGTACATCGTCGACCTGCAGAGCCGGGCGAGCTCCAACACGATGCCCGACATCGTGGGCCTGCAGCCCGGTGCCCTCACCCAGCAGTACCGCGACTACCTCATGCCCCTGCAGGAGTGCGCCGCCGACACCTGGGGCGACGACTGGCAGAGCAAGTTCTACCCGATCGGCATCGAGCAGTCGCGCATGGGGAACCAGGAAGGCGACGAGAACTTCTACTCGCTGCCGATCCTCACCCAGACGGTCAACCTCTGGGCCAACACGGAGATCTTCGAGGAACAGGGCAAAGAGCTGCCCACGACGTGGGACGAGCTCGAGAGCACGGTCAAGGACATGTCCGGCGGCGACTTCGCGCCGTTCCTGCTCCCCGCGAAGGACTCGTGGCTGCGCAACGTCGTCTTCCTGCAGATCGTCAACAACGTCGCCCCGGGCCTCGTCTACGAGGCTGAGGACGGAACCGCGTCGTGGACCGATCCGGAGATCGTCAAGGGCTTCGAGTACTGGCAGAAGCTGTTCACCGACGGCATCGCCCAGAGCGGCGCCATCGGCCTCGACGCCTACCCGTCGGCGGTCAACCAGTTCGAGGCCGGCAACGCCGCGATGATCCCGCTGGGCGCATGGTGGATCCAGCAGTCCGACCCGACCAAGAGCGACATCCCGCCGCTGTCGGAGGGCATGTCCGGCTACCGTCCGTTCCTGTTCCCGACGATCCCCGGTGGCGCCGCGGAGTCGCAGTTCGTCGGCGGCATCGACGTGAGCCTCGGCATCGCGAAGAACACCGCGAACCCGGAGCTGGCCTGCAAGGTGCTCACCGACTTCATCGCCGGAGCCGGCGCGCAGAAGCTCGTCAACACGATGAACGACGTCCCGGCCGTGACCGGCATGTCGCCCGAGGTGTTCACGAGCGACCGCCAGGAGGAGATCTGGAACCTGTTCGTCGACGAGTGGCTGCCCCAGGTCACCTACTCGCGCTACTTCGAGTCGCCCGAGCTCGACCAGGCCGTCGCCGATGCGCTCGCGGCCCTGGCCACCGGCAGCAGCACCCCCCAGGAGGCTGCGGAGTCGGTGCAGGCCGTGCAGGACTCGTTGAACTGATCGAACATGTGGGGTGGCCGGAGACCTGCTCCGGCCACCCCCGGAGGTGAACACCCATGAGAGCGCTGACCCGTGAGAGGCTGACCGGCCTCGCCTTCCTGGCTCCGACGATCCTGCTGTTCTGCACGTTCGTGGTCTACCCGATCGCGTACAACCTGCAGGCCAGCACGCTGGACTGGGATGGCGTGAACGCCGGCACGGCCGTGGGCCTGGACAACTACATCGAGCTGTTCCAGGACCCGACGTTCCTCATCACCCTGCGCAACTCGGCGTTCTGGATCGTGCTCACCATCGTTCCCCAGGCCGTGATCGGCTTCCTCCTGGCGGTGGCGCTCAACCAGAAGCTTCGGGGGAGCACCGTCTACCGGGCGATCTTCTTCATCCCGGCGATCCTGTCGCCGGTGGTGGTCGGCATCGTCTGGCAGCGGATCATGGATCCCTTCAACGGAGTGCTCGTGGAAGTCGGCAAGGCGACGGGGCTGAGCTTCCTCGCCGGCGACTACCTGAGCAACCCCGACACCGCGATCTTCGCCGTCATCTTCGTGAACGTGTGGATGTGGACCGGCTTCTCGATGCTGTTCTACCTCGCCGGCCTCCAGCTGATCGACCCGAGCCTCACCGAAGCTGCCCGCATCGATGGTGCGAACGGGTTCCAGACCATGGCGCGGATCACCTTCCCGCTCCTCAAGAGCACTACGCTCTCACTGGTGCTTCTGGGGATCATCGGGTCGCTCAAGACGTTCGAGCTCGTCTACGTGCTCACCGAGGGGGGACCCAACCACGCATCCGAGATGCTCCCGACCTTCGCGTTCATGGAAGCCTTCCGCCTGCAGAACGTCGGTTACGCGTCGGCGATCAGCGTGGTGCTGCTGGTGATCGCGGTCGTCAGCTCGCTGTCCATGGTCCGGGTCTTCGGAGCCGGCTTCATCACGGGAGACGAGAAGTGACCGCCACCGAGACCCGCCGCATCACCGTGCCGACCTCGCGTCGACGCCCCCACCGCGCCGGCGGCAGTGCGCCGGGCCATCGCGTCGGCTGGCTGCACGTCATCCTCATCCCGCTCGCCGTGCTGTGGATGGTGCCGATCATCATGGTCGTCGGCCTGTCGCTGATGCCGCCCGAGAATCCGTCGACCGGCTTTTTCGGCATCTTTCCCGAAGTGTTCAGCTTCAAGAACTACGTCAACATCTGGCAGCAGAACCCGATCCTCCTGCACCTGCTCAACAGCGTGCTCATCACCGTGCCCTCCGTGGTGCTGGTGTGCCTGCTCGGCTCGATGGCCGCCTTCGCCCTGGCCCGTCTGCGGGTGCCGCTGAAGGCCCTGATCTTCGGGGCGCTGATCCTCGCGCTCATCCTCCCGATGTCGAGCATCGTGGTGGCGACGTTCCGCATCCTGCAGTCGATGCAGCTGTACAACAACCTCGCCGGTCTGGTGCTCGTCTACACCGCGCTCGGGCTGCCGTTCGCGGTGATCATCATCCGCACCTCCTACCTCGCCATCCCGATGGAGACCTACGAGGCGGCGCGGCTCGACGGCGCGAGCTCGTGGCAGATCTTCTGGCGCGTCTACCTGCCACTCGGAAAGCCCGCACTCGCGGTCGTGGCCATCTGGCAGACGATGATGAGCTGGAACGACTTCCTGTTGCCGTTGGTGGCCCTGGGTGACAACGAGCTGAAGCCGCTCACCCTCGTGCCGCTGGCCTATCGCGGCATGTACCTCAGCCAGCCCGGTGCGCTGTTCGCCATCCTCGTGCTCATCTCCATCCCGGTGATCGCCCTGTTCGTGTTCATCCAGAAGTACCTGGTCAACGGCCTGTCGGGGGCGATCAAGTGAGCGTCGTGGGTATCGACCTCGGCACCAGCGGAGTGCGGGCGGTGGCTTTCGCTGCCGACGGTCGCACGCTCGCGTCGCGCAGCCTCCCGCTCCCGCTCTCGCGCCCGGCGGCGGGGACCGTCGAACTGGATGCCGAGCAGATCGTCGCCGCCGCCGAGTCCGCGCTGGCCGGCGTGGCCGCCGAGGCGAGGGATGCCGGTGACCCCGTGCGCGCCGTCGCGTTCAGCGTGCTCGGTGAAGCGGTCGTCCCCCTGGATGCGAACGGGAGGCCGGCGGCGCCGGTGGCCGTGAGCATGGACACCCGAGGCGACGCGGCAGCCGCGCGGCTCGAGTCGCATAGGAGCCGGTTCACGCAGATCACCGGGCAGCCGCTCCACGGCATGTTCTCCGGTTTCAAGATCGCCTCCGGCGCCGGCCCTCATGCCCACGCGTGGCGCGACGCGCACGCGTACCGCTGCATGGGCGACCTGCTCACCGAGCGGTGGACCGGCGCGGCCGTCATCGACTACAGCCAGGCCGCGCGCACCGGGCTCTTCGACGTCACCGCGCGTACGTGGAGCGACGAGATCATCGACGCGCTCGCCGTCGATGCCCCGTGGCTGCAGCGCGACAAGCTACCGTCGGTCGCCCCCGGCGGTGTGACCGTGGGCGAGATCGACGCCGCGGCGGCCGCGCGACTGGGCGTCGACCCCGGCATCCCCGTGGTCGCCGGCGCGCACGACCAGGCAGCCGCCTACCTCGGCGGGGGAGGTGTGCCCGGCATCCGGTCGACCCTCTCGTTCGGCTCGAGCGATTGCGTGACGGTCGGCACCCACGCCCGCCCGACGCTCTCCGACGGAACCGGGTTCGCGTCGTACCCGGTCGACGACCACCTCTGGGTGACCCTCGCCGGCACCGCCGCGGGCGGCTGGGCTCTGGAGTGGTTCGCCGGGGTCGTCGGCAGGTCGGTCGGCGACGTGTTCGACGCGCTGTCCGACGCGCCGCCGGCTCTGCTGATGCTGCCCTACCTCGCCGGCTCGGGAACCCTCGACAACGACGCCCTCGGGCGCGGGGTCGTCCACGGGCTGACCCTCGAGACCACGCGGCCGCAGCTCGCCCGCGCGGTCGTGGAGGCCGCCGGTTTCGAGTTCGCCAAGATCCTCGCCGCGTTCGACGAGCACGGCGTCGCCGTCGGTGACCTCGTGGTCTCGGGTTCGGGCGCAGCCAACCTCGTCGCCCTCCAGTGCCGTGCCGAGGCGGCAGGCGTCGCTCTCACCCCCACCGTGCCCGACGCCTCGGCCCGCGGCGCCGCGTTGCTGGCCGCTCGCGGTGCCGGCATCGCTGCGCCCGGTCTGGCAAGCCTGGACGTGCCGGACGACCGCAGGTGCGTCCCGACGGCGGTCCACCGTGACTGGTACGCCGCGCAGCGCCGCGCGTACGGCGATCTGTACGCCTCCACCCGGGCCATTGCACACCACCTGGCCGCGGGTCCCGCGGCATCCGCCTCGTCCGATTCACCCCATACCTCGACCCCTCACGAACAGGAGAACACCCCATGAGCACGCTCACCGAAACCGGATTCGATCTGGCCGCAGCCAAGCGAGAGATCCACGCATACTGCCTACGGTCGATGGAGTACGGGCTGAACTTCAACACCCAGGGGAACATCTCCCTGCGGGTGCCGGGGGTGGAAGACCGCTTCCTCATCACGCCCACCGACCTCGAGTACGACAAGATGTCGCCGGAAGACATCGTGCTCGTCAACGGCGACAGCGAGGTGATCGAGGGCCCGCTGCTTCCCTCCAGCGAAGTCACCGTGCACATGGCCGTCTACAAGCGCCGTCCCGACGTGAACGCGATCGTCCACTCCGAGCCGGTGTTCTCCAACGTGTGGGGCGTCGTCGGCAAGCCGATTCTCGGGACCCTCGTCAACATGGTCATCTACACCAAGGGCGACGTTCCGATCATGCCGTTTGAGCTCAGCAACAACACCGAGTTCGGCGAGCACATGTGCGACGTGATGGGTGACCTCAACGCGGTCGTCTGGGCCAACCACGGTCTGCTGACCGTCGGACCCAACCTCCGCGACGCCTTCAAGACCTCGGTGGCGGTCGAATCCGCCGCCCGCGTGCAGGCCTACGCCGGAGCGCTCACCGACTCGCCGATCGTGCTGGAGTACGACAAGCTCGGCATCACGCACTCCCTGTGACCGGCGACGTGAGCCTGGTCACCCTGCGGGTCGCCCTCGCCCGCGCCGAAGAGGGGGGATATGCCGTCGGTGCCTTCAACGTGTCGAGCATCGATCAGGCGATCGCCGTGCTCGACGCCGCCGAGGCCGAGCGTTCGCCGGTGATCGTGCAGTCGATCGCCGGGATGAGCGCCTACGCCGACGAGGAACGGTGGTGGCGGCGCCTGCGCCGACTGATCGACGACTACCCGACCGTGCCTGCGGTGCTCCACCTCGACCACGGTCGCACGTATGAGGACTGCGCGCGGGCCATCGACTGCGGCTTCTCCAGCGTCATGATCGACGCGAGTCGTGACGCAGACGGCGACCAGCCGGCATCCTTCGACGACAACGTGGCCCTCACCCGCCGGGTGGTGGAGCTGGCGCGACCCCACGGGGTCAGCGTCGAGGGGGAGCTCGGAACGATCGGGGGAGCCGAGGCCGGCATCGCGGGAATCGCCGAGGAGATCGTGTTCGCCGACCCGGAGCAGGCGGCGCTCTTCGTCGCGCAGACCGGCGTGGACGCGCTGGCCGTTGCCGTGGGCACGAGCCACGGCTCGGTCAAGTTCACCGACGAGGCGGGCGGCCAGCGGCTGCGGATCGGGCTGATCGCGCAGATCAAGGAGCGCCTGCCGGACACCGCGCTGGTGCTGCACGGCTCGTCGTCGATCCCGAGTGAGGCGGTGGAGGTCATCAACGCCCACGGCGGCCACGTGCGCCCGTCGTATGGCGTGTCGCCGGAGCAGAAGGGCGAGGCGATCGCCCACGGCATCCGCAAGATCAACCAGGGCACCGACTCGCACCTGGCATGGACGGCCGCGATGCGGCGGTTCCTCGGTGAGAACCCGGCGGTCGTGGAGCCGAGCGAGTTGCTGGCGCCGGCGATCGACGCCTTCCGCGACATGGTGGCCCTGCGGATGCGGGAGTTCGGTTCGTCCGGACGCGCCTGAGGTCGGGGCTCCGGGCGTACCCGTGGCGGCCGGCGGGGATGGCGGCCGCTCCTCAGGCGACCTCGACCTGGAGCCCGGTCTCGCGCAGGGCCTCCAGGTGGGGTTCGGGCGCCTCGGTGCCCGTGATGAGGAGGTCGGCGCGGTCGAGGGGGGCGATGCGGATCACCTGGCTCTTGCCGATCTTCGAACTGTCGGCCACGATGATGCGGCGCTCGGCGGCGTCGAGGAAGCGCCGCTTCATCGTCACGTCGGGCAGGCTCGAGTTGGTGAAGCCCGCGGTGGAGACGCCGTTGCAGCCGATGAAGCACAGGTCGCCGTGCACCGATCCGACGAACATGTCGCCCAGCGGATCGACGAGGGAACGCTGCTTGTGCCGCACGGTACCACCGGTGACCACGGTGGTGAGGTGCTCGGCGACGCCCAGCTCCAGCCCGATCGTGAGCGAGTTGGTGAACACCACCACACCGCGCAGATCGTCGCGGGTGAGGAGTGCGCGGGCGATCGCGAGGGTGGTGGTGCCGGCATCCAGCAGTACGGCCATCTCGCTCTCGACGAGCGCCGCCGCGGCGTAGCCGATGCGCCTCTTCTCGGTGATCGCGCGGGTGAGGGCGAGCTCGTAGTCGGGAACCTGTGCGGTCGAGCGGATGCCGGCGATGGCGCCGCCGTGCACCCGCTGGATGACGTTGGCCTCCGCGAGATAGTCGAGGTCGGCACGGACGGTGACCTCGGAGATGCTGAGCAGCCGACTGAGCTCGGCCACCCGGGCAAATCCCTGACGCTCGATGATCGACACCACCTGCTCGCGGCGCACCGCGGCGGGGACGGGCTGTGACCACTCCGGCATGACGCCAGCGTAGCGGTGTGCCCCGGGGCGCCATGGAATCGATGTCAGCTGCACCGCTCGGGCGGACGGGAGCCGGATAGCCTGGTCGCACCATGGTCACGATCTACGACGTCGCGAAGCGCGCCGGTGTCTCTCCGGCGACGGTCTCCCGCGTCTTCAACGGCGTCAACGTGTCGCCCGAGAAAGTGGCGGCGGTGCGCGAAGCCGTCGACCATCTGGGTTTCACCCCGAGCCGCGCGGCCCGGGCGCTGCGCACCCGCAGCACCGAGGTGATCGCACTGGTCATCCCCGACATCGAGAATCCCTACTTCACCGAGGTCGCCCGCGGCGTGGAGGACGTCGCCCAGGAGGCGGGCTACTCGCTCGTGCTGTGCAACTCCGACGCGCGACGCGACAAAGAGGCCGACTACCTCGACATCGCGGTCTCGGAACGGATGGCCGGCGTGCTCGTGGCCGGTGCCGACGCGGGAACGGACGTGTCGGGGGTGCTCGCTGCGGGTCATGCCGTCGTCGCGGTCGATCGCCCGGTGACGGCCGACGTCGACACCGTCATGATCGCCAACCGCGAGGCCGGCAGAGCGGCGACGGCCGAGCTGGTGCGAGCGGGACACACCCGCATCGCGTGCGTGACCGGTCCCGAACGAATCGAGACGGCCCGCGAGCGGGCGGCCGGCTGGCGGCAGGCTCTCTCGGATGCCGGTCTGCCCGCGGCAACCGAGCTCCTCGTCCACTCGTCGTTCCACGTCGACGGGGGCCGGGAGGCGGCGGCGGCTCTGCTGGCGTCGCCCGAGCCGCCGGACGCCATCCTGGCCGGGAACAACTTGCTGGGGGTCGGTGTGATCCAGCATCTCTCCGAGCGGGGTTCTGCCCCGCCCGCGTTCGGCGTCGCCGTCGTCGGATCGCTCCCGTTCACGACGCTCGCGCCGTCGGCGGTGACCGTGGTGCGGTTGCCGGCGCGGGAGATGGGCGCCCGGGCGGCACGCATGCTGCTGGAGCGGATCGCCGGCGAACGGCGACCTGCGCGCACCGTCGTGCTGGACGGCGAGCTGCAGCCCGCCCGGCGCTGAGCCGCAGCGCCCCGGGTTCGTCCGTCCTGGGCTCGCCTGTGTCTCGCGTCGCTTGTTCATGAAATCGATTTCGCGTAGACTCGGAGCCCCGCACGCGTCGCCCGATTCGAGGAGGAACGATGGTCACCCGCTGCACGATCGGCGTCGATATCGGCACCTCCAGCAGCAAGGGTGTCCTGGTCGACGGGACCGGCCGCGCCCTCGCCACCGCGGTGCGGGCGCACACGGTGGAGCGCCCACGCCCCGGCTGGGTCGAGATGGACGGCGAGATCTGGTGGAGCGAGTTCGTCGCGCTCGCGCGGGAGCTGCATGACGCCGTGCCCGACGCCGAGATCGCCGCCGTCGGCGTGAGCGGGATGGGCCCGTGCGTGCTGCTCGCCGATGCCGACGATCAGCCGGTGCGTCCCGCGATCCTCTACGGCGTCGACACTCGCGCAGCGGCTCAGGTCGACCGGATGACGGCGGAGATCGGCGAGGAAGAGGTCATCCGCATCGGCGGGTCTCGGCTGAGCTCGCAGGCCGCCGGCCCCAAGATCGTGTGGGTCGCGGGCGAAGAGCCGGGCGCCTACGCCCGCGCTCGCCGACTGTTCATGCCGGCGTCCTGGCTCGCGTACCGACTGACCGGTGCATACGTGCTCGACCACCAGTCGGCCAGCCAGACGAGCCCCCTCTACGACGTGGATGCCGAGCGCTGGCACGACCGGCTCTGGGCGCAGTACGCGCCCGGCATCGAACAGCCGGAGCTCCGGTGGGCGGGCGAGATCGCGGGCGCGGTCACCGCCGCAGCGGCGGCCGAGACCGGCATCCCCACCGGAACACCCGTGATCACGGGCACCATCGACGCGTGGACCGAGGCGGTGAGTGTCGGCGCCCACGGCGAGGGCGACCTCATGCTGATGTACGGCACCACGATGTTCCTCATCGCCACCGGCACCGAGACGCTGCGCACCCCGTCGATGTGGACGACGGTCGGGGCCTTCGCCGGGACGCGCAACCTCGCGGGCGGACTTGCGACCTCCGGCGCGCTGACCGACTGGGTCAAAGACCTCACGGCATCCGACTACGCCACCCTCGTCGCCGAAGCGGAGCGCTCGGGCATCGGGGCGAGGGGCCTGCTGATGCTGCCCTACTTCTCGGGTGAGCGAACGCCGATCCTCGACCCCGACGCGCGAGGCGTGATCGCCGGGCTCACGCTCGCCCACACCCGCGGCGATCTCTACCGCGCGGCGCTGGAGGCGACCGCATTCGGGGTGCGGCACAACGTCGAGACGATGCGTGCCGCCGGCGCCGACATCCGGCGGATCGTCGCGGTGGGCGGCGGCACCCAGGCGCGCCTGTGGCTGCAGATCGTCTCGGACGTCACCGGTCTCGTGCAGGAGGTGCCGACCGTCACGATCGGGGCCAGCTACGGCGCCGCGTTCCTCGCCGCAGATGCGGTCTCGGATGCCCCCCGCATCGACCGCTGGAACCCCGTCGAGACCGTCATCGAACCTCGCCCCGCTGCGCAGGCCGACTACGACGACCTCTTCGCGCTGTACCTCGACCTCTACCCCGCCACGCGCGACGTCGCCCACGCGCTCGCCGCCCGGCAACGCGCCCGCGCCCTCACCCCACAGGAGACACCATGACCTACACCCTCCCCACCCCCGCCTCTCGGCCCGCGCTCGCGCCGAAGACGGCGTATCTCATCGCCTCGGGCGACCTCCGCGAGTCGGCCAACGTCGCCGGCTGGCCCACGCAGGTCGAGCTCGAAGCGGCCGTGACCCGCGTGCTGAACGACCTCGGCTGGCAGGTCATCCGCGCCAACGGGGTCGACCCCGACACCGGACACGGCTTCATCTCCAGCCAGCGCATGGGTCTGGACGTGTTCACGCGCATCCCCGACGAGGCGCCGCTCATCGTCGCCGAAGCGGTGTGGCAGTACTCGCACCACGTGCTGGCGGGGCTGCGCACCCACCGCGGGCCGATCCTCACCGTCGCCAACTTCGCCGGCGAGTGGCCGGGCCTTGTGGGCTTGCTGGGGCTCAACGCCGGCATGACCAAGATGGGCAAGGAGTACGCCACGATCTGGTCGGTCGACTTCACCGACGACTGGTTCCGTGACGGCATCCGCGAGTGGACCGAGACGGGCCGCATCACCCACGACGCGTCGCACGTGCGCGCCCTCCCCGCCCTTCCCGACACCCCCGAGGTGGCCCTCGGCCGGGCGCTGGGCGACCAGCTGCTTGCCGACAAGGCCATCATCGGCGTGTTCGACGAGGGCTGCATGGGCATGTACAACGCGATCTTCGACGACGAGTTGCTCAACCACACCGGCATCTACAAGGAGCGGCTGTCGCAGTCGGCCCTCTACGCCGAGATGCTGAACGTCACCGACGACGAGGCGGACGCCGCCTACGACTGGCTGACCGGCCGCGGCATGACCTTCGTCTACGGCGAGGATGCCGCCACCGAGCTCACCCGCGACCAGGTGCAGTGGCAGCTGAAGATGTACATCGCGGCCCTCCGCATCGCCGACGACTTCGGACTGGATGCCGTCGGCATCCAGTACCAGCAGGGTCTCAAAGACCTCGTTCCGGCATCCGACCTCGCCGAGGGGATCCTCAACTCCACGGAGCGTCCGCCGGTGCTCTCGCGCGACGGACAGCGCGAGCTGTTCGCCGGACGCGCGTTCCCGCACTTCAACGAAGCAGACGAGGGAGTGGCCGTCGACGCGCTCGTCACCGACCGCGTGTGGACGGCGATGGGACTCGTTCCCGACAACACGCTTCACGACGTGCGGTGGGGTGAGCAGTACGGCGACGACTTCGTGTGGGTCTACGAGATCTCGGGCTCGGTGCCCGCCTCGCACCTGGGCGGCTGGGACAAGGCCGAGGGGTGGCGGCAGGGTCACGTCTTCTTCCCGGCGGGCGGCGCGACGATCAACGGGGTGAGCAAGCCCGGCGAGGTCGTGCTGTCGCGCGTGTTCATCGCCGACGGCATCCTGCAGGCTGACATCTTCCGGGCTTCGGTCATCGAGTTGCCCGCCGAGGAGACGCAGCGCCGCAAGGACGCCACGAACCCGGAGTGGCCGATCGCGCACGTGGTGCTGCACGGCGTGACCCGCGACCAGTTCATGGCCCGGCACAAGGCCAACCACGCCCAGCTGGTCTACGCGCCCGACGCAGAGACGGCCGATAAGGCTCTGGCCGCGAAGGCCGCGATGTTCCACCGGATCGGCATCCGCGTGAACCTCATCGGCGACGTCGCTCTCTAGGAGGGGACGGGCTCGCTTCGGGGCTCGTTAGCTCCGGGCAGCCAGGAACCGGGCATAGTCGGCGCGCGAGAGGTCGGCGTAGGCGTACGCCCACTCGACCACCGCGTCGGCCGCCTGGCGCCCCGTGCCGAGGTAGCCGGCGATCATCGCCGAGCCCGGCGACTGACTGTGTGCCCGCGCCAGGGTCGTCGCGCACGCGCGGGCGTAGAGCTCGAACGGGGCGTCGTCGAGCGTCTCCATCTCGATCCCGCCCTTCATGTCGCGGAACTGGCGCACGTAGAAGTCGCCGCTGTCGCCGCGGAACGATCCGAGGAACGGATCCGACACGCCCTGCAGGATGCGCTGGAGCGCCACGACCCGGGCGCCCTCGCCGCGCCGCTCGACCAGTGCGGTCACGTCGTCGGGCTGTCGGCATCCGCCGTGCGCGACCAGCACGCTCGGCCCCGCCTCCTTCGTCTGCAGCAGGAGCACGTTGTCGTCGCCGTCCTGCAGCGCGCTCACGTAGCAGCGCGTGCCGACGCTGCCCACCCCCACCGCGCGGCGCACGGTGTCGGAGACCACATAGTGCCGCAGCAGCAGACGGATGTCGGCCTGCGCCGAGTCGATGTAGGCCTCGACCGAACGCTCGACCCGGACCGCGGTGTCGGCATCCAGGTGTGTCATCGCCGGCGGAGCCTCGGCGAAGCGCAGCCGTCCCTGCGCATCGGGCGTCGTGAGCTTGCGTGCGGCTTGTTCGCCGGTGCGTCGCCGGGCATGCCGGATGGCCTTCTTCACGACCCGACGCCCGGCCCGGTCGGGCAGTTCGAGCCCGCCGGCGGCGTCGAAGTGCAAGAAGTAGCGGGCTACCGGTGCCTGGGCGGTGAAGGTCGCCAGCGCCCGTGCATACGAGACGACGGCGCGTCGTGCCGCCGCGGCCACGACCGTGTCGTCGCGGGCTGTCGCCTGCCCGGCGATGACGATGCTCGTGACCAGACGCTTGAGGTCCCACTCCCAGGGCGCCCAGGCCGCCTCATCGAAGTCGTTCAGGTCGAACACGAGGGTGCGTTGCGGCGAGCCGTAGAAGCCGAAGTTCGACACGTGCGCGTCGCCGCAGGACGCGACGACGATGCCGGTGCTCGTCTGTGCATCGACCTCCCGGGCGAGGTCGGCGGCCATCAGCGCCGCCGTGCCCCGGTAGAAGGCGAACGCGCTGGCCGCCATGCGCTCGGCCCGCAGCGGGATCAGCTCCGGCACGCGGCTGGCGTTCTGCGCATCGAGGATGCCGAGCGGGTCGCGGGGGCCGGGGATCAGCGCCGCCAGCCCTCGCCGGGGGCGTGACGATCGGAGGGCCTTGCCGACGGCCGCCTGCGCGGAACGGGAGAGCGGCGGAGTCCAGGCGGCATGGGGCATGGGATCATCCTGGCACCGCCGCTCGCCACCCGCCGTCCGCCCGAAAGCAGGGCCGACCGCGGTCGGAGGGCGCAGCGGGGCGGGGGATGCCGTTTCGCCCTGCTTTCGGAGCCGAAACCGCCCGACATGCACGCGCGCGGCGATTACCCCGAGGGAAAGCTCCCGCGCGAGTTCGAGCTGATGCGCGATTACGGGGCCAGCCGGGCGGTGGTGCGCGACGTGCTGCAACAGTTCAAGACCACCGGCGTGGTGCGGCGCGAGCAGGGCGTCGGAACCCACGCCGACATCGGATCGGTGTTCGGGCTCTACGAGTTCCACGGTGTGGACGTCATCCCCGAGCAGTCGACCTATCCTCGCGTGGTCGATCGCACGATCATCCCCACGCCTCCGGTCGCGCTCGAACGGATGCCGGATTGCGGGCCGGCGGTGCTGCGGGTGGAGTACCTGGCCGCTCCCGCCGATTTCGCCAGTGCCGTGTCGACCAACTACTTCGTGCTGCCCAAGGCGGCCCGCCTGGAGACGGCGCCGTTCGGGCACAACATCTACCAGTTCTCCACAACGGCGGCCTGACGCTGTCGTCGTCGGAGTTCCTCATCGGCGCGATGGCCGCCGACGAGGCGCTGGCGGCCAGGCTCAGCATCGCCCCGATGACTCCGCTGCTCAGCCTGGAGCAGGTGATGTGCGACGAAGAGGGACGACACCTGTGCTTCTCCACCGTCGCACTGCGTGCCGACCGGGTCGCGTTCTTCTCCCGAGTGGGGCGCTCCGACGGCGGCGATGCCCTCCGGCCGCTGCGCGACGACTCGCTGGAGGATCTCGGGTTCAGCTGACGGGCGCCGCGGGCTGCGCCGGTGCTCGCGGCACCCGAGACCGTGCGATGAGCACGCCCACGGTGCACCCCGCGACGAGCACGGCGAGCGACCCCCACGGGATGTCGACGGCGCCCGCGCCGGCGGCGACAGCGACCTGTTCGGTGACCTCGTCTTCGGCGGTGACCCGTTCGCCCCGCACGAGGAGGCGATGACTGTTGACCCCTGTCGGGGTGCAGGTGAGGAGGGTCACGAAGTCGCCGGCGGGGTCGCGCCGGAGCGCGTCGCCCTCGTCGGGCAGCACCGTGGTGATCCGGTCGACGCGGTAGACGAGGCTCTCGCCCGCGACGTCGACGACGAACGTGTCACCGATCGTGAGTTCGCCGAGGCGGCTGAAGAGGGTCGCCCCGACGAAGCCCGAGTGTCCGGTGAGCACCGCGTGCGTTCCGGTGCCGCCGACCGGCAGCCCCGATCCGTAGAGGTGACCGATGCCGCGGGCCAGCGTGTCCTCGCTGGTGCCGTGATAGATCGGCAGGTCGACGTCGATCGCGGCGATCCTGATGCGTGCCATCGGCGCGTCCGCGCTGGTCGACAGCTGCGACTCGTAGTCGGCGCGCCCCGCCTCGACGTCGTCGGCGCCGCCGCGGGCGTTGAGGATGTAGGGGTCGCGCAGCGGGCCGTAGGGGAGGCCGTCGTTGTAGCGGCGAGCCGCCTCGAGCAGGGCAGCACGCTGGGCGTCACCCTGGGCCTGCACCGAGTCGACGTAGCCCGACACGGTGGCGGTGTGGGCGAGATCGGTGATCCAGGCCGCGGTGGCCGGGTAGGCGAACACGCCCGCTCCCACGGCCACAGCCAGACCCACGGCGACCTGGGCCGGTGCCCACCGTCGAGACGCCGTCGGCGCGGGTGCGCGACCTGCGGCATCGACCTCGGCGTCGGCGTGACGAGTCATGACGGCCATTGTGCCCTCTTCCCAGCTGTCGCGTCGGTCGGTTGTGGAGGAAGGGGGCGGTGCCGGTCGAACCGGCGCCGCCCCCTCGGCGGATGAGTGGGGATCATCCGCCATCAGGGTCTGCGTCTGAACGCTGCCCTGATTCGGAACGGCCGGCTGGGGAACCGGCCGTTGGTCTCGAGTCGGTCAAGCGCGCTGCCTGCGGCGCATGACGACCAGTACGACCAGTCCGCCGGCGATGAGGGTGATGCCGGCGAGGTAGAGGAGTCCGGTGCCGGTGCCGCCGGTGAGGGGGAGTTCGAATCCGCCGTTGGATGCGACGTTGGTGATGGTGAGGT
>QFCS01001062.1_pt1 | contig 120060 bp, 90 predicted proteins | sample 3576561 | NCBI WGS metagenome assembly QFCS01 | reverse complement strand
GTCCGGCACGCCGTCGCCGTCGCTGTCGAGCGGGCAACCATCCGGGCCGACCTTCACGCCTGCCGGAGTACCGGGGCAGCGATCGTTGATATCCGGAACGCCGTCGCCATCGGAATCGGTGTCGAGCGGGCAACCATCGGCGCCAACCGGCGAACCCTTGGGCGTGTTCGGGCACTTGTCGAGGTAGTCCGGAACGCCGTCGCCATCGAGGTCGACCGGGCAACCGTCGGAGTACACCGCTACGCCGCGAGGCGTATCCGGGCACTTGTCGAGGCTGTTCGGCACGCCGTCGCCGTCATCGTCGGCCGGGAACGCGCCGAACTTGTAGGCAACGCCGAGGCCGACATCCCAGAGGTAGTAGGTATCGTCCGGAACGATGCCCTTCTCCTTGATGAAGTCGAGGTTGTAGCGGCCCTGCAGCTTGAAGGACCAGTGGCTGTTGAGCGGGAACAGCACGCCAGCACCGGCGCTCACGCCCGGACCGTTGAGCTTCTCGTCGAGGAACTCGACGAAGTGATAGTTGGCGCCGCCGATCAGGTAAGGACGCACCGAAGCATCCTGCGGCAGCAGGTACAACAGCGCGTTGATGCCGAAGGTCGGCCTGCTGTAGTCGTACTTCGACTGGATGTCGCTGACATCGAGCTTGGTGTAAGAACCCTCGAGTTCGATGCCGAAGTACTCGTTCAGAGACCTGCCGATCGACAGGGAGCCGCCGGGGCCCACGTCGGAATCAGCGAACGAAAAACCGATGGACGGTGCAATGTACCAACGGGTGTCGATCTCTGTTTCCTGCGCGGTGGCGGCACCCGCCCACAGCAGCGCAGCGAAAGCAAAGCAAAGCTTCTTCAGCATTTACACTCTCCCTTAACAACAGCGAACGACCTTACAAAGTCTTTCGGACTTGCCGATCCCTATCGATCGACCGTGTCGCCACGTGGCGAACATCCCCTGTCCAGCTTGCGTAGCCCCTGATTGCGATGTCAGGGTGCTGTTCAGCGCAAGTGGCTCCCTGTAGATTATGCCGCCTAGGGGCCGTGACACAACATTCAGATGCCCGGGTGAGTAAGACAATCGGAAAAGTCTTACTTGGGAGTTCTTCGGGAGTTGCCGTTAATTTTGGGAGTAGTGGATGAAAGCGATGCGCGCGTTGGCGGTGCTAGCCACGTTGGTGCTGGCGGCCTGCGGTGATGGGTCTATTCAAAGTCCTGCATTCACGGAGGATCTCGTGGCGCTTTCCGCACAGGTGAAAGCGACCCAACTGGAGACCGCTCTCGTTCCCAAAGGGCGCACGGAGCAGCTGGAAGCTATCGGCAGCTTCACCCAACCGCCGCCTGATGAAGCAACGCCGGTCGAACGCTCTACCAGCGCCAACTGGAGTAGCGACAATACTTCGGTTGCTACGGTCAATGCGGCTGGCCTTGTCACCGCAGTGAACACCGGCGTTGCGCGAATCACCGCGAGCAAAGACGGCAAGACCAGCAACACGGTCACGATCACCGTCGGCCCCGCGGCGCTCGACAGCATCAAGATCGTGCGCACCCTCGACAACACCACGGTGACCGCCGACACCATCGCGCGCGGCTCCCAGCGCAGCTACCGTGCTGTCGGCGTCTACAGCGACACGACCGAGCGTCCGATCACGGCCACCTGGGTCTCGGACGACGACACCGTCGCCACGCCCGCACTGCCCGGCCCGGCGACCGAGAAGGCCATCCGCGTTCCGCTCACGGCCACCAACGATGACACCGCAGCGATCACCGTGACCTCGACCGAGGCCTCGGAGGTCAGCACCACGCTGACGATCACCGCCAGCAACCGCGAACTCGTCGAAGTGATCTCGGTGACCTTCGATCAGGCTCCGCTGCCGATCGGCTCGACCACGCAGGCCCACGCCATCGGCCGCTACAGCAACAACGACGAGGAAGAGATCAGCAACGAACTGATCGACTGGACCTCGGCCACTCCGGCGGTCGCGACCATCGACAACACAGGCTCGGTCACCGCGGTCACCAAGGGCACAACCACGATCACGGCCACGCTCAAGGCTGGCGCCCAGCCGCAGATCACCGACCCCGCCGCTCGCGATGCTTCCGCCACGCTCGAAATCTCCGACGCGGTCTGCACCACCCCGCTGCGTACCCCGGCCTACGAGGCGTCGACGTCCCGGGGCGGGCTGATCTGCGGCGCGCTCGGCGGCCTCGGTCTGCTCTGCTCCACCACGGGCGAGCCGGAATTCGTCATCGATGCCGATGACAGCAACCACCTCGATCTCAACCTGACCGTGAGCCTGCTCGGCGACAGCCTCAGCGTCGACGTGACGCCGTCGGGCGCGGCGACGACCTTCCCGGGCACGCAGCCGGTCGGCTTCGTGGTCGGCAGCCCGGCGGGTCAGTTGCTTGCGGCCGACGTGCTTTCCGCCGTCACCGTGACCACGCTGCTCAACGGCGAGGAAGTGGAAACCGGCAACGCCGCTTCCAATACGCTGCAGGTCGATCTGCTCGGCTTCCCGCTGCTGCCGATCGGCAACATTCCGAACGAAGCCGCCGCCGTGTTCTTCCAGCCGACCCAGCCGTTCAACGGCGTGCGCCTGACCTACAACTCGGGTCTGGCCACGGCGCTGAGCTCGCTGCAGGTCTACAACGCTTGCGGCACCGTCGCGCCGCTGCCGGAAACGACCGAGTAAAAGCTGATGCTAAAAAACGAAGAAGGCGCCGTGAGGCGCCTTCTTCGTTTCCGTATGCGTCAATTCGACGAGCGAGCCGCAACGGTCCCGCTCCGAGGTAACCGACTCCTCAGCCGCGAAACGCGGGCTCGAGCTTCTCCAGGCCCAGTGGAGCGCCGACGCGCTCGCCTTCGTAGCGCAAGCCATCGGCCGCAACCGTCAGCACGCCACGCAGGCACCAGCTCACGACCTGCGGATAAATGCGCAGTTCCACGTCGCGCATCACGCGCTCGGCAAGGCTGGCTGCATCGTCGTCAGGCAGCACCGGCACCGCGCCCTGCATCAGCACCGACCCGCCGTCGAGTTCTTCGGTGACCAGGTGCACGCTCGCTCCGTGCTCGGCGTCGCCGGCCGCGATCGCGCGCGCGTGCGTGTCGAGGCCCGGATAGCGCGGCAGCAGCGAGGGATGGATGTTGAGCAGCCGCCCTTCGAAAGCGCGGATGAAGGACGGCGTCAGGATGCGCATGAAGCCCGCGAGCAGCACCAGATCGGGCTGCAGCGGCGCGATCGCGTCGATCAGCTGCGCATCGAAGGCCTCGCGCGTCGGATAGTCGCGATGCGCGATGACGCGCGTCGGAATCCCCGCATCCCGCGCGAGCCCGAGCCCTGCCGCATCCGCGCGATTCGACACCACCAGCGCGATGTCGGCCTCGATGCGGCCGTCACGTGTCGCGTCGATGAAAGCCTGCAGGTTCCGACCGCGGCCGGAGATCAGCACGACGAGCCTGCCCCGCGGCAAGCTCACGCGAAGCGCACGTCCTGCTTGCCCTTGACGATCTCGCCCATGACGAAGGGCTTGAGCCTGGATTTCTTGAGTTCGGCGAGGGTCTTGTCGACGGCCTTGCGCGGCACCACGAGCACGAAGCCGACGCCGCAGTTGAACACGCGCCACATCTCGTCCTGCTCGACCTTGCCCTGTTCCTGCAGCCAGTCGAAGATCGCCGGACGCGTCCAGCTGGCGGTGTCGACGACCGCGGCGGTGCCCTTCGGGAAGCAGCGCGGCAGGTTGCCGACGATGCCGCCACCGGTGATGTGCGACATGCCGCGAATCGGCAGCTTGGCGTCGAGCAGCTTGAGCACCGGCTTGACGTAGATCGAGGTAGGGGCGAGCAGCGCATCGCCGAGCGTGCCCTTGCCGAAGGCGTCTTCGAGCCTGGCGCCGCTCACCGCGAGAATCTTGCGGATCAGCGAATAGCCGTTCGAATGCGGGCCGCTCGACGGCAGGCCGATCAGCACGTCGCCGACCTTGATGCCGCTACCGTCGATGATCTTGCTCTGCTCGGCCACCGCCACGCAGAAGCCGGCGAGGTCGAAATCACCCTCGGAATACATGCCCGGCATTTCGGCGGTTTCGCCGCCGACCAGCGCGGCGCCTGCAAGCTTGCAGCCTTCGGCGATGCCCTTGACCACCTGCGCGGCGACTTTCTTGTCGAGCTTGCCGGTGGCGTAGTAATCGAGGAAGAACAGCGGCTCGGCGCCCGAGACGAGCACGTCGTTGACGCACATGCCGACGAGGTCGATGCCCAGGCCCTGCACGCGGCCCGAATCGATGCCGAGGCGCAGCTTGGTGCCGACGCCGTCGGTGCCCGAGACCAGCACGGGCTTCTTGTATTTCTTCGGCAGGCCGACCAGCGCGCCGAAGCCACCGACACCGGCGAGCACTTCGGGCCGGCGCGTGCTGCGCACGATCTTCTTGATGTCGTCGACGAGTTCGTCACCCGCGTCGATATCGACGCCGGCGTCGCGGTAGGACAGGCCTTTCGAGGAAGTCATGGGGCTTGATCTGATACGGGATCTGGTAGGGAGCGCTACGGGTGCGTCGCCGCCTCGCGAGCGGACGATGGGATCGGTGAACGCGGTAGGGCGCGGATTCTAACCTGTGAAAACCCGCCCAGGCACCGGATAATGGCCTCCTGCCCCTCCTGAAACCTCCATGAGCGACGACGCCAGCTCCAACCCGGCCACCTCCTCGCTGCGCGAGAACTGGCCCTGGATCGCCATCGGCATCCTGCTGCTGGTGGTGACCTGGCTGCTGTCGCCGATCCTGACGCCCTTCGTCGTCGGCGCCGGGCTGGCCTACATGGGCGACCCGCTCGTCGACCGTCTCGAAAAGCTCAGGCTCTCGCGCACGGCCGGCGTGAGCCTGGTGTTCGTGGTGCTGACGGTGTTCGCGCTGCTGGTCATCGCGCTGGTCGTGCCGATGCTCGGCGAACAGCTCGGGGTGCTGATCCACAACATTCCGGACTGGCTGGTCTGGCTGCAGGACAGCGCGCTGCCCAAGCTCGGCGTGAGCCTGCCCGAAGGCATCCGCCTCGACGCCGAAGGCCTCAAGACGCTGATCACGGACAACTGGTCCAAGGCCAGCAACGTACTGCCGGCGATCTGGCAGCGCGCCTCGGACTCGACCGGGGCGATCATGACCACGGTCGCCAACCTGTTCCTGATCCCGATCGTCACCTTCTACCTGCTGCGCGATTGGGACCGTCTCGTCGCCTGGATACGCGGCGTGATTCCGCCGCGCTGGCGTCCGACCGCCGATGGCCTGGCGCGCGAAACCGACGAGGTGCTCGGCGCCTTCTTCCGCGGCCAGCTCACGGTCATGGCCGCGCTGACGGCCTATTACTGGCTCGCGCTCTGGCTGACCGGGCTCAAGCTCGCGCTGATCGTCGGCCTGATCATCGGCATGGTCAGCTTCGTTCCGTATCTCGGCGCGATCATCGGCATCGTCACCGCGGTGATCGCGATGGCGGTGCAGACGCAGGAGCTCACGCCTTTCATCTGGCTGGCGGTCGTATTCGCGGTCGGCCAGTTCCTCGAATCCAACGTCTTCAGCCCCTGGCTGATCGGCGACAAGATCGGCCTGCATCCGGTGGCCGTGATCTTCGCGGTGATGGCCGGCGGCCAGCTGTTCGGCTTCATCGGCGTGCTGCTCGCGCTGCCGGTGGCCGCGGTGCTCGCGGTGATGCTGCGGCACACGCTCACGCACTGGTTCCAGAGCCGGCTCTATCTGGACCCGGCTCTCGATCCGGCGCCCGAGGCGCCCGCGGAAGCCTCCCTCCCCGCGCTGCGCGAAGACGCGTGAAGGGCGAGCAGCTCGCGCTGTCGGTCCAGCTCCGTAGCACCGCCAGCTTCGACACCTATTTCGCCGGCCCGAACGAAGCCGCGCTCGCCGCGCTGCGCGAGCTGCACGATTCACCGATCGGCGGGATCTACCTGTTCGGGCCCGATGGTGTCGGCAAGAGTCATCTGCTGCTGGCGACCGCGCGGCATTTCCAGCAGCAGGGTTTGCGCGTGGCTTACCTGCCGCTCGCGAACTTTGCGGAGCGGCCCATCGAGCTGCTCGACGGCGCCGACGAGGCCGACCTGCTCGCGCTCGACGATCTCGACATCGTCAGCGCGGATCGCGATTGGGCGTATGCGCTGATCCGCCGCTTCGACAAGCTGCGTGCGAACCAGCGTCGCTGGCTGGTTTCCGCGTCACACGCGACCGACCGGCTCGATTGCGCGATCCCCGACCTGCGCACGCGGCTTCACCAGTCCGCCCGCTTCGGCCTGCGCGCGCTCGACGATGCCGATCGCAGTCGCTGGCTGCGCGAGAATGCGCTGGCTCGCGGGCTCGAGTTGCCCGACGAAGCCGCGCGCTGGCTCATCCACCATCTGCCGCGCGACGCGGCAAGCCTGATCGCCGCACTCGACACGCTCGATCGCGCCTCGCTGAGCGCCAAGCGCAGGCTCACGCTGCCGTTCGTGCAGAAGACCTTGGGTTGAATCAGGACGGCCGCAGACCCTGCGCGATGCGCTCACGCGCCAGGAAGCGCACGTAAAGCACCAGTCCGACGAATTCGAGCGCCGCAACCGTGGCGATGCCGAACACCGCCCATTTGTTCTGCGGCTCCGCATAACCCGCCGACAGATAACCGGCCGCGTAGAACGCCAGCATCATGCTGGCCCAGCTGTAGGTGTAGCGACGGCCGAGCAGAATGCCGGCGAGCGGCAGGAACAGCGGCAGCGCCAGCAAGCTGCCCTTGCCGAAATCGCCGCGCAGCGTGACGAGCACGATCAGCAGCAGGTGCATGCCCGATGCGAGCAGGCGCATCCAATGGCTCAGCGGCCTGACCTTCATGACGACAGCTTCGCGGCGAACCAGGCGACGCGACGGCCGAGCGCCTGGCACAGCGCGCGCTCGTCCGCGCCGAGCGGCCTGGGCTTGGCGTCGGTGCCGGCGACGTGCGAAGCGCCGTAAGGCGTGCCGCCGCTCTGCGTCGTCGACAGCGCCGGCTCGCTGTACGGAATGCCGGTCACGAGCATGCCGTGATGCAGCAGCGGCATCAGCATGGTCAGCAGCGTGCTTTCCTGGCCGCCGTGCTGCGTGCTCGTCGATGTGAACACCGCGGCCGGCTTGCCCGCGAGTGCGCCCGACAGCCACGGACCCGAGGTCGAATCGAGAAAATACTTGAGCGGCGCGGCCATGTTGCCGAAGCGCGTCGGGCTGCCGAGGATCAGCGCCGAGCATTCGCGCAAATCGTCGTGCGTCACGTAGACCGGACCGTCTTCCGGGATCGCCGGCGCAGCGGCTTCGGTGACCGTCGACACCGCCGGCACCGTGCGCAAGCGCGCGACCGCGCCGGCCGCTTCCACGCCACGCGCGATCTCGCGCGCCATCGCGGCCACCGAACCGTTGCGCGAGTAGTACAGCACCAGGACGTCGCTCACTCTTTGGTTTCCCGCTCGAAGATGAATTGGCTGCGGATTGTATTGAGTTGGCGCGCCCGGCATGAACTCGAAGCACCGCGCGCCATCGGGCGTGCCGACTCGATACTCGGTCATCGCTCTCCGTGCCGGCGAGGCGGCCTCGCCTCGACAGTGGCATCGCCAGACGGGCTTGGGCGATCATCGCAGCTCCGACGCTGCCCCTTCCGCACAAGGAACGCTTTGCCGATGCTCTCGAGGCTCGCTCCCGCCCTGCTCTGCGTTTCCCTGATGGGCGCCTGCGCCGCCCCGACGCGGCTCGATCGCGACCCGATCCGCCGGCCGCCTCCGCCCTTGCCCCCGCTACCGACGATGGCGAATCCACCGCCGACCGTGCTGCCGAGGATTCAGGCTTCCGCCGAATCTCGCAGCGTTCCGCCGGCAAGCACGGCGCCGTCTTCATCGGTGCCGTTGCCGCCATCCGCAGGCGATGCGACGACGATGCGCCAAGCGCAGGAAGCCTTGCAGCAGTCGTATCAGTTCACCGGCCTCTCCGATTCCCAGCTCGCGCAGCAGAAGAGCGCCGAAGCCCTGCTCGTGCAAGGCCAGAGCAAGCCGGCGCTGCAGGCCTTGCAGCGGCTCAACCAGGAATTGCGCACGGGCAACAAGTCCTACGTGGTCAAATCGGGCGACAGCCTGTGGGTGATTTCGGGCAAGTCCGAGGTCTACGGCAACCCGTGGCTGTGGCCGCTGATCTGGCAATCGAACCTGCAGGTGCTGCCGAATCCGGACAAGCTCGCGGCCGGCCAGCAGCTCAAGATCCGGCCCAATCCGACGATCCAGGAAGTGGTCGACGCGGTGACCTACGCGCGCGAGAAGAACCAGCGCAGCGAAACGCGCATCGGCGAGATCCAGGAATCGGGCAAGCCCTAGCCACCGAATGGCTCAGCCGCGCGTCAACCGCGATACCAGCGCTTGTTGAGCACCTTGATGACGTGGTCCGGATACTGCGGTTGGCCGAGGCTGCCGTTGTAGCGTGCGAGCGCGTTGACGAGGTTGCCCCTCTCGCGGTCGAGGTAGAAGCGCAGGATCGTGCAGCCCATGCGCAGGTTGGTTCGGGTATGGAACAGATTCTCGTCCGGCCCGGCGATCTCGCGTAGCCAGAACGGCATGATCTGCATGTAGCCCTGGGCGCCCGCGACCGAGATCGCATAACGGTCGAAACGGCTCTCGGTTTCGATCACCGCGAGCGCGAGCTCCGGCGGAATCCGCGCCTGCGCAGCCTCGCGATGCAGGATGCGCAGAAATTCGAGCCGCTCCGCATCGTTCTTGATATAGCGCTTGAGCCGGCCCGACATGTCCATGAGCCAGACTTCGGCGGTGTAGCGGTCGTCGAAGCTGTCGGCCGCTGCGATGGCCTTGGCGAGCATCGCGCGCAGTTCGGGCTCGGGCTCGCCGGTGGGGCCGGCGAAGGCGCTGGCGCTCGCGAACAACAGCCAGAGTCCACCGGTGAAGCGGATGAAACGATGGCCAACCCCTCTCCCACTGCGAGAGGGGCGAGGGGTGAGGGACTCGCCATCATGGCCAGCCTCGGCTATCACCGCGACACCCTCATCCGCCCCTTTGGGGCACCTTCTCCCGGAGGGAGAAGGCAAACCGCTTCGCGAGATTTGCGCGGGCCTTCCAAGCTCAACCGAGCTTTTCGAGAACCGCTTCGAGCGTGGCCGGAATCATCTCGGCCTTGTCCGCGCGACGGTGCTTGTACTCGAACTGGCCGGCGGCCAGGCCCTTGTCGCCGATGACGATGCGATGCGGAATGCCGATCAGGTCGGCGTCCGCGAACATCGGGCCCGGACGCAGGCCGCGATCGTCGAGCAGCGCATCGACGCCCGCCGCGATCAGCTGCTCGTAGAGCGTCTCGGCGGTTTGCTTGGCGGTCGGCGACTTGTCGGTGCCGATCGGCGTGACGATGACGCGGAATGGCGCGATCGCGTCGGGCCAGATGATGCCGTTGGCGTCATGGCTCTGTTCGATCACGGCCGCGGCCATGCGCGAGACGCCGATGCCGTAGCAGCCCATTTCGGGCGTGATGCTCTCGCCGTTCTCGCCCTGCACCGTCAGGCTCATCGCCTTGGAATACTTCTGGCCGAGCTGGAAGATGTGCCCGCCTTCGATGCCGCGCAGCAGGCGAATCGTGCCGACGCCATCGGGCGACGGGTCGCCCTCGACGATCATGCGCAGGTCGGCGGTCTCGGGCTCCGCGCAGTCGCGTCCCCAGTTCACGCCCTTCAGGTGATGGTCGACTTCGTTGGCGCCACAGACGAAGTCGGCGACTTCGGCCGCCGCGAAATCGGCGATGACCGGAATCGGCGCGTTGACCGGGCCTAGGTAGCCCACTTCGCAGCCGAAGGCCTTCTGCACGTCCTCGATCCTGGCCATCTCGAACGGACTCGCCACCTTCGGATGCTTGGCCGCCTTGATCGGGTTGATCTCGTGATCGCCGCGCACCGCGATGCCGATCAGCCCGCCGTCGGCCGCCTTGGCGACCATCAGCTTGACCTTGGCCGTCAGCGGCACCTTCATGAATTTGGAGACCTGCTCGCAGGTCTTCTGGCCCGGCGTGCTGACTTTTTCGAGCGTCGCAGCAGCGGCGGCGCGCGTGCCGGTCGGCTTGGTTTCGGCCGCTTCGACATTGGCCGCGTACGAACCCTCGGTCGACACCGCGAGCAAGTCCTCGCCCGCGAGCGCGAGGATGTGGAATTCCTCGCTCTTGGCGCCGCCGATGTTGCCCGAGTCGGCCTGCACCGGACGGAAATCCGCGCCCACGCGCGTGAAGATGCGGATATAGGCCTCGCGCATCAGCTCGTACTGCTGCGACAAGTCCTCCGCCGTGGTGCTGAACGAGTACGCGTCCTTCATGAGGAATTCGCGCGCGCGCATGACGCCGAAGCGCGGGCGGCGCTCGTCGCGGAACTTGGTCTGGATCTGGTAATAGTTGATCGGCAGCTGGCGATAGCTGCGCACGTCGGCGCGCACGATCGCGGTGATCACTTCCTCGTGCGTCGGGCCGTAGCAGAAGTCGTTCTTGTGGCGATCCTTGATGCGCAGCATCTCGTCGCCCATCACGTCCCAGCGACCCGATTCCTGCCACAGCTCGGCCGGCTGGATCGACGGCATCAGCAGTTCGACCGCGCCCGCGCGGTTCATTTCCTCGCGCACGATGCCCTCGATCTTGCGCAGCGTGCGCAGGCCCAGCGGCATCCAGGTGTAGAGGCCGGCGCCGAGCTTGCGGATGAGGCCCGCGCGCAGCATCAGCCGGTGGCTGACGATCTCGGCGTCGGCGGGCGTCTCTTTGGTGGTGGCGATCGGAAATCGGGACAGGCGCATGGTGAGCTAGGGCGGCTTGAGGAAAGGCCGCGATTCTACCTGCCCGGCCCATTGCCGTGATTCTGCCGCCGGCTGCGGCCGGCCTCGCCCACCAGCCGCCGTCAGGTGTCTGCCGAGACGACGTGCGGCGTGATCTTCACCAGTTCCACGCGCAGCCCCTTGGTGCGGCGCACGAGCGCGGTGAAATCCTCGAACTCGGCGGTATCGCCTTCGGCCGGCACGCGATCGAGCTTGGACATGATCAGGCCGCCGACGGTGCTGACTTCCTCTTCCTCGGCCTCCTCGATCTCGCGCCCGAGTTCGCGCTCGATGCGGTAGACCGGCGTGTCGCCCGGCACGATGAAGCTGCCGTCCGGCAGCCAGACGAAGCGCCGGTCGGTGCGGTTGCCGCGCCGGGATTCGTGCTCGTCGGTGATCTCGCCGAAGATCGCTTCGAGCACGTCTTCCATGGTCACGAAGCCGACCAGGCTGCCGTCGGCGTCGTTGACGAGCGCCAGGTGCGGCGCACCGCCGCGGAAGCGACGCATCAGTTCGAGCGCCGATTCGGTCTCGTCCACTTCGAGCGCTTCGCGCAGGTTATTGCGCAGGCGCTTCTGCATATCCTCGCCCGAAGGCTCGAGCAGGATGTCCTTGATGTGCAGCACGCCGAGGATGCGCTCGCCTTCCCCTTCGGCGTCGACGAGCGGATAGCGGCTGAAACGATGGTTCTGGATGATGCGTCGGATTTCGGCCGCGCTGTCGTCGGTGGCGATCGTCACGAGCTCTCGGCGCGGGCGCATGAGATCGCCGGCTTCGAGGTCGGCGAGTTCCAACGTGTGCGCGACGATGGTCTTGATCTCGATCTCCGGGCCTTCCGGCGTGACCATGCGACTGTGATGCAGGATCAGCGAGAGCTCTTCGGGGCTGTAGTAATCGCCCCCGCCATGCGCGGCCCCGTCGCCGCCCAGGCCGAACAGGCGCAGCACCGAATTCGAGCTGTGGTTGAGCACCCAGATCGCCGGGAACATCGTCCAATAGAACAGAAACAGCGGCGCGGCCGTGATCAGCGACAGCCGCTCGGGCTGCCGGATCGCCAGCGACTTCGGCGCGAGTTCGCCGAGCACGATGTGCAGGTAGGAGATCACCGCGAACGCGAACACGAAGGCGATGCTGTGGATCACCGTGGGCGAACCCATGCCGAGCGCGGTCAACGGCCCTTCGAGCAGATGCGCGAACGCCGGTTCACCGACCCAGCCGAGGCCCAGCGAGGCCAGCGTGATGCCGAGCTGGCAGGCCGACAGGTAGGCGTCGAGCTGATCGTGCACCCGGCGCAGCATGCGACCGCGCCAGCCGTGCGCCTTGGCGAGGTCTTCGACGCGCGTACGGCGCAGCTTGACGATCGCGAACTCGGCGGCAACGAAGAATCCATTCAGCAAAACCAGCAGAAACGCAACGATGAGCAGCAGGCTGTCGTGAAGAACGGACATCGGGGACCAAGCAAAGGGCGAACCGCCAGTGTACGACATGAGACACCTGGCATCGGCAATGTGACGATAGGTTCACTTTAAGTGCGAAATGGCCTGCGTCGACTCGGGCGAACAGCTCACCCGATGCCCTGGCGAGGGCTGACGCCTGACCGCAAGGTAATTGCACTTCTTGCCCCGACACTCAGGGTAGTCGGGGAAAAACATGAGCCATGGAAGGACGGCGAGACGGTGCGGACCGGTCGCCGAGGTAGTCGGTCCGCACCGAAAACCGGCCCATCCGCCACCGCCGGTCTCGGCACCACGCAAACCACCACCGCTGTTCACCGTTCTGATTCCGACTTACAACCGGGCTCATCTGGTGACTCGCGCGTTGAACAGCGTCGCCGCCCAGGAGTTCAGCGACTTCGAGATCGTGGTGGTCGACGATGGATCGAGCGACGGCACACTCGGCGAAGTCCGTCGCTGGTCGCAACGGACGGGGCTGCCGGTGACTTCGATCTGGAAGCCCAACGGCGGAGCGCACTCGGCTTACAACCTCGGCGTTCGCCAGGCACGCGGCGAATACATCGTGGTGCTGGGCTCGGACGATCAGCTGCTGCCCGATGCGCTGCGGAAAATGGCCGATGCGTGGGCTTCGATTCCGGCTGCGAAAAAGCAGGCTTATTGCGCCGTGCTCGGCCACGGATTGCACTGGTCGAGCCGCCGCCTGGCCGGCGATCCGTATCCGCACGATGTCTGGGATTCGGATTTCCTGCAGATGAAACAGCGCTGGGGAATCAGCGGCGACAAGCCTGGCGCGTATCGGCGCGACCTGCTGATGCGGCATCCGTTTCCGGTGTTCGAGGGCGAACGCTTCATGCGCGAGTCGTTTGTCATCAAACAGCTCGCGCAGCGGTACCGCACGCGCTTCGTCAACGAGAGTTTTCAGTTGTTCGAGTATCAGCGCGACGGCCTGTCGGCTTCGGTGCGCAGGCTGCGCGTTTCATCGCCACGCGGCATGGCCCTGTGCTATCGCGACGAGGCCAATCGCCACAGCGTCGGCTTCTCGCCGGGCCAGCGCTTCGAGGCGCATCTGCAGTATGTCCGCCATGCCTGCAATGCCGGCATCGGCTTGCGCGCACAGTGCGGGCAAATCGAATCGCGTACCTGGCTGCTGCTGGCGCTGCCGTTCGGGCTCGTCAAGCATTGGCGCGATCGTCTTGCCGATGCGCCGCAGCGGCAGGCACTGGGCGGCCGCCGCGCGGACTGAAGCGAACGGACCGGCGACTCTGTCAGCGGTTCTCGATCGTCACGTCGCCCGAGAAGCTCGACAGATCGACGCGCGCCTTGCCGTCGCCGAGCTTGATCTCGCGCTTGCCCTTGGAACCGCTGGTGGCGACCGCTCCGGCGATGCGGTTGTTGAAGCCGCCGCTGAAGGTGTTGACGTTCAGCGCGGCCGACACCGAGGCCGGAACCCGCATGCGCAGGTCGCCCGACAGCGTCTCGCCGCTGACGCGCGCATCGGCCGTGAATTCGCCGTCGAGCTCCAGATCGCCCGAGATCGACTTGAGCTTGAGCTCGCTGAAGGCAGCCGCGCCGGCCACCTCGGCATCGCCCGACACGGTTTCGAGCACGAGCTTGCCCGACAGCCCGCGCGCGTTGATGTCGCCGCTGACCGTGTTGAGCTTGCTGTCGCGGCTCGGGGCCTGCACGTCGATGTCGCCGCTGACGGTGCGCGCTTCGAGACGCGTGGATTCAAGCTTGAGCCGCACGTCGCCGGACACCGTCGCCGCCGTCACTGCCCCGCGCGAGCCGTTGACGACGATGTCGGAACTCACGCCGTCGAGCTGCAGCTGCGCGTTCGCCGGCACCTTGATCGTCAGCGTGGTGTCGCCGACGTCGCGGCGCTTGTTCGGATTGCGCACCAGCACTTCGAGCTTGTTCTTGTTGCCGCTGACGTCGAGCTTGTCGACGCCGTCGCCGAGCGTGCCGCTGATCTGCACTTCGTTTCTGGACCAGGCGCTGACCTCGATGAGCCCGCAGACATTGGAGACGTGCAGCTGGCCGTCGGCATCGAGCGGATGACGCTCGTCGATCGGCGTTTCGGCCCAGGCGCTGGTGACCGACAGCAGCGCGGCGGCGACCAGCATCAGCGCCGGATTGAGCGACCGCGTGTGGGGGAATGGGATTTTGAACATAAGGACTCCGTAGCCGCGAAGCGGCCTTTTCAGCGCTGAGCTTTGTCGAGCAGGTGATGCAGGTTCTGCTGCTGGCCCTGTGTGGTCACCAGCAGACGCTGCAGATAAGCGGATTGCGGATCTTCGGCCATCGCCCGGCGCAGCTGCGCCTCGGCGTTGTCGACGAGCTTGAGGTTGGCCTTGATGAGCCCGCGATTCTGTTTGCGCAGCTCCACCGGAGCCGAGCGCCAGCTGGCCGGCACGGCCTGGGCTCCGCCGTCGAACGCGGCTGCAGAGGGCGCGACGCTGCGGGCGAACTTCGTGGTCGCCGGCTCGGCCGAGGCGACCAGCGGCTGCGACGCGCCGTCCGGGTCGGCCATCGATCCGGGCAGCTTGCCGACCAGCATCAGCGAGACGATGGCGGCCGTGAAGCTCGCTGCCGCGGCCATCGGCAGCCAGCTGCGGCGGCGCGGGCGCAGGGTCTTCGTCCCGAACGCCGGGCGCTGTGGGGGCGCCGGCTCGGCGCGGCCCTTTTCACGCGCATCGAGTCGGGCCTCGATGCCGGCCCACAGGTCACGCGAGGGCTCGCGCTCCATCGTCAGGCGTTCGAGTCCCGGCACGCGATCGACCGGGCAGTCGTCTTCGTCGTCGTGCATGTTCATTCCAGCCACTCCTTCATGAGCTTGCGGGCGCGGTGCAGCTGCGCCTTCGAGGTGCCGACGGCGATGCCGGTCAGCTCCGCGATTTCCTCGTGTTTGTAACCCTCGATGTCATGCAGCAGCAGCACGCTGCGCGCACCGGGCGGCAATTTGGCGAGCGCCCGTTCGAGGTCCAGGCGCTGCCCGATGCGCTGCTGCGGATGCTCGCCGAAGGCCGCGTCGCCCTCGCCTTCAGCCTCGCCGGCGGCGTCGACAAGCAGATCGTCGAACGACACCCAGCGCCGCATGAGCCGGTACTCGCCGAGCACCAGGTTGACCGTGAGCCGGTGCAGCCAGGTCGAGAACTGGCTGTCGCCGCGAAAGCTGCCGAGCTTCTCCCAGGCGCGCACGAAGGCGTCCTGGGTGGCCTGCTCGGCCTTGCGCTCGTCTCCGTTGACGAGCCGGCAACACAGGCCGTAGACGCGCCGCACGTGTCGCCGGTACAGCTGCTCGAAGGCGCGCGCATCGCCGGCCGCGGCCGTGCGGGCGAGCCCCAGATCGGTGACGTCATCGGCGGTCGGCGCAGCGGCGGCGGGCTGGGTCGGCTGCGGCATCGGCGGCGACAGGGGCGCGGTCTCCAATTGGCGGTAGGCGATGGTCGACATCATTTGCAGGTCTGATGCGCGAACCCGGCCGAAGGTTTACGCGCACCTACAATAGGCGACGCGCTGATTCGGAGCAGCTTGCCGCATGGCCACCACCGTCACCATCACTTACCTGCAGTCGTTCTCGCCGGCCGAGCTCAAGGCCGCCGCGTCCGCGCAGGCCAACGACGTCGCCCTGATCCGCGCCGAGGTGCCGAGCCCGCCGCTGAACCGCTTCCTCTATACCGCGGTCGGCGGCGACTGGTACTGGCGCGACCGCCTGGTCTGGAACTACGAGCGCTGGATGCAGTACCTGAACCGCGACGAAGTGCAGACCTGGGTGCTCTACCGGCGCGGCACGCCGGCCGGCTACCTCGAGCTCGAGCTGCAGCGCAGCGGCGAGGACGTGGAGATCGTCTATTTCGGCCTGCTGCCCGAATTCATCGGCCAGGGGCTCGGCGGCTGGCTGCTGTCCGAAGGCATCCAGCGTGCCTGGGCGATGGGCCCGACCCGGCGCGTCTGGGTGCACACCTGCACGCTCGACGGCCCGCATGCGCTGGCCAATTACGAGGCGCGCGGCCTGTCGATCTACAAGACCGAGAGCCTGATCGTGCCCGAGGTCGGCGAGCCCGACGGCCCCTGGCCCGGCGCGCGCCGCAGCGCATGAGCGCGACCTTGTCCGAATCGCCGCAATCATTGTTCGCACTCGTCGCCGCGGCGCATCTGCTCGCGGTCAGCTCGCCCGGGCCGGACTTCGCGATGGTGGCCCGGCAGACGCTCGCGCATGGGCGCAGCACCGGGGTCTGGACCGCGCTCGGCATCGGCAGCGGCATCGCGTTCCATGTCGCCTGGGCGATGTTCGGGCTCGGCTGGGTGGTGGAGCGCTTTCCGCTGCTGCTGGAGTTGCTGCGCTACGGCGGCGCGGCTTTCCTGCTCTACATGGGCGTTTCGGCCTTGCGTGCCAGGCCGACGCCGCCGGCCGAGCCCAGCGCCGCCGGGGCCGTGCCGGGCTCGGCGCGCAGCTTCGGCATCGGCCTGGCGACCAATCTGCTGAACCCGAAGGTGATGATGTTCTTCGTCGCCCTGTGCTCCACCGTCATCACCCGCGACACCTCGATCGCCCTGCGCCTGGGCCTCGGCGCCTGGATGGCCGGAACGACAATGCTCTGGTTCAGCCTGGTCGCCTGGGGCCTTGGGCACCAGGCCCTGCGCGAGCGCCTGCAAAAACAGGCGCACTGGATCGATCGCGGCATGGGCGTGCTGCTGGTCGGGCTGGGGCTACTGAGCTTGTTGCCGGTGAATTGAACTCACCGAATACGCAGGTCGGATAGGCCGCTCGACGACGAAGATCGAGCGCCTTTCAGCACACGCGGAAACCAAGCTCAATTCTTGCCCGACGATTCCATCGCTTTTCCGAAAGCGATGATTCCGACGACGAAGAGAACCACCGCGACCAACACGCCGGCTCCAAGCCCTGCGCCTGCGGTTTTTGCCGCAGCGCTCTTCTTCACTTCCAACGCCTTGATCTGATCGAATCCGATCTTGGATTGCCTGCCGGCGTCATCCTTTCCCACCATGAACGTGTTCGAAATCTCCGTGATCTGGAGCGTGTAGGCCGTATCGGTCCTGGTCGTCACATGGACGGTGTCGCCCACGGAAATCTGCGGCGCACCCGAAGCCGGCACCTCGACCGCCTTCATCGAGGTACAGCCGATCAGGCAGACGCTGACAAACAACGCGATGACGGCACGAAACATGGAAATCCTTGGTGGCGATTCGAGCGGAGGTGATCCGCTCGAATCATCATGGATTTTCGCATCTCAGTGCCGCCGCTCCTGGAGCGAATCGCCACGCGGTTGTGACTCGCGACCACGATCCGTGGCGGTATCGTCACCCGACGTGAATCACAGAGTGTCGCCGGGCGGGCAGCCGCAGGACTCAGTGGCTCGAAGCCCCCGTCGCTCCGTAACCCGTTTCCGAGCGCACCAGCTGTTCGCCGTAGCGCAGGGCTTCCGTGCGCGCGGCCGTGCTGCGGTCGCTGATCGATCCCAGCCAGCAGCCGACGAAGGCCACCGTCATCGAGAACAGCGCGGGCGCGTCGTACGGGAAGATCGCCTCGGCGTTGCCGAGCACCTTCACCCAGACCGCCGGGCTCAGTACCGTGAGCATCACCGCGGTCAACAGGCCGAGCCCGCCGCCGATCAGGGCGCCGCGCGTGGTCAGGCCGCGCCAGAGCATCGCCAGCAGGATGATCGGGAAGTTCGCGCTCGCCGCGATCGCGAACGCCAGGCCGACCATGAAGGCGACGTTCTGCTTTTCGAACGCGATGCCCAGGCCGATCGCCAGAATGCCGAGCGCGATAGTGGCGTAGCGCGAGACACGCAATTCTTCGGCATCGTTGGCCTTGCCGCGCTTGAACACGTTCGCGTACAGGTCATGCGAGACCGCCGCCGCCCCCGACAGTGTGAGCCCGGCGACCACCGCGAGAATCGTCGCGAAGGCCACGGCCGAAATGAAACCGAGGAACAGATCGCCGCCGACCGCATGTGCCAGGTGCACGGCCGCCATGTTGCTGCCGCCGCGCAGGCCGGTACCGTCGAGATAGAACGCGTTGGTGCCGACGAGCACGATCGCGCCGAAGCCGATGATGAAGGTCAGGATGTAGAAGTAGCCGATGAAGCCGGTCGCGTAGAGCACGCTCTTGCGTGCCTCGACCGCGTCCTTGACCGTGAAGAAGCGCATCAGGATGTGCGGCAGGCCGGCGGTGCCGAACATCAGCGCGAGGCCGAGCGACACCGCCGAGACCGGATCCTTGACGAACTTGCCGGGCGCCATGATCGCCTCGCCATCCACGTGCGCCGACACCGCGCTGCGGAACAGCGTGTCGAACGAGAAGCCCATCTTGGCCATCACCATGAAGGCCATGAAGCTCGCGCCGCCGAGCAGCAGGATCGCCTTGATGATCTGCACCCAGGTGGTCGCAAGCATGCCGCCGAAGGTCACATAGACGATCATCAGCACACCGACGATGACGACGGCGATGTTGTAGTCGAGCCCGAACAGCAGCTTGATGAGCTGGCCGGCGCCGACCATCTGCGCGATCAGGTAGAACGACACCACGACCAGCGTGCCGGCGGCGGAGAGCATACGGATAGGTGTCTGCTGCAAGCGATAGCTCGCCACGTCCGCGAACGTGAACTTGCCGAGGTTGCGCAGGCGTTCGGCGATCATGAACATGATCACCGGCCAGCCGACCAGAAAGCCGATCGAATAGATCAGGCCGTCGAAGCCCGAGCCGAACACCAGCGCCGAAATGCCGAGGAACGACGCGGCCGACATGTAATCGCCCGCGATCGCCATGCCGTTTTGAAAGCCCGTGATGCCGCCGCCGGCGGTGTAGAAATCCGCGCGCGACTTGGTGCGCCGTGCCGCCCAATACGTGATGCCGAGCGTCGCCGCGACGAACGCGAAGAACATGACGATGGCGGTGACGTTGAGCGGCTGCTTCTGCGCCTGGCCTTCGAGCGCGGCGGCGAACGCCGGCTGCTGCATCAACAGCGCGACGATGCCCGCGAGCAAGAGTCGAAGGCGGCTCATGACTTGGCCCCCTTGAGCGCTTCGGCCGCGAGGCGATCGAACTCGCCGTTGGCGCGCCAGACGTAGATGCCCGTGAGCACGATGGCCGACAGGATCACGCCGAGCCCGACCGGCATGCCGATGGTGATCACGTCGTCGATCTTGATCGCGAGCAGCTTCGGCGCGAACGCGACGGTCAGGATGAAGCCGTAGTAGATCGTGCACATCAGCACGGTCAGCACGATCGCGAAGCGTCCACGGCGGGCGCGCAGCCGTGCGAAGGCCGGGCTTTGGTAGATGCGGCGGACATCAGGCGGCAGGGCGGCGGATTCTTCCGCCGTGAGAACGTCGGCCACGGGCGCTGCGGGGGCATTCATGATTTTCTCCTCTCGGTTCTTATGAACTGCTATGCGAGCCAGAATAGGCGCGGCCCGCGAGCCGGGGCCATGCGACGTTGGTCTTAAAAATGTCGTGCCGCATGAAGACTTTGGTCTAATGCCCGCGAGCCGGATAAAACCAGGACCCCCCTTGCTCCCCAGTTGGCTGCTATTTCTGACCTCGGCGACCTACGTCGCCCTGCTGTTCGGCATCGCCTTCTACGGCGACCGCAGGGCGCGCAGGCTCGGCAAGCCGGTGCGCAAGCACTGGGTCTACGCTCTGGGCCTGGGGGTCTACTGCACCTCGTGGACCTTCTACGGCGCGGCCGGCCGCGCGGCCACCAGCGGCTGGGATTTCCTGCCGATCTACCTCGGCCCCGCGCTGCTGTTCGTATTCGGTTACACCATGCTTCGTCGCATCGTTGCGATCAGCAAGCGCCACAACATCACCTCGATCGCCGACTTCATCGGCGCCCGCTATGGGCGCCATCAGAAGCTCGCGATGCTCGTCACCTTGATCGCGGTGTTCGGCGTGCTGCCCTACATCGCACTGCAGATCAAGGCGGTGGCTTTCAGCTTCGACGTGCTCGTCGGCCCGGCACCGGCCGGACGCGCGGACGGCAACGCCCTGCTGATCTCGTTCCTGCTCGCATTGTTCGCGATTTTGTTCGGCACTCGGCACGTACTGTCGACCGAGAACCATCACGGCATGATGCTGGCGATCGCGTTCGAATCGATCTGCAAGCTGCTCGCGTTCATCGCCGTCGGCCTTTACGCCTGCTACGGCCTTTTCGACGGAATCGGCGATGCGTATGCGCAGGCGCTGGCGCTGCCGCAGGTTTCGGAATCGCTGCAACAGGCCGACTGGCAACTCGGTTTCGCGACGCAGACCTTGCTCGCGGGGGCTGCCGCGCTGTGTCTGCCACGGCAATTTCATGTCACCGTCGTCGAGAACGCCGGTACCGCCGACCTGCGCACCGCACGCTGGATGTTCCCGCTCTATCTGGGTCTGATCAGCGTGCTCGTGATGCCGATCATGGCCGCCGGCGTCCACTACCTTCCGAGCCCCACGCCGACCGATGCCTACGTGCTCGCGCTGCCACTTTCGCAAGGCCATCCGTGGCTCGCGCTGATCGCGTATCTGGGCGGTTTCTCGGCCGGAACCAGCATGGTCATCGTCTCGAGCGTCGCCTTGTCGACGATGATCTGCAACGAAGTCGCGATGCCCTTGCTGCTGAGCTGGCAACGCCTGGGCCTGGCCGGGCGCACCGATCTTTCGCGCATCGTCAAAACCATCAGACGCGCGACCATCGTCGCCCTGCTGATGCTCGCCTACCTGTACTACCGGCTGTTCACGGGACCGGGTTCGCTCGCGTCGATCGGCCTGCTGTCGTTCTCGGCCGTGCTGCATTTTCTGCCCGCGCTCGTCGCCGGCCTCTACTGGCGGCGCTCGACCTACGAAGGGGCCATCGCCGGGCTCGTCGCCGGATTCGCGAGCTGGTGCTACGTGCTGCTGCTGCCGACCGTCATGCAGGGTTCACCGCTGGGCATCGCCTTGCTCGGCGAAGGGCCGCTCGGCATCGGCTGGCTGCGCCCGGTGGCGATGTTCGGGCTCGACGGGCTCGATCTGATCACGCATGGAACGCTCGTCAGCCTCGCACTTCACCTGCTGGTCTTCGTCGTCGTTTCGCTTGCATCCACGCCCGGCCTGCGTGACCGCCTGAGTACCTCGCGCTTTCTCGAAGACGAGAACCAGCAGCCCGATCTGCCGATCGTGCCGCCGCGCTCGAACGCCACCGTCGGCGATCTGCAGACCCTGCTCGAACGCTTCTTCGGCGCCGAGCGTGCACGCGGCTACATCGCCGAGTACGGCGCGCGATCGGGCCGCGTGCTGCAACTCGATGCGCGCATCGAGCCCGCGCAGGCGCGCTACGTCGAGCACCTGCTCGCGAGCGCGGTCGGTAGCTCGTCCGCGCGCCTGGTGCTCGCTTCGACGCTGCGCGGACGCGACATGCAGATCGAAGACGTGGTGCGCCTGCTCGACGAGACCTCGCATGTCATCCAGTTCAACCGCGAGCTCATGCGCGCGACGCTCGAACATCTCGCGCAGGGCGTTTCGGTGGTCGACGCCGACCTGCGCCTGGTGGCCTGGAACCAGCGCTATCTCGATCTGTTCGAGTACCCGCCCGAACTGATCACGGTGGGCCGGCCGATCGAAGAGGTGATGCGCCACAACGCCGAGCGCGGGCTGCTCAGCGGCGGAGAAGCCACGCACGAAGCGATCGCGCGCCGGCTCGATCACATGCGCCGCGGCAATGACTACATGCACCAGCGCGAGCTGCCCAACGGCATGGTCATCGAGATTCGCGGCAACCCGATGCCGGGCGGCGGATTCGTGACGAGCTACTCCGACGTCAGCGACTACAAGCGCAACGAAGACGCCCTGCGCGAGATCAACGAAACGCTCGAATCGCGCGTCGCCGAACGTACCGCCGAACTGACCGCGCTCAACGCCCAGCTCGCAGCCGCCAAGCGCGCGGCCGAACAGGCCGATGAGGCCAAGACGCGCTTTCTGGCCTCGGCTTCGCACGATCTGGTGCAGCCGCTCAACGCGGCACGCCTGTTCACGTCGGCGATCGACCGCGCAGCGCTCGCCGAGCCGCAGAGCGCGCTGGTCAAGCAAGCCGAGGATTCGCTGTCTGCGGCCGAAACCCTGCTCTCGGGCCTGCTCGACATGTCGCGCCTCGATGCCCGCTCGCAAGCGCCGAGACGCGAGCATTTCGTCGTCGCCGACGTGCTCGATCCGCTCGCCGCCGAGTTCCGCGTGCTCGCGGCCAAGAGTGGCCTGCGCTTTCGCTACCGGCGCAGCAGCGCGGTGATCGAGAGCGATCCGCGCTTCTTGCGACGCATCGTCCAGAACTTGCTGTCCAACGCCTTGCGCTACACCGTGAGCGGCCGCTTGCTGCTGGGTTGCCGGCGCATCGGCAACGGTCATCTGCGCATCGAGGTCTGGGACACCGGACCGGGCATCGCAGCCGAACAGCAACAGGTGATCTTCGAGGAATTCCGCCGCCTGCAGGCACAGGACGCGCGCGGCGAGCGCGGCATGGGCCTGGGCCTGGCGATCGTCGATCGCATCGCCCGCATGCTCGACCATCCGATCGGCCTGCGATCGTGGCCCGGTCGCGGCAGCGTGTTCGCGTTGACGGTGCCGCTCGGCACGCGCTCGCGCCTGCGCTCCGCGCCCGTGCGGCCCGCACCTTCGGGCCATGCGCTCGCCGGTCGCCTGATCCTGTGCATCGACAACGAACCGGCGGTGCTCGCTGGGCTCGTCGCGCTGCTGCAGAGCTGGGGTTGCGACGTGATCGCCTCGACCGACGAAGCCGGCGCGCGCGACGTCGGCGCGGATCGCGTACCGGAGCTGATGCTCGTCGACTATCACCTCGACGCGGACATCAGTGGCGTCGCGGTCGCCGAACGCCTGCGCCAGGCTTGGCGGCGCTCGGTGCCGGGCATCGTGCTCACGGCGGACCACACCCAGCAGGCACGCAAGGACGCGCAGGAGCACGGCTTCGCGCTGCTGCCCAAGCCTGTGAAGCCCGCCGCCTTGCGCGCGCTGATGAGCCGGCTGGTGAGTCAGGAGCCTTGACCGGGCCGCCGCAGCGACACGCCGATCAAGCGTCGCGAGCGCACGCGGGTCGCATGAGGACGGAGCGCAGAAGCCGGAGCGTACGGGCATGCACGCGCGGGTGAACGCCTGTGCGGGCGAACTGCCGAGCACCGCCGCCCGATCGACGTTCCGTCAGGATTTCCACAGCTCCGCGAGCGCCTCTGCGGTGGCATCGATCGCGCTCGGCTCGTCGTCGCCGGTCAGCGCGTACGACATGCCGTTCTCGCTCCAGTAAGCCACCGAGTACGTGCCTTCGCGCACCGCATCCGGGCGCGCCGGCGCGCGGCTGCGCTGGCGCAACGCGAAGATCGACAACGGCTGGCCGGCCGAAGTCTTGACCGCGATCAGCAAGGCGAGTCCGCGCTGGCTCGGAAACAGCTGAACGTCGGTGACGTGCCAGCCTTCGGGCAGCGAGGGCATGCTGATCTGCGTGGCCTTGAGGATCTCTTCGGCATCGAAGCCCGGGCTTTCGAGCTGCGAATCCATGGTCGCGCGCAGCATCGCCGCGCGATGCGAGATTTCCGCATCGATGACGTAATCGGGTGGCGCGTACGATCGGCTCAGCAGCAGCGCCGAGATCGCGACGAAGCCGAACGCCGCGGCCATCGCGGCGGGCCCGAACAGGCGTCGCCGCCGCGGAGCCTGCAGGCGTTGCGCGAGCCCGGCGATCTCGGCGCGCGCCGGCACCAAGCCCTGGTGCAGCAGCTGCAGGCCGCTGCGCGTGCCGAGGTCCGTCATGACCCGCGCCGCGAGCTCGGGATGCGCCGCCAGATGATGTTCCACCGCGAAGCGCCGCTCGAGATCGAGCTGGCCGTCGACGTAGGCGTCGAGCTCGGCCGGCGTGATCGGATCAGTCATCGTGTCGTCCTCCTCCGACGATGCGCAGCGAGGCGCAACGCTCTGGCGTATCGAGTGTCCGCATGGCCGCCCGCGCCCGGCTGAGCCTCGACATGACGGTGCCGATCGGCACGCCGAGCACCTCGGCCGCCTGCTGGTAGCTGAGCCCTTCGACCGCCACCAGATGCAGCACCTCGCGCTGTGCCTCGGGCAGCGCGGCGAAACTGCGCGCCACCTCGGCCAGGCGGCCGCGCTGCTCGGGCTCCACCTGCATCCGCTCGATCAGCGATTCGGCGAAGCGCTGGTCACGCTGCGCCTCGGCCTGCTGGCGACGCAGCCCCGAGACGAAGACGTTGTGCACGATCGCGAGCAGCCACGAGCGCCGCGAACGCTGCGCATCGAAACTCGAGCGCTTCTCGATCGCCTTGAGCAGCGCATCCTGCACCACGTCGTCGGCCCGGCTCGCGTCCGCGCACAGCGAGCGCGCGTAGCGCCGCATGGCGGCGAGGTCTTCGGCGATGTGGGCGAACAGGGAATCCGACATGGGGGCTATACGCTTGCGAGGGCTGATTTATTCCATCGCCCGCGCACGACGTCAAAGCTCGCGAACCAGGCGCAGGCCGACCTGGGGGCGGAACGAGTCGCCGCGCCGCTTTTCGCTGCCCACGCCGGCCTGCAGGTTGAACGAGGCCGGCAGCTTGCGGTGCAGCTGCGGCATCAGCAGCACGCTCTCGTGCTTGCCGTCGCGGTAATTGACCTCGAGGCCCAGCGTGGTCTGGTCGGTGGACCAGAACGTGGAATGGTTGAGGATCACATCGTTGCGAGCCCGCGCGCTGAGCCCGCCGATGTCGCCGAGGCCGATCATGCTCATGCTGCTCCAGCCGCCGCCGTAGCGATGCCCGAGCATGTAGATGAGGCTGCTCAGGTAGTCGCCGCCATCGCGCTCGTAAATGCCCAGATACTGCACGCCATGCGCGGAACGGCCGCCATCGAAGGTGCCGAACGCGGCCTGCAGGCCGAGCTTGTATTCGAGCAGTTGCGAATTGCCGAACGGCAGCTCGAACTCGATGGCGTAGCCGTCGGCGAAGGCGTATTCGATCTCCGGGGCCCAGGCGATCTCGCGAGATTCGCCCGACAGCGGGACCGTGCCGAGCGCGTTGATCTCCGTCTCGCCTCGGGCCGCGCCGAGCGGCCTCATCATGTCGAACACCATCGGCTCCGGAATCACCGGGTAAGCGGCGTGATCGCGGCCGCCGCCATCGGCCCAGCACACGGTTCCGACGAACAGGCATAGCAGGCCCAGGCCCCGCTTCAGGGGCGAATTGCTGCGGTCTTTCAAGCTTGGGTTTCCAGGTCGAAGCAATGGCTCTTCACTGCGTATACGCCTGCCGCCGCGGCTTTATTCCCTCACCCGCCCCGGAAGCTGATCCCGGTCAAGGCGAGGCCGGCCTCGCGACGGCATGCTCGCGCCCACTTCCCTTGAAAGCTGCGCTGGACACCGCAGATAGAGGGCATCCAGCCACTACGAGGACCGTGCAATGCGCATGGACAAACTGACCACGCAGTTCCAGCAGGCGCTCGCCGATGCGCAGAGCCTGGCCGTCGGCCGCGACAGCGCGGCCATCGAGCCCGTGCATCTGGCGCTCGCCCTGCTCAATCTCGAACGCAGCGCGGTGACGCCGCTGCTGCAGAACGCGGGCGTCGATCTGAACGGCCTGCGCAGCCGGCTCAACCAGGCCGTCGAGGCGCTGCCGCGCCTGGGCCAGGCCACCGGCGACGTCAACGTGAGCCAGGAGCTCAACCGCCTGCTCAACCTGACCGACAAGCTCGCGCAGGAGAAGAAGGATCAGTTCATCTCGAGCGAGCTGTTCCTGCTCGCCGCGCTCGACGACAAGGGCGCGCTCGGCCGCGCGCTGAAGGAATCCGGCGCGCGCAAGGAAACGCTGTCGGCCGCCATCGACAAGCTGCGCAACGGTGCCAAGGTCGATTCGCAGAACGCCGAGGAAAACCGCCAGTCGCTCGAGAAGTACACGATCGATCTGACCGAACGCGCGCGCTCGGGCAAGCTCGATCCGGTGATCGGCCGCGACGAGGAAATCCGCCGGCTCATTCAAGTGCTCTCGCGCCGCACCAAGAACAATCCGGCGCTGATCGGCGAGCCCGGCGTGGGCAAGACCGCGATCGTCGAAGGCCTGGCGCAGCGCATCGTCAACGGCGAAGTGCCCGAGTCGCTCAAGAACAAGCGCCTGCTGTCGCTCGACCTCGGCAGCCTCATCGCGGGCGCCAAGTTCCGCGGCGAGTTCGAGGAGCGCCTCAAGAACGTGCTCGGCGATCTGTCGAAGGCCGAAGGCGGCGTGGTCCTGTTCATCGACGAGATCCACACGCTGGTCGGTGCAGGCAAGGCCGACGGCGCGATGGACGCGGGCAACATGCTCAAGCCGGCGCTCGCGCGCGGCGAGCTGCACTGCATCGGCGCCACCACGCTCGACGAATATCGCAAGTACATCGAGAAGGATGCAGCGCTCGAACGCCGCTTCCAGAAAGTGCTCGTCGGCGAGCCCAGCGTCGAAGACAGCATCGCCATCCTGCGCGGGCTCAAGGCGCGCTACGAGCTGCATCACGGCGTCGACATCACCGACGGCGCGATCGTGGCCGCGGCCAAGCTCAGCCATCGCTACATCACCGATCGCAACCTGCCCGACAAGGCCATCGACCTGATCGACGAGGCCGCTTCGCGCATTCGCATCGAAAAGGATTCCAAGCCCGAGGCGATGGATAGGCTCGAACGCCGTCTGATCCAGCTCAAGATCGAGCGCGAAGCGCTCAAGAAGGAGAAGGACGAAGGCGCCAAGCGCTCGCTCGCCGCGCTCGAAGAGGACATCGTCAAGCTCGAGCGCGAGTACGCCGATCTCGAAGAAATCTGGAAGGCCGAGATGGCCACGGTGTCGGGCTCCGCGCACATCAAGGAAGAGATCGAGCGCGTGCGCCTGGACATGGAAACCGCGCGTCGCGCGGGCGATCTGTCGCGCATGGCCGAGCTGCAGTACGGCAAGCTGCCCGAGCTCGAGCGGCGTCTGGCCGCGTCGAGCACCGAGCAGAAGCAGGCCAAGGCCACGCTCGTGCGCAACAACGTGACCGAGGAGGAAATCGCCGAAGTCGTCGCCCGCTGGACCGGCATTCCGGTCGCCAAGCTCATGGAAGGCGAGCGCGACAAGCTGCTGCGCATGGAAGAGGCGCTGCATCAGCGCGTGGTCGGCCAGAACGAGGCGGTGACCGCAGTCAGCAATGCGATTCGTCGCTCGCGCGCCGGCCTGTCCGATCCGAACCGGCCGATCGGCTCGTTCCTGTTCCTTGGCCCGACCGGCGTCGGCAAGACCGAACTCTGCAAGGCGCTCGCGAGCTTCTTGTTCGACACCGAGGAAGCGATGGTGCGCATCGACATGAGCGAGTTCATGGAGCGTCACTCCGTGGCTCGCCTGATCGGCGCACCTCCGGGCTACGTGGGCTTCGAGGAAGGCGGTTATCTGACCGAGGCCGTGCGTCGCCGCCCCTACTCCGTGGTGTTGCTCGATGAAGTGGAGAAGGCGCATCCGGACGTGTTCAACGTGCTGCTGCAAGTGCTCGACGATGGGCGACTGACCGACGGCCAGGGCCGCACCGTGGACTTCCGCAACGCGGTCATCGTGATGACGAGCAACCTCGGGTCCAACCTGATCCAGGACATGATGAGCACGCAGTCTTCGAGCAACGATTACGCTGCGATTCGCGAGGCGGTGATGACCGTGGTCGGCCAGCATTTCCGGCCCGAGTTCATCAACCGCATCGACGAGTCGGTGGTGTTCCATCCACTGGGTTCGCAGCAGATTCGCTCGATCGCCAAGGTGCAGTCGCAGAACGTGGTCAAGCGGCTCGCCGAGCGCAACATCGCGATCGAGTTCAGCGATGCGGCGCTCGACAAGATCGCCGAGGCCGGCTACGACCCGGTGTACGGCGCGCGCCCGCTCAAGCGCGCGATCCAGACGCTGGTCGAGAACCCGCTGGCCTTGCAGATTCTGGATGGGCGGTTTGCGGCGGGTGACCGGATCGCGGTCGGCGTGAGCGACGGCAAGGTTTCTTTCGCTGCGGGTTGAGGTTGTGTTTTCCTCTCTCCCGCGTGCGGGAGAGAGTCCCGCCGCAGGCGGGGAGAGAGGGTCGGCCTGGAGAATGAGCGTTTCTCTGGGGTCTTCCCTCTCCCGGTCCTTCGGACCACCCTCTCCCGCAAGCGGGAGAGGGCATCCAAGCCTCATATTCGGCACAATCCGCCCCTGCTTTTTCTGGGGAAGTGGATGCCAGTCTCGAATCGGCCAGCTCGTCTTTGCATCGCCACACTGGCACTCGCCTGCTCATCACCTGCGGCGATGGCCAATGACGATGCGCCAGCAGCCGAACTGCCCGAAATCATCGTCACCGCACAAAAAACCGCGCAAAGCATCGAGCGCGTTCCGCTGTCGGTCGGCACCGTCGATGGTGAACTGTTCCAGCAGAGCGGGGCCACCGGTTTCGCGGATCTGCAGGGCTACGTCGGCAACGTCACCATTGCGCTGTCGCCGACCGGTGGCGATTTCTTCGTGCGCGGCTTCGGCACCTTGTCGACCAATGCGGGCTTCGAGCCTTCGGTCGGCACCGTCGTCGACGGCGTGTTCTATGGCCGATCCAATTTCCTTTCGGTGTTCTTCAACGACGTCTCGCGCATGGAAGTGCTGCGCGGGCCGCAAGGCACCTTGTTCGGCAAGAACAGCACGGCCGGCGTCTTCAACCTCGTCACGCGCGCCCCCGATTCCGGCAATGGCGGCGTTGGTGAAGCATTCGTTTCGGACAGCGGCGAATACGCCGTGCGACCGGTGCTCAACATGGTCTTCGACGAGCATTGGTCCGCGCGCCTGTCCGGCAATTTCTCGCGCGACGACCAGGGCGAGCTGTTCAACACCGATCTCGATCGCGACGAAGTGAACGTGGCCCAGGACACGCTGCGCCTGCGCGTGCGCTACGACTCCGACAAGATCCGCACCGACATCGGCGCCTTCTATTCCGATCAGCGGCTCAACGCCAACAACTTCCAGCTCATCAAAGTTTCCGATCCGATGCTGCAGCTCATGCGGCAGTACGACGCGGATGCCGAAGGCCGGCTCGATTTTCGCAACTCGGCCAACGTGCCCGCACGCGGGGCGACGCGCTTCGCCGGCGCCAACGCGACGGTCGATTATCCGCTCGATGGCCTCCGCGGCATCGACAAGCTCGACTTCACCGCGATCAGCGCCTATGCGCGGCAAGTGATCGAAGACCGCGACATCGATGCGGATTTCAGCCCGGTCCCGTTCATCCGCGACACGCTGATCGACCCGAGCCCGTTTCGCCAGCTGAGCCAGGAATTCCGCTTCACCGGGCACGACGACAACGTGCTCGGCTTTGGCCACTCCATCGATTTCGTCATCGGCGGCTATTGGTACGAATCCACGCTCAACGCCAACGACGTCTTCCGCGTCGAAGACCTCGGCGCCGCGCTGTCCTACGTCACTGCCGCGCAAAGCGGCGCTCCGAACGCGAATGCGGGGCTGCAACTGCTCGGCATGCCGCTCACGCGGCTGGCGTTTCCGGTGGGCCGGCTCGTCGATCTGCTGAACCCGGTGCTCAATCCGCTGCTCGGTGGCGATCAGGCCGCTTACGTGACGCTGGACCAGAAGACCAGCACGCAGGCGATCTTCGGGCAGATGGAATATTTCATCCTCGACGACTGGGCGCTGATCGCCGGCGCGCGTGTCGGACGCGAGCACAAGCAGGGCCATTTCACGAGCACGGCCGAAGGCTTCCTGATTCCGCTGATCGCCGATCAGAACGATCACGACACGCGCCTGAGCCGCACCGAAACCGAGTTCTCGCCCAAGCTCGGGCTCAAGTGGCAGCTGCTTCCGAACGCCAACACCTACTTGACCTGGACACGCGGCTACAAAAGCGGTGGCTTCAACGCGCTGCCGCTCAACGATCGCAACCTGGAGTTCGACCCCGAGCGCGCGACGAGCCTCGAACTCGGCGCCAAGGCGCGCCTGCTGCAAGGCTCGCTGCGCTTGAGCGCGGCATTGTTCGATACGCGCTTCGACAACTTGCAGGTCTCGACCTTCGCGACCGACAGCGGTGCCGCGGCACCGGTGTTTCTGAATGCGGCGAGCGCGCGCTCGCGCGGCGGTGAACTCGAAGTGCATTGGATGCTGCCGCTGCGCGGCCTCGCCTTCTACGGCTCGGCCGGTTACGCCGACGCGTACTACCGCCGTTATCCCGATGCGCCCGCGCCTGCGACGTCGGAAGACTCCACGCAGGATCTGGGCGACCGCACGCTGTCGAACGCGCCACGCTGGACCGCGGCCGCGATTCCGTCGTTCACGCTGCCGCTGCCGCGCGATCTGCTCGCCACGCTCGCGATCGAAACGCTGTATCGCAGCCAGCGCTACGTCGATGTCGATCTCGACCCGGTGACGCTGCAGAAGGCGACCACGGAGTTGAACGGACGCCTCGTGTTCGGCACGCGCGCCGGCGGCTGGACCTTGAGCCTGGCCGCCCGCAATCTCACGCGCGAAGTGATCGTCGACCAGGTGCTCGACCAGCCGCTCGCGGCGGGCAACTACGTGGCGTCGCGCGCGGATCGCGGCCGAAGGCTGTCGGCGAATCTGATCGTCGAATTTTGAGGCATGCCCCGCATCCACAAGAACCATGCGCTGCTGCCCTACGGCAATGGCTGCGTGGAGAACAACGCCTGGGGCTACGCGGGCGACGATCCGCCGCAGAGCGCCTCGACGCCGCCCGGCGACGAGCTCGGCTGGCAGTGGGATTGGCCCGCGAGTGCCGGGCACGATGCCTCCCAAGTCGTCGCGTATCCCGAGATCATCCACGGCAAGAAGCCCTTTCTCGATCATTCGACGCTGGAGACGCTGCCTGCGCCGCTCGCCGCGATCGAGCGCATTCGCATCGCCTACGTCACGCAGACCCGCGCCAAGGGCCGCTACAACGCGGCCTTCGAACTCTGGCTCGTCGATGATGCGCAAGCCAGGCCCGAGCACGTTCAGGCCGAGGTCATGGTGTGGGTTGCAAAACGCGGTCTTTCACCAGCAGGCGATTGCGTCGCGACCGTCGACACCCCGTACGGGAAAGCCGATCTGTTCGAAGCCGCCATGCAGCACTGGCGCTACTACGCGTACGTGCTGCGCGATGAAATGCCGGCGGGCGTGATCGACCTGATGATCTTCGTGCGCGAGCTTCTTGCACGAAAAAAGCTCGATGGAAGCGAACTTATCGCGAGCATCGAGTTCGGAAATGAGATCGCCTTCGGCAAGGGCCGCACGGCGATCGAGAAGTACAGCCTCGACATCGGCTGAAAACATGGGAAGCTTCATCTGAAACTTCGGCAAAGCCACGCGGGCACGCCGGCTGCCGAGGTCGAAACGCAAAACCCAAAGCTTCAACACGAGAAGGGAATCTCATGAACGGACTGCTGGACTATTTGCGCAACCAGGCACCGCCTTGGGCCTGGACCGGATTCGCGGCGGCGGTCGCGCTGTTGGTCGTGCTGCTGGTCATGCGCATCTTCCGGCTCGCGGCGACGCGCGCCACCAGCCATCACTCGGTGCTCGGCCTGATCGTGCGGCGCACCGAGGTGCCGCTGACTTTCGTCGTGTCGATGATCGCGCTCAACGTGGTGCTGCAGGCGGCGCCGAACGATCTGACGGCCATCGGCCCGGTGCGACATGGAATCGGCGTGACGCTGATCGCCGCCATGACCATCTTCCTGCTGCGCTGCGTGCGCGTGGCCGGCGAGGCGATCGTCGCGATGAACCCTTACGACGCGGCCGACAACCTGCGCGCGCGATCGCTGCTCACGCAGACCAAGGTGCTCACGCGCACGCTGTACGGCGTGATCCTGCTGATCGGCACGTCGATCGCACTGATGACGTTTCCGGGCGTGCGCCAGGTGGGCGCGAGCCTGCTCGCGTCGGCCGGCATCGCCGGTCTGGCGGTGGGCCTGGCGGCCAAGCCGGTGCTCGGCAACATGCTCGCGGGCCTGCAGATCGCGCTGACGCAGCCGATCCGCATCGACGACGTGCTCGTGCTCGAAGGCGAATGGGGCCGCGTCGAAGAGATCAACGGCACCTACGTGGTGGTGGCGATCTGGGACCAGCGCCGGCTCGTGGTGCCGCTGCAGTATTTCATCGAGAAGCCGTTCCAGAACTGGACGCGCAAGACCTCGCAGATTCTCGGCACGGTGATGCTGTGGGTGGACTACCGGCTGCCGGTCGACCCGGTGCGCGCCGAAGTGACGCGGCTCTGCGAGCAGGACAAGGACTGGGACGGCCGCGTGGGCATCGTGCAGGTGACCGATACGAGCAACAGCACCATGCAGTTGCGCGTGCTGCTGTCGTCGGAGAACTCGGGACGCAATTTCGACCTGCGCTGCCGCGTGCGCGAAGGGCTCATCGCCTTCATCGCGCGCGAATACCCGCTCTACCTGCCGCATCTGCGCGCCGAGATCATGAAAGGCGAAGCGCCCGAGGCCGTGCCCTCGCCGATCCCCGAGCCGCATGCGCCGGAAAGCTCGCCGACGCCGACGGCTCCGCAGACGCACGAGCCGCCACCGGCGCCGATCGCGGCATCGGGGACGGGAGCGACGCCGGCCCCGACTTGACTCCAGGCGCCTTATTTCGCTTCATCAATGACCTGCTCCGGGAGCGCGACTACACTCCAGGCCCTGAACCCTCTCGGCTCACGGCTGGAGCGTCATGCCCCCGGATGACCACAGTGCCGACCCGCCCGTAATGCTCGGCGAAGGCCTCGAAGGTACCCACAAGGCGCAGGCCGACGGACTGGGGCTGGGCTTGTTCATCGCCGCGGAGCTCGCCCGCGCGCACGAGGGGCGCATCGACGTCGACTCGGGCGAGGCCGGCACCCCCTTCGGCCTGCGCTTTCCCGTCGACGCGCCAGTCAGCGCTCCGCTCGACGCTCCAGGCTCCTGAGCGGTCTCAGGCGCCGACGCGGTTCGGATCGCGCCAGGCGCGTTCGAACGGCAGCCGCCAGGCATGCGGGGCGACCAGCTGGTGGATCGCCTTCGGCCCCCAGGAGCCGGGCTCGTAGAAGCGCACCGGCGGCGGGTTTTCGAGCAGCGGAGCGGAGACTTCCCACAGGCGCTCGATGCCGTCGGCCGTGGTGAACAGCGTGTGGTCGCCGCGCATGGCATCGAGGATCAGGCGCTCGTAGGCTTCGAGCACATCGCCGATCAGGCCGGTGTCGTGCATCGCGAACTGCAGGCTCAGCTTGTCGAGCCGCATGCCGGGGCCGGGCCGCTTGCCGTAGAACGACAGCGAAACCTTGGAGGCATCGGCCAGATCGAAGGTCAGATGATCCGGTCCCTGCGCGCCGACGCCGGAGCCCGGCGGGAACATGCGCTTGGGCGGCTCGCGAAACGCGATCGAAATGATGCGCTGGCCCTCCGCGAGCCGCTTGCCGGTGCGCAGGTAGAACGGCACGCCGGCCCAGCGCCAGTTGTCGATGTGGCACTTGAGCGCGATGAAGGTTTCGGTCTCCGACGCCGGATCGACGCCCTCCTCGCTGCGATAGCCCGCGTACTGGCCGCGCACGACGTTGGCCGGCTCCAGCGGCAGCAGGCTGCGGAAGACCTTGTTCTTCTCCTCGCTGATCGGCGCCGGCTCGAGCGAGGTGGGCGCTTCCATCGCCATGAAGCCCAGGATCTGGAACAGGTGCGTCACCACCATGTCGCGAAACGCCCCGACCTGCTCGTAGAACGCCGAGCGTTTGCCCAGGCCCAGCGTCTCGGGCACGTCGATCTGCACGTGGTCGATGAAATTGCGGTTCCAGATCGGCTCGAACAGGCCGTTGGCGAAGCGGAACGCGAGGATGTTCTGCGCCGGCTCCTTGCCGAGGAAGTGATCGATGCGAAAGATCTGCTGCTCGCTGAAGACTTCGTGCAGGTTCGCGTTGAGCGAAACCGCACTCGCCAGGTCGGTTCCGAAGGGCTTTTCCATGATGATGCGCGAGCCCTGCGACAGCCCTGCGGCGTGCAGCATGCGCACCGCCGGCAGCGCCGCGTTCGGCGGCACGCTGAGATAGTGCAGCAGCCGCGTCTCGCCCCCGAGCGACTGCTGCGCGCGCTCGACCGCGCCCTTGAGCGTGCGCTCGGCCGACGACAGCGGCACGTAATCGAGCGTGGCCGCGAAGGCCTCCCACTCCGAGGCGCTCGGCTTGCGCGTGGAGAAATCTTCGAGCGCCTGGCGGGCGATGCCGCGAAAGCCCTCGGCATCGATCTCGTCGAGCGAGACGCCGATGATGCGGCAGCCCGGAATGAAGCCCGCGTTGGACAGATGGAACAGCCCCGGCAGCAACTTGCGCCGCGACAGATCGCCGGTGGCACCGATCAGCACCACCACCTGCGGAAACCGCGGTCCGACGCCGGGATGAACTTTCGCCACGTGATTACTCCTTGCTCGTCCGAATGCCCGCCGTATGCGTAGCAAGACGAGCGCCAGCATAACCGGCCGATGGCGAGTCTTTCCTTCGGCGTTCCGGCTCGCGCGTCGTCACGGGCCGAGCAACTTGGACAGATGCTGATCGACTGGCTTGTAGCGCGCCTCGGTTCATCCAACCGCCAAACCTTGGCGACGAAATGATGGCGATCAATGTCGTTCCCTCTTCCCTAACGGTCGATGCTTGCAGCCATCGACTCGATACTCTTCGCTCCGGCAACAGCGTCTTCTTTAGCAACTGGAGGATGTGACGCGGCGAGATCAAGCCCGGATCAAGCCGGCGTGACCCGGCCGGTCACGGTTTCAACGGTCTCTCGCGCCTTCACCATCTCAGACGGAAAAGCCTCGCTGCCAGATCCAGCCGGCCCTTCTTTCACACGCATTTCCGTCGCACGGCGCCTTATTTTCTTGCAACCGGATCACAGATCATCTTTGCCGAAGCAATCTCGAACGGCGAGCCGTCTGCGAATCGCAAAATGCCCTCATACAACAGTACTTCACTCAAGCCGTGCCCGACTCGTACTCTTTGAGCGCGGCCTTGAGCTTATCGGCTTGGGCGTAGATATCGTCGAGACCCGTGATCTCGATGCGCTCTTCGACCTTGGCCGCGAACACTCCGATATAGCGTTTCGACTGCGCATTGAAATGCAGGCGAGCGATCGGCTTGCGATTGTTGTCGTCGAGCAGGATCGCGCAGTAGCTCTTGGCGTCACGCATCACCACGCGTTTGACATCGACGAGTTCGCGGCAGATTGCACGCACGATTCGATAGCCCTCGAGCTCATCGTCGGTCGTCACGATCTCCGCCGGCGTCGTCTCGGCTGCCGGCCCTGCGGCGATGACCGCCTGCTCCAGCGGCTGGCTATCGAGTACCTGTGGCGCCTCGTCACGCAGCGCGGATTTGAGCCGATCGCTGATGCGGTCTCGAATGAACTCGTTGAAGGCTCGCTGTACGATCGGCCCGAACTGCTCGATCACCGATTGCGTGCTGCGCCCCTGCACGATCCTGGCGGTGAACAGTTTGACGAAGCCATCGGAAGGCGACGCGAGTTCATCGCTCAGCAGGCGCTTCACCTGGTTGGTGTACTTCATTGCGGCTGCGGCGCTGATGACCGAGTTGATGTCGAAGCTGTCGTGTGCGAAGCGGCGTAGCTCATCGACGTGCGCCTCGGTGAAATCGAGCAGGTTGAAGACGAAGAAAGGATGAGTGTCCATTTTGTTGGGCTCATCGATATCCGTGTAGAACTGAAACACCAGCCCATTGGTCAGAATCGCGCAACGCGCCGAAGTCACCACGAAATAGCGGAACAGCTGCGAGGCATTCTCCACGCTCAGGATGCGGCCATTCCATTTGCATTCGACGAGCATGATGATCTTGCCGTCCTTGCGCACGGCGTAGTCCACCTTCTCGCCTTTCTTGATTCCAACGTCCGCGACGAACTCGGGAACCACTTCTTCCGGGTTGAAGACGTCGTAACCCAGGGCCCCGAGAAACGGCATGATGAAAGCGTTCTTGCAGGCTTCTTCGGTTTGAATGCTCGCGCGGATGCGATTGGCGCGAGCCGACAGCTCGCGCAGCTTGTCCAGCAGATCCATCGGGGCTCCCCTGTTCCAGTAAAACTGGACTCTATAAGGGGCCGCCGAGCTCAGGCCGGCATTCGATCACAGAAGACCAATGCCCGATGAAGTCCACGCACGGGGGCTGAACCCCGTCCGCATCAGCTCAGGCGCCCGCAACGCAGGTTCGCCGGCACCGCCACATCCATGAGCTTGGGTGGAGCAAGGTCGAGGGCGTCCATCAGGCGTGCGTACTCCCCGGCGCTGCCGACCTGCAAGCGCGGGTTGTGGCGACGCTCTTCGCCGATCGTGGACACCGTGCGGCCGCGGTAATCGTGGGCCGGGTACAGCAAGGTGTCGTCGGGGAGCGTGAGCAGGCGGTTGAAGATCGAATCGTAGGCGGCGTGGGCATCGCCATTCTGGAAATCGGTGCGGCCGCTACCGCGAATCAGCAGCACGTCGCCGGTGAAGACCCGCTGCGGGCCCCGCCCTTCGGTCAGCAGGCTGAACGAGTCGTCGGTATGCCCCGGCGTATAGATCGCGAGCAGGCTCAGGCCGTCGATGACGATGCGCTCGCCGTCCGCAAAGCGATGACTCACGCAATCGGCCCGCGTGCGATCGCCCATCAGCGTCATGCAGGCGGTGGATTCGCGCAGCGAGCCGAGCGCGGTGATGTGGTCCGCGTGCGTATGCGTGTCGATGGCCACGACGAGCTTGAGGCCCAACTCACCGATGGTTTCGAGCAGCATCGGAGCCTGCTCGATCACCGGATCGATGATCAGCGCCTCGCCGCCGACGCGCGAGGCCAGCAGGTACGTATACGTGCTCGACTCGCGTTCGAAGAATTGGCGGAACAGCATGTCGTCGTCCTCGGTGTGCCTCGCGGCGCGTTACCCTTGATCTTGAGACCGCGCTCAGAAATCCCAGTTCAGCCGTAGCCCCCAGGTGCGCGGTGGCGCAAGCGAATCGTGACGGCCGAAATCGGTATGGAACTGCGCGAGGTTGTAGCGCTCGTCGCCCAGATTGGCGCCGAACACCGTCGCGCGCAGCGACCACGGACGATACAGATAGCTGATCCGCGCGTTGATGATGTCGAAGGCGTCTTCGAAGGTGTTCGGCGTGTTCTGCGCGAGGTAGTAATAGCCCGAGTTGTAGTAGTAGTCGCCGGCGATTTCGATCGGGCCGCCCGGAATCTCGAAGCTCTGGCTCAGGCTGAAGTTGCCGCTGAACTTGGGCGTGCGGACGATGCGGTTGCCCGAGAAGTCGCCGTTGTCGTAGGCCAGGCCGTCCGGCAGGGCGTTGCAGGATTCGGGCTGGTTCTCCACTTCGCCGTCGCGCTCGCAGAAGCCGCGCGCGTTGGTGTAGTCGCGATACTTGGCCTTGAGCCAGCTCGCGTTGCCGCCGAGCGTCAGGCCCGGATCGAAGCTCGGCAGCGGCTGCCACGCGAGTTCGATCTCGGCGCCACGGATGCGCGCCTTGCCCGCGTTTTCGAGATTCACCGCGCCGCCCGAGGTAAACGACATGAAGCCCGACTGCAGGTTCTTGATGTCGTTCTGGAACAGCGCCGCATTGAAGCGCAGCGTGCGCTTGAACCAATCCGACTTGAGGCCCAGTTCGTAGGACGTGACGCGCTCGGGCTTCACGTATTCGGGCTGGGCGAAGATGTTGATGATGTTGTACGTGCCGCTCTTGTAGCCCTGCTGGAACGAGGTGTAGAGCAGCACGTCCTTCACCGGACGAAAGTCCAGCGACACCTTCGGCGAGAAGTTGTTGGCGCTGGTCTTGGCCGGGTTGAACGAGTAGTTGATGCTGGCGTCGGGCGTGCCGACATCGACTCTCGACATGACGAGCTCGCGTGTCTCGTGCTGCCAGCGGCCGCCCAGCGTGACATCGAACCAATCGGTCAGGCTCACCGTGCTTTGCGCGTAGGCCGAATACGATTCGGTGTCGAGCAGGCCCGTGAAGTAGAAGGTCAGCGAATCCGGCAGCCCCCCGAGCAAGGCATCGAGCGGCCCGCGCACCGGCTCCGGCAGCGCGCCGACGAGGTTGTCGATCGGCAGCTGCACGAAGTCGAGCAGGCGCAGATAGCCCGGATCGTAACCCCCGCGGCTCTTCAGGTAATACAGGCCGCCCACCCATTTGAACCAGTCCGCCCCCCAGCTTTCGTCGTTGGACGTGAACTGCAGTTCGCTGGTGGTGAAGCGCTGGAATTCGCTGTCTGCGCCGTAGGTCGCGATCGGCTGGCGGGTGCCGTCGAAGTCGTAGACGTAATCGTAGGCGCGCACCTTGTAGAAGCTGCCGAGCAGCTTGATGTCGACGCCCGGATGGTGCCAATCGAACTGCCCGTAGTACGCGTAGGTATCGGTCGTGAGCTTGGGCTGCGAATTCGCGGTGATGACGTAATCGCGCGTCTCGGCCGGCAGCGTCGCGCCGAGAAAACCGGTCGGGTCGACGTTCGCCGCCACCGTCGTGCTGGTGCCTCGCGATTGCGCCGCAAGCCCGGTCAGCGTGAGCTTGAGGTTGTCGGTGAACTCCATGCCGACGCGCACGCGCGCGCCCTTGTTGATCTCCGACGGCAGTTCGTCGCCGTTGGCGTTGTCCCAGTCGTAGTAGCTGTCACGCCGGTTGTAGAACGCCGACACGCTCGTTGCGAAGCCTTCGCCGAGCGCGAGATTGAGGTGACCGCGCGTGCGCGTGTCGCCGAAATTGCCGTAGCTGGTCTGGAACGATCCGGTGGTTTCGGGCCCGGGCTGCTCGGAGAAGATCGCGATCGCACCGCCCGTGGAGTTGCGCCCGAACAGCGTGCCCTGCGGGCCCTTGAGCACTTCGATGCGCTCGATCGCGCCGAACGACTGCGCGATGCTATGGCCCGACGGAAAGTAGACGCCGTCGAGATACGTCGCCACGCTGGGCTCCGCCGACGGAATGAAGATGTCGGTGCCGATGCCGCGCAGATAGATCAGGTTGTAGCCGCCCAGATCACTGAACTGCAGGCCCGGCACGGCTTGCGCCAGATCGCGCACATCGACCACACCGCGCGCATCGAGCTGGGCGCCCGAGAACGCCGAGATCGATACGGGCACGTCCTGCAAGGGCTCTTCGCGCTTGCGCGCGGTGACGATCACTTCCTCGAGAAACACCGGCGTGTTCGGCGTGTCGCTGTCGGGCTGCGGCAACGGAGCCGCCTGCTCGCCCACTTCGACCGGCACGGTGCCCACTTCGGATGAAGTCGCCTGCGCGGGTTCTGCATTTTCGGTTTGCGCGGCAACCGGAGTGGCGAGCGCGAGCAACATCGGGACGACGGAAGCGCTGGGAAGGCGACGAAACGATTTCATGATGGCGTGCCTGTATGGATTCGATATTGCGTCAACAGCGAAGCGCCGCGATCGACGACGCGATCTTGCGGAGCCAGTCCTGAGTCGATTGCGACGCTGTCCTCGTTCAAGGAGCCAGCATCCTGCGAACGCAGCTGCACCGCGCGGCGCTCGAAGCGCTCGGCACCGACATGCAGCCAGACGAAGGTATTGTTTCCGCTGCCCTGCACGCAGCGACGCGGCAGCACGACGGATGCGCGTGTCGATCCGGCCGGCTCGCTGTAGCGCAGGCGCACGAGCTCGCCGATTGCCAGCGGAGTCTTCGGCGCGCTCGCGAAGTCCATCCACAGCGTCCAGCCCAGGCCATCGGCGGCCACGCCGTAGCCGGCCGGCTTGAGGGCGATCGCATCGCCTTGCCGCATGAGCGCCTGGGCTTGCAGCTCGCCGTTCGGCGCCTGGTAGCGGCGCCAGGCCAAACGCGGAGCCGCCTGCACGCGCAGCTCGAACAGGCGCTGCCCGCCTTCGACGACCGCCCCTGCGGACACCAGGCTGCGCTGTACGACGCCCGCTTCGGCTGCGCGAATCTCGATGCGCGATTGCAGGCTTTGCCTCAGGAAGCCGATCTGTTCTTCAAGCGACCTCGCCTCGGCCCTGGCTTCTTCGAAATAGAGATTGGCCTTGTCGTCGGCCGCCATGCGCGCCTGCGATTGCAAGGCCAGTCGATCGACGTTGATCTTGGCGATGAACTGCCGCTGCGTGAGCTCGGCGAGCTGGGCCTCGCGGCGCGAACGCTCGGCCAGGTCGAGCACGGGCTCGAGCAGGGCCAGCGTCTGGCCGGCGCGCAATGCGTCGCCGGGCAAGGGCCAGCCGGTCGCGGGCGCGACGAGCCTTCCGGCCTGCGCGGCCTGAACGAAGCCCGGCCCTGCGGGCTGAGAAACGATTTCGCCCCAGGCCTGCTGCGGCGTGGGTTTGGCATCCGCGGCGATCGTCAGCGTGGTGATCGCGAGCGAGCGCTGCAAGGGTTTGGACAAGCTCAGCGATACTGCCGATGGCGCCGCTTCCGCAGCCGCGGCGGCGCCCGGCAACAAGGCGCCGAGCAAAATCAGAACGATGAATTTCACCGCGAGGCGCTCCGCTTGAGCAGCGCGCCGGCGTCGGCCACCACGCGATCGCCGGGCCTCAAGCCTGCGCTCACCGCCACCGAGCCCATGTCGGCCTCGGCCAGCGAAACCGCACGCGCAACGAAGCGCTCGGCCGATTCGTGCACCCAGACCCAGCGGTTTCCATCGGACGAAAACACACTGCTGCGCGGCAGCCGGGGCTGCGCCTGGCGCGCTGCGAGTTCGATGCGCAAAGGCTCGCCGACCTGCAGGTCGGAAGTCGGAGCCGAATACCAGACGCGTTGCCGGCGCAGCGTGGAATCGAAAGCCTCGCCGACCCATTCGAGCGCGAGCGCCGAGCCATCCGCACGCAAGGCCTGCCTGGCTGCGCGCGTATCGAGCGCATCAGCATCGCAAAGCACTTCGACGAGCAGGCTCGATGCCGCCGCATCGGTTTCGACGAGCCCTTCGAACAGCGCGGTTCCGGCCAGCGCGACGCCGCCCGATTGCGCGAGCGTATCGAGCAGGCGCCCCGACACCGGAGCCTTGAGCGCGATGCGATGCGCGAGCGCCTTGTCGAGCACGGCGCGGCGTGCCTCGCTGCCGTGGTAGTCGGCGATCAGCTGAATCGACGGCGTCGGCAGCTGGATGTCGATCTGCTGCGCCACGTCCATGTCGAAGCGGTGGATCTTCAGGTCGGCGATTTCGAACTGGCGCTGCGCAGCAGCGTGCTGGCCCTGCAGATCGCGCCATTGGCCGTCGCTGACGGCCGGCCTGAGCCAGGCCAGCAACTGGCCTTTTTCGACGCGATCGCCGGCATTCGGAAAGCCGCGCTCGGGCGGCTCGACGAGACCGCGCTGGTCGGCCGACACCCGCCAGAGCGAGCGCGGGTTGGCGATCACGCGCGCGGCGATGGCGCGGCTTTCGTTATCGACCGCCTCGACCGTGCGCAGCTGCAGGCGACGCTGCTGCGCCTTGTCGATATCGAGCGCAGCGGGTGCCCCAGCCGACCCCGGCACCGGCCAAAGCGCACAGCATCCGATCAGCAGCGTCGCCGCGCGCATGCGATGAGCCAGCCCGTTCTCTTTAGCGAGCCGTCGTCGCAGCGGGCTTGGCCGTGCTCGCAGCCGGAGCCGCGGCGTTCGTCGGCTGCAGCGGAACCTGCTTGCCTTCGAGCAGCGCGGCGATGCGATCGAGGCCGCGCAGCTGCGCGACGCGCAAGGGCGTGTAGCCCGACTGCGATGCGAGCTGGGTGTCCGCGCCCTTGGCGAGCAGCAGGCGCACGCTGAGCTCGTGGCCGGCAGCGGTCGCCAGGTACAGCCCGGTGAGTCCGCGGCCGTTCTGCGCGTTGACGTTGGCGCCGCGGTCGAGCAGCAGCACCATCAAGTCGAGATTCGCGCCGAAGTACGAAGCATGGATCAGCGGGCTCCAGCCGGCGTGGTCGGCGAGATTCACGTCCGCGCCCTTGTCGAGCAACTGGGTGACGCAGTCGAGGTGGCCCTGGCTCACGGCGGCGATCAGCGCGGTCTGGTCGAGCGAATCGTAGCCATTGATGTCGGCGCCCCTGGCGAGCGCAGGCGCGATCGCATCGCAGTTGCCACGGCGCACATCGTTGATGAAGAAGATCTGCCGATCGTGCGGCGACAGCTCGGGCTCGGCGGCCGCGACGTTCTTCGCCTCGGACTTGGACGGCTCGGCCGGCGCATGCGCGCAGGCGGCGAGTGCGAGCGCCAGCGCGCTCGAGATCAGCGGTAAGGCGAGGGAAAACGGGCGGTTCATCGTTTGGCGCTCTTCTGGTTGACGGAGCCCGCAGCGCCCGGGCCGGTGACCTTGGCCTCGGCGGTGAGCTTGGTGGTCAGGCTTTCGATCTGCTGCTGTGCGCCACGCTGGCGCAGGGCTTCGCGCACGCTGTCGTCGAGCGCCTCGTAAGGCTGCGGCTTGGCGATCACGCGCGGGCCGTCCTCGATCTTGACGATGTGCCAGCCGAAGCGGCTGCGCACCGGAGCCTTGCTGTACTGGCCTTTCTTGAGCGATTCGATTTCGTCGGTGAAGTGATGGTCGACGAAGATGTCCGGGCGGAACCAGCCCAGATCACCACCATTGTTCTGGCCGCCCGGATCCTGCGTGTATTTCTTGGCGACGCTGGCGAAGTCTTCGCCCTTGTTGAGCGCGGCGATCACTTCGCGCCCGACGGCGTCGGACGTGACCAGGATCTGGCGCACCTTGTACTCGACGATCTTGTTGTTGGCGCGCTTCCATTCATAAGCGGCCTTGAGCGTCGCGTCGTTGACGGGGTTCTGCTCGAAATAATCTTCGAGATAGGCACGCGAGAGAATCGCGCGCTGCTGATACGCGAGCTGGTCGACGACGTCGGCGCGCTTGTCGATGCCCTTCTTCTTCGCGGCCTGTGCGAGCACTTCTTCGGTGATGAGCTCGGCGCGCGCGGCGCGCTGCGCATCCTCGGGAGAGGCGACGCGCTCGCCCTGCGAATTCACGTCGAGGCCGCCGGCCATCAATTTGACGTGATTGACGCTGATCGGCTGGCCGTTGACGACGATGTCGGCGGCGAGCCCTGCATTCGGGGATACGGCTTGGTCGTCCGCCAGCGCGGCGCCGGCGATGATCGTGGCGCTCATTGCAGCCGCCATCGGAACGACTTTAATCACAGTTCGAAAATTCACAGTTCGAAAATCGGGAACTCGGACCACGGGTGACTCCTGAGTAAATTCGTCTAAAGCGCTTGCCCGCCCGCGAAGACTCGCGGGCGGGCAAGGCTGGCGCATGACGCCATTGCGACAAACTTCAACGAGAAACCGGCTTTACAGATCGCCGTCCGGGTTCACCGGCTTGGCCGGGAAGTAGCCCGGGCCGAACAGGTTGGCGCCGTCACGCTCGAAGATGCCCGCGTGCGGCTTGGCGCCGCCCTTGGCACCACGCTCGCCAGGCCAGTACCAGGCATCGCGCGCCGCGCTGTCGAAGTCGAGGCAGGGCGTGCCGAGCAGCTCGTCGGTGAACGAGGTGTCGAGCACCGTCGCGCCGGTGGTGCGATCGACCTTGCCGATGCAGACCGTGCGATCGCCGTCCGAACCCGTGCCCGGCAGCGGCACGTGCTGCAGCTCGACGAAGTACTGGATGAACAGGTAGCGATCGACGCCGCTGACTTCCGCTCCGCCTTCCACCTGGTTGCGCGGCAGGCCCAGCGCGCTCGGACGCAGATCCTTGTAACCGCCCTCGCCGTTCGGCAGCTTCTGGTAGCCGACGCGGTCGATGTTGGTGAAGTGCGGACCACCGTGCGTGTACATGTTCTGCAGCGAGTTGAGGTTGCCGCTGCCCGGAGCGCCGCCGGTGCCGGAAGGCTCGCCGCCGGTCTTGGTCGCATCGAGGAAGATGCCGCCGAGATTGAGGTTGCGCAGCTCCGGAACCAGTTCGGCCAGACGCGCGTATCCGGTGCCCGGCTGGGTGACGTTGGACGACAGCGAGGTGATCGCGCCTTCGCCGTTGGGGCCGGTTTCGAACTGACCGATCACGCCGCGAATACGCGGGCAATCATCCGCTTCGTTGTTGTGCTTGAGCACGTTGAAGCGGCCGCTGACGCCGCCCGACTTATCGAGACGCGCAGCACGCAGACCCAGCGTGGTGTTGGCGGTACGCGAAGCATCGGCTGCCGGGAAATCGCACTGGATCTTGGTGGCCTGCGTATCGGCCTTGCCCTTGGCGAGCAGCGGACGAACGTCGACCGTCAGCACGCGACGGCTGTGTTCACGCGGATAGTCGCGATCGAAATCGACGCTGCCGGCCGGATCGATCGAAGCCGGGCTTTCTATGCCCGAGATCGGCAGGATCAGGAAGCGGTCGTCATCCGAGATCGAGAAGTACGAAACGCCGGTGCACGGACCCACGTCGTAGATCGGGCGCCAGTACGGACCCTTGCCACCGTAGACGTTGTACTCGTCACCGCGCAGCGTGATGTCCGGGCTGTAGAACAGCACGCCACCGCACATGCTCGCCGTGAAGGCGCCCTTGTGCGGAACGTGGTTGCTCGAGCCTTCGGAGCAGCCCTGGGCATTCACGTTCGAAGCCGCGTTGGCCGCGACACCGGCCGGAGACACGGCGGCGTCGTAGCTGGCGTCACCGTTGTTGATCCAACCCTTCTGACCGACGCAGTGATGCGACTGGTGCGGAAGACCGAACGCCATCAGGCCTTCGTTTTCCTCATGGATCAGGATCGGCTCGATACGCGGACCATCCGGCACCGCGCTGACCGAGCGCAGGTACGGATTGTTCTTGTAGACGTTGGCCGGCTTGAGCGAATCCTTGGTCTTGCCCTTGGTGTACGTGCCACTGGTCTCCCAGACGCGCACCGACGCACCGAAGCTCGAACCGCAGATGCCGAGCGGACCGATGCCGCCGAGCTGCTGATCCTGTCCGCACAGAGCGCCCAGTGCACCGTTGACGGCCGCAGCGCCGATCGAAGCCGGAACCGCGTAGTCGGAGGTCGCCAGGTACTTGCCGTCGTAGGTCAGCGCCATGCCGTGCGGCACGGATTCCAGACCGGCGTCGTAGTTGCCGAGGAAGAACAGGCCCTGATTGGACTGGCGCGAAGCGCGCTGATCCGGGTAGCTCGTGTAGTTGGTCGGGTTGCGCGGCTGATCGGCCTTGACCGTGCCGGGATACTCGGTGATGCCCGCGTGGCCGAGCAGCGGACCGTCGTCCGGGCTCTGCGGCAGCGCGCCGAGAATGCCGAACTGCTTGATCGTCTCGGTGGTGAGGGCGACCACGTCCGGCACCGCCGGCAAGCAGGCACCCAGCGCGGTCGGCGCGGTACGGCTCGGCTCGATTTCGGTGACCGTTCCACCCGGGGCATAGGCGTAGTTGCCCATGTAGGTGTAAAGGATCTTGTGACCGCCGCCCTGCGACGGCATGACGATGAAGTCGTCGGTCAGCGAGGAGCGCTTCACCTGCGACCCGCACACCGCGAGCTCCGCTTTCTTGATGCTGCGGACGCTGGTGATGTCGTAGCGGAACACGTTCTTGGTGATCACGCCGCCGGCGAAGGTGTATTTGCGGCCGGCCGCAAGGCCGTCGCTGCCATCGGAGATGTACGAGGTGTACGCGAGCATGTGATGCGGATCGTTGTGCGAATCCGTGCGCAGCGCGTTGGGGATGCCACCGCCGATGCTGCCGAGCAGCAGGCTCGGAAGCTCCGCGGTCCAGATCACGTTGCCGTAGGTCGTCGAGTTGGGTTCGGCGTCGACGACGGCGAGGAAGTCTTGCGCGGTGGAGGGGTTGCAGACCGGAGAGGCGCAACCGTCACCGGTCCACAGCAGCAGCACCGATCCGTTCGGAATCACGGCGCCGGTGTACTTGTTGATGGCCGGCTGCGCGGCTCCGCCCGTAGCCTTGGCGACGGCGTCGCGCGTGCTGGTGCTCTGCTTGCTGCCGTTGAGGTTCGAGGCAACGGTGCCCAGCGTGTTGTTGACCGCATTGCTGAGGCCACCGAGCAGCGCTGAAGCTTGCACCGGTGCGGCGATCGATGCGGCATTGGCCGACAGCAGCGCGGCGCCGAATGCGGCGCTCGCTACCGTGGTCCAAGCCTTTGGCACCCCCCTTCGGGTGCGGCGTTTGGTAACGCTCATTTGTGAAGACTCCTTGAGTGTCTGATTGGCAATTCGAATGGGATGCAATCGTCAGCACTCACTCCTCTCGTGAGGTTGCCTGGCTTCGTTCGCCTGCCGCTCCCTGCGGTGGCGCCACGATAACCTCAGCACCCGACAGTTGGTTCACCTTCAATTAGACTTTTTGAGCGCGGCAAAAACGCGTTTGGTTCTAAGGGCTGGCCCGTACCACCGCGTACTTTCTAAAAGCGCGAATCAACGCCGGTGTCGGCCAGCGGCACCACGCTTTTATGCTGGTTTTGCAGGCGTAATCGCTCGATCGCGGCCAGGGCATAACGCTCGAGCAGCCACGGCGTCAGAAAGCTGTCGAGCAGCGTCGCCGACAGCAATCCGCCGAACACCACGACCGCCACCGGATGCAAAATCTCCTTGCCGGGCGCATCGGCCGAGACCAGCAACGGCGCCAGTGCGGCCGCCGCGATCGATGCGGTCATGAGCACCGGCACCAGCCTTTCGGATGCCGCCCGCAGCAGCAGCGCGCGATCCGGAGCCCTTCCCGATTCGATCGAAAGGTTCAGGCAGTGGCTGATCTTGAGCAGCGCATTGCGAGCCGCGATGCCGCTCAAGGTCACGAAGCCCACGGCGCTCGCCACCGTCAGCGGTGTCGCGGTGATCAGCAAGGCCAGCAGGCCCCCGACCGCCGACAACGGCACCACGCTCATGACGATCAGCGTGAGCCGCACATCGCGGTAGCGCAGGTGGATGACCATCGCCATCAGCAGCAACGACAGCCCGCCGAGCACGAACAGGCGCTGCAGGCTTTGCCGGCGCTCGGCGAACTCGCCCTCGATGCGCGCCTCGTTGCCCGGCGGCAGGGCGATGCGCTCGACCGCCTCGCGCAAGGCCTGCTCGGCCGCATCGAGATCGCCTGCCGCAGACGCCGAGACCACGAGTCGTCTGCGCAGGTTTTCGCGCATGATCTGGTTCGGTCCCGGCTTGCGCTCGATGTCCGCGATCCACGACAGCGGCACCGGCCCGGCCGGCGCGTCGATGAGTTGTTCACCGAGCCGCGAGGGTTCGCGCTCGGCTTCGCCGAGGCGCAGCACGAGATCGAAACGGCGCTCGCCATCGACGATCTGCGCCAGCGTTTCGCCGCTCACGAGCCTGGCGAGCGTGCGCTGCACCTGCGCTGCCGAAAGCCCGTAAGCGCCAGCGCGGGAGCTGTCGACCTGCGCCTGCCACTGGCTGATCTCGTTCTGCTTTTCGATCTGCACATCGGTCAGCCTCTCGTCGTCGGCCAGTCGCGTGGCGAACTCGCTCGCGAGCGAGCGCAGCGTCGGCAGATCGTCGCCGACCAGCTTGATCGCGAGCGGGGCGCGCACGCCCGAGAGCACATGATCGAGCCGGTGGGTGATCGGCTGGCCGATCGACACGCTTCCCGGCAGGGCCGCGAGCCGCTCGCGGATCGCATCAGCGGTTCGATCGCGCGCGATGCTCGCGTCGCGCAGATGCACGTCGAACTCGGAGTAGTGCACGCCTTCGGCATGCTCGTCGGCTTCGGCGCGACCGGTGCGATGCGCCACCGATGCCACGCCCGGAATTTCGAGCATCAGCCGTTCGGCGGTCAGCGCGACGCGCTGCGAGTCGGGCAGGCCGATGCCGGGTTCGAGCACCAGATTCACGGTCAGCGTGCGCTCGCTGAAGGCCGGCAGGAAGCTGCGCGGCAGCACCATCAGCGCGACCACCGAGACGATCGCGAGCAGCAGCGCGACGAGCGCCGGCAGGCTGCGCGAGGCATCGAGCACGCGAACCAGCGCACGCTCGTAGACGCAGCGCAGCCGCAGCAGCCAGCGCGGCTCGCCGGTGACGAGCCGCTCGCCGAGACCGAGCAGGCACAGCGCCGGCGTCACCGTGAGCGCCATCAGCAGGCTCGCGAGAATGGCGACGATGTACGAGAGCGCGAGCGGTTCGAACAGGCGCCCGGCGAGTCCGCCGAGCGCGAGCACCGGCGCGATCGTCAGCACGATGATGACGGTGGCGTACAGAATGCCGGTGCGCACTTCGCTGGTCGCCTGCGCGATGATGCGCAAGGCTGGCTTCGGTGACGAAGCCTCGCGGTTCTCGCGCAGGCGTCGCATCACGTTCTCGACACCGACGACGGCGTCGTCAATGAGTTCGCCGACCGCGATCGCCAGGCCACCGAGGCTCATCGTGTCGATCGTCAGCCCGAGTGCCTGCAGCGCGAGCACGGCCGACACCAGCGACAGCGGAATCGCGACCGCGGCGGCCAGCGTCGCCCGCCCGCTGGCGAGAAACAGCAGCAGCACGAGCGTCGCGATGATCGCCGCATGCAACAGCGCATCGCGCACGTTGCCGACCGACGCGGCGATGAAATCGGCCTGCTCGAACACCGGCGTCGCGATCGCATCGCCGGGCAGCGAAGCCTGCAGCTCTCGCAAGCGCTGCTCGATGCGCCGCGTGAGCGTCAGCGTGTCGACATCGGGCTGCTTCTGCACCGACAGGATCACTGCGGGCTCGCCGTCGACGCCCGCATCGCCGCGCTTGAGCTTGTAGCCCTCGCCCACTTCGGCGACCTGGCCCAGACGAATCGGCGCGCCGTCGCGCCAGCCCACCGCGAGGTCGCGCAGGGTCTTGAAATCGAAGCGCCCGCCGGTGGTGCGCAACACCACTTCATCGCCCGACGACGATTCAACGATGCCCGCGCCGCCGTCGCGGCCGGAGCCGCGCGCCGCTTCGGTGATGTCGTTCAGGCGCACGCCGTGCAGGCGCATGCGTTCGGCATCGGGACGAATTTCGTACTGCCGCAATTCGCCGCCGATCGCGAGCACCTGCGCCACGCCGGGCACCGCGAGCAGCGCCGGGCGACCGACCCAATCGGCCCAGTCACGCAGCGCGGACGCGTCGGTCGCCTGCTTCGGCGAGCGCACCGCGATCAGCATGATCTCACCCATCAGCGAACTGACCGGTCCCAGCCTCGGCTGCACGTCGGCGGGCCAGCGATTGCGCGAAGCTTCGAGCCGCTCGGTCACGAGCTGGCGCTGGCGATACAGATCGGCGCCCCATTCGAACTCGGCCTGCACGAGCGCGAGGCCCGGTGTCGAAGTGGAACGCAGGCGTTGCAGGCCCGGCAGGCCGGCGAGCGCGGTTTCGATCGGCACCGCGACTTGCGCTTCGACGTCTTCGGCCGCGAGTTCGGGCGCCTCGGCCTGCACGCTGACGGTGGGCCGCGCGAGTTCGGGCAGCACGTCCACCGGAACCTGTGCGAGCCGCGTCACGCCGAGCACGAGCAGAACCACGGCGAGCCCGAGCACAAGCCCGCGCTGGCGCAGGCTCCATTCGACGAGGGCGGCGATCATGCGCGTCTCACGCGGCGCGTCGTCTGCGCAGCACCAGCGCGCCGATGATCAGCAAGGACAATGCCGCCATGCCCGCTACCGTCGCCGCGATGAGCGTGTTGCCCGATGTCGTTTTCGCAGCTTCGCCAGCGCGTTCATCGACTGCGAGCCTGCCGCCGAAATGTTCGGCAATGCCTTCGCCGCTCAAGCTCACTTCGAGCTGAACTTCGGCTTCCTGCGGCTCGATCTGCAAGCTCGCACGGTAGAGTCCGGGCTCGGTTTCGAGCGCCTGAATGAGACGCCCGGACGTGCGCACATCGACGCGCAAACCGGGAACCGGCGCATTGCTCGCGTAGTCGTCCGCATAAATCAGCAGATCGTGCCCGTGCAGCAGCGCAACCACTTCGAGCCTGGCGGATGCGTGCGTGAGCCTCGGCGCCAGTTGTTGCTGCTGCACGACGGGCCCGTCACCGTGATCGTGGCCTTCGTGGGCGAAGACAGGCGTCGCCGATACCGCGCATGCAAGCAAGGCGAGGCACGCGGTCGAACGCCAGCGTGCCGGCAAGGCAGGTTCAGCGCGGTTCGGCGAAACGCGGATCATCGAGAAATTTCTCGTCATTGAGCGTGTCGAGGAAGGCGAGCAGATCGCCGATCTCCTCGTCCTTGAGTCGGGAAGCGGGTTCGAGCAGCGCGTCCTGGGATGCCGCATCGCGGATACCGTGCGCGTAATGCGCGAGCACCTGCTCGAGCGTGTCGAAACGACCGTCATGCATGTACGGCCCGCTGTTGGCGAGATTGCGCAAGCTCGGCGTGCGCATGCGACCACGATCCTGCGCATCGCCGCTGATCGCGGAACGGCCCAGGTCGTCGCTCGCGATGCCGTTGCGATGAAACGCGCCATCGGTGAACAAGGGCTCGGCGTGGCAACCCGCACAGCGCGCGCGATACACATCCAGGCCGCGTGCTTGCTCTGCGCTGAAGCTCTGCCTGCCGGCGATCACGCGGTCGTAGCGCGATTGATCCGAAATCAGCGTCGACAGAAACTGCGCGAGCGAGCGCAGAAAATGCTGCGAGTCGATCGCCGGCGTGCCGAAAGCGGCTTCGAACAGCGGCGCATACGCGGCATCGGCGCGCAGCTTTTCGAGCACGTGCGGCAGCGTTTCGCCCATTTCGACCGGATTGCCGAGCGGCGCGAGCGGTTGCAGCTCCAGATGCGTCACCGCGCCGTCCCACATGAAGCTGCGCTGCCAGGCGAGATTGAACAATGCAGGCGCATTGCGTGTTCCGTTGACGCCGCCGAGCCCGTGGCTCAGCGCATGGTCGTAGTGCGCGAACGCGGCGAACTGCTGGTGACAGCTCGCGCACGAAACGCTGCCGTCGATCGACAGCTGCGGGTCGTAGAACAGTTTGCGCCCGAGCTCGAAGCCGGCGCGTGTGATCGGGTTGTCTTGCGCGTCGTAGACCGGCTGTGGCCAGCCTTCGGGCACGCGCAGCTGCGGCGTTTTCCATTGCAGCAGCCAGCGCGCGATCGGCTCATGCCGGGCCGCGAACGCGGCGCCGGCGGCGACGAGGCTCATCGCGACGAATGACCACAGCAGCAGCCGGCGCATGGATCAGCGATCGCGCCGCGGCTCGTGATGGATGTGATCGACACGGAACATGCCGGCATAGCGGTCGGCCACCGTTGCGCCTGCGGCCGGGTCCATGATCGTCGGCTTGTCGGCGATACGCAGGCCGGGCTCGCCTTCGAACAGCGTCGCGAGCTCGCCTTGCAGGTGCACGGTGGCGACCAGCTTGGGATCGAGCTTCACGGGTTTCACGCCGAGCGGCAGGACCACCGTTCGAGCCGGCGTCGGCTCGCGCGAGCCGCCGATGTGGTACTCCACGATCTGGTTGCGCGCGCTCGACTCGGGCGAATGCCCTTCGAGCTTGAAGAAGATGTAGCCGGTGTTCCAGGTCCAGAACATGCCCTGCGCCGGATCGAGCGCCCCGCCCTGCACGCCGGCCGAGTTGCGTGCCGCGTCGACGCCGATCACGAACTCGATGCCGTCGTACTCGCCTTTGCCGAATCCGGCGATGTCGAACAGCTTGGACGTGGGCTGGCTTTCGTCGACGAGAAAATAGCCGCGCGCATCGGCATCGCTGTGGGCCGCCGCGGACCAGCGGCCATCGATGCCGTGCAGGCGGAAGTTGCTCAGGTAATAGCGCAGGTGATCGACGCTCAGGTGCTCGCTGGTCGGCAGCGCCGTTTCCTGGCCGAGCTTCAGCGGCTGTCCGGCCAGGGCGTGGCTAATCTCGAGGCGCAGCGGCAGGCCCTCGTCGGCTCCGCCACCGCAGGCGGACAGCGCGGTCAATGACAGCGCTCCCATCAGCAGGGCACAAGCTGAACGTGCAGCGCGGTTCGCCGCTTCCATCGACCTGACTCCCGGCTCGGAAAGCGGCGACTCTAGGCAAGCCTTGTAAGCTTGCGAAGGAATATTTCGCGATTCTTATATGTCAAAAATGAACAGTTCAGCTGCGTTCAAAGCCTGTTTTGCTACTGGCGATCACCCGTGAGCCCTTCGATGACTCCCGATCCGGCCACGCCTGAGCCACCGGCTCCCCCCGCTTCGCTGGCCGAAGTGCTGCGACGCATCCCCGCGCTCGACTGGGTCATGCTGGTGCTCGCAGTGGCCTCGCTCGGGCTGCTTGGCTGGGAATGGCTCTGGCCGCTCGACGAAGCACAGCTGTACTTCGTGTTCGGGGCCGACACCACCATCTGCGCCGTGTTTGCGCTCGAGTTCCTCTGGCGCTGGCGCCGGGCCGGCTGGACATGGGCCTACGTGCGCCGCAACTGGTACGACGTGCTCGGCATGATTCCGGTACAGCACCCGGCGCTGCGCGCGTTCCGCTTGCTGCGGGTACTGCGCGTGGTGGTGCTGGTCTCGCGCGTCGGCATGGCGGTGGACCGCACGCTCGGCGACGAGTACTTCTATCGCTTCACGAGCCGCCTCAAGCGCGATCTCGTGAGCTCGATCAGCGGCGCGGTGACGCTCGCGGTGCTCGAAGAGGTGGAGCAGGTGCTGCACAAGGGCACCTACACGGCCAACGTGGTCAAGGCGCTCGATCGCAACAGGCCCGAGCTGCGCCGACTGATTCTCGACAAGGTCAAGCAGGACCCCACCGCCGGACGCTTCCGTCGGATCCCGTTCTACGACGACATCATGGAAGCTGCGGTCGACGCGGCTCTGCGCGTGAGCAGCGATCTGCTGCGCGATCCGCGCGCGGATCGCTTCGTCGCCGACGTGCTGTTCGAGACGCTCGACCAGATTCGCAGCACGATCGCGGTCAAGGAAGCCGTCAAGGAAAGCGAACACGAGATGCAGCACCATCGCGAACCCCGCTGACCTCCCCAAAATACAGACGCAGGAGAACGTCATGCTCACGCTGCACCATCTCAACAACTCGCGTTCGCAGCGTATTCTGTGGCTGCTCGAAGAGCTCGGCATTGCGTATGAGATCAAGCGCTACGAGCGCAACGCCAAGACCATGCTCGCACCGCCCGAGCTCAGGGCCGTGCATCCGCTCGGCAAGTCGCCGCTGCTGTCCGACGACGGCCTGGTGATCGCCGAATCGGGCGCAATCATCGAATACCTGCTCGAGCGCTACGGCCACGGCCGGTTCCTGCCGGCCGCCGGCACGCCGGAGTTCCTGCGCTATCGCTACTGGCTGCACTACGCCGAAGGCTCGCTGATGCCGCTGCTGGTCATGAAGCTCGTGCTGTCGACCGTTCCGGGCCGCACGCCCGCGCTGATCCGGCCGATCGGCCGGGCCATCGTCGGCGGCGTCGAGCAGGCCTTTCTCGGACCGCAGCTCAAGCTGCATCTCGATTACGTCGAAGCCGAACTCGGCAAGAGCCAGTGGTTGGTCTGCGACGACCTCACCGGCGCCGACTTCCAGATGAGCTTTCCGCTCGAAGCCGCGAGCGCGCGTGCCGGCGGCGGCGCACCGCGTCCGCGCATCAAGGCCTTCGTCGAACGCATCCAGTCGCGGCCGGCGTATCGGCGAGCGCTCGAGAAAGGTGGGCCTTACAACATTCTCGGCTAGGGATTCTCCTCAGTCCTCGTCGGGGGTGGACGCTTCCTCATACAGCCCGAACTGCTTGAGCTTGCGATAAAGCGTCGCCCGCGCGATGCCGAGCGTGCGCGCCGTGGCCGATACATTGCCCTCGTGACGGGCCAGCGCGAGGCGCACGGCCTCTCGTTCGGCCTGTTCGAGCGAGCCGTCGGCCGTTGCCGACGCCGCAGCAGGCCGAGCCACGCCGATCGTCGCGGGCAGATGCTCGAGTTCGATCACCCCGTGCTCGCACAGGGCGACACCGAGTCGCAGCGCGTGGCGCAGTTCGCGCACGTTGCCGGGCCATGGGTGATCGCGCAGCGCCTGCCTCGCCTGTGCCGACAGTCTCGGCGCTTTGCGGGCTCCGGCTTCGAGAGCCAGCAGGGCTTCGATCAATGCATCGATGTCCTTGCGCTGGCGCAGCGGCGGAAGCTCTACGCGCAATCCATTGATGCGGTAGTAGAGATCCTCGCGAAAGCTGGCTTGCCCCACGCGCTCGGCGAGGTCGCGATGCGTCGCGCAGATCAACGAGAACCGCAATTGAATGGTCTGCGAGCCGCCGAGCCGCGTCAGCTGCTGCTCCTGCAGAACGCGCAACAGCCGGGCCTGCATCTCCAGCGGCATGTCGCCGATCTCGTCGAGAAACAACGTGCCGCGATTGGCTTGCTCGAACTTGCCCGCCATGCCGCCGCGGCGCGCACCCGTGAAGGCTCCCGGCTCGTAACCGAACAACTCCGATTCGATCAGGCTCGCCGGAATCGATGAGCAGTTCACCGCAACGAAGGGCCCGTTGCGGCGCGGACCCTCGGCGTGCAGCGATTGAGCCAGCATTTCCTTGCCGGTTCCGGTTTCGCCGTTGATCAGAATCGGGACATCGTGAAAGAAGGCGCGACGCGCCATCGACAGCAAAGGCGCCACGGTCGGATCGACGTGCATCGCCGCGGGCTGCTGCGCTCCGGCGGGCATCAGCACCGATCGGTCGGCGTCGCCGACACGCTTCACCGTATCGACGCGTGCCTGCAGTCTCAAACCATTGGCCGCTTCGATCAGCGTCGGCTCGCTGCGATTGCGGCGCAGCCTGTCGAGCGTGCGCGAGAGCGATTCGCCGAACAGATGCTCGAACGTCCATTCCGGCAGTTGAGCCAGATCCAGCATCTGCCGGGCCGCCGGATTGGCGCCGAGCAGCAAGCCGTCTTCGGAGAACGACAGCAGGCCGCGCAACGACGAGCCGCTGAATTCGGCGCTGTAATGAAAGCTCAGGCAGAACGCTCCGCCGAGCGCGGTCACCATGCGGTTCTCGATCGAGCGCGCGGTCAAGGCGATCGCCTCGAGCACACCGATCGGTCGCCCGTCGTGCAGGCGCGAAGCATCGAGCGCTCCGATCAACTGTCCCTTCGGATCGAAGATCGGCGCCGCCGCGCAGGAGAACGGGCGTGCTTCTTCGAGGAAATGCTCGCTGCCGCAGATCGCCACCAGACGCCCGTCGGCGAGCGCACAGCCCGGGCCGGTGGTTCCGGCGGCCCGCTCGCCCACGTTCACGCCAGGACGAAACACGTTGCCGAGATCACGGCAAGCCGGATTCGATTCCCCCATCGATCGCACCACGAAACCGCGTTCGTCGACACAGGCCACCACCCAGTTCGCGTTTTCGAGCACGCCGAACAGGCGTTGCATCTCGGGCTCCGCATGATCGAGCAGCACACGATTGCGTTCCTGCACGCGGCGGCGGTCACCGACCGATACGGCGTTGAAGAGTGCGCGGTGGGAAGCCACCAAACCATTGCTGCGCGATCGCTCCCATGACCTGAAAACCGCATCCGAAACCAGTTGCTGCGGCACCTCTCTGCCGTCTTCGAACAAATTGCGCGCCAGCGTAAGCCGGCGCTCGAACTCTGTGTCGTTCGTCCGCATGACTCCTCCAGTACATCGATCTACTTCAATACGGTGCGTCACCACACCTGTTTCGAAATAAAACAGTCGCTCTATGCGCGGCCCTCTCGCGAGCCTTTTCTCGGCGACTTAACACCTTGATCCACTGCTGTATTTCCGCAGCGATCCGTGATTGAAAAAGAATGGCACAGAGACTGCCTAGTCTCAATCGGTCCAAAGGCAAACCTCTTGGATCCGAGGCTTCGTCAGAAAGCCTCGCGGGGCATTTATTCATAAGAACGAACTGGAGGAAAGCATCATGGATGCATCGATCAAGAACAGCCCATGCAATACCCTGCTCAAAGCCATGCTGTGCGTCACCACGCTGCTGACGGGCTCGCTCGCCAGCACGATGGCGCAAGCCGTGGACGTCGATGCGGGCGATTACACCGCGCTGCCCGACGGCACCAATCTTGGCCTGCTGTATTACCAGTACGCGACGCGCGATTCGATCTACGCTGACGGACACAAGGTGGCGGACAACGCGACGCTCGACTCCAACATCGGCATCGCGCGTGGCGTGCACTACATGGATATCGGCGGTTACATCGTCGATCCGCAGTTCCTGCTGCCGTTCGGCCAGCTCAAGGCCAAGGACGACATCAGCGCACTGGGCGATGCGAGCGGCGTCGGCGATCTGATCCTCGCGGCAACCGTTTGGCTGGTCAATCAACCGAAGACCGACACCTACTTCGGCATCACGCCGTTTCTCTACGTGCCGATCGGCAGCTACGACAAGGACGATGCGCTCAACATCGGCGAGAACCGCTGGAAACTCGCGCTGCAGGCGGGCTACATCACCGGCCTCACCGACAAGGTTTCGATCGACCTCGTCGGTGACGTGACCTTCTTCGGCAAGAACGACGAATACACCGCGGCCAAGGCGACGCTCAAGCAGGATGCGGTCGTGCAGCTACAGGGCTTCCTGCGCTACAAGCTCAAGCCGACCTGGGATCTGCGCACCGGCTTCTCGTATTCGTTCGGCGGCGAAACCGAAGTCGACGGAACCGATAGCGACGACAAGATCGAGACGGCCAAATTCACCGTCGGCACCGCCTGGTTCGCACTGCCCACGTTGCAGCTGATCGCGAACTACGGTCGTGACGTGTCGGTGGAAAACGGCTTCCGCGAAGAGAACCGTCTCAACCTGCGTGTGCTCATGGTGTTCTGAGCACCGCACATCAAGCACTAAAACAACACGAGGAGAAACGATATGAGCTTTGATCCCACCACGGGCGGGAGGGCCCTGCTCGGCCTGCGCAAACCCGCATGGGTGTTTGCGGCGCTGGCCTGCATGCTCGGCGCATCGATCGGCGCCACCGCGGCCGGCAGCTCGGCTCAGAACAAGATCGTCGCCAATGCGGCCACCGGCAAGGAATGGCCGGCGAACGGGCTCGATTACTCGGGCACTCGCTTCAGCCGGCTACAGCAGATCAACGCCGACAACGTGAAGCGACTCGGCCTGGCCTGGTCCTACGATCTGGAATCGACACGCGGAGTCGAAGCGACGCCCATCGTCACCGGCGGCGTGATGTACGTGACCGCGTCGTGGAGCGTCGTGCATGCGATCGATGCGCGCAGCGGCAAGCGCTTGTGGACTTACGATCCGAAGGTGCCGCGCGACAAGGCCTACAAAGCCTGCTGCGACGTGGTGAATCGCGGTGTCGCGGTCGAAGACGGCAAGGTCTTCGTCGGCTCGCTCGATGGACGGCTCATCGCGCTCGACGCCAGCAACGGCAAGAAGCTGTGGGAGCAGGACACCATCATCGACCACACGCACGCCTACACCGTCACCGGGGCGCCGCGTGTGTTCAAGGGCAAGGTGATCATCGGCAACGGCGGCGCCGAGTTCGGCGTGCGTGGCTACATCACCGCCTACGACGTCGCGAGCGGCAAGCAGCGCTGGCGCTGGTTCACCGTGCCGGGCGATCCGTCCAAGCCTTTCGAGGACGAGTCGATGGCCAAGGCCGCCAAGACCTGGGATCCGAGCGCGAAGTACTGGGAGAACGGCGGCGGCGGCACCGTGTGGAACTCGATGGTGTTCGATCCCGAGCTGAACCTGATGTACGTGGGTACCGGCAACGGCGCGCCGTGGTCGCATCGCCAGCGTAGCCCGGCAGGTGGAGACAACCTCTATCTCGCCTCGATCGTCGCACTCGACCCGGACACCGGCGCCTACGTCTGGCACTACCAGGAAACCCCCGGCGACAACTGGGACTACACCTCGGTGCAGGACCTGATCCTCGCCGACATCAAGCTCGACGGCAAAGCCCGCAAGGTGGTGCTGCACGCGCCGAAGAACGGCTTCTTCTTCGTCGTCGATCGCACCAACGGACAGTTCATTTCGGCGAACAACTTCGTCGACGTGAACTGGGCCACCGGCTACGACGCCAAGGGCCGCCCGATCGAAGTGCCCGAAGCACGCTCGCCCGACCAGCCTTTCGATGCGATTCCGGGGCCGTTCGGCGCGCACAACTGGCATTCGATGTCGTACAGCCCGATCACCGGCCTGGCTTATTTCCCGGCGCAGAACATTCCGCTGAACCTGGCCGAGGACAAGCGCTGGAAGGGCCACAACAGCAATGTTCCGGGCCAGCCCATGAGCGGTATCGGCTGGAACACGGCGATGCAGATCAACGCCGAGCCGCCCAAGAGCAAACCCTTCGGCAAGCTGATCGCCTGGGATCCGGTGAAGCAGAAGGCGGCCTGGACCCACGAGAACGTCGCGCCGTGGAACGGCGGCACGCTGGTCACCGCGGGCAACCTCGTGTTCCAGGGCACGGCCGACGCCCGTCTGGTGGCCTACAACGCGACCAACGGCGAGCCGCTGTGGAATTCGGCGATGGGCACCGGCGTGATCGCGGCCCCCATCACCTACGAACTCGACGGTAAGCAGTACGTGACGATCGCCGCGGGCTGGGGCGGCGTGTTCGGACAATCGCAGCGCGCCTCCGACGGCTCCGCTCCGGGTACGGTCTACACCTTCGTGCTCGACGGCAAGACGCCGCTGCCGGCGTTCACGAAGTACCAGCTCGGCTCGCTCGTCGCCGGCGTCGCCTACGATCCCAAGGACGTCGCCGAAGGCACCGCGCTCTATGTGAGCAACTGCGTCTTCTGTCACGGCGTTCCGGGTGTCGACAAGGGCGGCAACATTCCGAACCTCGGCTACGTCGACAAGGCGATCATCGAAAACCTCGACAAGTTCGTCTTCGCCGGCCCGTTCGTGTCGAAGGGCATGCCCGATTTCACCGGCAAGTTGCAGCCGGCCGACGTGCCCAAGCTCAAGGCCTTCATCCAGGGCACCGCGGACGCCGTCCGTCCGAAGGCCGCCAGCACCACGCCCTGAGCCGGGCATCGGGGCGCGGGCAAATGCCTGCGCCCCGATGCGCAAGCTCATTTCCTCATTGCAACAGCGCGATCGATGCGCGAACCGAGAACACCATGACCAATACGCCGAATACCGCGCTGCTCGGCAGCGGAGCCCGTGCATTCATCGACCGCCGCAATCATCCGATGCTGATCGGCGGCGCCTGGGTAGACGCCATCGACGGCGCACGATTCGACGTGATCGATCCGGCCGACGAGTCGGTGATCGCCAGCGTTCCCTCGGCCGGGCGCGCCGACGTCGAACGCGCCGTACAAGCCGCCACGCTGGCGTTCGAACACGGCGCCTGGCCGAACCTGCGACCAGCCGAACGCCAGCGCCTGCTGCTCAAGCTGGCCGATCTGATCGAGCGCGATGCGCAAGTGCTCGCCGAGATCGAATCGGTCGACAACGGCAAGTCGGCAGTGGTCGCGCGCGCGGTCGACATTGCGCTGACCGTCGATTTCTTCCGCTACATGGCCGGCTGGGCGACCAAGATCGAAGGCTCCACCGTCGATGTCTCGGTGCCGTATGCGCCGGGCAGCGAGTTCTTCGCCTACACGCGGCGCGAACCGGTCGGCGTGGTCGCCGCGGTAGTGCCCTGGAACTTCCCGCTGCTGGTCGCCACCTGGAAGCTCGCGCCCGCGCTGGCCGCAGGCTGCACGGTGGTGCTCAAGCCGGCCGAGCAGACGCCGCTGTCGGCGATCTATCTCGGACGGCTCATCATCGAAGCCGGCTTTCCACCGGGCGTCGTCAACATCATCACCGGCGACGGACCCAACGCGGGCGCACCGCTGGTCTCGCATCCGGGCATTCACAAGATCAGCTTCACGGGCTCGACCGAAGTCGGCAAGTTGATCGGCCGGGCGGCGATGGACAACATGACGCGCGTGACGCTCGAACTCGGCGGCAAGTCGCCGATGATCGTGCTCGACGATTGCGACGCCGATCTCGCCGCGCAAGGCGCGGCCAACGCGATCTTCTTCAACCACGGCCAGGTCTGCTGCGCGGGCTCGCGGCTCTACGTGCCCAAGCGCCTCTACGATCGAGTCGTCGACGGCCTCGCCAGCCACGCCGCCGCATTGCCGATGGGATCGGGTCTCGAAGCGCAGACGCAGCTCGGCCCGCTGGTATCGCAGGAGCAGCTCGATCGCGTCTGTCACTACATCGAGCTCGGGCGCCAGCAGGGCGCGCGCATGCTCACCGGCGGAGCCCGCTCCGAGCGTACGGGCTACTTCGTGCAGCCAACCGTGTTCGCGAGCGACGACGAATCGCTGCGCATCGTGCGCGAAGAAATCTTCGGGCCGGTGGTGGTCGCCCTGCCCTACGACGATCTCGACGAGGTCGCGCGCCGTGCCAACGACACGCCGTTCGGGCTCGGTGCGAGCATCTGGTCCAGCGATCTGTCGCGCGTGCAGCGGCTGGTGCCCAAGCTCAAGGCCGGAACGGTCTGGGTCAACTGCCACAGCATGCTCGATCCTGCGGTACCTTTCGGCGGCTACAAGCTTTCGGGCTTCGGCCGTGACATGGGACGCGTCTCGCTCGATGCCTACCTCGAAACCAAGTCGGTGTTCATGAAGATCTGAAATCGCGCATGAGTCGAATCGAATCCGCCCTGCCCGCTACCGCGCTGAGCGTGGTTTGCGGCGCAACCGATGTGCCGCTGCTCGAAATCAGCATCGGCGCAGCCTTCGACACCACCGTGCGCAGGCAGGCCGAGCGCGACGCGCTCGTGGTCCGTCACCAGGGCATACGCTGGAGTTGGGCCGAGCTCGGCGAACGGGTCGACAACGCCGCTGCGCAGTTGCTCGCACAGGGGCTCGAGCCCGGCGATCGGGTCGGCATCTGGGCGCCGAATTGCGCCGAGTGGGTGATCGCGCAGTTCGCGACCGCCAAAGCCGGGCTCGTCCTCGTCAACATCAACCCGGCTTATCGCCGACACGAACTCGAATACGCGCTCAGGCACGTCGGCTGCAAGGCTTTGATCCTCGCTGCCGCGTTCAAGTCGAGCGACTATCTGGCGATGCTGCAAGACCTCGCGCCCGAGCTCGCGCAGTGCGCGCCCGGACAACTGCACGCTGCGCGATTGCCGCAGCTGCGCCTGGTGATTCGCCTGGGCGACGAAGTATCGCCCGGTATGCTCGGATTCTCGTCCCTGCTGAGCGAACCGGCGGCCGAAGCACGCGCGCGACTCGACGCGATCGCGAGCGCCGTCGATGCGCACAGCGCGGTGAACATCCAGTTCACCTCGGGCACCACAGGCTCGCCGAAGGGCGCGACGCTCACGCATCGCAATATCCTCAACAACGGATACTTCGTCGGCCGCGCGATGCGCCTGGCGCACGACGACAAGCTCTGCATTCCGGTGCCGCTCTATCACTGTTTCGGCATGGTGATGGGCAACCTCGCCTGCGTCACGCACGGAGCCTGCATGGTGTTTCCGGCGGATTCCTTCGACGCTGCATCGGTGCTGCAGACCGTGCAGGAGGAACGCTGCACCGCCCTGCACGGGGTTCCGACGATGTTCATCGCCGAGCTCGATCACCCCGACTTCGCGCGCTACACGCTCGACAGCCTGCGCACCGGCATCATGGCCGGAGCGCCATGTCCGATCGAAGTCATGCGCAAGGCCATCGAGCGCATGCACCTGCGCGAGATCACCATCGCCTACGGCATGACCGAGACTTCGCCGGTGAGCTTCCAGAGCGCCACCGACGATCCGCTGGAGCGGCGCGTCTCCACCATCGGACGCGTGCAGCCGCATCTGGAGGTCAAGATCGTCGACGAGGGCGGCAACACGCTGCCGCGTGGCCAGCGCGGCGAATTGCTGGTGCGCGGCTACTCGGTGATGCTGGGCTACTGGAACGATGCGCAGCGCACGGCCGACACGATCGATGCCGAAGGCTGGATGCGCACGGGTGATCTCGGACTGATCGACGAGGAGGGCTACGCCAGCATTCTCGGGCGCGCGAAGGACATGGTGATTCGCGGAGGCGAGAACGTGTATCCGCGCGAGATCGAAGAATTCCTCTATCGCCATCCGCGCATTCGCGACGTGCAGGTGATCGGCGTACCGGACGCGAAATTCGGCGAAGAACTGTGCGCCTGTGTGATCGCGCAGCCCGGCGAGGCCACCAGCGAAGACGATATTCGCGCTTTCTGCCGCGGAGAAATCGCGCATTACAAGATTCCGCGCTACGTCGTTTTCGTCGACGAGTTTCCGATGACGGTGACCGGCAAGATCCAGAAGTTCGCCCTGCGCCAGGCGATGAGCGACCGGCTGGGCCTGTCCGAGAAACCATCGGATGGCCGTGCCTCATGAATCGAATCAATCTGAAGACAATGCAATACGGAGCCGACTTTTGAGCGCACTCGACGCCTTTCTCGAGGCCCGCGATTTTCTGCTGCAACATCGCGAGGACTACACCGCCGCCAAGCGCGATTTTCGCTGGCCGGCCTTGACCCGATTCAACTGGGCGCTCGATTACTTCGACGCACAGGCGCTCGGCAACACTGCGCCTGCGCTGTGGATCGTCGAAGAGGACGGCAGCGAAACCCAGCTTTCGTGGTCGCAGATGTCGGCGCGCTCGAATCAGGTCGCCAACCACCTGCGAGGGCTTGGTGTGCGGCGCGGAGATCGCGTGCTGATCATGCTGCCCAATCACGTCGCGCTCTGGGAAACCATGCTCGCGACGATGAAACTCGGCGCGGTGATGATTCCGGCCACACTGCTGCTGTCGCCCGAAGACCTCGAAGACCGGCTCGATCGTGGCGGCGCCCGCTACGTGGTCGCGAGCGCATCTCAGACCGCCAAGTTCGCACAGTACGCAGGCCGCTTCACCGGCATCAGCGTCGGCGGTCAAACCGCAGGCTGGCAGCGCTACGAAAACGCCTACGACCAAGCCAGCGAATTCACGCCCGATGCGCCGACGCATGCGGACGATCCGGCGCTGCTCTATTTCACGTCGGGCACCACGTCGAAACCCAAGCTCGTGCTGCACACGCACGCGAGCTATCCGGTCGGCCATCTGACGACGATGTACTGGATCGGCCTGCGGCCCGGCGATCTGCACTACAACATCAGCTCGCCGGGTTGGGCCAAGCACGCCTGGAGCTGCTTCTTCGCGCCTTGGTCCGCCGGTGCGACGATCTTCATCTACAACTACAACCGCTTCGACGCGCCGACCGTTCTCGACGTGCTCGTACGCTGCGGTGTGAGTTCGCTCTGCGCCCCGCCGACGGTCTGGCGCATGCTCGTGCAACAGGATCTGGCTGCGTATCCCGTGAAGCTACGCGAGCTGATCGGTGCCGGTGAGCCGCTGAATCCGGAAATCATCGAACGCGTTCGCTCGGCCTGGAAGTTGACGATCCGCGACGGCTTCGGCCAGACCGAGACCACCGCGCAGATCGGGAACACGCCGGGCCAGTTGCTCAAGCCCGGTTCGATGGGCCGCGCGCTGCCGGGCTGCAACATCGCGCTGCTCGATGCCGATGGGAATCCGGCCGACGAAGGCGAAATCGCCATCGCACTCGAACCGCGAGCGCTCGCCCTCATGCAGGGCTACATCGACGACCCCGATAAGACCGCTGCCGTCATGCGCAACGGCTACTACCGGACCGGCGACGTCGCGAGCCGCGACGCAGATGGCTACTACACCTACGTCGGACGCGCGGACGATGTGTTCAAGTCGTCGGACTACCGCATCAGTCCGTTCGAGCTCGAAAGCGCGTTGATCGAGCATCCGGCCGTGGCCGAGGCCGCCGTGGTGCCGAGTCCCGATGCGCTGCGCCTGTCGGTTCCGAAAGCCTTCCTGTCGCTACGAAGCGGCTACGCGCCATCGGGCGAGCTCGCCGCCGACATCCTGAGCTTTGCGGCGGCCCGCCTGTCGGCATACAAACGCATACGCCGCCTCGAGTTCTACGATCTGCCCAAGACCATCTCGGGCAAGATCCGGCGTGCCGAATTGCGGCGCATGGAGCTTGCGCGCAGCAGCGATGCGCGACGCGAACTCGAATTCTGGGAACAGGATTTCGGCGCGCGCTGATCTTCGGCATGCTCGCAGTGAGCTCGGAGCTCGCGATTCGCGGGCCGCGAGACCGACGCGGATCAGGCTTTTCGGGCACCCACCAGCGGAGATTCGGCCCGCGTATCGAGCGGCTTGATTTCCGCGGCCGCGACGCCGGCCCAGGCGCGAATCTGGGCGGCGTTCTCTTCGACGAGCCGATGGCCTTCCTTGATCGCTTCCTTCGCCCGGTGGAAATCCATCAGCGCGAAATCTTCGAGCATCGGAACCAGCGTGAGCTCGGGCGGGTCGCCGGCCATGCGGCTGCGCGTGATGCGGTCCTGCATGATGTTGACGCTCGAGGCCATCACGTCGAACACGCTCGGGTGCTCGTCGCTGCTGCTCAGGAAATACTCCGTCGCGCGCTGCCAGAACGTCTTGTCCGAGCGCGTGCTGGCCTCTTCGAGACCTTCCTTCTGGCTCGCGATCGAGACATGCGCCCCGACCAGCTGCGCATTGAGGTTCACCGCGATGACGATGTCCGCGCCCATCGCACGCGCGGGTGACACCGGCACCGGGTTGACGAGCCCGCCGTCGAGCATCCAGCGGTCGCCGTATTTCACCGGCGAGAACACGCCCGGGATCGCGCACGAGGCGCGCGCGGCCGGCAGGATCGGGCCCTTGCTGATCCAGACCTCGCGGCCGGTTTTCATGTCGGTGGCGACGCTGACATAGCGGCGATCGAGGTCTTCGATATTCGGGTTCTTGTGCTTCTCTTCGAAGAAGCCGAACAGTCGCTGGCCTTTGACCATGCCGCCCGAGAGCGTGAAATCGAGCAGGCTGAAGACATCGCGCGAGGTCAGCGTCTGCACCCATTCGGAGAATTCGCCGAGCTGCCCTGCCGCATACACCGCGCCGACCAGCGCGCCGACCGATGTGCCGGCGATCACTTGCGGATGAATGCCGATCTTCTCGAGCCCTTCGATGACGCCGATATGCGCCCAGCCGCGCGCCGAACCGCTGCCCAGCGCCAGGCCGATGACCGCCCCCTTCTGCTTCACCAAGACTTCGTGCTGTTCGCTCATTGCCCGCTTCCCCTTCATCCTACGTCAAAGGCCCCGTCCAGAGCCTCTGGACGGGGCCTTCTGCACTGCGGCGCGGGAATTCTAGCGCCGTGGCTCGAACGTGACGCCGATCAGTCGGCGCCCTTCACTCCGAGCTCGTTGTGTACATCGACGACGCCTTTGATGCCCTTGACCGTCTTCTCGGCCAGCGCCACCTGGGCTTCGTTGTCGACCTTGCCGCTGAGCGTGACGACGCCGGCGGTGGTCTCCACATGGATGTCGGTGGCACTCAGGTTGCGGTCGGCAGCGAGCTTGGCCTTGATCTTGGTCGTGGTGGCCGCGTCCTTGGTGGTGGCGGCGGCCTTGTCCATGGCGCTGGGCTGGCCGGTTTCATTGGCCAGCACCGACATCGGCATCGCCGCGGCAGCGGTCAGGGCGGCAGCCATCACAGCAGTCATCTTGTTCATGAGGGGCACTCCTGGATCGATATTTTTATCGTGACTTCCTGTCACGGCCGCAGAGTGCCGCAGCGCAATGAGCCGGATATGAATTTTCGGGCAGTCCGATTCAGCCGGCGCTCAGAACAGCGGTGGTTGCTCGGGCGTGTCCATGAGCTCGGAGGCATCGCAGAAATTGCCCAGGCCCACGCCGACGAGCCGATAAAGCCGATCGGCCGGCAGGTTCACGCGGTCGCGCAGTTCCACGGCGATGTTCGCGAACCGCTCGAGTGACTCCGGGGGCCGGCCCGGCGTGAGGCTGCGCGTGAGGATCTGAAAGTCTGCGGTCTTGAGCTTGAGCACCACGGTGCGACCGATGCGGGGCGTCTTGCGCGCCGCGTTCCAGGCTTTCTCGGCCATGCGGCGGATATGCGGCTCGAGCTCGGACAAGGGAATGTCCCGCTCGAAGGTGTCTTCGGCCGAGATCGACTGCGTCGGCCGATCGGGCTTGACCTCGCCGTGGTCGATGCCGAGCGAGAGCTGATGCAGGCGCAGGCCGTAGCGACCGAAGCGCGCCTCGAGTTCCGCCGCGGTGCGCAGACGCAGGTCGCCGACGCTGCCGATACCCATTTCGGCGAGCTTGCCTTCCATCACCTTGCCGACGCCCGGCAGGCGCCCCACGGGCAGCGGAGGCAGCACGCGATCGATGTCGCCGGGCCGGATCACGAACAGGCCATCGGGCTTGTTCCAGTCGCTCGCGATCTTGGCGAGGAACTTGTTCGGCGCGACGCCGGCCGAGGCCGTCAGCGACAGCTCTTCGCGAATCTGCTCGCGGATGCACTGGGCCACCGCGGTCGCGGTCGGCAGCTCGGTCTTGTTGGTGGTGACGTCGAGATAGGCCTCGTCGAGCGACAACGGCTCGACGAGGTCGGTGTGGCGCAGGAAGATCTCGCGCACCTGTCTGGACACCGCCCGATAGCGCGTGAAGTCGGGCGGGGTGAAGATCGCGTCGGGGCACAAGCGTTCGGCACGCACGGCCGGCATCGCCGAACGCACCCCGAACTTGCGCGCCTCGTACGACGCCGCGCAGACCACCGAGCGCCCGCCGCGCCAGGCCACCACCACCGGCTTGCCGCGCAGCGACGGATCGTCACGCTGCGCCACCGACGCGTAGAAGGCGTCCATGTCGACGTGGATGATTTTGCGCTGCGCAGGTGGCGATGCACTCATGCGCACATCGTAGGACGGGTTGGCGTTAAGCGCGTAACCGCCGTATGCAGCGAGCCGAACAAACGGTGGGTTGGCCGCCTCGCGGTCAACCCACCTTCCGAAGTGTCAGTACAGCAGGCGCGTCTTGAGCGTGCCCGGAATCGCCGCGAGCCTGTCCTTGAGCGTTTCGGCCTGTTCTTCGGATGCCGACACGTCGATCACCACGTAGCCCACCTGCCCGGCCGTCTGCAAAAACTGCGCGTCGATGTTGACGGCCTGGTCCGAGAACAGGTTGTTGATCTGCGTGAGCATGCCCGGCATGTTGCGGTGGATGTGCAGCAGGCGGCGGCTGCGCGGGTGCTCCGGCAGCGACACTTCGGGGAAATTGACCGCCGACAGCGTCGAGCCGTTGTCGCTGTAGCGCACGAGCTTGGCGGCCACTTCGAAGCCGATGTTCTCCTGCGCCTCGAGTGTGCTGCCGCCGATGTGCGGGGTGAGGATCACGTTCGGCAGGTTCTGCAGCGGCGAAACGAAGGCCTCCGCATTGCCTTTGGGCTCGACCGGGAACACGTCGACCGCCGCGCCGCCCACGTGACCGCTCTTGATCGCCTCGGCGAGCGCCTCGATGACCACCACGGTGCCGCGCGAGGCGTTGATCAGCAGACCGCCCGGCTTCATCGCCGCGAGTTCGGGCGCGCCGATCATCCACTGCGTACCGGCCGTTTCGGGCACGTGCAGGGTCACGATGTCGCTCTTGCCGAGCAGTTCGTGCAGCGAGCCCACCGGCTGCGCATTGCCGAGCGCGAGCTGGGTCTCGATGTCGTAATAGATCACGCGCATGCCCAGGCTCTCGGCCAGCACGCCGACCTGCGTGCCGATATGGCCGTAGCCGACGATGCCGAGCGTCTTGCCGCGCACCTCGAAGCTGCCGACCGCCGACTTCGACCAGCCGCCGACGTGGCACTGCTTGTCCTTTTCGGGAATCCGGCGCATCAGCATGATCGCCTCGGCGACCACGAGTTCGGCCACCGAGCGCGTGTTCGAGTACGGCGCGTTGAACACCGGAATGCCGCGCGCCTGCGCCGCGTCGAGCGCGATCTGGTTGGTGCCGATGCAGAACGCGCCCACCGCCATCAGCCGGCGCGAGTTCTGGAACATCTCAGCCGTCAGGTTGCTGCGCGAACGGATGCCGACGATGTGCGCCGAGGCCACCGCCTTGGCCAGCTCGGCCTCGGGCAGCGACTTCTCGTGGAATTCGATGTTGGTGTAACCGGCCGAGCGAAAGGTGTCGAGCGCCGTGCGGCTCACGCCTTCGAGCAGCAACACCTTGATGTCCTGTTTGGGGAACGAGGTTTTTTTCATGGCTCAACGATGCCCTGGCAACCGCGACCTCCCCGATCGGAGGTCGTACGGGGCGCGCATATTGCCAGAGGGGAACCGGCGAGGCCATTGGACGGAAGGTCCAGGCCCCAGCCGCCAGAAACCGGCGGCCAACCCGGGCGTCCCTACGCGGCGGCGGCCACCGGCGCGAGCTTGGGCTCCTGCATGCTCGGGACCTGGCCCGGCGCGATACCGCGCGGCGGTGCAGGCTCGGTTACAGGCTCCGCGGCCGTCCCGCCGCCCTCGGGAGCCTCGGCCGTTTCCTGCACCGGAGCAACCAGGCTCTCGTGCACGAAGCGCAGCTTCTCGACCACGCGCGGCGTGATGACGAAGGGATAGCTGTCGGCCTGGCCCAGGCTGCGCGTGAGATTGTTCAGCGCGTAGGTCAAGGACAGCCAATCTTCGATCATCTGGTTGAAATCGCGCTGCGGCAGCGGCGCATGGTCGGGCTTGAGCGTGGGCTCGTCTTCGCGCTTGGGTTTCAGCCGCAGGCCGCAGGCGGCGGCGGTGTCGAGCGAATCGATCATGTGCAGGTAATGCGCCCAGGTTTCGGCCCAGTCTTCCCAGGGATGCGAACTCGCGTAGTGGCTGATGAACTCCTGCGCCCAGTCGCCGCCGACCTCTTTCTCGTAGTGCTGCTTGAGCGCGGTCGCGTAATCCTGGCGCTCGTCGCCGAACAGCTCGCGAAACGCTTCGATGCGCGTGCTGTCGCGAATCAATTCGTCCCAGTAATAGTGGCCGACCTCATGGCGAAAATGGCCCAGCAGCGTGCGATACGGCTCGTGCAGCGAAAGCCGGCGCTTCTCGCGTTCGAGATCGTCGGCCTCGGCCACGTTGATGGTGATCACACCCTCGTCGTGGCCCGTCAGCACCGGGCCCTCGGCCGCGAGCTCGTCGCTCAGGAAATCGAAGGCCAGACCATGCTGCGGGTCTTCGCGCCGGTTGCGCAGGGCCAGCTTCAGATCGAGCAGGCTGTAGATCAGCCGGCGCTTGGCGGTTTCGAGCTTGCGCCAGGCTTCGAGGCTGCCTTCGATGTCGAGATTGGGCAGTACGCGCGTCAGTCTGCAGGACACGCAGAGCGTGTCGTGATCGTCCGCAGGCACCGCCCAATTGCAGACCTGATGCTGCAGATAATTCGCGCACAACCGGTAGTGCTGGTTCTTGGAGAGCGGCGACATCGAAACCCAGTGGTCGCCCTCGTGCGGGTCGAGGGTCGCCAGCTCGAGCGTATCGGGCAGAAACGCGAGTGCATGACCGCAGTTGGTGCAGTTGGTGTTTTCGAAGAACACCGTTTGCTGGCAGTTCTGGCAGTGAAAGACTTTCATGGCGCTCTACCGGGAAGATGAGTCGGAGTCAGGAGACGGCAGCTCGGCGATCGGCGTGGCATGAGCTTGCTGTATGGTGCGGCGCACGCTCATGACAACGGCTGAACGCGTCGGCCGCGATACTGCGTAGCCGAGCTGATCGAAACATGAATAAGCCTGCCGATACAATAGAAGCCACCGAAAATCGCAACCGCCCGCGCTTGTTGGGCGCCGACGATCCTGCGCCGGTGTGGATCGAGAACGAGCGCGGCAGCTCGCCTTTCGTGCTGATCGCGGATCACGCAGGCAATCGTGTTCCGTCAGCCTTGAACGAGCTTGGACTGCCGCTGCACGAACGTGAGCGCCACATCGCCTGGGACATCGGCGTCGCCGGTCTGGCCGTTGCGCTCTCCCGCGAACTCGACGCGGCCTGCATCGGCCAGACTTATTCGCGCCTCGTCATCGACTGCAACCGGCGTCCCGATGCAGAAGACAGCATTCCCCACACCAGCGATGGAACCCGCATTCCAGGCAACATCGGCCTTGCGCATGAGCAGATCGAAGTGCGTCGGCGCGAAATCTATACGCCTTATCACCAAGCCATCACGGCGCTCCTCGACCCGCGGTCGCAGCGCAGCACCGCCTTGGTCCTGCTGCACAGCTTCACGCCGGTATTCGGCGGCATCACGAGACGCTGGCATGCCGGCGTGCTCTACAACCGTGACGAACGCCTGGCGCGACCGCTATTGAAGGCCTTGGCGGAGCAAACCGATTTCGTCATCGGAGACAACGAGCCGTATTCGGCGCAGGATGGCACCGATGTCGCGCTGATCGATCACGGAGAAGCACGCGGCCTGCCCGTGGTCGAGCTCGAAATTAGACAAGACTTGATCTCCAATGCGAGCGGACAAGACCTATGGGCGCGAACGCTCGCCACGGCATTGAAGTCCACGGGCATCTGAAAATGACGCCTCACACTTCAGGTCCAGGCAAGCTGGAGAATTCAAGATTCGCGCCTGTCAATTGACTGATGGACCGCGCATGCGGTAAATCGAAAGGACTCGACTATGCTGATCCGACTCGGTTACGAAATCGTCTTCCAGTGCCCGCAACCCACTCCGATGGTGTTGCATCTCAATGTCGACCAGGCCCGCGTTCGTGATCTCACGAAACCCGATCTGATCGTCACCGAGCCGCCGATTCCGCTGGCCCAGTATCCCGACAGCTTCGGCAACCAGTGCACGCGCCTGCTCGCTCCGGCCGGTCGCCTGAAGATCACGGCGGATACGATCATTCGCGATTCCGGGCTTCCGGAGCCCGCGTTTCCGGATGCGCGCCAGGTTCCGATTCAGGAGCTGCCGCCGGAAACCCTGATGTATCTGCTACCGAGCCGGTACTGCGAGAGCGATCTGCTTTCGCAAACGGCGTGGCAGCTGTTTGGGCAGGTTCCCGAAGGCTGGGCTCGCGTACAGGCCGTTTGCGATTGGGTGCACAACTCGATCCAGTTCGGCTATCAATACGCCCGCCCGACCAAGACGGCGCTCGAAACGTTCAACGAACGACAGGGCGTGTGCCGCGACTATGCGCATCTGGCGATCGCGATGCTGCGCGCACTCAACATTCCGGCGCGCTATTGCACGACCTACCTCGGCGACATCGGCGTTCCGCCGGTCGACGCGCCGATGGATTTCGCAGGCTGCCTCGAAGCCTATGTCGGTGATGCCTGGCACTTCTTCGATCCGCGCAACGGCGCGCGTCGCATCGGCCGCGTGCTGATTGCCCATGGACGCGATGCAGCCGATGTCGCGATCAGCACGTCCTACGGCTCGGCGTTTCTCGAAAGCTTCAAGGTCTGGACCGAAGAAGTACCGGAAGCCCAAGCAACCGAAACGCTGTACGCGGTCGCGGCCTGAGTCCAGACGGTTGCCAACAGACCGCTGCAACCCAGCATGTAACCAAAACATCTAAATAAATGATGTCAACAAAAAAGCCGGTTGGCGCGTAAACGCCAACCGGCTTTTTTGTTTGATCAGCGCATCAACCGTTGTGAATGCGAGCGATCAGCGCGTCGGTGAACGTCTTGGTATTCGCGGTGCCGCCGAGGTCGCCGGTGCGGATCTTGTCGATATTGAGCGTATCGTCGATGGCCTTGCGCAGACGCGCAGCCTTGTCGTTGAGCTTGACATGGTCGAGCATCATCGCCGCTCCGAGCATCAGCGCGATCGGATTGGCGATGCCCTTTCCCGCGATGTCGGGAGCCGAGCCGTGCACCGCTTCGAACACTGCCGCGTCCTCACCGATGTTGCCACCCGGCGCCATGCCGAGGCCACCGACGAGACCGGCGACCAGATCGGAAATGATGTCGCCGAACAGGTTGGTGGTGACAAGCGTGTCGAATTGCCACGGATTCAGCACGAGTTTCATCGAGCAGGCATCGACGATCGCCTCGTTCATTTCGATCTTGCCCTGGTACTTGGCCTTGTAGAGCTTGCGCGCCTCATCGAGGAAGATGCCCGTGAGCGCCTTCATGATGTTGGCCTTGTGCACGATGGTGACCTTCTTGCGGCCCAACGCGATCGCGCTCTCGAACGCATACTCGAGCAGACGGCGCGAACCCTGGCGCGTGTTCACGCCTGTTGCGATCGCAACCGCTTCGGGATCGCCGTCCATCGGAATGAAATGCTCGTAGCCCATGTAGAGGCCTTCGACATTCTCGCGGAACACCAGCAGATCGATGTTCTCGTAGCGACCGCCCGGAATGATGGTCTTGGCCGGACGCACATTGGCGAAGAGCTTGAACGCTTCGCGCAGGCGCACGTTGGCGGAGCGATATCCGCCGCCGGACGGCGTCTCGAGCGGGCCCTTGAGCGCCAGGCGCGTGCTGCGGATGGAATCCATGGTGGCCTGCGGAACCGGATCACCGGCGGCCTGCATGCCGGCGAGGCCCGCAACCTGCCAATCCCATTCGAACGGCGCGTCCAGCGCTTCGAGTGCGGCGAGCGTCGCCTGCATGATCTCGGGGCCGATGCCATCGCCTGGAATGAGAGTTGCGCGAATAAGATTGCTCATGGTTTCCTGCTGATCTTTCTGTGGATACTCCCAAACTTTAACGCTGCAAGCTTGCAAAATCGAACGGGAAATTCCTATGCAATCGATCGGAAAAACCTGCTTCACCGCGATGTTCGCCCTTCTGGCCACGATGTCCGCAACGGCATCCGCAGCGGCACCCAGCGCAAAACCACTGACGACGAGCGACGTGCTCGACAACAGCCAGTCATCCGACTGGCGCACGCCGAACGCCGTAGATCTACTGATCCTCACGCTCGACGACGACGGCGCGCGCGTGGTGATGGAACTCGCGCCGGCGTTCGCGCCGAACCATGCGGAGAATCTTCGCGCGCTCGCACGCGAACACTACTTCGACGGCCTCGCCATCATGCGGGTTCAAGAGAACTACGTAGTGCAATGGGGCGATCCCGATGGCGACAAGCGCGAGATCAAAACCGCGAAGCGCACTCTGCCGGGGGAATTCTTTCGTTCCGCGAGCGGCTTGAACTTCGACGCGCTACCCGACGCCGACGTCTATGCGCCGGAGGTCGGCTACGTCGACGGCTTTCCGGCGGCACGCGATCGACAGCGCGGCCAAGCTTGGCTCGCGCACTGCTACGCGGCGCTCGGTGTCGGCCGCGCGATGGGCGCGGACAGCGGCGGCGGCACCGAGCTTTATGTGGTCATCGGCCATGCGCCGAGACACCTCGACCGCAACATCACGCTCGCAGGCCGCGTACTGCAGGGCATGGAGCACTTGAGCGCGCTGCCCCGCGGCACCGGTACGCTCGGCTTCTACGAGAAGCCCGAGCAGTACGTGAAGATCCGCTCCCTACGCCTGGCGGCCGACCTGCCCGAGAGCGAGCGCGTCGCGCTGCAGGTGCTGCGCACCGACACGCCAACGTGGAAAGCCTACGTCGAGACGCGCCGGTTCCGGCGCGATGCCTGGTTCATCGAACCCACCGGCCACGCCGATGTCTGCAACGTCGGAGTGCCGGTCAGAGCCGCGCCGTAGCGATCTCGGCAATCCCTAGCGGCGCTTGTTCTTCGGCGGCGGCGTGCCCTCGAACTTGCTGATGCGCAGCTGGCGACCACAAACCCAGGTTTTCTGCAGATCGCGGAACACCGAGCGCGGCATGCCAACCGGCAGGTCGATGGTGCTGTAGTCGTCGTAGATTTCGATGCGGCCGATATGCTGGCTTTCGAGGCCGGCCTCATTGGCGATGGCGCCGACGATGTTCGATGGCTTCACGCCGTGCTGGTGGCCGACTTCGATGCGGAAGGTCTCGCTTTCCTCGTCCGCCGGCTTGGGCTTGCGCGGCTTGTCGGCGCGATCCTGCGGCTTGTCCAACGACGCCTTGCTTTCCTTGTCGGCGCGCTCGCGCAGCTTGGCCGGCATCGGGAACGACGAAGCCGCCGGCGGCTGTGAAGCGCGCGCCTCGCGCGATGGGATGATGCGAATCTCCGAGCGGCGCTCGGGCTGCGCGGGTTCGTCAGCCGCCATCAGCAACGGACGATCGCCCTGCACCATCGAGGCCAGCGCGGCCGCGATGTCGATCAGCGCAGCACCGGATTCGGATTCGATCTCGGCCAGCACGCCACGAAAGGCTTCGAAGCGCCCGCCAGCCTCGCGATCGTTGCGAGCCTTCTCGATGGCATCGGCCACCGACTGTTTGAAGCGCTGCACGCGGCGGCGATTGATCGCCTCACTGCTCGGGGCGGCGATGGCTTCGATCGGCTGGCGAGTGGCGCGCTCGATCGCCTTGAGCAGGTGGCGCTCGCGCGGCGATACGAACAGGATCGCGTCGCCGCTGCGCCCGGCACGGCCGGTGCGGCCGATGCGGTGAACATACGATTCGGTGTCGGTCGGAATGTCGTAGTTGACGACGTGGCTGATACGCTCGACGTCGAGTCCGCGCGCCGCGACATCGGTGGCGACGACGATATCGAGCTGGCCGTCCTTGAGCTTGGCGATGGTGCGCTCGCGATCGTTCTGCTGCATGTCGCCGTTGAGCGCCGCCGCCGAGAAGCCGCGTGCGCCGAGCTTGTCGGCGAGTTCGGTGGTCGCGGCCTTGGTGCGCGCGAACACGATCATGGCGTCGAAGGTTTCGGCTTCGAGGAAGCGGGTCAGCGCCTCGATCTTGTTCATGCCGCTGACCATCCAGTAACGCTGGCGGATGTTGGTCGCGGTGGTGGTCTTGGCCTTGATGCTGATCTCGACCGGCTCGCGCAGGTAGGTCGTCGCCACGCGGCGGATCTGCGAAGGCATGGTGGCCGAGAACAGGGCGATCTGGCGTTCGGCCGGGGCCTGCTGCAGCACCCATTCGACGTCCTCGATGAAGCCCATGCGCAGCATCTCGTCGGCTTCGTCGAGCACGAAATGGCGCAGGCCTTCGAGCTTGAGCGAACCGCGCTTGATGTGGTCGACCACGCGCCCCGGCGTGCCGACGACGACGTGCGCTCCGCGCTTGAGTCCGCGCAGCTGCGGCTCGTAGCTCTGGCCGCCGTAGATCGGCAGCACGTGGAAGCCCGGCATGCAGGCGGCGTAGGTCTGTAGCGCCTCGGCGACCTGGATCGCGAGCTCGCGCGTCGGCGCGAGGATCAGCGCCTGGGGCGATGACTGCTTCAGGTCGAGCTTCGACAGGATCGGCAGCGCGAACGCGGCAGTCTTGCCGGTGCCGGTCTGGGCCTGGCCCAGAACGTCGCGGCCTTCGAGCAGCGGCGGGATGGTGCGCGCCTGGATGGGACTCGGCGATTCATAGCCGACACGGGACAAGGCCTCGAGCACCGGCGCCGCGAGCTGCAGATCGGCAAAGCGGACGGTCTGGGCCGCAGAGAGGGATTCGTCGGTTGGCTGAGTAGCCATGAGGGGTCCTGGCGTGACGCGGCGCGGCATTGTACTCGCTTGCGCCCTTGACGTTTTCATCTCCGTGCGAGCGCCCTACAGAAGCATGCGCAGGGGCCGATAAGGCGAACAGGCGGCTCAGACCGATACGAGCCGCCGTGGAGGACGCATGATCGGTTTGGGCTTCAATTTCGCCGAGCGCTATCTGCTCGAGACGCATGGGGACGAGGCCCTGGTGCTCGCGCTGCGCCAGTCCGGCTTCGCCACGGCCGAACCCTGGCTAGATTCCCTCAATTACCCCGACCCGGATTTCGACCGCTGGATCGAGTCCTGCGCGGCCGTCGACCGGTGTTCGTCCGAAGCCCTGCTGCGTCGCCTCGGGCGCTGGGCCATGCCCCACCTGCTGCGCCGTTACGCCCTGCTGGGCCTGGACAGCGGCTCGCCGAAAGCGCTGCTGCCCGAGCTCGCCGAGCGGCTGCTACCGCAATTCCAGCGCGGCATGCTGCTCACGCAAAGACCCGAGATCGAACTCGACTGCGGCGAAACCCGGGCCGAGCTCGCCTATCGCTCGCGCGGTGAGCTGTGCGCCCTGTTCGAAGGCGCCCTGCAGGGCCTGGGCGAGCAGTTCGACATGCAGTGGCGCATCGAGCATGTCCAGTGCGAAGGCCGCGGCGACGACTGCTGCCGCTTTCGCATCGCCCTGCCCGAGGCGCTCGCTGCATGAGCGCTGCGGCAGACTTCTGCCGACACCGGGCCGAGCGCCGCATCGAACTGCTCGACCGGCTCGTCGAGGAGCGCAATCGCGATCTGGCCATCACCCAGGAGCAGGCCTCGGCCGTGCAGTCCTATTTGCTCGGGCTCAACAACGTGCTGCCCGGCGCGCTGATCGGAGCAAGCACGTCGGGCCTCGTGACGCGCGCCAATCGCGGGGCGCAGGAGCTGCTCGGCTACCCGGCCACGGCGCTGTCGGGCATGCCGCTGGGCCGTATCTGGCCAGCGGCCGCGGATTTCATCGGGCGCTGCCTGGGCTCCGGCGCGCAGGTGCTGCGCGACGAAGCCGAATGGATCACGCACGACGATCGCGCGATACCGGTGCTGGTCTCGGCGGCGACGCAGCGGGACATCGAGGGCCGCGTGCTGTCGCTGGTGTTCGTCGCGCTCGACATCTCGGAGCGGCGGCGTCTCGAGATCGAGCTGCGCCAGGCGCAGAAACTCGAATCGCTGGGCCAGCTGTCGGCCGGCGTGGCGCACGAGATCAACACGCCGATGCAGTTCATCGGCGACAACCTGCACTACGTCTGCGAGGCCTTCGAAGGCCTGCGGCCCCTGCTCGATGCCTTGCCGGAATTCGAATCGGAGCTGCCAGCCCAGAGCGCGCAACGCCTGCGCGAGCTCAGCGAACGGGCCGATCTCGAATTTCTGCGCAAGCGCCTGCCCAAGTCGATCGTCAGTGCGCTCGACGGCGTCAAGCGCGTCAGCCACATCGTCGAGGCGATGCGCGCGTTCTCGCATCCGCAGACCGAGAAGACTGCGGTCGATCTCAACCGGGGGCTGATGGACACGCTGACGGTGGCCCACAACGAGTACAAATACGTCGCCGACGTGCGGTGCGAACTCGGCGAACTACCGCCCATCGTCTGCAATGGCGGCGACATGAACCAGGTGTTCCTGAACCTCATCGTCAACGCCGCGCATGCGATCGCAACGCGCCAGCGCGGCGACGACAAGCGGCGCGGACGCATTCACGTGCGCAGCTGGCGCAAGCACGACACCGCGGTATTCGCGATCGCCGACGACGGCTGCGGCATTCCCCGCGAGATACGGCACCGCGTGTTCGATCCGTTCTTCACCACCAAGGAAGTCGGCAAAGGCACCGGACAAGGGCTCTCGATCTCGCGCAGTGTCGTCGTCGACCATCACCACGGCAGCCTGAGCTTCGACAGCGAGGAAGGCCACGGCACGACGTTCTTCATTCGCCTGCCGCTGCACCACGCACCGCCCACCTCGACCGAAACGCCAAGCGTCATTTCATGAACGAACAACGCCCTCGCCTGCTCTGCGTCGACGACGATACTGCGGTGCTCGATGGCCTCGCACTGACCTTGCGGCGCAGCTTCGACGTGACGATCGCCGACAGCGCGGCCGAAGCCTTGCGCCGGCTGGATGCGCAGGACTATCCGATCGTCATGAGCGACATGCGCATGCCGCAGATGAGCGGAGCCGAGTTGCTCGCCGAAGTCCGCAAGCGGCACCCGGACAGCGTCCGTCTGCTGCTCACGGGATACGCGGACATGGAAGCCGCTGCGTCGGCCGTCAACGAAGGGCAGGTCTTTCGCTTCCTGATCAAGCCCTGCACACCGCCGGTGTTGCTGCGCGCACTGCAGGATGCGGTCACGCAGTATCGCCTGATCACCGCCGAACGCGAGCTGCTGGAACGCACGCTGCGCGGCACCGTGCAAGCGCTCGCCGAAGTGCTTTCACTGGCCGACGCGGTCGCTTACGGTCACGCGATCAGTGTGCAGAAGCTCGCGTTGGCATTGGCGCGGCAGCTCGGCCTGATACCCATCTGGCCACTCGAACTCGCGGCCTTGCTCGCTCCGCTCGGGCGGGTCAGCCTGCCACCCGAGATCCACCACAAGGAACAACGCGGCGACCCGCTGACGACGAGCGAGCGCGCGGCACTCGCGAAAGTCGCCGAAGTGACTCAAGGACTGCTCGCGCCGATTCCACGTCTGGAGCCGGTGCGTTCGGTTCTATTCGCCGCGACGCGATCCGTGGTGGATGACACCCTCCAAGGTCCGGACGAACGGCACTGGCAACGCTGCGGACGCGTGCTGCGGCTCGCGACCGACTACGTCGACCGCGAGTCACGCGGCGATTCGGTGGGCATCGCGCTCGCCGAGATGCGCGCGCGACACGTCGACCAGCCCGAGCTGCTCGCCGCGCTCGAAAAGCTCAAGGGCGCCGAAGCGGATCATGTCGAAATTCGCAGCCTGCCGGTGCGCCTGCTGCAAGCCGGCATGGTGCTTTGCGACGATCTGTACACGCAGGCCGGCCAGCGCCTCGTGCCAAGAGGCTTCACCGTCAACGCGGGGCTCGTGGAACGGATTCGCAACCTGCGGGCGGGCTCGCTCAGGGAGCCCGTGCGCGTGAGCCTGCTGCGCGCACCCGCCTCGACTTCGACCGCCCCATAGCAAAATCCCGCGCCATGTCGGCACGGGATCTTGAGACTCGCCTAGGCGGCTGCCTTCATCGATGTGGGCGCCTCGACCGCTCGCCAGAGCATGTCGAACAAGGCATTGCTCTGCGCGGTCAGCGATTCGCGCTGGTCGTCGGCGACGTAGGCCTGCACGAGCCGGAACATGATGCCCTGCAGGTAATCGAGCAGGATGATCTCGCTGACGTCGGTACGCAGCTCGCCGTTGGCGCGGCCCTCGGCGAGCAGCTTGATCAACGGGCCGAAGGCCTCGTGATTGCGATAGGTCTTCGACTCGCGCCAGGTGTTCAGATACATCGAGCTCATGATCATCTGCATGACCTTGGGATTGCGCTCGAAGAAGCTCAGCGCGGTATCGAACAAGCCGCGCAGCCGCGTCCTGGTATCTCCGGAGCGCTCCAGATGCGGAAGCAGCTCATCGGTCAGCTGGCCGAGCCAGAAATCCAGGCCCGAGAACAGCAGCGCTTCCTTGCTTCCGTAGTACTTGTAGATCGTCTGCAGGCTCACGTTGGCCCCACGCGCGATCTCGATGAGACCGATGCGGTGGAACTCGCGTGAAGAGAAGATCTCGAGAACGGTTCGGTCGATCCGCGTACGGGTATCGGGATCGAGCCTCGTCAGGTCCGGCAAATCGATGGCGTTTTGCATGGATGGATTCTTTAGTAGTAGTGATGACCAGCTCCTCGAGAGCAACTATGGAAGAGCGCAAGGCAAACGACAAGCCCGCTTATCGTTCAGCCTGCATCGGGCTACCTCTGGGACAGTACGCGGGGGCGCAGGCGGCGCCCGGCACCGTATTGACACCTTCCTGAAGATCGCCTGATTCGCCCCGGAATACGGGCTCGCTTTGGCAGTTCCGACCCGCGAACGGTGCGATCCCTTACATTGGAGTAAGCAATGTTCGCAATGCTCATGAAGTGGATGAAGGCGCGGCGCATCCTACCCTCCATCTCCGATACCGAACGCCAGGCGCTGGAGGCCGGCTCGGTCTGGATCGACGGCGACTTCTTTCGCGGCAACCCCGATTTCGAACGCGCCCTGCGCGAGCCCTATTCGACGCTGCCAGCCGACGAGCAGACGTTTCTCGATGGGCCGGTTGAGGAGCTGCTCAATATGGTCGATCGCTACGAGGTTGCGCGCACGCGTCGCATCCCCGACGAGGCGATCGACTTCATCAAACGCAACGGCTTCATGGGCCTGCTGATACCCAAGCAGTATGGCGGCCGGCAGATGTCGACGCTCGGCGTGTCGACGGTGCTGGCCAAGCTCAACACCTGGAACTCGGCCGTCGCCACGTTCGTGACGATTCCGAATTCGCTGGGCGCTGCGGAGCTCATCATCCACTACGGCACGCAGGCGCAGAAGGACCACTATTTGCCGAAGCTCGCGAGCGGCGAATACGTACCGTGCTTCGGCCTGACCGAACCCACCGCCGGCTCGGACGCGGCGAGCATCAAGGCCGACGGCCTGGTGTTTCGCGACAACGACGGCGAGATCAAGATCAAGCTCAACTTCCGCAAGCGCTACATCACGCTGGCACCGGTGGCGACGCTCGCGACGCTGGCCTGCAAGCTGCGCGATCCGGACAACCTGCTCGGCAAGAACGACGGCAAGCACGACGATCTGGGCATCACCTGCGTGATGATCCACAAGGGCACGCCGGGCTTCACGAACGGTGACCATCACGAACCGATCGGCGATCCGTTCTACAACGGCCCGCTGATCGGCAAGGACGTGGTCGTGCCGCTCGACAACATCATCGGCGGCCCCGAATACGCCGGCAAAGGCTGGCTCATGCTCATGCAGCAGCTGGCCGGTGGACGTGCGGTTTCGCTGCCTGCGGGCGCGGTCGGCAACGCCAAGGCCGCCGCCGTGGCGACCGGCGCGTATTCGATGGTGCGCCAGCAGTTCGGTATCCAGATCGGCCGCATGGAAGGCGTCGAAGAGCGTGTCGGCCGCGTCGCCGCACTCGCGTACATGATCGAGGCCGCGCGCATCTACGGCTGCTCGGCGATCGACAACGGCGAGCATCCGCCGGTGGTCTCCGGCGTGCTCAAGGCCTACACGACGCGCATCAGCCAGGAAATCATCATCGACGGCATGGACGTGTTCTCGGGCGCCGGCGTCATGCAGGGGCCGAACAACATCCTCGGCATGGCCTACAAGAGCGCGCCGGTCGGCATCACGGTCGAAGGCGCGAACATCCTCACGCGCACGCTGATGATCTTCGGCCAGGGCGCCACGCGCTGCCATCCGTATGCGCTCAAAGTCGTCGAAGGCGTCGAGAAGAACGACGTCGCGCTGTTCCGCGCCAACCTGCTCGGCTGGATCGGCCATTTCATCATGGGCATCCTGCGCGTGGTCGTACGCGGACTCACGCGTGGACTCACGGTCTCGGTGCCCGATGTCGAGCCCTCCACGCGCAGCTACTACCGCCGCCTCGGCTGGGCTGGCTCGCGCTTCGGCTTCATGACCGACCTGGCGATGTTCGCCATCGGCGGCAAGCTCAAGATTCGCGGCAAGCTCACGGGCCGCTACAGCGATGCCCTCGCCTGGATGCTGCTGGGCCTGTCGACCTTGCGCCGCTTCGAGGCCGAAGGCCGGCGCGAGGAAGATCTGCCGCTCGTGCATTACGCGCTCACGCATGCGCTGCACCAGGTGCAGGAGGCGTTCTCGGGCATCTATCGGAACTTCGGCGGGCCGGTCGGCTTTTTCCTGAAGTATTTCGGCGGTTTCTGGCTGCGCCTCAACCCGATGGGCAGCGCGCCGACCGACGAGCAGAGCCGCCGCGCCGCGCTGTGCATCCAGAACGCGAACGAGCAATGGCAGCGCCTGGCCTACGCGGTCTATCTGCCGAAGAACGAGAAGCTCGGCATGGGCCGCCTGCTCAAGGCCTTCAGGCTCGTTTCGATCGCGCATCCGGCCGCCGAGACCATCATCAAGGCGCAGAGGGCGCGCAAGCTGCCGCGCGGCTACCTGCCCGCCGAAATCGCCGACGAGGCGCTCAAGGCCGGGCTCATCGACGCCGCGCAGGCCGACCAGCTCAAGGCCGCGCTGGCCGCGCGCATGGAGGCGATCGAAGTGGACAGCTTCACGCCCGAGCAGTATTTCGCGACCGTGACCGAGCAAGGCGGCCTGCAGTACGGCTCCGGCAAAGACCGCGCCGCAGCCTAGGCAGTCGCGCCGTTTCCGCCGGTTCTCCGAGCGGACGTCCGAAGCGATTTGGCTTCGGGCGTCCGCTTTTTGCTTGAGACCTCGTTCTGCTTTGCAGACACTCGCCACCGGGAGTTGTCGGCGGGTCGTGGGGAGCCAAGGGGAATCGAGGCGCATGGACGAACATCAAGCGGACCCGTCGGGAGAATGGACACCGGTCCAGCAGCTGCTCGACGAATTGCTGGACCTGCCGGCCGACCTGCGCGCCCAGGCGCTCGCGCGCAGCAGCGCGAGCCCGGTCGTGATCCAGCGCGTGCGCGATCTGCTCGCCGCGCTCGAAGGCTCGCCGGACTACCTCGAATCGGCCATCACCGCGCCCAGGTCCAATGCGTCCGCCCCGGCCTCGCTCGCCCAAGGCGCGATCGTCGGCAGCTGGCGCATCGAGCGCCTGCTCGGCCGCGGCGGCATGGGCGAGGTCTACCTGGCCGCGCGCAGCGACGGCGCCTTCGAGCAGCAGGTCGCGATCAAGCTCGTGAGTCCGGACGCGGTCGCGCATCTCGATCGCTTCCACGCCGAGCGGCGCATCCTGGCGAGCCTCGAACACCCGGGCATCGCACGCCTGCTCGATGGCGGCGTGTCGGCGGATGCTCGTCCGTACATGGTCATGGAATACGTCGACGGCCAGGACATCGTCAGCTGGTGCCGCGACCGCAGGCTCGATCTCGGTGATCGCCTGTCCCTGTTCAACAAGGTCTGCGCGGCCGTGCGCTACGCGCATTCGCGGCTCGTGGTGCACCGCGACCTGAAGCCGCGCAACATCTTCGTCACCGCGCGCGGTGACGTGAAGCTGCTCGATTTCGGCGTCGCCCGCATGCTCGAAGCCGAGTCCGACGCGGCGCGCACACAACCGCTGCTGACGCCCGAATACGCCTCGCCAGAACAGCTCGAAGGCGAGCCCGTGAGCCTGGCGACCGACGTCTACGCGCTCGGCCTGCTGCTGTTCGAACTGCTCGCCGGCGTCAGTCCCTGGGCCACGCGCAATTCGTCAATGCCGGCGCTCGTGCGCCGCATCCTCGCGGGCGATCCACCCGCGCCGAGCAAGATCGCGGCTCAACAGGAATCGCCCCCCGTCCCGGCGAAAGCGATTCGCGGCGATCTCGACGCCATCGTGCTCAAGGCCCTGCGCCGCGAGCCCGAGCGCCGCTACGATTCGGTGGCCGCGCTCGCCGACGACCTGCGCCGCCATCGCGAGCATCAGGGCGTGCTCGCACGCAGCGGCGAAACCGGCTACCTGCTGCGCCGTTTCCTGCGCCGGCACTGGGTGGTTTCGGCGTTCTCGTTCGCGCTCGTGCTGAGCATCAGCATCGGCCTGCTCGCAGCGCTGCGTTATGCGCGCGAAGCCGATCAGGCCCGCATCCACGCCGAGCAGGAGAACGATCGCATCGTCGCCGTGCTGTCGTACCTGCAGCACATGTTCAGAGAAGTGAGCTCGGCACCGTCCGATCAGCCCGCGAGCATGCGCCAGGTGCTCGAGCGCAGCGCGAACGAACTCGCGACCTCGTTCGAAGGCAAACCCGACGAGAAGGCCGCCGCGCTCAGCGTGATCGCGGACTTCTACATCGAGATCGGTGATCACGACGCAGCCGCGCCGCTGCTCGAAGAACTGCTCGCGAGCCTCGGCGACCAGCCCGGCGAGCAACGCGCCCACACGCAGCTCGAGCTCGCGACCTGCCAGCTCTACATGCGCCGGCTCGACGAAGGTCAGCAGAACATCGAAGCGGCCGTCGCCTGGTTCGCGGATTCGCCCGACCCCAAGGCCGAAGTCGACCTGCTGCGCGCCTATGACATCCAGGCCAAGCTGCTGTGGGAACGCGACGAGCGCGAGCGTTCGATCGACATCTGGCGCCGCATGGTGAGCCTGAGCCGGCTCGTCAACGGGCCTGATCACTATCGCACCGCGGGCTATCTGAATTCGCTCGCCGTGCGCCTGCTCGACACCGAAGGTCCGCAGGCCGCGCTCGAAGCCGGTGGCGAAGCCTGGTCCATCATGGAGCGCACGCAGCAGCAGAACACGGTGATGGGCCTGGCGGTCGCCAACGGCTACTCGATCGTGTTGCGCGAAGCCGGCAAGCCCGATCAGGCCGAAGCCGTGCTGCATCAGGCGATCGCGACGATGCGCACGCTGTACGGGCCTTCGGCGAGGCTCGTCGCGCTCTACTTCAATCTGGTTGTCGCCCAGCTCATGCAGGACAAGACGCGCGAAGCGCTCGACGCGATCAACGAAGTGGAAGGCCTGCTCGCCCAGGGCGGCGTCACGCTCAAGCCGGATAGCGAAGGCATGCTGCGCATGAGTCTTTTGCGTGCGCGCGTCGAATCCAGGCTCGGCAATGCAGGCGAAGCGCGGCGCGTGTTCGATCGCGCACAGCCGGTCGTAGCTCAGAGCTACAAGCCCGATTCACCGACCTGGCTGATGGCATCGACGGTCGAAGCCGAGGTCTTGTTCACGGAGAAGCGCAGCGTCGAAGCGCGGCAGGCGCTGCAACGCGTAATCGATGTCTACGCGAGCGGAAAGGCCGGCCCGGCTCCGCCGGATTTCGAGCCGGTGCGAAAGCGCATCATGGGCAAGTGAGGCAGCCTGCCCGGCAGGCGATCCCCGGCGCAGAAAGTCAGGCGCGTTCAGGCATCCGTCGACAGTATCGCCAATGAATTTCCGTAGCCGATCACCAGCGTCGAAGCGATCAGCATTGCGATGCCCATCCACACGCGTCGACGCACGAAACGACTGGAACCCGCCCATTCCTTGAGCGCGAATCCCCACAGCGTCGAGAACACGATGATGCTGGACATGTGCAGCGTCCAGCTCGAAAAGCCGTATGCCCCCATCTGGCTCTCGCCCATGGTGTAGAAGAAGAACTGGAAGTACCACAGCGTGCCGGCAGCCGCGCAGAGTGCGTAGTTGCGAAGCAGTGGACGCGGCTCATCACCTGCGCTGCGCCGCAGGAACTCACCACCCGTGCGGTTGCGCAGGATCAGGTAGAAGCACCAGACGAAGTTCGTCGCGAATCCACCGAGCAGCACCACGCACAACACCGGCAGGCCTTGCCAGATCGGCGCGGTGCCGGCCTGCAAGCTCAGCTGGCGTATCGGCTCGCCCGCCGCCAGTCCGAACGCAAAACAACTGCTCATCACACCCGAGAAAATGGCGACCGCAATACCCTTGCGAAAATTGAAATCGGTGACGCCCGAGCTTGTAGCGCCGTGTGCGGATTCGCGTTCTTTGGCGCGCCCCGCGGAAGCGACGACGATGATGCCGAGCACGGCAACCGCGATGCCGCACAGAATCACGCGACCGCTGGCGCTGGCGACAAGCGCACCGAAAAGCCCCTCCATGATGGGCGGCCCCAAGGTGCCGATCACCGTCGTCAGGCCCAGCGCCACCGCTATCCCCAGCGACATCCCGAGATAGCGCAGCGTCAGCCCGAACGTCAGCCCACCGAAGCCCCACAGCGCACCCCAGAACCAACACATCAGCAAGCTGCGACCGGGCGTCGAGGCCAGCACCGCATACAGATCCTGAGTGCGGAGTGCGGCGAACAGCCAAGGAGACAATACCCAGCTGAAAATTCCGCCGACCAGCCAGAAAATCTCCCAGGACCAGCGACGCACCCCGGTGTAGGGCACGTAGAAACTGGCGGATGCGAGCCCGCCCAGCCAATGGAACATCACGCCCAGCAGCGGATTCGGCAGCATGCAGCTCTCTCCTCGTTCGTCGTGCGTGATCGAGTGATCCGCGCGGACGGGTTTCGTCTTATTGCGGGCGTTCGGCGCTGGCGCGCCAGCGTGCTTTGTATGCAGACAGGTCCACCGGCAGCGGCACGGCTTTTTGCAGCGACATCACAGGTTGCAGCGAGGCGGCGAGCAGACGCAGTGCGCCGTAGGCCACGCCGTCGTGTGCCCCGCCGACATACACCGAACAATCGGGACGCAGCGTCGCCAGTGCGCGCACATACACGTCGCACTGCGCGAAGCGGCCCTCGATGAGCAGGCACTCCCGCGCATCGATGAGTTCCAGCAGGACGTCGGTCATCAGCGCCGCATACAAGCCCGCCGCCGCACATCGCTCAGAGGCCGACGCGGGCTCCACGAGCCAACGCCCCCGATGCGCTGGATAAGGCCCGACGCCGGGTGCCCAGTTGGGGAGCGCCATGACGTCGCGAGCCAGCAGCGAGGGAATCGCATCCAGCGCCGCGGCCTGCTGATCCGTTTCGCCGATACCGCCGAGCACTTCCAGTTCGCGCCCGCCCATGAAACGCGCCGAAGGCACCAAGCCGGCGTCGACGTCGAGATTCATGAGGCAGTCTCGCCGCTCGGGTAACGAGGCGATCTCAAGCTTGGCGCCGGTAGCCGGCAGTCGCATCGCAACGAACCAGGTTCCGGTCGAGACGACCGTCGCTTCATGCCCGGCAATTTCGGCATGACCGCGCGCAGCCAGCAGCGCGGCATTGGAATCGTGCAGGCCGCAGAGAATCTGGACTTCGGACGACAGGCCGGTGCGCGCCGACCATTGAGCCGACAGGGTTCCGATCACATCGCGGGCATGTCGCAGCGGCGCAAAGCGCGCAGCCCAGCCGCGTTGCTGCGCCAAGCTCGACGGCCGTCCGGCGAGTGGCATCCACAGATCGCTGTGACAGCCGAAGCTGCTGATTTCGGACACCGCGACGCCACTGAGTTTCCATGCCCAGAACTGCGGCCACGGCAGGATCAGCGCGTCACCGCTCAACAAATCCGGCCATTGCGACTCCAGCCAGTGCAGCTGCACGCCGAGGTTCAGCCCGCAGGGCAGCGCTGGAGAGCCAGTGAGTGCGAAAGCGTCGCGATCCTGATCGTAGCGAGCGCGCATGGCCGGCGGCGGCTTGTCTTCATAGTCCGGCACTGCGCAGGCCAGCCGGCCGTCACGAATCACGGCCGCCGCAGCGCCATGCCCCACCGGAACGATCGCGGCGACCGGGCCGAGCTTCGCGAACTCGACCAGCACGTCAGCAACCCAGGCCTCGATGCCCTCCGTGTCGAGCGCGCGATAGCCGGCCGCCGCCAGTGAACGGTAATTCGGCCGCGCACGTTGCTCCAGCAGACGGCCCTGAGCATCCCAGAGACTGAGTTTCGCCAGCGTCTTGCCGACATCCAACACGATCACTCGGCCCGGCAGCACAGGTCCTCCTTTCATTTTAATGATTGTTATTGATTTATTTTTATTTAATTTGATTGATAAAGGCAAGTTAAAAGATTAAATTTGAAGCATGAGCACTGCCACCATCGCCACCGCCTTCGCCATTCCCTCTCATCGCTGGTCGGCGCAAGACGCCGCCGGGCTGACGCCGGAGGGCTTGCTGCTGTACCGATCCAATTTGCTCGGCTCCGATCTGACCGTGACCAATTTCGGCGGCGGCAACACCTCGGCCAAGCTGGTCGGCCGCGACCCGCTGACCGGCGCCGACGTACCGGTGTTGTGGGTCAAAGGGTCCGGCGGCGACATCGGCTCGATGCGGCTCGATGGCTTCGCGACGCTCTATCAGCAGCGACTGCTCGGACTTGAGCGCTTGTACCGGGGCGTCGAACACGAGGACGAAATGGTCGGCTACCTGCCGCACTGCACGTTCGGACTGAACCCGCGCGCGGCCTCGATCGACACGCCGCTGCACGCCTTCCTGCCGTTCGCGCATGTCGACCACCTGCATCCGGATTCGGTGACCGCGCTGGCCGCATCCAGCAATGGCGAAGCGGCGACGCAAGAGGCCTACGGCGGCGAAGTCGGCTGGATCGGCTGGAAACGTCCCGGCTTCGACCTTGGCCTGCGCCTGCGCGATTACGTGGCGACGCGGCCCGGCCTGCGCGGAGTGGTCATGGCGGGCCATGGCCTGATCTGCTGGGGCGACAGCGCCGAGTCCTGCTACGACAACTCGATCGCGCTGATCGCGCGCGCCGCGGAGTATCTGAACGCCCGTCTTTCCAGCGGCCCGGCGTTCGGCGGCGCGGCCATTGCGCCGCTGCCTGCGGACGAGCGCGCACGCATCGCAGCGCAGCTGATGCCACAGCTGCGTGGCCTGATGAGCCGGGAGCGGCCGAAAGTGGGGCATTTCAGCGACGATGCCGAAGTGCTGGAATTCACCGGCAGCCGCAACTTCCGCCGCCTGGCCGCGATCGGCACCTCCTGCCCCGATCACTTCCTGCGCACCAAGATCGCGCCTCTGACCCTGGATCCGCAGCGCATCGACGACAGTGCGTATCTGCGCGACGCGATCGCCGAATACCGCGCCGGCTACGCCGCCTATTACCAGCGCTGCACAAAACCCGGCGATCCGGCGATGCGCGACACCAACCCGGTCATCGTCTTGCTGCCCGGCGTCGGCCGCTTCAGCTTCGCCGCCGACAAGACCACCGCGCGGCTGGCCGGCGAGTTCTATGGCAACGCGATCAATGTGATGCGTGGAGCCGGTGCGATCGGCGACTACGTCGGCCTCGATGAGCGCGAGGCCTATGGCATCGAATACTGGGCACTCGAAGAAGCCAAGCTGCAACGCCTGCCCAAGCCCAAGCCGCTGGCGGGCCGCATCGCCCTGGTCACCGGTGCGGCCGGCGGCATCGGCGCAGCAACCGCGGCACGACTGCTGGACGAGGGCGCCTGCCTGATGCTGGCGGATCGCGATGCGGTCGCGCTCGAGAAAGTGCGCGCCGGCTTCGCCAGGCAATACGGCGCCGACCCGGTGCGCGCCACCACCTGCGACGTCACCGACGAAAGTCAGATCGCGGCGAGCTTCGCCAGCTGTGCACGCGAATTCGGTGGCCTCGACATCCTGGTCGCCAACGCCGGCCTGGCCTCGTCCGCGCCGCTGGAAGAAACCACGATCGATCTGTGGCGACGCAATTACGGCGTACTCGCCGAAGGTTATTTCCTCAGTGCGCGCGCCGCGTTCCCGCTGATGAAACAGCAGGGCGGCGCGATCGTATTCATCGGCTCCAAGAACGCGCTGTCGGCCACACCGAACGCTTCGGCCTACGCGTCGGCGAAAGCCGCTGCGGTGCATCTGGCGCGCTGTCTTGCATTGGAAGGCGCGGCCAGCGGCATTCGCGTCAACGTCGTCAATCCGGACGCGGTGATCCGCGGCTCGCGCATCTGGGACGGAGACTGGCGCAAGGAACGCGCACAGGCCTACGGCGTCGATTCCGGCGACGAACTCGAACGGCATTACCGCGAACGCAGCCTGCTCAAGCGCGATGTGTTGCCGCAGGACATCGCCGAAGCCGTCCTGTTTCTGGCATCCGACGCATCGGCAAAGTCCACCGGAAATATCATCAACGTCGACGCCGGCAACGCCCAGGCGTTCACGCGCTAGGAGAGAGACCTCATGAGCCCCACCGCCCCGCCCCTCAGCCGCGATCTGATCGACAGCCTCAACGCGCAGAACCTCGCCGCGTTGCAGGACGAATACCACAGCCTCGGCCGTGTACTGGAACGCCGCGGCTGTGCCATCGACGCGATCAAGCAGCGCCTGCTGAGCTTCTCGCTCGCACAACCGAGCTGGGGCACGGGCGTGGGCGGCACCCGCTTCGCGCGCTTTCCGCTGGCCGGCGAACCGACCCATCTCAACGAGAAGCTCGAAGACTGCGCGGTAGTGCAGCAACTGTCGCGCATCACGCCGCGCGTGTCTCCGCATTTTCCGTGGGACAAGATCGGAGATGCGCGCGCAATGCTCGAACGGGCGACGAGCCTGGGGCTGCGCTTCGACGCCGTGAACTCGAATACTTTCCAGGACGCCCCGCGACAGGCGCTGAGCTACCGTCACGGTTCGCTGGCGCATACCGACGCAGCGGTGCGTGCACAGGCGGTCGAGCACAACATCGAATGCATCCGCGTGGGCGAGGCGCTGGGCTCGAAGGCGATCACGGTCTGGATCGGCGACGGCACCAACTTTCCGGGCCAGCAGTCGCTGGCCTCGTCGCTGGATCGCTATCTGGAGTCCGCCGCCCAGATCTACGCGGCGCTGCCGCCCGGCTGGAGCATGCTGCTCGAACACAAACTCTACGAGCCGGCGTTCTACTCCACCGTGATTTCGGACTGGGGCTCCAGCATGCTCGCCGCACAGCAGCTTGGACCACAGGCGCGCTGCCTGATCGATCTGGGACACCACGCACCCAACGTCAACATCGAGCAGATCGTCGCCCGTCTGCATCGCTTCGGAAAACTCGGCGGCTTCCACTTCAACGATTCCAAATACGGAGACGACGACCTGGATTCCGGCTCGATCAATCCGCACCAGCTGTTCCTGGTGTTCAACGAGCTGGTCGAAGCCGAGCTGCGCTCGCCCGCCGACTTCGACCCCGCCTACATGATCGACCAGTCCCACAACGTCACCGATCCGATCGAAAGCCTGTTGTCGAGTGCGGATGCCATCGCCGGCGCTTACGCCCGCGCACTGCTGGTGGATCGCGCCGCGCTGACCGAATACCAGCAGGGCAACGACGTGATGATGGCGTTCCAGACCCTGCGCCGCGCCTATAATGTCGACGTCACGCCGATCGTGGCGATGGCACGCTACGAACGCGGCGGCGCGATCGACACGATCGCGGCCTATCGCCAAAGCGGCTGGCGCCCACGCAAGGCACGCGAGCGTCGCGCGACATCGGCCGGCGCCGGCATCGTCTGAATCCACCCTGCCCTCACCGATCACCAACATGCATTCCGCCGACCGTGAACGAATGATCCTCCAGCTGCTGCAGCAGCGCGGCTTCGTCGCGTTCCAGGAGCTCGATCGCCAGTTGCAGGCTTCACCGGCAACCTTGCGACGCGATCTGGAGAAACTCGAAAACGCCGGACGCATCGTTCGTGTGCGTGGTGGCGCCAGGCTGGTCGGCGACAGCAGCAGCGCATCGACTGCCGAGATTCCGAAGTTGAGCGGCGTCCCGTTCCACCAGAACGTCGCCCGCCACCATGAGGCCAAGCTGGCGATAGGCCGCGCAGCCGCCGCACTGTGCAAGCCGCGCGAATCGGTGATCATCGACGGCGGCTCGACCACGCTGTGCATGTGCCCGCATCTGGAATCACTCGAATTGCAGGTGCTGAGCAATTCGCTGCATATCATCGATGCGCTGCTGCCGCAGACTGGAACGCGAATCGCGATCCCGGCGGGCGCGGTGTTTCGCGAGCAGAACATCGTGCTGTCGCCGTTCGAGGACGACGGCATGGGCCGCTATCGTGCGTCGCGCATGTTCATGGGCGCGGCCGCCGTCGGCCGCCACGGCGTCATGCAGTCCGACGTGATCCTCGCGCAGGCCGAACGCCGGCTGCTGGAGCGCGCCGACGAACTCGTACTGCTGGTCGACAGCAGCAAATTCGAAGCGCCCACCGGCCATGTCATCTGCACGCTCGACGAGGTCGACATCGTCGTCACCGACCGCAATATCCGCGATGAGCATGCGCGCATGCTCGAGCAGGCCGGTGTGCGCCTGATCATGGCCGGCCTCGAGGACTGAGGCTCAGCGACGAACCGAAGCGATAGCGCCCACCCGCGGCGCGATAGACCGCCTCGGTGCCATCCATGCGAAGAAACTCGGCGCCAGCGGGTGTGGTCTTCGGCTGCGCACCGGCGGTCGCGACCCAGATTTCCGCGACGGCGCCGACCGGTACTTCGACCTCCAGCGAATACGCATCTGCGCTTCGCTGCCATTGCGACGAGACCGTGCCGTAAGGCGTTTCCAGGCTCGCGCTGACGCGATCGAGCCCGTCGGGCAAGCGTGGGCGAATCGCGATTTGCGCATAGCCGGGGCTGCCCGGACGAATGCCGGCGAGGCTCTGATAGAACCAGGAGCTGATCGATGCCCAGTAGTGATGATCGTAGGAGCGCGACGACAGCTCCCAGCCTTCGGCCATCGTCGACAAGCCATTGTCGATCCAGTACCCCCAACCCGGGAACGTGGTGCGTGTCGCGACCCGATACGCCGTGTCGACATGGCCGTAGTCGCTGAGCAGCGTCATCACGTAACGGCCCGCGTAGACACCCGTAGTCGCAAGTTGATACCCCTGCGCGACGACGTCGTCGTTCAAATGCTGCATCACCGCCACCGCCTGTCCGTCCGGCACCAGGCCGAAGGCGACCGCGAGGATGTTCGGCGTCTGCGCGTATTTCGCCGGTGTGCCGGCGATCGCCGGCATGCGGTAGATCTGCGCCTCCGCATCCCAGTAGCGCTGGTTGTAGGCCTCACGCACGCGCGCCGCCAAGGCGCTGTATTGCGCTTGCTCATCCGCGCGGCCGAGTAGCGCCGCGCTGCGCGCATACAGATCCAGCATGTGGAAGTAGTACGCCGCCGCAGTCGCATCGATAGGCCCGACCGGCTGCGAACGCAGCGCGGCGATGATGCCGCCCTGCGGCATCGGGTAGGCGTATTCGCCGAGCAGGAAGTTGCCCGCGTTCTTGTACGCGAGCGCGCTGCTGAAGTAGTTCGCGGTGTAATCGAGCAGTTTCTTCTGCGTCGCCGCCATGTCTTCGAGAATGCGGCGGTCACCGCGCAGCTGATAAAGATCCCAGGGCAGCACGAACGTGGCCGCATCCCAGGACGGGATCGCACCCCAGACCATGCCCCAGCCCGGCGTCTTCTCGTAACCGTAGAACGGTGTCGCCGGCACGATCACCGGCATTTCGCCCTTGTCCGATTGCGCATCGCGAAAATCGGCGAGCCACTTGCTCCAGACACGCGCGGTATCGAAATTCAGCGCCGAAGCCAGCGCGGAAGCCTGGGCGTCGCCGGTCCATCCGTTCTTCTCGTAGGTCGGCGTATCGGTCTGGTTGCCGTGCATGTTGTTGAGCACGGTGTTGCGCGCCGCCGCCTGGATCTTGTTGAGCAGATCGTCGGAGCTTTCGAAACGACCGTTCGAAGCCACCGAGGAGTGCACGATCTCACCGCTCAAGGCCTCCAGCGTGGGCTTGCCTGGCCAGCCTTCGACCTGCACGTAGCGAAAACCCTTGTAGCTGAAAGCCGGACTCCAATGCTCGATGCCGCGGCCTGCGAGCGTGTACTGGTCTGTTTGCAGTTGCGCGTCGACCAGCCCGCTGGCGATCTCGACTCCACCATCGGCGCCGACACGTTCGGTCTGGATCATGCGGACCGTGTGGCCACGCGGGCCCGACACTTTCAGGTTCAGACGTCCGGCGAAGATACGGCCGAAGTCGTATACGAGAACGCCGTGCCGCAGTTCGCGCATCGCGATTGGTTGCAGCGTCGCAACGGCTGCGATCGGCTCTTGCGTGGCCGCAACGAGCCGGCCTCGCGGCCCGGATACCAGCGTCGCCGGCGCCCAGCTCTTGTCATCGAAACCAGCTTCGAGCCAATGCTCGGGCGCGAGTCGCGCGTCGTAGCGCTCGCCCGCATAAACCGAATCGTGACGTGTCGGCCCGTCGATGCTGCGCCAGCTCTCGTCACTGGCGACGACGACGCGCCGGCCATCGGCGTAGTTCAGTTCCAGTTGTGCCCGCAGCGTCGGCGCAGCACGCCAGGGCACCATGTGCCAATACCATTCATTGGGTTCGGTCACGCTGTACCAGCCGCGACCGAGTTCTGCGCCGATCACGTTTTCGCCCGAACGAATCAGCGCGGTCACGTCGAAGCTGCGATACAGCACGCGCTTGCCATAGTCGGTGTAGCCGTCCTGCAAGGCCTCGCCGACCGGCGTGCCGTTGAGTCGCAATTTCGGCAGGCCGCCGGCCGCGACATACAAACGTGCCGAAACCGGCTTGCCCGGTGCGTCGAACACACGGCGCAGCAATGGCGCCGGTGCTGCGATCGGCAGGACCAGATCCTTGTCCGGCACCCCGGCCGCGATCTGCAGGCCGCCCGCAACCAGACTTCCGCCACTGAAAGGATTCGCCCCATCCGCAAAGTCGGTGGCGAAGCCCTGCTCTGCCTCCACTTTCACCGCATGCACGATCGCCGCATTCGGCTCGCTGGAAACGAAGCCGATCGTGCCGCCATCGCTACGCGCATTGTTGTACGTGTCGAGCACCGCGCCATCGAGCGTCGTGACGATGCGGTTGCCGCGCGCTTCGATCACCAGCTGATGGCGACGCGAAGCCCAATCCGCTGGCGCGTCCGCGACCGGCACGGTACGCAGGTTGACGACATCGACTTTCGCCGCGCTGCCACCGGAATATCGGCGCTGTTGCGTCATCAGCACCGGCCGGCCATTGTCGACACCGATATTCCACAAGTACGCATCGCCATAAGTCTTGCCGACGGGGCGCGCGCGAAACAGCAGGCCCAGCGATTTGCCGGTCAAGGTAAAATCGACGGCGATGCGGGCATCGCTCCACTCGTGATCCAGCGTTTGCCGGCCGGCGATCCATCGCGCAGACCAGTCCGACGACTGCAGCAGTCCCATCTCCCAATACGCGGGCTCACTCCAGTGCGAGACCCGATCGTTCGCATCCCAAACCTGCGCCTGCCAGAAATAGCGGCGGCGTGACTCCAACGCCGGCCCGGAATACGCGACCTGCACCCCATTCGCCGACAGCTGCTTACCGCTGTCCCACAACGGCGCGCTGTCGAATTGCGCAGCGGAGGCTGCGACACGGATACGGTATGCGGTCTGTTGTCCGCCGCCGAGATTCGTGGGCAGCTTCCAGGCAAGTCGCGGCTGCGGGGAATCCAGTCCCAGCGGGTTCGCCGCGTACTCGGTACGCAGTGCGTAAGGCGCGGTCGCCGAAACGGCTTCCGCAGGGTTCTGCTGCCGAGTCGAACCGACGGCGCAGCCCAGCAGCAGCGATCCGATCGTCATGACAAGCCCGATCGCCAGCCACGGAATTCGTCGATCAGTCATCGTGAGCTCCCGAGCGGCTCAGCCGCCTGCACCGACAACGCCCTGCACCTGCAGCCAGACGCGGAAGTCGTCGGTCCACCGATCGCTGGCCTTGCCCTGCTGCTTCATGCCGAAGCCGTGTCCGCCGCTGTCGTAGAGCTTGTATTCGACCGGCCGGCCAGCCTGCTTCCAGGCCTTGACCACCGGAGGTGTCGAAAACGCGGTCAGCACGTCGTCCTTCGCTGCTGCGATGAACAGCGGCGGTGCATCCTCGGCCAGTTTGTCGATCGCCCAAGGCCCGGTGTACAAGGCCGCCGCATAGGCAGGCCGATCGGCCGCGTCGGCCTGCTGACAGACGCCGAGCGTGACCACCGCACCCGCGGAGAAACCGATCATGCCGATATGCTCCGGCTTCAGGGACCACGACTGCGCCTTGGACTTGAGCAGCTTCACTGCTTGAACGCCGTCGGCGATCGCCGGTGGTGCCAGCTTTTGCATTTCCTGCACGATGCCCGGCCCGAACAAGGGCGCCATCAGCACGCCGAGTCTGGCGTTGAAATCCTCGTCGCTCGCCGGCGTCTCCATGACGCGATACCGCAGCACGAAAGCGGCAATGCCCTGCGCATTGAGCCACTGCGCAACTTTCTCGCCTTCGCTGTCGATACTCAAAAAACGAAAGCCACCCCCTGGCGCTACGATCATCGCCGCACCGGTGGCGATCGCCGGATCGGGCCAGTGCACTTCGAGGCTGGCCGCGGTGACGTTACGCACGATGGCCTCGCTCCAAGGCGCTTGCGTGTCGCGCTCGCTGGACGCCGTACCGGCGGCGTCCGGTGACAGCATGATGCGAGTGCCCTGCGCGGGACGCGCAGGTTGTGCCGGTCCCGACTTGGACTCCGGTTGCGTCGCAGTCGCCATGCAGCCTGCGAGCAAGGTGATGACCAATGCCATCAGCAGCGTTCTTTTCACGGTGACGGTTTCCTTCATTGCGAAGACTTCAGAAGCGCGCATCGAGCGTCAGGCCTACGAAGCGGAATGACTCGGTGCTCAGCGCGTGCCCCGAGGTCTCGATGCCCGGCGAACTCAGCGCCGACAGTAGATAAGGCGCGTAAGTGAACTGCGAATAGCGCTCGTCGAACAGGTTGCGCGCGAACAGTGCAACGGTCCAGGCATTCTGCGGACTGCGCACACCGATGCGTGCACCCACGATCGCATGCGCGCCGGACTCGGCTTCGGGATTGCGCGAGGCGACGAAGCGGATGTTCGAGCGATACACCACGTCGCTGGAGACGAAGCCGTTCCATTTCAGGTAGGGCAGCGCGTGCTCGTACTCGCCCGACAGCGTGAACTTCCAGCGCGGCGCGCCGGTGAGCTGCATGCCCTTGACGTTTTCCTGATCGTCTTCCTCAGGCTCGGTATCCGGATTGTCGCCGCACTGCGGGCCCGGCAGCGTCGTCGAGCACTGCACGTAATAGCGTGGATATTCCACCGGGTTGTACAGAGCGGCGCCGGTCAAGGTCAGCCCTGGAATCGGCTTGCCGAACAAATCGATCTCGACGCCCTGCGTCACGATCTTGGGAATGTTGTTCGGCGTCGAAGTGCCCTGCGCGTTGAACGTGGACGATTGAAAATCCTTGATGCTGGTGTGGAACAGATTGAGGTTCGCAAAGAAACCTCCCCACAGCAGCGTCTTGAAGCCCAGCTCGTAATCCATCGGATACTCGGGCTTGACGATCGAGATCGACGCGGGCGCCGGCAGTGCGACTTCACCCTGTGCGAGATTCAAGGTCGGCAGGATGCCCGGCGGATTGAACACCACCTGCGGACCCTTGTAGCCGTGCGACACCGTCAGATAGGCCATCGACACCGGCGTGACGTCGTACTGCAGGCCGGCGCGCCAGGACAGATTGTCGACCTTGTCGGCACCGCTCAAGGGATCGTTCATCGGAATCAATGCCGGTGGAGTCGGCATCATTGAGAGCCCGACACCGATCAGCGAAACCGATGTCATCGAGATGTCGTCGTGCGTGTAGCGCAGCCCGCCGATCACACGCAGCGAATCGAACAGGCGATAGGTGACCTGCCCGAACACCGCCGAACTTTTCAGCGAAGCGTCGTACTGGTTCGGATTGTTCAGCGAGACCAGATCGTTCAAGCACAAGCCGAGATTGGTGCAGAGCGACAGCCCGAGGTTGCCCGACGTCGCCACCGACGCGAGCGCATCGGCACCGATGATCTGAGTCAGGAAATTGTGCACATCGGAGCTCGAATAGAACACGCCGGCGACGTACTCCAGATCTTCGCCGCCTGGCGATGCGATGCGCACTTCCTGCGTGAAAACCCGGTTGTCGAACACGTTACCGTTGTTGTAGTAGTTGCCCGGCATGCCATCGACATCGAGTTCGCCCTGCTGCAGATAACGACGGAACGAGCTGATCGAGGTGACCGTGTGATCGCCGATGAGCCAGTCCGCCTGCCCCGAAAAGCCCCAGCTCTCGTTATCGTAAGTGGTCGGATCGGCCGCGCAGGATCGGCGATTTCCCGATGAGGCGAACGTGCCCTTGCAACCCGGGATCGGATCCGGGCCCTCGGTATCGGGGTCGTCGTAGCGCGCGTACTGCAGGTACAGCGGCTCGGTCGTCAGCACCTTTTCGTAGTCGGCGATCACGTTGAAGGTGAGCACATCGCTGGGCTCCCACATGAAACGCATGCGTCCGCCCTTGATGTCGGCCACGCTGTCTTCATCGCGCACCACGTTGGTGATGAACCCTTTCTGGTAAGTCTGTCCGCCACTGAGTCGTACCGCAGCATGGTCGCCCAGCGGCACGTTCACGGTGCCCTGCACCAATCGATAGTCGTAGGAGTTGGACAGATCGGCATGGCCAATCACTTCGAACGCCGTCGGATCGGGCTTGTTCGTGGTGATGCTGATTACGCCGGCCGAAGAATTCTTGCCGAACAAAGTGCCCTGAGGCCCTCGTAGCACTTCGATTTGCGCAACATCGAACAGGCTGACCGCCGGCGTCTTGCCGAGCACGACACCGTCCGCGACGAAGGACACCGCCTGCTCGGCCGTGACACTGAAGGAGTTGGTCGAGATACCGCGAATGCTGGTGCGCGTATCCGGGTTTCCGGGTTGGCCGAACACTTCGACGGACGGCGCGGTACGCGTCAGATCCTGCACGTTGCCGATATTCTGCTGCTGCAACTGCTTGCCGCTGACCACGGTGATCGCGATCGGCACGTCCTGCAGCTTCTGCTCGCGCTTCTGTGCGGTGACGATGACTTCTTCCAGCACCGGTTCTTCCCTATCGTGCTTTTCTGGCACGGGATCGGCCGGCACTTCCTGGCTGACCGGAATCACCTTCAAAGGCTGTGTCGATGCATCCGCAGCGGCACCCGTGTAGACAGCCTCCTCGAAAACCGCCGCCGATGTCTGTGCATGGGCGAGCGGTGGATAAAGACTACTGCCGAGTACCACAAAACCGGCCGCAACAGGCAAAGCATGCGAGTAGTTCGCTCGGAACATGGGTTCTCCTCCCCAACGACAGGCCGCGCGGATCTGTCGTCCGCGGTCGGTCCGTGTAAAAGCGCGCTGTGAACGCGCTCGGCGTGCTACAGGAAGCGGGTCGTCATCAGCCCTGCGACCTGTGCATCGGTTGACTGGTACTGGCGATCTCGCGCGTCATCGCGTCGCGGATCATGAATTTCTGGATTTTTCCGGTGACCGTCATCGGAAATTCTTCGACGAAGCGCACGTAGCGCGGCACCTTGTAATGCGCGATACGCTCGCGGCAGAACTCGCGTAGTTGCGCCTCGCTCATGGCTGCGCCGGCACGCAACTTGACCCACGCGCAGACTTCTTCGCCGTACTTCTCGTCGGGCACGCCGACGACCTGCACGTCTTCGATCAGCGGATGCTTGAACAGGAATTCCTCGATCTCGCGCGGATAGATGTTTTCGCCACCGCGAATGACCAGATCCTTGATGCGGCCGACGATCGCGCAGTAACCCTCCGCGTCGATCGTCGCCAGATCACCGGTATGCATGTAGCCGTCGGCATCGATCGCCTCGGCGGTTTTCTCGGCATCGTTCCAGTAACCCAGCATCACCGAGTAGCCGCGCGTACACAGCTCGCCACGCTCGCCATGAGGGACGACCTTGCCGTCACTGTCGATCACCTTGCATTCCAGATGCGGCTGCACACGCCCCACCGTGCTGACGCGACGATCCAGCGGCGAAGAGGGTGAACTCTGGAAGCTCACCGGGCTGGTTTCGGTCATGCCGTAAGCGATGGTGATGTCGCGCAGGTTCATGTGCGCAATCAGCTTGCGCATCACTTCCTCGGGACAGGGCGCACCCGCCATCACGCCATTGCGCAAAGACGACAGGTCGAAGCTTTTGAACTCTGGGTGCTCGAGCTGCGCAATGAACATTGTCGGCACGCCATGCAGGCCGGTACAGCGTTCGGATTCGATGGCTTTGAGCGTTGCGAGTGCGTCGAAAGTCGGCGCCGGATAGATCATCGTGGCACCACGCGTGATGCAGGCGAGATTGCCCATCACCATGCCGAAGCAGTGATACAAGGGCACCGGAATGCACAGGCGGTCACCTTCGCGCAGATCCATGCTGGCACCGACGAAGTAACCGTTGTTGAGAATGTTCCGATGCGAAAGCGTCGCGCCTTTCGGCGATCCGGTAGTGCCGCTGGTGAATTGAATGTTGATCGCCTGGCGCGCATGCAGTGAAGGCTGCAACGCGAGCAGCTTCGCGACCTGGACCGGCCGCGCCAGCTGCGGCAGATCGTCGAAGCGCAACCATCCGGCGCGTGGGGCGCCACCGATCTTGATCACCGTCTTGAGCGTGGGCAGGCGCGCTGCATCGAGCATGCCAGCGGTGCTGTCCGCGATTTCAGGCGCCAGCGCCTCGATCATGCCGACGTAGTCGCTGCTGCGATAAGACTCGGCCGCGATCAGCACTTTCACACCGACCTTGTTCAAGGTGTATTCGACTTCGCTGAGCCGATACGCCGGGTTGATGTTGACCTGGATCAAGCCCGCTTTCGCCGTCGCGAACTGGGCCAAGGTCCATTCCACGCAGTTGCAGGCCCAAACCCCGACGCGATCACCCGGCGACAGCCCCAGCGCCAGCAATGCCGCCGCTATTTCGTCGACACGCGCACCGAATTGCGCATAGCTCAAGCGAATGCCCTGATGTACCGATACCAAGGCTTCCCGCTCCGGCCAGCGTTGCACTGCGCGCTGCAATGCTTCACCGATGGTGTATTCCAGCAGCGGCAATGTCGCTACGCCGCGTACCTGACTGCCGGACATCGCCCTGTCGGCAGCGGCATCGAGATGGCGTGCCTGCTGATTCGCGCTCATCGCGGTTCTCGCTCAGCGCAGACCGCAACTGAAGTTGGCGGCTTCGTCGGTCGAGCCCTGTCCCTTGTACAGCGCGACTTGCGGGTAAGGACACAAGGGGCGCGACACTACCGGATCGCCCGGAGGCAGGCCGAGCAGACCGGCGTATTCGTTGGCGTACTTGGCCGCGATGATTTCCTTCGGTGGGGTCTTGGTTTCGACCCAGCGCTCCATTGCGGCGATCATGTCGAAGTCGCTCGGGCCGGGCCCACCGAGGCAATGATTCATGCCCGGCACCATGTACAACTGCATGAACTTGTCGGTTTCAGCCGCGCCAAGCTTGGCGCGTACGGCATCGCGATAGGCAATCGTGCTCTGCGCCGGAATCGCGGCATCACCCCAGCCGTGATACATGATCAGCTTGCCGCCCCGCTTGGCGAACGCGCGAAGATCCGGATTGTTCGACACCATGATCTTGTCGTGCTTGGCGCGCGCGATCGGCAGATCGCGATCCAGGTTCAGTTGCGCCAGTTCCCAATCCGGCTTCTCGAAGACCATGTTGCGGAAGTATTCGGTCGAGAACATCGCCGCGTCGGTTTCCGCACCGGTGAGCCACTGGTTCCATTGCGCGGCCTCCGAGCCCGGCGGGAAACCCGGATAGATTTGTTTTCCTGCCGCGGTCTTCGGCCCCGAATAAATCTTGCGCACGGCAACGACTTCGGCCGCGCTCAGGCAATCATCGCCGTCGCCGGATTTGCACTGCACGGTGCCCGGGTCGAACGCACAGCGACGCGGATCGTCGAGCCAGCCATCGCTGACACCATCCAGCGCATCGCACTGCTCGAGCACCGCGTTCTGCAGCACGGTGAGTTTGGCGACCGGCAGCATGCCGTCGGGCAAGGCGTCTCGTGCCAAGGTGTTCCAGGCCATGCCGGCGACCAGCGATATCCAATCGTAGGCCGGCGCGCCGGCGATGATGCCGTCGTAGTCTTCGGGATAGCGCTGTGCTTCCATCAGCGCCTCGCGCCCTCCATTCGAGCAGCCCTGGAAGTACGAATACTTCGGCGCATTGCCGTAGTAAGCCTGCACCAGGGATTTCGCCGCGGCGGCGGTCAGATGATTGGCGCGGTTGCCGTAGTCGATCACTTTTTCGGGCTGGCCCAGCGCCCAGCCTGCACCGGAGGCGGCGCGATCCCCCATCTGGCCGTTGACGTGTCCAGTGTCGGTACCGGCCGACGCATAACCGTGACCGACGGCATTGCCCATGAACAGGTACGGCGAGGTGAAATTGCCGGCATAACCCGCGTTGCCGGCACCCAGGAACTTGCCGTTCCATTTCTCCTTCGGCGGCAACCAGACTTCGATGCGAATATCGGACCCAGGCGTGGGTGTCAGCCGGCCCTGTACGCGGCAATACGTGTTCAACACCGGCAGCGGCGGCACGCCCTTGATGCCGAGGTCCAGCGGCTCCGGCGGTGTCATCGTACCGACGCTGTCGATGCGACCTCCAGCGAGCTTGAAATCCTTCAGAGCCAGGCAGGCGTCGTCCGCAGCGTGCGCCTGTTGCGGCAGTGACAATGCCGACAGCGCAGCGAACATCGTCAGCGTTTTTGCAATGATTTTCATATGTCGATTCCTGAGAGGCGCGACTTAAGGTGCGCTGGTGCGCTTGGCGAACTGCTGAGCGATCGCATCGAGCGCGAGGGACGCAGCGCTGGTGATCACGATGCCCTTCTCGGAAAATTCCACCATTCGCCCTTCTTTTGCGGCATACCGTGGCCACGCCGGCTGACCCTCGATCGCCGGCACGCCAGTCCGGGCGAAGGCGATCAATGCATCGCCGAACTGCTGAGCGGCAAGCCGATCCGCATCGCCGATCTTGTCGCCGTTGGCCGCGAGATTGCCGAGCGTGAACGGCAGATCGGTGGCATGCGCCGCCCCCTTGGATGACTTGCGCTTGGATTCGACCACGTAGGCGAAACGCCACAGATAAACCGGCTGCTTCGCGGCCGCGGCGGTCGCGAGATAACGCGCCGGCTCCGTGAAAGTGACGTCGCTGGCAAAATTCGCTTCGTACGCGTCCTTGCTGCCGTAGCCCGCGATCAGCTGTGCTTCGTCGAAACCGAACTGCTCGACGAGCTTGCTGTTCGAACGGCCGAGCAAGAAGCCCGGCAGAAAACCGAACTCGTTGCTGTTGCTGCCGATCCAGTAAGGAATCTGGGCCTGCCTGCCCTGCGCGAATCCGTCGCTGACCGCAGCGGTGACGATGCGTCCGTCGATCATCGGGCCGCTGTAGGTGCCGCCGTCGTTGTCGATCAGGCTGATGCCGCCGAGCACCTTGGCCGCCGACACCGCGCGCAGTGCGGCCGCATCGTCCGAGGCGACCTTGGCCTTCGTCGCGAACTTGCGGCCCACGGCTTCTGCGGACGGCAGATTCGGCCGGTCTTCGCTCAGCTTGGGCCACGGCGAACGACCTCCGCCGGACTGCACCATGGCTTTGGCGAACAAACCCCGTGCATCGGCGGCGAGCATCAGATAGTTGATCGATTCACCGCCGGCGGATTCGCCGAACACCGTCACGTTCGCCGGATCGCCGCCGAACGCGGCGATATTGCGCTGAACCCACTGCAGCGCCGCGATCTGATCCATGAAGCCGTAATTGCCGACCGCGCTGCCCGGACTCTCCGCGCTCAATGCGGGATGCGCGAAGAAGCCGAAACGTCCGAGCCGATAGTTGAAGGTGACGATGATCGCGCCGCGCGCTGAGAGCTTGCTGCCGTCGAGTACCGCCTGGCTGCCGGCGCCGGCAACGAAGCCACCGCCATGAATCGCGACCAGCACCGGAAGCTTGCTCTTTTCGCCGGCCGAGGCGGGCGACCAGATGTTGAGATACAGGCAGTCTTCGCTTTGCGGCTGCGTCGGCGCCATCGAATCCCACGACTGCCGATTCTGCATGCAGTCACGGCCGTAACGCGTTGCATCACGCACGCCGTCCCAACGCTCTGCCGGCGCCGGGGCGCGCCAGCGGCGATCACCGACCGGCGGTGCGGCGTACGGAATGTTCTTGTACGAGACGCCGGCTTCGCTGACCGCGCCCTGCAACACGCCCGTCTCGACACGCACCGTGGCTGTGGTCTGACCGGTGCCCGGTACCGCAACGGCAGCCTGCCGCTCGGCTGCGGGCGGCGTCGACTGCGGGGCCGCGCAGGAGCTGGCAATGTGCAAGCTGCCCAGCAACACGAACATCGACAAATGCTGACTTGAAACGCGCATCCAACTCTCCTCACCAGTTCGCGGCTTAGACTCTCGGAAAGAGTCACGCCTCTTATTCACCAGTTGTATAATGAGATCGATCATAACCCAGGCCACACCGATGTCAAAAGCCCTCAAGACCGCTCAGAAGAAAAAAAAAGCAAAGCCGAAAGCAAAAACGGCCTCTCACGCCAGTGCGCAGCCGGATGAACCGCGCGTCAACCTGCGTTTGCAGCAGAAAGAAGCGACACGCGCCGCGATCCTGCAGGCTGCGTTGCAGGTGTTCTCCGAGCACGGCTTCGCTGGCAGCTCGACCCGCGATATTGCGGAGCTGGCCGGAGTGCATCACGCGCTGATCAAGTACTACTTCAACAGCAAGGACGCGTTGTGGCGCGAAGCGGTGACGTTTCTGTTCGCGCGCCAATTCGCCGAACTGGCGGCGCCGCCTTCTACGGTGCAGCTGCGCACGCGCGAAAGCCGGCGTCAGTTCGCGCGCGAAGCTTTACGTCGCTACGTGCTGTATTGCGCGCGCCATCCTGAGCATGCGCGGCTGATGGTCCAGGAGAGCGTGCGCGACAGCGAAAGGCTGCACTGGGCAGCCGATCATTTCATCGGCGAAACTTCGCGCTCCGCAGAACGCTTCGTGCGCATGTTGCAGGGCGAAGGCATTCTGCCGAAAGCTTCGGCACCGGCACTGGTCTACGTGATCGTCGGCGCCGCGCAGTCGTTCTACACGCTGGCGCCGGAAGTGCGGCGCGTCTGGAACATCGATCCGGCGGACGACGCCGTCATCGAAGCGCACATCGAAGCGGTGCTGGGCGTCTTCATTCGCTGACCTGCAGTTTGCGCGCCGCGATTTCCTCGACGATGCGCGCATGCTCCTTGAGCCCGATCGGATAAAAATAGACCAGCGCGGCCGATACCAGGCCGCCGATCAGCGGCACCCAGAACATCAACTGCTTGAGGTCGTTCAAGGTCGCCGCCGACTGCAGCTCGTTGGGCACGTATCCGATCTGCTTCAGTGCAAGGCCCAGCACGCCTGCACCGACGCCGAGCGCGACTTTCTGCGCGAGCACGCCGCAACCGAAAATCAGTGATTCGGCGCGCACGCCGCTACGCCATTCACCGTATTCCACGGTATCCGGGAGCATCGACCAGAAGCAGACACCGTAGGCGCCGGTGCCCATCGCACACAGCGCCAGCGATACGAACAGGAACGGCAGTGGCATGCCATCGGACCAATGCCAGCAGCAGATACCGATGATCGCGGGAACCGCACCGACAAGCCAGGCGCGGCGCTTGCCGTAGGTACGTGCCAACCAGGTGAAGATCGGGACCGACAATGCCGCGACCAGCGCCACCACGCCCATCGCCGCGCTGCCGAGTTCGGCGCGACCGACCACGTACTTGAAGTAGTACAGCAGGTTTTTTCCGAACAGCGTCGACGATATCGACGCGATCATGACCGCGCCGAGTACCAGCATCAGCGGACGGTTCAGATACAAAGAGCGCAGCAGTGCCTTCATCGGCGGCTTCTGCTGAGCTTGATCCTCGATCCTGTCGTAGCCCTTCGCGGCCCAAGCGGCGAGCAGCAGGCTCAAGCTCGCGATCACGCCGAAGATCAGCGCCAGCATCACCCAGCCGCGACGCGGCGCATCCTCCGTTCCGAGCGCTTTGACCAACGGCAGAGTCAGACTGGCGACCAGCAGCGCCGAGACCGTCGCGAACACCATGCGAATGCCGGCGAGATCAGCCCGAATGCGCGCATCGCGGGTCACGCGCGCGAACAGCGAGGCATACGGAATCGAAATCACCGCATACAGGCTGCGAAAGCCGACATGCAGTATTGCGGCGAACACCATGCCTGCGGTGCTGTCGCCCGCCGGACCGGCGAACATCGCCGCGAAGATCACCGCCAGCGGCAAGCCGCCGAACAGCAGATACGGGCGATAGCGGCCGAAGCGCGTACGCGTGCGATCCGCCAGCGAACCGATCAACGGGTCCAGCGCCGCATCCCAGATCAGAGCCGCCATGTAGATCGCACCCGCGACGGCAGGCGCCAGACCGAGCACGTCGGTATAGAAAAACAGCAGGTAGATCGACGCCGTCTGCCAATACAGATTGAAGCCGAAGTCACCCGCGCCCAGCGCAAAGCGGCGCCCCAGACCCATGTTGAGTTCCATGTCGACTCTCTCCCGGAAGCTCTCATGATTATGTGCATGCATTTTCACTCACCATTTGTATAATGAGTTTTCCGAAGTATGGGGGATCACATCAAAATGTCAAAGCTCTGGGTGAGAATCGAAGGGACGCGTTTCGTCGATCGGCAAGGCCGGCACCTGATCCTGCGCGGGGTCAATCTGGGTGGTGACTGCAAGCTGCCCTATCCCGACGACGGCACCGATCGTCCTTCCGATTTCAGCGATCATCGCAGCGTCAGTTTCGTCGGGCGCCCATTTCCACTCGCCGAAGCCGACACGCATCTGGGGCGTATCGCGCGCTGGGGCTTCAACACACTGCGCCTGCTGGTCACCTGGGAAGCCGTCGAGCACGCCGGCCCTGGCGAGCATGATGCCCACTACGTCGACTACGTCGGCCAGATCTGCGAACGCGCGGCCGCGCACGGGCTCGCGGTGTTCATCGATTTTCATCAGGACGCGTGGAGCCGCATGTCGGGCGGCAGCGGCGCGCCCGGCTGGACTTTCGAAAAGCTCGGGATCGATTTCCGCCGCTTCGATGCCGCTGCGGCCGCGCACGTGATGCAGTATCGCTACGACTATTCGAACCCGGAACGGCGCCAGGAATCGCGCTATCCGGCGATGAGCTGGCCGGTGAACTATCGCATGGCAGCCAACGGCATCATGTGGACCGCGTTCTTCGCCGGCGCCACCCTGACGCCGCAATGGCAGGTCGATGGCGAAAACGTGCAGCACTACTTGCAGCGCCACTATTTCGGCGCTGTCGCCGCGATCGCAAAGCGTGTCGCCTCGCTACCCAACGTGATCGGTTTCGACAGTCTCAACGAGCCCGGCATCGGCTGGGTGGGGCAGAAGATGTCGCAGCGTCCGGCACCGCCACCGATCAGCGATCACTCACCGCTGCGCCTGGGCCCGATGTGGACGCCGTTCGACGGACTCAGGGCAGCACGCGGGCTGACGACGAAGGTTCCGTTTTATTCGCGCGCCGCGGATGGAAGCATTGCGGTACACGAAGTCGAATACAACAGCTCGAGGACATCGATCTGGCTGTCGGACGGCCCCGATCCGTTCGAGCAGGCCGGTGCCTGGCGCGCAGGCGAAACCGCAGCGCAGGTCGTCGACGAGGATTTCTTCATCAAGAACGCCGGGCAGCGTATCGATCACGAACGCGATTTCATGCAGCCGTTCTTTCATCGCATGGCAGCGGCCATCCGCAGCCACAATCCGGATTGGCTGCTGTTCGCCGAGATCAATCCGCATCTGATCGCGCAGGGGCGCAGCTTTCCGAAAGACATGCCACCGGCAACCATCAATGCGAGCCACTGGTACGATCTGGCACTGCTATGGAGCAAGCGCAGCCCATCGACGCCGAATGCCGCGCATCAAACAGAAAAAAGGAAGCTCTACGGCTTGCAACTCGCCTACTTCCGCACCATAGGCGAACGACTCAACGGCGGCGCGCCGACGCTGATCGGCGAATTCGGCGTGCCCTTCGACCTCAACGACGGTGAATCCTTCCACCGCTGGAGCGCAGGCGAGCGCAACAGCGCAGTCTGGCAGGCCCAGGCGCTGGCATTGCAGAGTGTCTACGACACGCTCGACACGCTGCTGCTGTCGTCCACGCAATGGAACTACACCGCATCCAACCGCAACGATCTTCGCGTCGGCGACGGCTGGAATCAGGAGGATCTGTCGATTTTCTCGTGCGACCAGCAGCCTGGCGACGACGACGGAGGTCGCGCCGTAGCGGGATTCTGCCGGCCCTACCTCCAGCGCGCCCAAGGCCGGATTCTCCAAGTCCACTACTCGCAGGATGAAGGTGTATTCCGCTTTTCGATCGATCTCGATCCTGAAATCGAGGGTGATACCGAAATATTCATTCCGGCACGGTTTGCACGCACGGCACCATCGATCGCTCTATCTGGGGCCGCAGTTCAGCAGCAACATTCGCCAGATCGGCAATTGCTGAAGCTGCGAGCGGCTGCCGCCGGCATAGTCGAGGGCGTCCTACACTGCCGTTGATGAGGGAACCCGACGAAGGTGTTGGCTCCGTGCTTCAAGGCCATCGGTAAAAGTACGGAGCGACTGTTGGATAAGGACTTGGACGCGGTGGCCCGCAAGCTCAACGCACAGTGGAACGCGGCGCCTCTGGTCGCCCATCTGCCGAATACTACGAATACCGCAGCGTCTACGATTTTCTGCGCAGCAAAGGCGTAATGAAGGAATGCCAGGCCAGCGACCACGTGCATGACGCCCCAGCGGTCGAGATCGAAGTCAGGGGTGCCGACCCGGATGCCGCGAAGGAGCGTGTGAAGGCGAACCTCGCGACGACCGACGGCGTCTGGATCGAGGACAAGAAGCCAATGGCGCAGTGGGCCAGGGACGTCGCCGAGTTCCGTGCGACCAAGACCATCGCGGCGATGCGGAAGGCGATCGACGCCAGGGGCGGCCTCGCTCCTTGAGGGCGTGGCTAGCTCAGCTTGCCCAGCACCGACAGCGGAAGCCGCCGCATCACGAAGCCGATCGGCGTCCACGGCCAGCCCGGCACATAGGCTTTGTCGGGCTCACGTTCGATGGCCTTGACGAGCGCCTTGCAGCCCGTGACGGTGTCGACGACGAACGGCCGGCTCTTCATCTTGCGATTGATGTCGGTGTCGATGTAGCCCGGGTAGATCGTGCTGATCTTGATCGGCTTGCCACGCATTTCGATGCGCAGGCCTTCGGCCAGCGCGGCGACGCCGGCCTTGGTCGCCGCGTAGGTGGCCATGATGCGCGGCATGCCGCGCATCGCGCTCATCGACGAGATGATCACGAGGTGGCCCTGGCGTTGCTCGCGCAGGATTTCCATCGCCGCTTCGCACTGGGCGAGCGCCGCGACGAAGTTGGTTTCGGCCGTGTGGCGATTGGCTTCGAAGAGCCCGGTGCCGACCGGCCCGCCCTTGCCGGCTCCGGCGTTGACGATGATTCGATCGAGCGTGCCGAATTCGTCGTGGAATTCGCGAAATACGCGAAACACGGCTTCGTGGTCATTCACGTCGAGAGCCCGGATGCTGACGCGAATGTTGGGATGGCGCTCGACCAGCTCGTCGCGCAGGGCTTCGAGCCGGTCGAGGCGACGGGCGCAGAGCGCGAGATCGCGGCCCTTGGCAGCCCATTCGCGAGCCATGCCTTCGCCCAGGCCGGAGCTCGCCCCGGTGATCAGAATGCTGCGTCGCATGCGGAAATTCCTCGTCGGGTACGGCGCACTAGCCTTTGGTCTAGGTCCGCACGTTATAGGCAAAACTGGTGCTATCCATTCGCCGGACTGACAGCTTAAATGTGTAGAATGCCTGCCCCTCTTCCACGCCTGCCGGAGCTTAAGCCGCATGAGCACGACCGTCCGCATTCGCAAAGGCAACCTCGAGGTTGCCCAGGTCCTCCACGATCTCATCGAACAGCGCATCCTCCCGGGCGTCGGCGTCGACAGCGGCGCGTTCTGGAAGGGCTTCGAAAGCCTGGTCGATACCTTCGCCCCGCGCAATCGCGAGCTGCTCGCCAAGCGCGACGCCATCCAGGCGCAGATCGATGCCTGGCACCGCGAGCGCGCCGGCCAGCCGCACGATGCGGCGGCCTACAAGCAGTTCCTGACCGAGATCGGCTACCTGCTGCCCGAGCCGGCCGACTTCAAGATCAGCACGCAGAACGTCGATGCCGAAATCGCCGAGCAGTGCGGCCCGCAGCTCGTGGTGCCGGTGATGAACGCGCGCTACGCGCTCAACGCCGCCAATGCGCGCTGGGGCAGCCTCTACGACGCGCTCTACGGCACCGACGCGATCTCCGAAGAAGGCGGCGCGACCAAGGGCCCGGGCTACAACGAAGTGCGCGGCGCCAGGGTCATCGCCTATGCGAAGGCCTTCCTCGATGCCACCGCTCCGCTCGCCAGCGGCAGCCACGCCGATGCGACCGCCTACACGATCGAGGGCGGCCAGCTGTCGGTGACGACGGCCGCCGGCAAGACCGGGCTCGCCACGCCGTCGCTGTTCGTCGGCTATACCGGCGATGCGACCGCGCCGACCTCGGTCCTGCTCAAGCACAACGGCCTGCATGTCGAGATCGAAATCGACCGCGCGAGCCCGATCGGCAAGACCGATGCGGCCGGCGTGAAGGACGTGGTGCTCGAATCGGCGATCACCACGATCCAGGACTGCGAAGATTCCGTCGCGGCGGTCGATGCCACCGACAAAGTCGTGGCGTATTCGAACTGGCTCGGCCTGATCAAGGGCGACCTCGTCGAAGAACTGCAGAAGGGCGGCCGTACGATCACGCGCAAGCTCAACACCGATCGCACCTACGTGAAGCCCAGCGGCGGCGAGTTCACGCTGCCGGGCCGCAGCCTGCTGTTCGTGCGCAACGTCGGCCACCTGATGACGAACCCGGCGGTGCTGGACGGCCAGGGCCGCGAGATTCCGGAAGGCATTCTCGATGGCGTGGTGACGAGCCTGATCTCGTCCTACGACGTCAAGAAGCTCAACACGCTCAGCAACTCCAAGACCGGCAGCATCTACATCGTCAAGCCGAAGATGCACGGCCCGGAGGAAGTGCAGTTCGCGGTCGATCTGTTCGGCGCCATCGAAGACCTCATCGGCCTGCCGCGCAATACGATCAAGATCGGCATCATGGATGAGGAACGCCGCACGACGGTGAACCTCAAGGCCTGCATCAAGGTGGCGTCCGAGCGCGTGGTGTTCATCAACACGGGCTTCCTCGATCGCACCGGCGACGAGATCCACACCTCGATGGAAGCCGGTCCGGTCGTGCGCAAGGCGGTGATGAAGTCGCAGCCGTGGATCAGCGCCTACGAAGACTGGAACGTCGACATCGGCCTGGCCTGCGGCCTGCCCGGCAAGGCGCAGATCGGCAAGGGCATGTGGGCGATGCCGGACCTCATGGCGGCGATGCTCGAACAGAAAGTCGGCCACCCGAAAGCCGGTGCGACGACGGCGTGGACGCCCTCGCCGACCGCCGCGACCCTGCACGCGATCCACTATCACCAGGTCGACGTGTTCGCGCGCCAGAAGGAAATCGCGGCCGGCGGCCGTCGCGCCAAGGTCGATACCATCCTGACGATTCCGCTGATGGGCGATGCGCGTCCGACGGCCGAAGAGATCCAGCAGGAGCTCGACAACAACGCGCAGGGCATCCTCGGCTACGTGGTGCGCTGGATCGACCAGGGCGTCGGCTGCTCGAAGGTGCCCGACATCTCCAACGTCGGCCTCATGGAAGACCGCGCGACGCTGCGCATCAGCAGCCAGCACATCGCCAACTGGCTGCGCCATGGCCTGACCAGCGAGGCGCAGGTCATGGAGACGCTCAAGCGCATGGCCGTGGTCGTCGACAAGCAGAACGCCGGCGATCCGTTCTATCGCCCGATGGCGCCGAACTTCGATGGCGTTGCGTTCGCCGCGGCCTGCGACCTCGTGTTCAAGGGGACTTCGCAGCCGAATGGCTACACCGAGCCGCTGCTGCATCAGCGTCGACTGGAAGCCAAGCTCAAGGGCTGAGCTTCAGCGCAGTCGCCACTGCCGCTCTACACCACATCGCGCCTGAGCCATCAGGCGCGATGTGCGTTTGGGGCGTCCGGACTGCCGATGCGCTTGCCTGCCTTGTCCGTCAGCCACTGACGCGCTGGCTTTTCGATCAGCGCATAGGTCATCGCCGCCATTGGGACCGTCGCCGCGAGCGCTAGCAGGCTTTCGATCACCAGCAGCTCGTTGCGCGATGCGAGCGCCGCGATGCGCGGGTGCAGCGTCTGCAACAGCAGCAGCACGAGCGGATGCACGAGGTAGATCGAATAGCTGATCTCGCCGAGCCGGACCGCAGCCCTGCGATTGAGCCCATTGCCCGGTTGGCGATCGGCGCTCGCGAGCGCGTAGATCAGCAGCGGATACAGCGGAATCAGGAACCAGGCATCGTGATCGTCCGCGCGCATCGCCGGAATCGCATAGATCGCGACGAGCATCGCAGCGAGCAAGGCGAGCGGATAGCCCGCTCGAACCGGCTGGGCGCCGCGTCGCCAGATTTCCCACACCACCCAACCCAGGCCGAAGCCCACGGCGGCACGCAGGAACGCGGGCCAGCCGATGAAGACACGCGTCGGATCGAAGAAATGAAGCCCGACGCCGACGCCGCAGGCGAGCACGCAAAAGCCGATCGCGAGCGTTCGCGTGACTGAGCCGCGCAGCCACAGGATCAGCGGGAACACGGTGAAGTAACTCCACCACTCGACGCTGATCGACCACGACGGATAATTCCAGAGTCGCTCGGCGGCGATCATCGGCATCGCGCCGAGCAGCGTGAGTTCGCGCAGCGCCGACATTGCGGAGTAACGCTCGTCGAGCGGCTCGCCGTGCTGATACGCGAGCATCGCGACACCGGCCGCCATCGCGAGCGTCGTCACCAGGTGCAGCGGATAGATGCGGGCGAAGCGCGCACGGAAAAACCCGCTCCAATCGAAATGCCTGGAGCCCGGCTTCAGATACGCGAGGCCGATGACGAAGCCCGACAGCACGAAGAACAGATCGACGAACGGCTGGCCGCGCAGCACGATGTCCCCACCGATGACGAAGACGTTGACGTGATGGACGACGACGGCGATCGCGGCGATGCCGCGCAAGCCGGTGAGCGATTCGATCTGGCGAGCCATCGGCCCATTGGACCGTCGCCGCTTGAATTGCGCGTGAACCGACCTGCCGCAAGCTCTGGCCCGACGAGCGCGAAAACCAAAACGGCCCGGAATTCCGGGCCGTCTCTGGTCACTCGATGCGGTTCAGGAAGCCGCTGGAGCCGGCGCTGCGGGCACCAGGGCCTTGAGCGGCTGAGACTCGTCCACGAGCACCATCGGATCCGCCTTGACGCGCTCGGCGACGAGCTTCTTGGCGACCATGAACTCCTGCGGACGGCTGATCGAATCCACCGCCAGCACCACGCCGTCCTTCAGGTAGAACGCGAGGAAGTTGCGATTCGCCGGCGAGCCGCGCAGCGCCACGGTGTCGTAACCCTGGTTGAGCCCGACCATCTGCAGCTTGAGGTCGTACTGGTCCGACCAGAACCACGGCACCGCGTTGTACGGCTTCTTCTGGCCGACGAGCAGGGCGGCCGCGGAGCGGGCCTGTTCGAGCGCGCTCGGCACCGATTCCAGGCGCAGGCGGCGGCCCGCGTAGGCGTTCGGATGGCTGCTGCAATCGCCGATGGCGAGGATGTCCGGATCGGAGGTCTGGCCGTACTCGTCGACGGCGATGCCGTTCTCGAGCGCAAGGCCCGCTTGCTCGGCAAGTTCGACGTTCGGAATCAGGCCGATGCCGACGATGATCACGTCAGCCGGAATTTTGTGCCCATTGGCCGTCAGTACCGTGGTGACCTTGCCCTCGGCGTCGAACTCGAAGCCGGTGAGCGCGGTGTTGACGAGGATGTTGACGCCGGCTTCGCCATGCACCTGCTGGTAGAAGGCCGAAACTTCCGGCGCGGTCACGCGCTGCAGCACGCGATCCATCGCCTCCAACACGGTGACGTCGATGCCCTTCTTGCGCGCGACCGCAGCCACTTCGAGGCCGATGTAGCCGCCGCCGATGATGACGAGCTTGTTGCCGGGCTTGAACTGCTCTCGCATGTTGTCGACGTGGCCGATCGTGCGCAGGTAGTGCAGGTTCGGCGCCTTGTTGACGCGCTCGTCGCCGAGCGAGAGCTGGCGCGGACGGCCCCCGGTGGCGAGCACGAGCTTGCTGTACGACAGCGTGCGCCCGTCTTCGAGCGTGACCGTCTTGGCGGCCTTGTCGATCGCGGTGACGCGGCTGTTCGGAATGAAATCGATCGCAGCGTTGGTGTAGACCGCCGGCCCCTTCACATAAAGACGCTCGTGGGTGATGTCGCCCGACAGAAACGCCTTCGACAGCGGCGGGCGCTGATACGGCAGATGCGGTTCCTCGCCGATCAGGGTGATCGGCCCTTTGTATCCATTCATGCGCAGCGCGGTCGCCATCTCGCCCGCCGCGTGACCAGCCCCCACGATCAACACCGGCTGGGACGTTTCCTCTGTCGTCATTGCACCCTTCTCTCGTCGTTATTAGGCCTCTGTAACCTGACAAGAGTAGGCATCTTGGGCGTCACGCTCAAGGCGCCGCCTTAGATAAGGCGAGCAGATTCCGGTTCGAGGCGGGGCGCTCAGCCGGGCGCGGCAGCCGCCGCGGCCGAGCGCTTGGCCCGGATCTCGAGCCAGAAGTGCAGCAACAGGGCTGCGATCAATGGCGCGATGTAGTACACCGCCCGGAACGCCAGCAGCGCCGCGAGCAGGCGTCCGTGGCCGATCGTGCCGCCCAGGATCGCCAGAAAAGTGCCTTCGAGCACGCCGATGCCGGCCGGCAGGCGCACGATGAGCCCGCCCAGGCCGCTCGCCATGAACGCGATCATCGCCTGCGAAAACGCCACCTCGCGCGGCAGCAACAGATACACGGCTGCCGATGCGGCGAGCCAGTTCACCGACGAGAGCGCCAGTTGAGCGCCCGCGTACGGAAGCGTCGGGCATTCGAAATGCACGCCCCGGATCTCCCGCGAACGCCCGTGGAAACTCGCGCAGAACACCAGATAAGCCGCGACGATGCCGAGCATCAGCAAGCCGAGTCCCTGCAGCGCGGCCGACCCCATGTGCCAGGAATCACGCAGCTTGGGAGGGGCGATCAGCAGCACCAGGCCCGCGAGCAGGATGAACCCGACCCAGTTCGTCAGTACGGAGAGACCGATGATCTGCGTCGTGCGTGCGGTCTCGAGGCCGTAGCGGGAATACAGCCGGTAGCGAAAGCCCAGGCCGCCGAGCAGGGCGCCGACATTGAGGTTCACCGCGTAGCTCACGAACGCGATACTCATGACGGTCGGGGCCGGAATGTCGTGATGGACGTAATGCTTCGACAGCAGATCGTAAGCGCTGCACGCGACATAGCCGATCAAGGCGAGCCCGAAAGCGCCCGCGATCGTCAGCGCGTCGTAGCGCAGCAGCGAGGTGGTGATTTCCTTCCAGTCGAGCTCAGAACCCCGATCGATGACGATCCACGCGACGGCCACCAGGAACACGATCGACAGGATCAGCTTGCCGCGTTGCTGCCACTTTGCTTTGTCCATGCCGAGCAAGGTCCGACCCAGGGATTCGGGGCCTAGTCTGTCGGTAGGTACTGAATGAGCAGTGACTTGCGGCGTCCTCGCTCAGATCGGCTCGCGCGCCTTGGCCTGCCTTCCGTCGCCTCGATAGACGCCGGGCCTGACGCCGGTCCACTGCTTGAACGCGCGATGGAAGGCGCTCGGCTCGGCGAATCCGAGCGTCAGCGCGATATCCGCGATGCTGGCGTCCGAGCGCTGCAGATGCGAAATCGCCAGATCGCGACGCACCGCGTCGCGAATGGCGCTGAAGCTGGTGCCTTCGCGTTCGAGCCGGCGTCGCAGCGTGGTCGCGCCGATGTGGAACTCATCGGCCAGCACCTCGAAACTCGGCCAGTCCGACGGCGGCCGCGAGCGCAGATGGCGGCGCACCCGGCTCGAGAGGCTGTTCTCGTTCTTGTACTTGAGGATGAAGTTGCCCGGAGCACCGCGCAGGAAATCCCCGAGCGTGCGCTCGGTCTGGGCAACCGGCGTCTCCAGCAGCAGGGCATCGAAGATCATCCGCGTGACGGGCGCATCGAACTGCGAGTCGCTCGAATACACCGCCTTGTACTCCTCGCCCCAGGGCGGGCGCGGATAGGCGAACAGCGCTCGCCGAACCGGAATGCGCCGCGCGATCAGCCAGCAGGCCAGGCCGTGAATCAGGGTCAGCAGGGTTTCGTGGGCGAGAACTCGGTCGATCTCGCCAGCCGGGCCGCGCGGCAGCAGATCGACGAGCCGCAACTCGGCGCTTTCGGCACCCGTCTCGAAATCGATGCGGATATCGTCGAGCAGGATGCGGAAGAAACGCGAGATGCCGACCAGCACTTCGCGCAGATTCCGCGCCTGCAGCCCGCTGCGTGCGATCAACGCGAAGCTGCCGACCTTCACACGACGCGAGTCGAGGCCGAAGAACTCATCGTCGAGCGCCCGGCCTACGGCGAGCCAGAGGGCACCGAACTGGCCCGGCGAGACGCGCGCCGCGTCGTTCTCGAGCGCTTTGGATGGAATCTGCGCTGCGGCCAGCAGCGGAGCAGCCGGCTGGCCACGCCGAGCCGCCGAGGCGATCACCTCGCGCACGAAGGCGATCGACACGGTGCCCGCGGTATGGTCCTGCACGGTCTCGTTTTTCTGGGTTCCCATAGGAATGACCAATTCTCTCATCGCGGATGGCGGTTTTCGACATTCGCCGGCGAATGGAGGCTTTTTAAACTTGTCGCCTTATCGCGAACGCGGGGGCTACCCCGATGGGTGTCGCTTCCAACCCAGGCGCCCACTATCGTTCGCTGCCTTAGCCGTTCGTAACGGCCTACCCTCAATCCGCCAAGGACTTCCCATGAGCGAATACACCGCCCCACTGCGCGATCTGCAGTTCGTCGTCGAGGAGCTCGCCGGGCTCGATGCCGTGAACAAGCTGCCCGGCTACGAGGAGGCGACGCCCGACCTGGTTCAAGCCGTCTTCGAAGAGGCCGCCAAGTTCGCTGGCGGCGTACTGTCCCCGCTCAACCGCGCCGGCGACACCAACGGCGCCAGGTGGAAGGACACCGAAGTCACCACCACGCCGGGTTGGAAGAACGCCTACGGCCAGTTCGTGGAAGGCGGCTGGAACGCGCTCGCCTGCCCGGGCGAGATCGGCGGCCAGAACCTGCCGCGCCTGGTTTCGGCGATGGTCGAGGAGATGTGGAACGGCGCGAACATGGCCTTCGCCCTATGCCCGATGCTGACGCGAGGCGCGATCGAGGCGATCGAGCTGCGCGGCTCGGAGCATCTCAAGGAAACCTATCTGCCGAAGATGGTCAGCGGCGAATGGACCGGCACGATGAACCTGACCGAGCCGCAGGCCGGCTCGGACCTCGCCGCGGTGCGTACGCGCGCGGTTCCGCAGGGCGACGGCAGCTACAAGATCGACGGCCAGAAGATCTTCATCACCTACGGTGAGCACGATCTGACCGACAACATCATCCACCTCGTGCTCGCGCGCACGCCGACCGCGCCGGAAGGCGTGAAGGGCATCAGCCTCTTCGTGGTCCCCAAGTTCATGGTCAACGCGGACGGCAGCCTTGGCGAGCGCAACGATGTCCGCTGCGTCTCGATCGAGCACAAGATGGGCATCCATGGCAGCCCGACCGCGGTGCTCGCCTTCGGCCAGGCCGGCGGCGCCGTCGGCTATCTGGTCGGTGAAGAGAATCGCGGCCTGGAATACATGTTCATCATGATGAACGCGGCCCGCTATTCGGTCGGTATCGAAGGCATCGGCATCTCCGAGCGCGCCTACCAGCGCGCCCTGGCCTATGCGCGCGATCGCGTCCAGGGCGCCGAGGCCGGGGTCAAGGGCGGCGGCAAGGCGGCCATCATTCGCCACCCGGACGTGCGCCGCATGCTCATGCTCATGAAGGCGCAGACCGAGGCCATGCGCGCGCTCGCGGCCGTGGTCGCCGCGGCAATGGACACCGCGCAACTGGCTCCCGATGCGGCCGAAAAGGCCAAGGCGCAGGCTTTCGTCGACCTCATGATTCCGATCGTGAAGGGCTGGAGCACCGAGAATTCGATCGACATCGCCTCGCTCGGCGTGCAGATCCACGGCGGCATGGGCTTCATCGAGGAGACCGGCGCTGCCCAGCACCTGCGCGATGCACGCATCACCGCAATCTACGAAGGCACCACCGGCATCCAGGCCGCCGACCTCGTCGGCCGCAAGATGGCGCGTGACAATGGCCATGCCGCCAAGACCGTGATCGCGAGCATGCGCGAGACGGCCGAGTCGCTGAAGGGCGAGGAATTCGCCGCCCTGCGCGAGACGCTGTCAGCCGGTATCGATGCCTTCGATCGCAGCGTGCAGTACGTCGTGGCGAACTACGGCCCGGACGTGCGCAGCGTGCTCGCGAGCTCGGTGCCCTTACTGAAGCTGTTCGGCATCGTCGCCGGCGGCTGGCAGCTCGCGCGCTCGGCTTCGATTGCGGCCGGCCATATCGCGGCGGGCAAGGGCTCGGATTTCTACAAGACCAAGCTCATCACCGCCCGCTTCTACGCCGACCACGTACTGTCGCAAGCCCCGGGCCTGGCGCATGCGGTCGTCAACGGAGCTGTGGGGACGCTCGAAATCTCGGACCAGGCGTTCTGATCGTCGGCGGTCGCGCTGATCCGGCTGCGTGCGGTCGGCCGGATCAGCCTCTCCAGAACGCAGCACAAGAAAATGGCCGCTCTCGCGGCCATTTTCCTTATGTCGAAGGCTTAAGTCCCAGTCCTAGCGGACGAGCGTCCAAAGACGGGCGAGATCCTTCGAGCCATCGGTCCCGCCGACGCCTGCGAAAGTCTTGTTCGCCTCGGACTTCTTGCCGGCCAGCACCTGCGCCACGCCGAGATGCAGCTTGGCCTGTTCCGGAGCCTTCAGACCGCCCTTGGCGATGCCCTGCTGGATCAGCTGCAGGCCCTTGTCGTTCTGGCCGTAGGTCACGAGGTTGAAGCCGGTGGCGACGAGCGCGTCGCCGGTGGCCTGCGCGGCAGCGGCCTTTTCGCCTTCGGCCAGCGTGGCCTGATCTTCGGCGAGCTTCTTCGCAACCAGATCCTTGAGGCGCTGATGACGCGGCGCATCGGCACCTTCACCGAGCAGCTTCTTGGAATAGCCTTCGTCGACGAAGCCCTTGGCTTCAGCCGGATAGCCGGCCTGCAGCGCGAGCTGCGCGGCTTCCATGTAGTCGCCGGTCTTTTCCATCGTGCCGGTGGCCTTGCGCAGGCGGTAGGTGTCGAGCGTCAGCGCCGGCGAGAAGCCAGCCTTGTTGCCCGTACGCACGATCAGGTCGAGCCAGTATTCGGGTTTCGGCGTGAAGGTGACGATCTTCTCGAGCGCCGCCGCGTACGCGTTCATGTCGTTCTGCTTGAGCGCGCACGAGGCCAGCAGCTGCAGCTGCGTATCGGTGGGCTTCTTGCCGGCCGCCTCGAGCGCATTGATCTGGCTCGTCAGTTCGGCACCGGCTTCCTTGTACTTGCCGGCGAGATACAGGCTCTGCGCGTACAGGCCGAGGGTGTCGGGGCTGGTGCCGCCAGCCGCCTTGTACTTCTGGATCGCTTCGGCCGTCTTGGCGTAATCCTTGGCGGTATAGGCGATCTTCACGTAGGCATCGAGGCGCTGAACCTTTTCGCCTTCCGGCAGTTCCGGCGAAGCCAGGATCTGATCGTAAGCGGCCAACGCGGACTTGTAGTCGCCCTGCCCCAACGCGGCCGAAGACTTCAGCTGTTCAATGACAAAGCTTTCGTACGAAGTGAGCTTTCCCTTGCCGGCTGCTTCGGCGGCTGAAATTTTGGCAGAGGCTTCCTTGTAGTTCTTGGACTGAAGTGCCTTCTGTGCCTCCTGCAGCGGAGCGCCCACTTCGGCGCTGATGGTCTGCTTGCCGGCCGCGAATGCCACGCCACTCACTGCGGCTTGAGCCGCCATGAGCAGAACGAGGGCCGAAAGACGGTTTCGCTTAAAAGTCTGAGTCATGGTCTATACCTACATGAACTGTTCGTTGCCGACGATGCCGATCTTGGTCACGCCGTTGCGCTGTGCGCTGGCTAAGACACCCGCAACGTACTTGTATTCCACGAGCTTGTTTGGACGAATGTGAAACTCGCTCTGGTTGGCGACGTCGGCATGACCTTCGCGACGGAAGTTCGCTTCGAGCGTGCCGCGGTCCATCGGCGAGCCGTTCCACAGAATCGTGCCGTCGAAGTCGATCTCCAGGTCCACCGCGGGCGGTGGCGGCGCGTCGCTCGGCGGGCTGTTCGCCTGTGGCATGTCGAGTTTCACCGCGTGCGTCTGGATCGGGATCGTGATGATCAGCATCACCAGCAGCACCAGCATCACGTCGATCAGCGGCGTGGTATTGACGTCGACAACGACTTCCGGATCACCGGAGCCACCGCCGCTTCCTACGTTCATGCCCATTGGGATTGCTCCGTTCGATTTGATTGGTCCTCTCTCCCGCTTGCGGGAGAGAGTCCCTTGCGTGAGCAAGGGGAGAGAGGGTTCGCCTGAAAAGTGAGCGCACTTTCCGATCAGCCCCTCTCCCGGTGCTTCGCACCACCCTCTCCCGCACGCGGGAGAGGGGACAATCTTGTTGCTTAGCCTCTCGGCGGCGGTTCGAGAATGAACCCGACTTTCGCGATACCCGCACGCTGGCACGTCACCATCACTTGCCCAACAGCCTGGTAACGACTCGTCTGATCACCGCGAATGTGCACTTCCGGCTGCGGGACCTTCACCGCTTCCACCTTCAGCTTCTCGAACAGGGCGTTGGTATCCGGAATGCGCGTGACGTTCCAGTACATGTTCCCGTCCTTGTCGATCGCGATCACGATGTTCTCGGGCTTGGTCTGCAGCGCCTGGTTGCGCTCGTTCGGCAGCTTCACCGGTACCGTCTGCGTCACCACCGGAATCGTGATCAAAAAGATGATCAGCAGCACCAGCATCACGTCGACCAGCGGCGTGGTGTTGATCGCGGAGACGACGGCGTCTTCGCCTTCGTCGTCTCCGCCTACTTGCATGGCCATGGCG
>QFCS01004867.1_pt1 | contig 120438 bp, 115 predicted proteins | sample 3576561 | NCBI WGS metagenome assembly QFCS01 | reverse complement strand
CCGCTCCTCGAGCCGAACAAAACTGAAAAGTTCATCCCCGCTACCACCATGCCCCCGCATCGATCCAACCCCGCAAATCAATGCAAGAAGTGAATCATAAACCCAGCCGTGTGACGAGGAATTTTGCAGCAGCCTGTTAGGTCCTGTTGACAAAGTCAGGTAGCCATATTTTGACTGCTGCCAAGGCGAGGAATGCCTCAAAGGATTTCCGTGTCTTGTCGTATCTGGTTGCGATCCGCCGAAACTGTTTGAGGCGATTGAACATTCGCTCAATACGGTTGCGGTCCCTGTAAGCTCTGTAGTCGCAAAAAGGCGGGGCCTTGCGGTTCGCTTTCGGCGGGATAACCGGCCGAATTCCGTTGATCAATAACTCTTCCCGGATGGAATCCCCATCGTATCCTTTATCAGCGAGGAACAATCTCGGCTTGGCGACCGGCATCGCCAGTAGGCCGGGAACGGCATTGTAGTCGGACGTTTCGCCACCCGTCAGGATAAAACCAAGAGGGCGTCCCTGACCGTCTGCGCGGGCGTGGATTTTTGTCGTAAAGCCGCCGCGTGATCGACCAAAAGCCTCCTTATGAGTCCCCCTTTAGCACCCGCTGCCTGCGAGTGGCCCCGAACCGTTGTGCTGTCGATCATGTGCTGCCAGTCATCAGTCAGACCCAGTTCGACAAGCGTTTCAAGGAGCGCATCCCACACGCCTTGTTCAGCCCAACGGCGGAAGCGCACATAGATGGAATTCCACTTGCCGTAGCGCTCATGCATGTCACGCCAGGGGCAGCCGACCCGCAGGACATGAAGCATTCCATCGAGAAATCGCCGATTGTCATGAGATGGGCGAGATTTGCGCCCATACTCTGCTGGCAGAAGGGGCTCCACAATCCGCCACTCTGCATCACTCAAATCGCCACGTGCCAACGCCACCTCCGAAAAGCAGCGTTGAATCATTTTCCCGTTGATTTGGGAATCCAAGCTTCAAACGGCAGGCAGGCGAGTGGATTTGGCCTTCAGCCGACCTGTTCGATCCAGGGAGAACAATGTCTTCCAACCAGAAACAATGGCGTAGAAAAGGTCGGCGTCCACCCATTCTTCACTGATGGTTTGAGAAAAGTCGTCAGGCGCTTCCGTATTCAAGAATGCGACAATACGCACGCGGCCATCCACATCGAACTGCAAAATGTGGCTTCCATCATCAAAAGCCTCGTCCCCATCTGGAGCCCATATCGCCCCACTCGATTGTAGGGCATCGACGAATTGGTGCTGCGAAAGTCCGAAGTAGTCCGTTCGTGCATTGTCACGATGGAAAGCATCGAGGTAGGCGGTAGCAACGTCAGTGGCTGGAACATCGAGTGGGATAGGAGGCACATGCGTCCCCCGCCGTTGCAACCTACGTTCAACTTCGTTGAAAGAGCATCCAAGCATGGACGCATCGGGCTGCCTGACTCCAAACGCTCGCCCACCGACGTGGATTACGAAATAACCCAACGCTAATTGGGAGAGACTTTCCACCGCTTCGGTAATCCCGCTTTCGATTGCGAAAATGCGGCAGTCGCCCACTATCATCGGTTACCCATATGCCTCAATTCCCAACAAGGCGATCAAGACTATCCAGTCGAGACTTTGTCAACAGGGCCTAGTCCTCGCCGCTCTTCTGGTCGATGACCATGTAGTCGAGCGGAAGCTCGGTCGTGTATTTGATCTGCTCCATCGCGAAGGCCGAGGAGACGTCGCGAATCTCGATGCGCGCGATCATGCGCTTGTAGAAGGCGTCATAGGCGGCGATATCCGGCACGACCACGCGCAGCAGGTAGTCCACCTCGCCGCTCATGCGGTAGAATTCCACCACTTCCGGGAACTCGACGATCACCTCGGAAAAGCGCTTCAGCCATTCCGTCGAATGGGCGTTGGTGCGGATCGACACGAAGACCGTGACCTTGGTGTTGATCTTGACCGGATCGAGCAGCGCGACGCGCTTGCGGATCACGCCGTCCTCTTCCATCTTCTGGATGCGCCGCCAGCAGGGCGTGGTCGACAGCCCCACCTTCTTGGCAAGGTCGGCCACGGCGAGCGTGGAATCTTCCTGCAAGAGGCGCAGGATTTTGCGGTCCAGACGGTCCATTGAGTTCCCCTAAGAATTTAATTCCCTCATATACCGCGATGGCGGCAAATTGAAAGAATTGCATTTCATTCCGTAAGGGTTTTCACCCGCTTTCGCAATTCCGGCAACACCTCTGCCTCGAACCACGGATTGCGCTTCAGCCAGGCCGTGTTGCGCCAGCTCGGATGGGGCAGTGGCAGCACGGCCGGCCCCTCGTTGCGATGGAGATGCCGGCGCCAGTCGCGCACCGTCTCCGTCATGCTGGCGGCCTTCGAGGCGCCCAGGTGCCAGGCCTGCGCATACTGGCCGATGCCGAGCACCAGTTCGATCTGCGGCATGGCGGCCATCACCCGGGCGCGCCACAGCGGCGCGCATTCCCGCCGCGGCGGCAGGTCGCTGCCATGGGCGTCGTAGCCGGGAAAACAGAAGCCCATCGGCACGATGGCGAATTTCCGTGGATCGTAGAATTCCGCGCGCGTAACGCCGAGCCAGGCGCGCAGCCGGTCACCGGAAGCATCGTTGAACGGCAGGCCGCTCTCGTGCACCCTAAGCCCCGGCGCCTGGCCGGCAATCAGGATGCGCGCGGTATCGGAGAGGACGGCGACCGGCCGCGGCTCGTGCGGCAGCCGGTGCGCCGGCCCCCTCGCCGGCGCGTCGCGACAGAGCCGACAGGCCGCAATCGCCGCGCCAAGGGCGGCAATCGCGTCTTCCGTCCCGGCCTCGTCCATCGCGTCGTCCCTCCTGGAGCATTTCCAGTCGAAGCGAGATCGCTTCGACGTCGGATAATGCGGTAAAAACAAGAATCTGGAGCATTTCCGGTGAACCGGAGTTTACCGGAAATGCTCTAGAATCCGAATCCATCCAGAATGCCGCCGAGGAGGCCCGGTTCCGCATCGTGCGCCTCTTCCTGCGGCCGGCCGTTCGTCCGGCGCCATTGCTGCGGCATGTCGAACTCCGCGCCCCACAGCCCCTTGCGCTCGGCCCGCGCGAACCGTTCCTCGTCCTCGTAGCCGCCATAGGCGACCGCGAGGCCTTCGCGCACCATGCGCGCCCCGAGGTCGCCCGCCGCATTCTCGCAGCGCGCCAGCCGGCGGTCGTATCTGTCCGTGCCCTGCATGCGGCAGGTGATGGGCCCGGCGCGCAAAAGCTCGGCAAGCCGCGAGCGCGCGGCGACGCCGCAGCGCCAGTCCGCGCCGTCGCGCTTGCAGACCTGCGCCAGTTCCGGCGTGTCCATGCCGAGGAGCCGGATACGCTGGCCGTCCAGCGTCAGCGTATCGCCGTCCGCCGCCCGCGCTGCACCCGTAAAAGCCTCGCCGCCCCCGCCGTCGATGCGCGCCACGATCAGCGCCGTCAGCGCCAGGATCGCCATCGCCACGCCGACATCGCGCGCCCGCCTGGAAAGTCCCATGGAATGGCCTGCCTCCGGAACGATGCAAAATGAAAGAGATAGGCTGTTTGCGCGATTCGGAGAAAGGCGCAAATGCCCCCGCGTCACGCCGTTACGTCATGCGGGAAGCGCCGGCTTGCGGGAAGTGCCGGAATGGTTCGCAAATGGTTTATGCCCGGCAGCATCTTCTTAAGGATTCCCCCCTAGACTTCAACGCGTCCGCAACAGTTGCAATCGTGATGAGTACCGGCGTCAGCACATCGACCGACAAGATCATCGTCGACAGGTCGCGCAGCCATAGAAACAAGGCTGTCTCGCGCACCGTGCGCGCGACCCGGGAACGCCTGCAGACCGCGACGGGCCTTGCGCCCGGCTTCGAGCGCGAGATGCTGCAGCTGCACGTCGCCTCCGCCGCCCAGAGCGCGCTCGCCGTTCCCATCGTCGTGATGCTGATCGCCGCCGTCGGCGTCTATCTCACGCAGGAGGTCGGCCTTCTCGCCTGGGCCATCCTGGCGCTCAGCGTGCATGCGCTCGGCATGATCGTCGCCCGCCGCGCGCGCCGGCAGGAGATCACCGCCGACAACACGCGCGGCTGGCAGCGCGTCTTCCTGGCCGCGCAGGTCGCCATGGGCCTCACCTGGGCCGCCTTCGCCCTGCAGACCTGCGGCGCCTGCGGCGGCGTCACCTTCGATTTCTACAAGGGCACGGCCCTGCTCGTGGCGCTGGCCGTCACCGCCATCAGCACCCTGATGCTGCGCCATGCGGTGCTCTACGCCTTCCTGCCGACCGTCGTCGCGCTCTCGGTCTCGGCGCTGCTGCGCCCCGATCCCGCGACCTTCGGCATGGCGGCGGTCATCTCCGCCGCGCTGATCTTCCTCATCTTCATGACGAACCGCCTGCGCCACACCAGCGCGCAGCTGCTCTCCTCGCAGTCGGAGAAGGACGACCTGATCGCCGAGCTGGAAGTGGCCAAGTCCATGTCGGACGAGGCGCGCCGGCGCGCCGAAGAGGCGAACCTTGCCAAATCCCGCTTCCTCGCCTCCATGTCGCACGAGCTGCGCACACCGCTGAACGCCATCCTCGGCTTTTCCGAGGTCATGTCGACGGAAGTGCTCGGGCCGCTCAACAACCCGGTCTACAAGGAATACACGTCCGACATCCACCGCTCCGGCCAGCACCTGCTCAATCTCATCAACGAGATCCTCGACCTCTCGCGCATCGAGGCGGGCAAGTACGACCTGTCGGAGGACAGCGTGTACCTCGTCGATATCGCCGAGGACTGCATCGGCATGGTGCAGCTGCGCGCACGGGCGAAGAACATCACCATCTCCGAGCAGGTCGAGGGCGACATGCCGGCCGTCTGGGCGGATGAGAAGGCGCTGCGCCAGGTCATCCTGAACCTGCTGTCGAATGCCGTGAAATTCACGCCCCAGGGCGGCGAGATCCTCGTCAAGGCCGGCTGGACGGCCGGCGGCGGCCAGTATGTCTCGATCCGCGACAACGGCCCCGGCATCCCGGAAGAAGAAATCCCCGTCGTGCTCTCCGCCTTCGGCCAGGGCTCCATCGCCATCAAGAGCGCCGAGCAGGGCACCGGCCTCGGCCTGCCCATCGTCCAGGCGATCCTCGCCAAGCACAATGGCGAATTCATCCTGAAATCCAGGCTGCGCGAAGGCACCGAGGCCATCGCCATCCTGCCGGCCAAGCGCGTGCTCCAGAGCCTGCCCGCCGTCACCGAGACCCAGGCCGTCGCCCCGCGCAGGAAGAGTTTCGCCTGAGGCGTTTGCCGTGTGGGTCCTCGGGTCTAGCCCGAGGATGACGGAGGGGTGGAGACGTTACCCGCTTGTTGAACGGCGCGGCATGCGGCGCCGTTGCTCTCGCCGCCATGCTTTTCTTCCATCGTCATCCTCGGGCTCGACCCGAGGATCCACGTCCAACGGCACGCCTCAGACGAACCTGGAAATCACCACATAGCCGGCATAGACGGCATTGGCGATGATCAGGCAGAAGACGGCGAAGGAGCCAAGGTCCTTCGAATGCTTGCCCATCTCGGAGATTTCCGGCGAGACCCGGTCGACGATCTCCTCGATCGCCGTGTTGAGCGCCTCGAAGGCGATCATCAGGAGGAAGAGGATCGCCATGGCGACATACTGGAAGAACGAGGCGCCGACGACGGTGAACAGCACCATGGCGACGCCGAAGGCGATCAGCTCGTGGCGGAAGGCGGATTCGCCGAGCAGGCGCCGCGCGCCGGCCGCCGAATAGGTCGCGGCCGCGAACAGGTGGCCGATGCCCGTCTTCTTCTCGATTGGTGCCTGGCCCATTCCCGCAATCCCGTTTCGGAGTTCTCATGAAACACGCCCGTGTGACGGGCGTGTTTCGGGGTCTCAATCCATGCCATTGAGGCTTTTTGCCGGCGCCGGTTACGTCCGGTTGCTGACGCCCGCCTGAACGAAGGTCGCCATGCCCGAATGGCAGGCGGCCGCCGCCTTGACGATGCCGGCGGCAAGCGCCGCGCCGGTGCCCTCGCCGAGCCGCATGCCGAGCGCCAGCAGCGGCGTCTTGCCGAGCTTCTCGATCGACTTCAGGTGCCCCGGCTCGGCCGAGACATGGCCGATCAGGCAATGGTCGAGCGCCGCCGGATTGGCCGCGCGCAGGATCGCGCCGGCCGCCGTCGCCACATAGCCGTCGAGGATGACGGGGATCTTCTGCATGCGCGCGGCGAGGATCGCGCCGGCCATGGCGGCGATCTCGCGGCCGCCGAGGCGGCGCAGCACTTCGAGCGGATCGGAAAGATGCGGCCCGTGCAGGTCGACGGCCTTCTTCACCGCCGCCACCTTGCGCTGCAGCACCTCGCCTTCCGAGCCGGTGCCGGGTCCGACCCATTCCTCCGCCGTGCCGCCGTAGAGCGCCAGGTTGATCGCCGCGGCAATCGTCGTGTTGCCGATGCCCATCTCGCCGATGCACAGGAGGTCCGTGCCGCCGGCGACCGCCTCCATGCCGAAGGCCATGGTCGCGGCGCAGTCGCGCTCGGACAGCGCCGCCTCCTGCGTGATGTCGGCGGTCGGATAGTCGAGCGCGAGGTCGAAGACCTTCAGGCCGAGGTCGTGCGTCACGCAGATCTGGTTGATCGCCGCGCCGCCGGCCGCGAAATTCTCCACCATCTGCGCGGTGACGGAGGACGGATAGGGGGTGATGCCCTGCTGGGTGACGCCGTGGTTGCCGGCGAAGATGGCGACGAGCGGACGCGTCACGGCCGGCGGACGGCCGGTCCAGGCGGCGAGCCAGAAGGCGATCTCCTCCAGCCGGCCGAGCGCGCCCGGCGGCTTGGTCAGCTGGCTGTCGCGCCCGCGCGCCGCCACCAGCGCGGCCGAATCGGGACCGGGCAGGTTGCGCAGCAATTCACGAAAATCATCGAACGGCAGGCCGCTGGCACTCATCTTGGGGAATTCCTTAAGTTTCGGCTTTCAAAGGCGGGTGTTTGGTGTCTCCTAATAGAGGCAGGGCGCGAATCCGACAACCGCATTTGCGGCGGCGGCCAGCGCGTTTTGCGGCGGGACGTTGGCGGCGTGCCGTGCAGGTGGATCCTCGGGTCAAGCCCGAGGATGACGGAGTGTGGGGAAACGGGCGCGCCCGAAAGCGGCGCGGCGTGAGCTGCAAGGGTTCTCGGGCAAGGGCCGCGAGATGGTTCGGGCACCGGACGCCGCCCTTTGGGCACCGCGGTGCTCCCCCTCCTCCGTCATCCTCGGGCTTGACCCGAGGATCCGCCCGCACGGCACCCCTTTCCATTAACGGGGACTCATTTGGCCATCCAGGACTATATCGACGACACGGCCCGCGCGGTCGCCTTCCTCTCGCGCGTGCCGGTGCCGCAGCGCCATTTCATCGGCCATGACGGGCGGCTGTCGCGCGCCGTGCGCGCCTTCCCGCTCGCCGGCGTGCTGATCGTGCTGCCCGCCGCCGCGCTCGCCGCCCTGCTGTCGGCCTTGCACGGGCCGCCCCTGCTCATCGCCTTCGCCGCGCTCGCCGTGCAGGTGCTCGTCACCGGCGCCCTGCACGAGGACGGGCTGTCCGACAGCGCCGACGGCATCGGCGGCGGGCGGGACCGGGAGAGCGCACTTTCCATCATGAAGGACAGCCGCGTCGGCTCCTATGGCGCGGTGGCGCTGATCCTCTCCTTCGGTCTGCGCGCCGCGGCCATCGCGGCCCTTGCCGCCGTGCTCACCCCGTCCGGCCTCGGCATGGTGCTGCTCGCCGTCGCCGCCGCCGGCCGCACCGCCATGGTCTGGCACTGGTCGCTGCTGCCGCCCGCCCGGCAGGGCGGCGTCGCCGCCTCGGTCGGCGAGCCGGAGGGCGGCGCGACCGTCGTCGCGCTTGCAAGCGGCATCCTCCTTGCCGCCGCCCTGCTCCTGCCGCACGGCAGCGTGCTTGCCTTCGTGCTGGCGCTCGTCCTCGCCGTCGCCGCCGTCCTCGCCTTCAACCGCATCGCCATGCGCAAGATCGGCGGGCATACGGGCGATACGATCGGCGCCACGCAGCAGCTCGCGGAAATGTCAGTGCTCTTCGCCCTTGCCTTGGCGCTCTGACCTGCCGATATAGGAAGAACAATCTTCGGGAGCCGCGATGGAATCGCCCTGCATTCTCGTCTGTTCGATCGACATGGTGACCGGCTATTGCTTCGGCTGCGGCCGCACGCGCGACGAGATCGGCGGCTGGACGCTCTATACGTCCGATCAGCGCCGCGCCATCATGGCCGAGCTGCCGGCCCGCCTCGAGACCGTCGAGCGCAAGCCGCGGCGCGAGACCCGCCGCGCCCGCATGGCCCGGGAGCGCGGCGAGGCATGAGGCTCTATATCCTGCTCGGCATCCTCGCCGTCGGCCTCGGCGCCCTGGTCCTCAACCACGACAGCGGCCGCACCATGGGCATGGACAACAACGATTTCGGCCGCCTCGTCACCCTGTCGGCCATCGCCACCATGATGGCGGCCGGTGTCCTCGCTGGGCGGCGGCAATGGGGCGAGAGCATCCGCCAGGCCGGCATCTGGCTGGTCATCATCCTGCTGCTCGCCACTGGCTACCTCTACCGCTTCGACCTGCAACAGGTCGGCAACCGCCTCACCGCCGGCCTCATTCCCGGCCGCGCGGTGGTGACGACCGGCGCCGGCGGCGAACAGATCCTCGTCATCCACAAGGGCGTTTCCGGCCACTACGAGGCCGACGTGTCGATCGACGGCACGCCGCTGAGGATGCTCGTCGATACCGGCGCCAGCTCCGTCGTCCTTTCCTATGAGGACGCCATGCGGCTCGGCATCAACCCGGACAACCTCGTCTTCTCCATCGATGTCTCCACCGCCAACGGCCGGGCGCTCGCCGCGCCCGTCACGCTGCGCCAGGTCGCCATCGGCCCCATCATGCGCGGCACCATCCGCGGCATGGTCACCGAACAGGGCCGCCTCGACCAGAGTCTCCTCGGCATGAGCTTTCTCGAAACGCTCGGCTCGATCGAGATCACGCGCGACGAACTGCGGCTCAAGGATTAGTTCTTCAGCTTGTAGCCGGTCTTGAAGATCCAGGCCGTGATGCCGAGGCACACCGCCAGGAAGCCGAGCACCGTCACGAGGCTGACGACCGGGTTGACGTCGGCGATCTCGTAGAAGCTCCAGCGGAAGCCGGAGACGAGGTAAAGCACCGGGTTGAAATGGCTCACCGTCTGCCAGAAGGGCGGTAGCATGTCGATCGAGTAGAAGCTGCCGCCGAGGAAGACGAGCGGCGGGATGATCAGCATGGGGAAGAGGTTGAGCTGCTCGAAATCCTTCGCCCAGATGCCGATCATGAAGCCGAACAGGCTGAAGCTGACGGCCGTCAGCACGAAGAACAACACCATCATGAACGGATGCCGGATCGAGATGTCGACGAAGAGCGAGGCGGTGATGAGGATGATCGTGCCGACGATCAGCCCCTTGGTCGCCGCCGCGCCGACATAGCCGATGACGATCTCGATCATCGAGATGGGCGAGGAGAGGATTTCGTAGATCGTGCCGGTGAATTTCGGGAAGTAGATGCCGAAGGAGCCGTTGCCGATGCACTGGTTGAGCAGCGTCAGCATGATGAGGCCGGGCGCGATGAAGGCGCCGTAGGAAACGCCCTGCACCTCCTGCATGCGCGAGCCGATCGCCGCGCCGAAGACGATGAAATAGAGCGAGGTGGTGATGACGGGCGAGACGATGCTTTGCAGCAGCGTGCGGCGCGTGCGCGCCATCTCGAATGCGTAGATCGACTTGATCGCCTCGATGTTCATCGGCCCTCTCCCACCAGTTCCACGAAAATGTCTTCCAGCGAACTCTGCTCGGTGGAGATGTCCCTGACCCGAAGCCCCGCCTGCGACAGCGCGGAAAGGAGCGAGGATATGCCGGTGCGCTCGCCGGAGCTGTCGAACTCGTAGACCAGCCGCTCGCCGCCCTCGCTGAGCGTCAGCCCGTAGGAGGACAGCGTGTCGGGCACGGCCGCCAGCGGCTCGGCGAGTTCCACGGTCATCTGCTTGCGCCCGAGTTTTGCCATCAGCGCCTTCTTGTCCTCGACCAGCAGGATCTGCCCGTGGTTGATGACGCCGATGCGGTCGGCGATCTCCTCGGCCTCCTCGATATAGTGGGTCGTCAGGATGATGGTGACGCCGGAGGCGCGCAGGCGCTCGACGAGTTGCCACATGTCCTTGCGCAGCGAGACATCGACACCCGCCGTCGGCTCGTCGAGGAACAGCACCTTCGGCTCGTAGGACAGCGCCTTGGCGATCAGCACGCGCCGCCGCATACCGCCGGAAAGGTGGCGCAGCATCGTGTCCTTCTTGTCGTAGAGCGAGAGATCGCGCAGGATGCGCTCGATCAGCGCCGGGTCCGGCGAACAGCCGTGCAGGCCGCGCGAGAAGGCGACCGTGTTCCACACCGTCTCGAAGGCGTCGAGCGTCAGTTCCTGCGGCACGAGGCCGATGATCGAGCGGGTCTTGCGATAGTCCGCGAGGATATCGCCGCCGGCGACGGTCACCGAGCCGCCCGACGGCGTGACAATGCCGCAGATGATCGAGATCATCGTCGTCTTGCCCGCGCCGTTCGGCCCGAGGAGCGCCAGGATCTCGCCCTCCTCGATATCGAGGTTCACGCCTTTCAGCGCCTGGAACCCGGATGCGTAGCTCTTGGTGAGATTGCGAATGGAAACGATGGGCGCCATGGGAGGGTCCGGAGAGAGGAATTTCATGCGGAAGGACACCCTATATGGCGTGCCCTTCGTCGATTTTCACCCTGAGGGCGCAAAAAAGTCGCTCAGCCGTAGATGCTGGCGAGAAAGCGCAGCGCAACGAGGATGAGGAAGATGCCGAAGCCGATCTCGAGCTGCCGCTTGCTCATCGAATGCGCCAGCCGCACGCCCCAGGGCGTGACGACGAGGGCGATCGGCACGATGAGCGCGACGGCCACCCAGTTGATGAAGCCGGTGGAGAACGGCGGCAGGCCCGGCTCGCCCCAGCCGGCCCAGATATAGCCGACGATGCCGGGAATGGAGATCAGCACGCCGACGCCGGAGGAGGTCGCCACCGCCTGGTGGATCGGCCGGCCGAAGGAGGTCATGTAGGTGTTGTTCAGCACCCCGCCGCCGATGCCCATCAGGCCGGACAGCGTACCGATGACGACGCCCGCCAGCTGGTTGCCAATGCCCTTCGGCAGGTCGTTGCCGACCCGCCAGGTATCGCGGTTGAACAGCATCCGCAGCGCCACCAGCAGCGCGATGCCGACGAAGATCAGGCGAAGGCCCACGCTGGAGATCGCCGCCGCGATGACCGAGGCGAGGATCGCGCCGAAGGGCAGCGCGACGATCCAGCTCTTCAGGAGGTCCGTGTCGACCGCGCCGCGCAGCCGGTGCGAGGTGAAGGAGCGGATCGAGGTCGGCACGATGATGGCGATGGAGGTGCCGATGGACAGGTGCATGCGCACCGCCTCGGGCACGTCGAGATAGCCGAACACCTGGTAGAAGACCGGCACGAGGATCGCCCCGCCGCCGATGCCGAAGATGCCGGCGAGCAGGCCGGACACGACGCCCGCCGCGACAAGCGCGAGCGCGAACAGGACAAGATCGGCGACGGGGGGCATGGCGGGCTCCTCAGGATCCGCCGGGCGGCGGCGACTCGCGGGCATTTCGCAGGTGCGAAGCGCGCACTGTCATCAAACCGTGACCCATTTCAACCATTGTCTGACACGAGGCCGGCGCAAACGACCCGCACCCCGCGCATCCCGTCGTTTCAACTGCCCCGCGCAGCGGCCTTGCTCCCGACCCTGAGGGAGTTTCCGGCGGTCCCATCCGCCCGCTTCCCCTGCGGAAGCACGCCTTTCATCCTCGCCGGTCCGCGCCGGCGCGGGTGATGGAATGTGACGTTCCCGGCGGCCGCACCCCGCGCGCCGCCACCCCTTTTGACCGGCGCCCCGCCGGTCTTTTTTTGCCCTCAGATCAGGCCGTTACAGGCTGCAGTGCCGGTAGCCGGATTTGCGCGCCCTGAGGTCGAAGTGGAAATGGTCCTTGTGGAAGCGGTCGCTGCCGGGGCCGAGCACGGTGGAGAAATACTTGCAGCTGTCGCCGCGCACCGATTTCAGCAGGCCCTTCTCGCGGAAGGCGAAGAAGCCCTTCTTCTCGATAGCGATCGCCTTGCCGTTCTTCAGCACGATCTTGCCGACGTCGATGGCGTTGCCCTTGGCGTGCTCCGACATGGCGGCGCCGCGCTGCGAGTTCATCGTGCGGCAGGAATAGGAGGACATCTGGTGGATGGCCGAGACGCCGGAGAGGTAGCGCGTGCGGCTGGAGGGAACGAGTTCGTTCTTCACCCAGCGCGCGAAGGCCTCGGTGATCTGGCAGTTGACCTGCGCGGCCGGCTTGATCTGGATGCCGCCGGAAAGGCCGGACAGCTCGATCGGCCATTGAATGCCGCAGGAGCGCCCGCGCGAAATGCGCGGCACGTCGCGGAATTTCACGCCGAGCTTCTGCAGGCGTTGCCGGCAGGCCTTTTCCGCGGCCGGCATGCCGCCCATGGTTTCCGGCATTTGCATCGGATTGGTAAGCCGCGGCAGGAAGGCGACCTGTTCGCCCTCGCTTGCCTGCCGGCGGCGGGTCGTCGCCTTGTCCGGCACCTGCAGGTAATCGCCGCCGTCCTGCGCCGCGCCGAGTTCGACGCCGGCCTCCGACATCGGGATCGTCGCCGGCTGGCCGACCTGCTGCGGCATGTCCGAGCCGATGCCGTCGACGACGACCTGGGTGGCGTTGCCTTCCGCGATCTCGTTCGCCTGTGCCTCCGCCAGCCCCTCGACGCGCGCGACGCCGAGCCCCTCGTCCATGCTGACGCCGCCTTCGGGCACCGTCAGCACGCCGGAGGAGGCCTGGACGGGCTCGCTGAGGCCCATCGCCTCGTCGCTGTCGATCATCGGCAGACGCTTTTCTTCCGCCTGCGGCGTTTCGACCACGGCCGCCACCTCGGCCGGATAGTCCGCGAGGTCCCCGCCCGTATCGCCGATATCGGCGGCGGAACGCTGCGAGACCTCCTCCGACGGCCGGATGGCGCCGACGATATCGTCGGGCGGCGTCATGCCGCCGGAACAGGCGGCCAGCATCGCCGGGACGAGGAACAGCCCGAGCGGCCGGCGCAGACGAGAAACGAACGCAATACCCATTGTCACTTCCGCCAGCCCTGCCCGCGTCCTGCGCGGTCCCGGTTGCGCACATTGTTGTCCGGTCATGGTGCAGGTCGCTTTTGTCCGCATTCGGACGGGAAAAGCCCGAAACCGGACGCGAAAAGCGATCGTCCTGCATTTCCAGGGGATTTTCGCGCAACAGGGTAAAGGAACCGTTTTCAGGCGACCCGCGAGATTGATGGGGAAGCGCTTGCTCCGCGTCACCCCCCTCTGCCCTGCCGGGCATCTCCCCCACAAGGGGGGAGATTGGATGGGGAACCGTCTCACCCAATTGAAACGTCGCTGATTGAGCTTCGTCCTCGCCTCTTGCTTATCTCCCCCCTTGAGGGGGAGATGCCCGGCAGGGCAGAGGGGGGATGGCCCCACAGGACAACATTGCCCTTATGGGGAGACACAGGCCTTCCGGCTGACCTACCCACGACAATTGCGGACGCCCCAAAGAAAAACCCCGGCGGAAACCGCCGGGGCAAGATGGTCCGGAGATCGTCTTTTGGCTTATGCCGCGCGGCGCCGGTGGTCCGCCGCTCCGGCTGCGTTCAGCCGGAAATTGCCGAGCAGGGTCTTCAGCTGCTCGCTTTCCTGGGTCAGCGTCTGGCCGGCCGCGTTGGTTTCCTCCACCATGGCCGCGTTCTGCTGGGTCATCTGGTCCATCTGGTTGACCGCCGTGTTGACCTCGGCAAGGCCGGTCGCCTGCTCGCGCGCGGCGGTGGCGATGGAGTTCACCTGGTCGTTCACCTTGTTGACCAGCGCCTCGATCTCGGTCAGCGCATCGCCCGTCGAGCGCACCAGCGCCACGCCGGTGCCGACCTCGGTGGCCGAATTGCTGATCAGCCCCTTGATCTCCTTGGCCGCATTGGCCGAGCGCTGGGCGAGTTCGCGCACCTCCTGCGCCACGACCGCGAAGCCGCGGCCGGCCTCCCCTGCCCGCGCCGCCTCGACGCCGGCATTGAGAGCGAGGAGGTTGGTCTGGAAGGCGATCTCGTCGATGACGCCGATGATCTGGCTGATGCGGCTCGACGCATCCTCGATGCGGCTCATCGCGGCGACCGCATCGCGCACGATGGTGCCGGAGCGGCCCGTCGACTGCTTGGTCTCGGCCACCATGCGGCTCGCCTCGGCGGCCCGGTCGGAGGCGTTGCGCACCGTCGCGGTGATCTCGTCGAGCGCGGCGGCGGTTTCCTCCAGCGAGGCCGCCTGCTGCTCCGTGCGGTGGGAGAGATTGTTGGCCGCTTCCGCGATGCCACCGGCGCTGCCGTAGACGATGTCCGTCGAGCGGGCGATGGCGTTGATGACGCTGGAGAGCGCGTCGACCGCGCGGTTGAAGTCGTCGCGCAGCTTGGCATATTCCGGCGCGATCGCCTGGATCGAGACCGTCAGGTCGCCGTTGGCAAGGCGCTCCAGCGCCTGGCCGACCGTGTTCATGGCATCCGCCTGGCCCTGGCTGACGGCGCGCTGGCGGCGTTCGCCCTCGCTGCGCTCCTCGTCGAGGCGAACCTGCTGCTCGCCCTCGCGCAGGCGAAGCTCGGCGCGCTCGGCCACCGACTGGCGCAGGATGGACACGACCTTGGCCATCTCGCCGATCTCGTCCTTGCGGTCCGTCTCCGGCACGTCGCCGGAGACATCCTCCTCGGAGATCGCCTGCATGGAGGCCTTCAGGCGCGAGACCGGGCCGGTCACGCTCTTCACGATGCCGTAGGCGGCGAGGATGATGGCAAGGCCCCCGAGGCCGAGGATGACCGCCGTTTCGATGGCGTTGCGGCGGAACATGGCGGCAAGGTCGTCCGCATAGACGCCCGTGCCGACGACCCAGCCCCAGGGGGCGAAGCCCGCGACATGCGAATATTTCAGCACCGGCTCCTCGAAGCCCGGCTTCGGCCACAGGTAGTCGACGAAGTCCTGGCCGGTCGGGCTCGCCTTCACGGCCTTCACGAACTCGACGAAGATCTTCTTGCCGGTCGGATCGGCCATGCCGGACTGGTCCGTGCCGTCGAGCGCCGGCTTGATCGGATGCATGACGATCACGGAATTCATGTCGTTGATCCAGAAGTAGCCGTTGTCCTCGTAGCGCAGCGCCCGCACCGCATCCTTCGCCCGCGTCTGCGCCTCCTCGCGCGTCAGCGTGCCGGCGGTCTCGAGCTCATGGTAATGTTTGAAGAGCGTCAGCATGCTCTCGTCCATCGCCGCCAGCTTCGACTTGCGCTCGACGACCATCGCCGCCTGATAATGGTAAAGGCTGTAGACGAGCGCCGCCACGATGATGGTCAGGGCAAGACCGACGAGCAATGAAAGGCGCGTGGATATTCTGAAATTCTTCACCGGACTCTCCTCCAAACGAACGGACGCGGCACTCCAATCTTTCCGAAAGTCCAGCAAACCCTTTAAAATCGCCTAAAATTGTAATCATCATTTTTCAGAAGCCGCGAATAAACAGAAATACCGGGAGCGGTTTCGGCTTGCCGGTCGCCTACCCTCTTCCTCCGCCTTGCGCATTCCGATAGACCGGTATCAGCCAAGGAGAGGATGCGCATGACCGACAACAGCACGCCGAACGGACAACTCACCCTTCGCACGCTCGCCATGCCGGGCGACGCCAATGCCGCGGGCGATATCTTCGGCGGCTGGGTGATGGCGCAGATGGACCTTGCCTCCGGCATCCGCGCCGCCGAGCGCGCGCGCGGCCGCGTCGTCACCGCCGCCGTCAAGGAGATGGCCTTCGACCTGCCGGTGAAGATCGGCGACACGCTCAGCATCTATACGGATATCGTGCGCGTCGGCCGCACCTCGATCACGCTCTCCGTCGAGGCCTGGGCGCAGCGCTACCTCACCACCACGCTGGAAAAGGTCACGGGCGCAACCTTCGTCATGGTCGCCCTCGACAAGGACGGCCATCCGACGCCCGTTCCGGTGGAATAGCCGTCGGGAGGGCGACGATGGAGCACACGGCCCCCGATCCCGCCATCTTCAGCCATGTGCGCGTCGTCATCGGCATGGTGGTGAGCCTCAGCCTTGCCCGCCTGCTGACGGGCGTCGCGCTCTTCATCCAGCATCCGGGCAAGCTGAAGCCCTATCCCGTCCACCTCGCCTGGGCCGGATTCCTGCTGCTGTTCCTCCTGCATTTCTGGTGGTGGGAATTCCGCCTGCAGGCGCTGACGACGATCGGCTTCGGCGTCTATCTCTTCCTGATCAGCTATTGCTGCCTGTTCTTCCTGCTTGCCGTTCTCCTGTTTCCGACCGCGCTCGACGACTATGCCGGCTACGAGGACTATTTCTACTCGCGCCGCAAATGGTTCTTCGGCGCCTTCGCCCTCGTCTTCGCGGTCGATCTCCTGGATACGGCGCTGAAGGGCAAGGCCTATTTCGGCTCGTTCGGCTATGAATATCCGATCCGCAACGTGGTCTTCATCGCGCTGTGCCTCGTTGCCGCGGCAACCGCCAGCCGCCGTTTCCACACCGCCTTCGTGAGCCTTGGCATCCTCTACCAGCTGAGCTGGATCTTCCGCGCTTTCGACATGCTGGACTGACGGTCAGCCACGCAGGTACGCCGCCCTCGCATCGAAGCTCAGCCCGGGAAACACCGCGGTTTCCAGCGCGCGCGCCGGAATGCCGAACTGCTGGCGCAGCATCGCGGCGGCAAGCTGGCGCAGGTCCGTCGTCGGCCGCAGGTCGCGCCCGTCGAGCAGGTCGCCGTCGGAAAGCGACGGCCAGTCGCCATAAACCTTGCCGCCCGCCACCGCGCCGCCCGCAAGCACCGCGACGCCACCCGTGCCGTGGTCGGTGCCGGCCGAACCGTTCTCCCGCGCCGTCCGCCCGAACTCGGTGATCGCCAGGATCGCCGTCTTGCGCCAGACGGCGGGCGACAGGCCGGCCTTCAGCGTGGTGATCGCCGTCGCGAGGTCCCTGACCGGCCTTGCGAAGCCGCGCGCCTGGCTGAGATGGGTGTCCCAGCCGTTGATCGAGAAGCTGGCGATCCGATGGTCGGCCGCAAGCATGCCGGCCGTAAGCGTCGCGACGGAGGCGATGCCCGCCGAGCGCTTGCCGTCCGCATCGCGGATCGCGTCCGACAGCATGTCCGTCGCCGTCGCCTCGCGCAACGCGGCCGCAAACAGCGGGTCGTTGCGGTAGAGCCGGACGAAGAAGGCCTCCTCGTCCTCGGCCAGCGCGAGGTCGGCGCGCGTCGACCAGACGTCGACCGGATTGCCGCCCGAAAGGATCAGTTCCGCCGTGGTGGTGACGTCGATGGCGCGGCGGTCGGCCGGCCGCGGAATGCCGGCGATCGCCCGGTTGAGCCAGCCGGTGCGCTCGTCGCGCACCGCCGCGCCGCCGCTTTCCAGCATGTCCTGCCCGTCGAAATGGCTGCGGCCGTCGCGATAGGGCGTCGAGATCGCGTGCACGAAGCCGAGCTCGCCCGCCTTCCACAGCGGCATCAGGTCCGCCGCGGCGGGATGCAGGCCGAAGAAGCCGTCGAGATCGAGGAGCCCCTTGTCGGCGCCCAGCGCCAGCGTCGGCCGCAGCACCTTCAGCGCCGGATCGCCGTGGGGCTGCACCAGCGCGAGCCCGTCCATCGCCCCGCGCAGCACGATCGTCACCAGCCGGTTGTCGCCGGGCATGGCCGCGAAGCTGACGGGCGTGACGAGCGGCGAGGCCGCCAGGCAGCACGCGCCGGACAGGAAGGCTCTGCGGTGGATCTCGCTTGCCATGCCCGCTCCTAACGCCGGTTGAACTCGGGGGACGCCAGCACCATTGCCAGCCCCACCGCGCGGTTCGGCGCCCGCGCCACGGTCTCGATCGTGTCCGCCCGCGCCGCATCCGCCATCGTCGCCTCCAGGAAGGCGCGCGGATCGGCGTCGCCGCCGAAGCGCGCCACGAGCCGCCGCGCCCAGGCGATGCGCTCGGTGACCTGGCTGGCCGTGATCCAGGCGGAAAGCCCCTCGTCCCAGCCCGCCGGGCTCGGCGCCGACCAGATCGGCTGGCCGAGCCGGCCGATAATGCCGACGGACAGCGGGTTGGCCGTCAGCGCCGGCTTGCCCTCGGCGGTCATCATCATCACGTCGGCGAGCGCCGCGACATCCGCCGCCGGCCGCCCGCCGCCCTTCTTCGCGCCGTCGCCCGGCGCGAGCGCCGCGGCCGGCACGTCGAGCGCGCGCAGGGCGGCAACGACGAAATCGAACGGCTGGCGCGCCTTGCGGCCCTCCTCCTGCCAGCTTCGCGGATGGTCGAGCATCGCCCGGTAGACGTCGAGCAGCCGGCCGTCGCTGCGCTTCCACGCCGCCGCCATGGCGTCCACCACCGCGTCCGGCGGATCGTCGGCGATGAAATGCACGACGAGCTTGCGGCAGATGTGGCGGCGCGTCTCCTTGCGCGCGGCAAGGTCGTCGAGCAGCGCATGGACCTGTTCGATGTCCCGCCGCTTGCCGCCGTAGTCGCGCCCCAGCACCCGGTAGGTGCCGGGCTCGGCCGAGCGCGGGCGGAAGGCGGTCTCGTAGACCGGCGCGCGATACCACAGCCCGGTCAGCAGATAGGCCGCCGCGCGCACGTCCTTCTGGTTGTAGCCGCTGCCCGCCCCCATCGTGTGCAGCTCGATGAGTTCGCGCGCCAGATTCTCGTTGAGCCCGCGGCCGGATTTCAGCCCAACCGAGGAGTTCGGCCCGACGGAGCGCGTCTGGTCGAGATAGGCGAGCATGGCCGGGTGCAGCGCGGCCGCCTTCAGGAGATCGGCGAAGGATCCGGCAAGGTGCGGGCGGATCGCCTCCGCCTCGTGCAGCGGCGCGAGAAGCCGCATGGCGCCGCCCTTGCGCACGTCGATGGCGAAATGATCGCACCAGAAGGCGACGAGACGCTCGTAGAAACCGTTCGGCGAGAAGACCGCCTGACGGACCTTCAGGTGCCGGTCGCGCTGCAGCGTGTTGGCGAGCGCAATGCCGTAGGGGTTGATGGCGCGCGTGCCGACGGTCATCAGCCTGTTCTTCTCGCGCGCCGCCTTGTAGGCGGTGTCGAGCGCGCGATAGTCGGGGAAAAGCGCCCGGTGGCCGGCAATGCCCCCGGCGGGGAAGAGACAGGTCTCGCGGGTTCCGCGCTTCACCTGGCGCAGAAGCGCCTCGACGCTTTCCGGCGCAGCCTCGCCCGGCCTGCGGCCGTAGCCGAAGCGCTGGGATGCCATGGTAGCGAAGGCTGTCGTCACGAAAACCTCATCCGTTCCACCGAAGGCTTGCGCCCGATTGCGACTATTTTTAGGGACGGCCTACCCCTTGAAGACGAAGGCCGCGCCCGCCGCGATCAGCATGAAGCCGATGGCGTGGTTGAAGGTCAGGCTCTCCTTCAGCCAGAACACCGAGAAGCCGGCGAAGACGAGAAGGGTGATCACCTCCTGGATCGTCTTGAGCTGCGCCGCGGAATAGACCTCGTGACCGATGCGGTTGGCGGGCACCGCCAGGCAATATTCGAAGAAGGCGATGCCCCAGCTCGCCAGGATCGCCACGAAGAGCGGCGCGGACTTGAACTTCAGGTGCCCGTACCAGGCGAAGGTCATGAAGACGTTGGAGAGGCAGAGCAGCACGATCGGCCAGACGGCCGCGGGAGAGAGGCTGAAGGGCATCGCGAATCCTGATTCCTGAGGAGGTTCGGCAAGGGCATATCCGACCCGCCGGCCCCGTCAAGCCCTTCCCTCCGCCGGACACCGCTATCCGATGCGCCGCACGAGCTGCGCCGTCGCCAGCAGCGTCACGAGATCGCGGATCATCGGCCTGATGTAACGGTCGAAGTCGATGGGCGTATCCACCGGCGGCAGCTCGAAGAAATCCTTCTTCGTCGGCACCAGCAGGTAGCAGTCGTGCCCCTTGAGGGCAAGGCGCACCACGTCGTCCCGCCAGACGCCCGCAAGGTAATCGAGCGCCTTGGCCAGCGCCCCCTGCACGATGGGCGTCGCCGCCTCGGCCCGGTCGGTGCGGAATTCGTGGAAGGCGTCCACCTCCGGATTGCCGCTGGTGACCAGCGCCAGCGCCCCGCCGCCGAAAAAGTCGCGCACGAAGCGCTGCACGGCATTGGGCTTGCGCGCGGCGATCAGCAGGCCCGGAAACGCCTCCTCCCGCAGGAAATGGAAGATCACGCCCTTGAAGGTGGTCTGCCTGCTCTTGCCGCTACCGGTGCTCAGCTCCGTTTCCGACAGGGTGAAGGCCAGCCCCTCGTGCACGCCGGCGATCATGTCGCCGTGTTCGGAGCGGTCGCGCGGCACGAATTCCTTGCCCGGCATGCCCGCGATGAAGCGCGGCGTCGCGCCATGCGCATACTGCACCTCGTCGACGAAGCCGAAGACCAGCGGCAGCATGCGGTCGCGCAGGCCCTGCTGGAAGCGTTTCGCGGGCGCCACGGCGAATTTCCACGCGAATGTGCCCCCGATGAACAGCACGACGAGCGCGAAGAAGGTCCAGTCCGCCTCGATCTGCGTCGCCACCAGATAGAGCACGAGCGCCGAAAAGAGCAGGTAGACGCCGAGGATCAGCGTGACGCTGATATACATGTCGCGCGCCACCTTCGGCCGCGCCGCGTTGTAGGCGGCGACCGCCGCCTGCAGGTCCCCCAGCGCCGCATCCTTCGGCATCAGCGCCGCCTCGTCCACCATCGCATCCATGACCGCCCCCTTTTCGAAGCATAACGGCCGGGACGCGCCGCAAATTCGTTTCCCTTTTGTACTCTTCCCCCCTTTCCTTTCCGGGTGACTCTCTCCATATTCCCCGCATGGCCAGAACCCCGAAAAAATCCTCACCCTCGAAGCCCGGTTTCGAGGAAGCCCCGCAGTCCGACTTCGAAGGCGCACCGCTGTCCGGCAGCGTCTCGGATTGGGTCAGGCAGCTCGAAGCCGAGGCGGAGGCCGCGAGCGTCGAAAGCCGCCGCGAGGTCGCCTCCAAGGCGGGCAAGCACCGCAAGACCGTGGAGAACGCCGCCCGCCGCCACACCGAGCAGGTCACCGTCTCCAAAACCTCGCGCGGCGTCTCCATCGGCGGCTCGTCGGATCCGAAGACCCGCGCCGCCGCCGGCCTCATGCCCGTCTCCGGCCTCGACGTGTCGCTGGAGGACGCCGCCGCGCTGGAGAAGGGGTCTGGCGTCACCGCCACGGTGGAAGCCCTGTCGAAGCTGATCGAGAGCGGCAATCCGCTCTTCAAGGACGGCAAGCTCTGGACGCCGCACCGCCCCGCCCGACCGGAAAAGTCGGAAGGCGGCATCCCGATCCGCATGATCAGCGAATACAAGCCCGCCGGCGACCAGCCGACCGCCATCCGGGACCTCGTCGAGGGCCTTTCCGAGGGCGAGCGCAGCCAGGTCCTGCTCGGCGTCACCGGCTCGGGCAAGACCTTCACCATGGCCAAGGTGATCGAGGAGACGCAGCGCCCCGCCGTCATCCTGGCGCCGAACAAGACGCTCGCCGCCCAGCTCTACGCCGAGTTCAAGAACTTCTTCCCGGAGAACGCGGTCGAGTACTTCGTCTCCTACTACGATTATTACCAGCCGGAAGCCTATGTGCCGCGCTCCGACACGTTCATCGAGAAGGAATCGTCGATCAACGAGCAGATCGACCGCATGCGCCACTCCGCCACGCGCTCTCTGCTGGAGCGCGACGACTGCATCATCGTCGCCTCGGTCTCCTGCATCTACGGTATCGGCTCGGTCGAGACCTACACCGCCATGACCTTCCAGATGGAGGTCGGCGAGCGGCTCGACCAGCGCCAGCTCCTGGCCGACCTCGTCGCCCAGCAATACAAGCGCCGCGAGATGGATTTCCAGCGCGGCTCCTTCCGCGTGCGGGGCGACACGATCGAAATTTTCCCCGCCCACCTTGAAGACGCGGCGTGGCGCATCAGCATGTTCGGCGACGAGATCGACGCGATCACCGAGTTCGACCCGCTGACCGGCCAGAAGACCGGCGACCTGAAGTCGGTAAAAATCTACGCCAACAGCCACTACGTCACCCCGCGCCCGACGCTGAACGGCGCCATCAAGGGCATTCGCGAGGAGCTGAAGCACCGCCTCGCCGAGCTGGAGAAGGCCGGCCGCCTTCTGGAGGCGCAGCGCCTCGAGCAGCGCACGCGCTATGACCTGGAAATGCTGGAGGCGACCGGCTCCTGCGCCGGCATCGAGAACTATTCGCGCTACCTGACGGGCCGCAAGCCCGGCGAGCCGCCGCCGACCCTCTTCGAATACGTGCCGGACAACGCGCTGATCTTCATCGACGAGAGCCACGTCACCATCCCGCAGATCGGCGCCATGTACCGCGGCGACTTCCGCCGCAAGGCGACGCTGGCCGAGTACGGTTTTCGCCTGCCCTCGTGCCTGGACAACCGGCCGCTCCGCTTCGAGGAATGGGACGCCATGCGCCCGGACACCGTCGCCGTCTCGGCGACGCCCGGCGGCTGGGAGCTGGAACAGTCCGGCGGCGTCTTCGCCGAGCAGGTCATCCGCCCGACCGGCCTCATCGACCCGCCCGTCGAGGTGCGCCCGGCGAAAAGTCAGGTGGACGACGTTTTGGGCGAGATCCGCGAGACCGCCGCGGCCGGCTACCGCACACTCGTCACCGTGCTTACCAAGCGCATGGCCGAAGACCTCACCGAATACCTGCACGAGCAGGGTGTTCGCGTGCGCTACATGCACTCGGACATCGACACGCTGGAGCGCATCGAGATCATCCGCGACCTCCGCCTCGGTGCTTTCGACGTGCTGGTCGGCATCAACCTCCTGCGCGAAGGCCTCGACATTCCCGAATGCGGCTTCGTCGCCATCCTCGATGCCGACAAGGAAGGCTTTTTGCGCTCGGAAACGTCCCTCGTCCAGACCATCGGCCGCGCGGCGCGAAACGTCGACGGCAAGGTCATCCTCTATGCCGACCAGATCACCGGCTCCATGCAGCGCGCCATGGACGAGACGACCCGCCGCCGCGAAAAGCAGGTCGCCTACAACGAGGCGCACGGCATCACCCCGGAATCGGTGAAGGCGAAAATCTCCGACATCCTCGACAGCGTCTACGAGCGCGACCACGTCCGCGCCGACATTTCCGGCGTCTCCGGCAAGGGTTTTGCGGATGCCGGCCACCTCGTCGGCAACAATCTCAAGGCCCATCTCGAAGCCTTGGAAAAACAGATGCGCGACGCCGCCGCCGACCTCGATTTCGAAGCCGCCGCCCGCATCCGCGACGAGATCAAGCGCCTCAAGGCCGCCGAACTCGCCGTCATGGACGACCCGATGGCGCGGGACGAGGCGAAGGCACAGGAAGGTGGAGCAAAGAGCGGGAAACCCCGCCGCGAGTCGATCTCCCCCCTTGAGGGCGGTGAGGAGCGGTCCGCGCAGCGGAGCAATCGATCCAGTGAATCGATTGCAGCGACGAACGCCGGCAGGACGGAGGGGGGTGCCTCTTCCGGCAAACCCTCGGCAAAATCCCGCCCCACCTCTCCTCCGTCATCCTCGGGCCCGACCCGAGGATCCACAGCCACAGCCGCAGACGCCGCCTCAAAATCCCTCTTCCAGAAACCCTCGCTCGACGACATGGGCCCGGGCACCGACACCGAGCGCCCGCTCTTCCGCAAGCCGGACCTGGACGAGATGGGCCGCGACGTCGCGACCCCGGCGGGAAAATCCCTCTTCCGCAGGAACACCCTCGACGAAATGACCGTCGGCCGCACCGAAAAACCCGTCACCGGCGCCCTGCCGGACCGCCCCCCGGAAACCCTCGGCACCAAGAAACGCCCCGCCCCCCTCCCCGAAGCCCAGCCCGAACGGGCCAGCGGCGCCGAGGACGCCAAGCCGGTGAGGCGCGGGAAGATCGGGGTGGGGAGCTATGAGGACCCGGCGGAGGCCAAGCGCAAGGGGCGGACCAAGGGAAAAACGGGGCGGCCGGGGCGGTAAAACAGCCCTCTCCTCAGAGAAAACACCTCTGAGGATCAAAAATAATATTATAGTAAAGATAGGTTAGTGAAGAAGTTCGCGAATTTCTCTCAGCCCTTGATAAACTTGTTGCGTCGTATAGTGAGGCTTGATTTCACGAAATTTTTTCACAACAGATTCATCATCATCTATATTCGGAACCAAACCCTCCTTAAGAATGAAGGTCACCATCGAGTACAGCTCAAGCTCTTTTGCAAGTTTTCCGCCAAACCTATCAACTACATAGTCAATTGATTTTTTATTTTCGTCTATATATTGCATCGCCTTGGCGACATAATCATTCGCATGAGACGCTGAGGATATTTCATATCCATTCCGATCTGCATTAAATGTAACGTTAATAGCACCCAAACTATCCAATATATCCACATCAGAGGCGAGTTCGCGCGAAAACGGACCATAAGTATATAGTCTAAATCTGTAACCTACTGGGACCCTAGCTACTTCGGAAATAAGGTGAACGAGTTTTTGAAGAGCCTTTTTTCCAAGCTTTCGATCGCCATTCGCGGACTTTGCTAAATAAACGATCAGCGCATAGTTCTCAGGTGTCGCATTCATATTTTGCCCCTATAATGCTCAATTAACTTAGCAACGCCTGGGCTCTCGCACGGGCCTCTTTCGGCACATATATTCTCCGCTGATTCACGGTAACCAGTCCGTTAACAATGGGAGACATCGTAGCCAACGGGACCGATAATTGCTTGCCACGATTCTGCGTCTTAACGCGAATCTCCTCGCGACGGAATTTGTACCAAGATTTTTGGGCGTCTTTGAGGACCAAATCCATTCCGTTCAGTTTCTCAACAACTTCATCAAACCTTGCCAAGTCATCAGAGTTCGGAACCTCAGGCGTGGAATAAACCAATCTAAAATGATCACGTTGCCACAACCGCTGCCCGTGATCACCTCCATTTCCCGCTTTAAGTTCTGCTAAAACCCGCCAATCATCCCAATCAAAGTATTCCCGTATTCCTCCGTCAGTAGGAGGAGGAAAAACAGACCCACTTCTCTTAAGAATATCTTTTAACGCTTCTTCGTAGTGATAATCATATATAACACGCGTTTTATGAAAATACACTTGGGTAAACATCATGTATCTAGCTATTAACAACCCCTCAACGGAATGTATTCCATCCTCTTCAACACCTAAAAAATGCCCTCCAAAATCGGCATCTTCACATAAACATAGCGTATTTATGACTCTATCCAGATCATATCGACCATATGATACGCCGCAGTGGTGACTATCCCTTATCAGATAATCCATTCTATCAGCGTCCATTTGACCAGATATTATTTCTTTCCAAAGTGCCGAATACAAATTCGTTGATTTTCCAGAAAAAAGTTCTGTTACATCACTTAAAGATATATGGTGATTTCTGTTATATGGATGATTCTTCAGCAAATCATCTAAATAAGAATAGGCTATCTTTGCAGAATATTCTTCATGCTGATATCGATCTTTTCCAACTTTAAATGGGAATACCTCTTCAGCGGCATGAGAGAAAGGGCCGTGACCTAGATCGTGCATCAGAGCACCTAATCGTATCACTTGGCGCTGTCTTTCTAGGCCGGATTCAAACAACTTATACTCAGATTTCAGAAGATCAGATTCACGCTCAGAAATAGAATCAAATATCTTTGTAGCCACATGGCAAACGCCGAGAGAGTGCTCAAAGCGAGTATGCATCGCACCCGGATAGACCAAATCGGTCCAAGAAAGTTGTCGAATACGACGCAATCGCTGAAAAGCATCCGAGTTTATTACATCCCACTCCAACTCGTTAAACTCAATAAATCCATGCACCGGATCACGAAAAGTGAATGGATATTGGTTCACCGCATACTCCTTTTGAATCGCAGCTCATAAGCTGTCATCACACGCTTTAATTGTAAATACCCTCGCATTCTGTTGTGGATTCTGGCAAATTGCCATCAGCTCAAATTCAAAAGATCGACTACCATTTTCCCCACCCCCAAACCCCATGCCATACTCCCCTCATCCCGTCGCGGATACACCGCAAGGCGTTGCGGCGAGGCGGGGTCGGCGCTTTTGGCGGGGGACGGACGTAAGCCGTCGCCAAGGGGGCTCGCGGAAAATGGTCTCCCTCCGGCGACACGGGGGAAGCGTCAGGGCGTCGGACCGGCCCTGTCGTTTCAGCCCCGGACGGCGCGTCGGGCGTGCCTGTGCGGCACACAAGGAGGCAGGGCGTGGCGGATGCGTCGGCATCGTCCGCCGGAGCGGTGTTTTCCCGGGAAAGGCGTAAAAAACCTTTCCGTCCGGGCCGGGCTCAAGGCGGGCCCGCCCGGTGCGCAAAACCGGAAAAAACCCGCCCCGGAAACCGGCGGCCAACATTCGTGCGCCCGGCCTTTGCAGAGAGGCCCAGGTCGCGGGCAAAAACCGCCGAACGGGGCGCTGAAAGGCGTCATATACATATTTCTGACCCGGCGACTTCCAGCGCCCCGTCCGAAACCCGATGCGCAAACCCCGGCGTGATGCTTTTCACGCGCGGCGCTGCGCGCGCTTGTCCCGACATTTCCCGATCGAGCGGCCACCGGGCGGGCGCACCTGCGCCGCCGGCCCGCCTCCCATTCCAGAGGAGCCTCCATGCCCCGGACGTACCCGCTTCCCCCGCCCGACCGTCACCTGCTCGCCCGCGCGGCCGAGATGCTGGCTTTGCCGGAGCGCGTCTGCCGTCGCCGCGCCTGCCGTCGCAAGGCGTGCTGCGCCTGGTATTTCCCGGCGACGCAGGAGCCCTGCTGCCTTGCCAATCTCGACGCGGCGCAGCGCCGCCTCTTCGACGATTTCGTCGCGCTCGCGCGCAACGTCCGGGATCTCGGCAATGCGCGCGGAAAAGTCTCCTTCGCCTCGCCCTTCCGCGAGACCCGCGCCCTTCAGGATGCCGCGCTGGAGGTCGCCCGCCCGCTTCTGCAGGGCGCCGCGCTCGCCGAGTTCCGCGCCTTTTCCGGCGCGCGGGCGAAAAGCGGGCGGCCGGTGCGCTACGAGGGCGACGAGCCGCCGCTGACGGTTTGAGACGGCGTGGGCCGCCTATTCCGCCGCCTCGCCCTTCACCTCGACCGGGAGGGGTTCGAGGGCGGCGGCCAGTTCGTAGGAATAGCCTTCCAGCATGGAATAGGCCTGCTCGATCGCCTGGATCTGGCCCTCGGCGTTGCGGATCGCCTCGGCGATCGACTGCGAGCGGGCGCGCAGCATCGAGCCGAGGAAATCCGTGCCCGCCTTGCGGCCGAGCCGGTCGATATGCTGGCGCACGCGGTTGCGGTGGCGTTCCAGCTCGAGGATGTGGAAACGGCTCTTGACGATGTCGTCGGAGAGTTTTCGGCGCATCGCCGCCAGCGGATCGAAGCTGCCGGGCTCGCGCTCGTCGAGGATGACGTCGTTGACCAGCGGCTCGAGCAGCATCAGGCCTTTCAGGTCGCGCGGATCGGCAAGCTGCGGGTCGAAGCCGGTATCGTCGAAGACCTTTCGGCGCACGGGGTCGCGCAGGAGGTCGTAGCAGGCCTGGAGGCGGGCGAACTGGTCCGCATCGCCGCCGGAATCGGGATGCATGCCCTTGGCGGCCTTGCGGTAGGCGGCCTTCACCGCGATATCGTCGGCATCGCGCTCCAGTCCGAGCATGGCATAGGGATCGATCACGCGGCCACCTGTCCGTCTTCTTGCACTGCGTCGTCTATGTAGCAAAGTCTCCGACCCCGAGGGGACGAAATTGTGGTGAGCCCGGGGCGATGCACAGAAACCGCTATTCGGCCGCTGCCGCCGCCACGCCCCGCGCGGCAAGAACGGCCGCGAAGGCGGCGGCGATCACCTCCGGCCCCGCCCCCGGCCTCGTCGCGTCGGCCGACAGGATCTGCCGGTATTTTCGCGCGCCCGGAAAGCCCTGGAAGAGGCCGATCATGTGCCGGGTGACATGCGCCACCCGCCCGCCGCGGGCGATCACATCGCCCGCATAGGCCATCATCGCGTCGCGCACCGCCTCCCAGTGCTCGACCGGAAGATCCTGCGGAGAAGCGAGGCGGCCGCAGGGCGTGGCGCCCCCGTGAAGCGGATGCGCAAAAAGATCGTCCACGCCCGTCAGGATGCCGCTATCCTGATAGGCGGCCCGTCCGAGCATGACGCCGTCCAGCCCCGTCATCTCCTCGCGCGCCTGGTCCAGGCTGTGGAGCCCGCCGTTGAGCCCGACGAAAAGGTCCGGGTTCTCCGCCTTCAGCCGGCGCACCAGGCCGTAGTCGAGCGGCGGGATGTCCCGGTTCTCTTTCGGCGAGAGCCCCTGTAGCCAGGCCTTGCGCGCATGGACCCAGACGGCGTCCGCGCCGGCGGCCTTGACGCGAAAGACGAGGTCGCGCAGCGCCGTCTCGGGGTCCTGGTCGTCGACGCCGATGCGGCATTTGACCGTGACGGGGAGGCAAACCGCCGCCTTCATCGCCGCCACGCAATCGGCCACCAGCTGCGGCTCGCGCATCAGGCAGGCGCCGAATGTGCCGGATTGCACCCGGTCCGAGGGGCAGCCGACATTGAGGTTGATCTCGGCATAGCCGAACCCCTCGCCGATCCGCGCCGCCTCGGCGAGCTTCGCCGGATCGTTGCCGCCGAGCTGGAGCGCGACGGGATGCTCCACCCGGTCGAAGCCGAGCAACCGCCCGCGGTCGCCGCGCAGGATCGCCTCGGCGACGATCATCTCGGTGAAGAGCAGCGCGTTCCGCGTGAGTTGCCGTGCGAAGACGCGGTAATGCCGGTCGGACCAGTCGATCATCGGCGCGGTGGCGAAAATCTTCGTCCCCGTCTCCACGGCCTGCTGGTAGAATGTGGCTGCATTGGTCATGGCCGGGCTCATACTCCATCGCCGGTCAAAAAACCACCCTCGCCTCTTTCCCCGCCCGGCCGGGCGGATGCTAGAGTGACGGCGGGAATCAGAACCGCCGGAGGACCTCATGCCGCTCTATGCCCTCGACGACACGCAGCCGACGCTTCCGGAAGGCGACCGCTACTGGGTGGCGCCGGATGCCAATGTCATCGGCCGGGTGGTCATCGGCGAGGATGTCGGCATCTGGTTCGGCGCCACGCTGCGCGGCGACAATGAGCCGATCACCATCGGCGCGCGCTCCAACATCCAGGAAGGCGTCGTCGTGCACACCGATCCCGGCAGGCCGGTGACGATCGGCAAGGACTGCACGATCGGCCACGGCGCCATCATCCACGGCTGCACGATCGGCGACAATTCGCTGGTCGGCATGGGCGCGACGGTGCTGAACGGCGCCGTCATCGGCCGGAACTGCCTCGTCGGCGCCAATGCGCTGGTGACGGAGGGCAAGGTCTTCCCGGACAATTCGCTGATCGTCGGTTCCCCGGCCAAGGCGATCCGCACGCTGGACGAAGCGGCCATTGCCGGCCTCACCCGCTCGGCGGAAAACTACGTGCGCAACTGGCGGCGCTTCAAGAAGGGGCTGAAGCCGGTCGGCTGAGGCGCCGTTCCGCCTCAGGCACAGCCCGCGCAGGTGCCGCGGATCTCGATCGTCGTCTTGCCGGTCTTGAAGTTGCGGTCCCTGGCAAAGCCCTTCAGCCGGTCCTCGATGACATGGTCGTGGAACTCGGTGACCTTGCCGCAGGTCTCGCAGATCGTGAAGGCGGTGATGCCGTGGGCATGGCAGCCCTCCTCCGGATGGGCGCAGGCGACGAAGGCGTTGATGCTTTCGAGCCGGTGCACGAGGCCGAATTCCAGCAGCTTGTCGAGCGCCCGGTAGACCTGCAAGGGCGCGCGAAACCCGTTGTCGCGCAGCTTGTCGAGGATCGAATAGGCGCTGAGCGGGCCTTCGGAATGCGTCAGCACGTCGAAGACGAGGCCCTGGTTGCGCGTCAATGGTTGCGTGGTCATGCCCGACCTCCCTGGCTTGCCGCCGAATGTTCCGCCCCGCCCGTCCTCGGCCTGGTGATGAGGCTTAGAATGAACAGGGCCAGTGCTGCCACCACGATCGAGGGACCGGAGGGCGTGTCGAATTTCAAGGAACCGAAGAGCCCGCCGACAACGGCAAGCGCCCCGACGACGGAGGCGAGCACGGCCATGATCTCCGGGCTCGTGGAAAAGCGCCGCGCGGTGGCGGCGGGGATGATCAAAAGCGAGGTGATCAGCAGGATGCCGACGATCTTCATGGCGATGGCGATGACGAGCGCCATCAGCAGCATGAAGGCAAGCCGCGTGCGCTCCGGCTGCAGGCCTTCAGCCTCTGCCAGTTCCGGGTTCACCGTCGAGGCGATCAGCGGGCGCCACATCCAGATAATGGCGAAGGTGACGAGGATGCCGCCGCCCCAGACGAGGTCCACGTCGGCGCGCGTGACGGCGAGGATGTCGCCGAACAGGAAGCCGACGAGGTCGATGCGCACCCAGGTCATGAAGGAGACGATGACGAGGCCGATCGCCAGCGTGGCATGCGAGAGGATGCCGAGCAGCGCGTCGGTGGAAAGCGTGCCGCGCCGCTGCAACAGCAGCAGGAGGAGCGAGACGGAGGCGGCGACGATGAAGACGGAGAGCAGCAGGTTGAATTCCATCAGCAGCGACAGCGCGACGCCGAGCAACGCCGAATGCGCCATCGTGTCGCCGAAATAGGCCATGCGCCGCCAGACGACGAAACAGCCGAGCGGGCCGGCGGTGATCGCCAGTCCCACGCCGGCGACGAGGGCACGGATGAAGAAATCGTCAAGCATCGCGCCGCTCCCTGCCGCTGCCGGCCGGCGCTGGGCCGGGCTCGCAGCCGCAATTCGGACCGTGCACATGGCCGATGCGCATCGGCCCCGCCCGCCCGCCGGTCGGCAGGATATCGACGGGACGCCCGTCGTCCGGCCGGCAATCGTCGGTGATCGAGCCGTCGGCATGCAGCACGCGGCCGTCCGGCAGGTGCGTATGGTCGTGGTTGTGGTTGTAGAAGGCGAGCGTCTGGCCGGCGCGGGCGCCGAAGAGCTTCAGATATTCCGGGCTCTGGCTGACGGTTTCCGGCGTGCCTCGGCAACAGACATGACCGTTGAGGCAGACGACGGTGTCGGTTTCCGCCATCACCACATGCAGGTCGTGCGAGATCAGCAGGATGCCGCAGCCGGTGGTGTTGCGGATCGTCTTGATGAGGTCGTAGAGCGCAATCTCGCCGGAGAAATCGACGCCCTGCACCGGTTCGTCGAGCACCAGCAGGTCCGGCTTGCGGGCGATCGCCCGGGCCAGCAGCGCGCGCTGGAACTCGCCGCCGGAAAGGTGCTGCACTTCGGCGCGGGCGAGATGGCGGATGCCGGTCGCCTCCAGCGCGGCGTCGATCTCCGCGCCCTTCAGCGAGGAGGTCAGCGTCATCAGCCGGTCGACGGTGAGCGGCATGGTCCAGTCGATCGAAAGCTTCTGCGGCACATAGCCGACCTTGAGGCCGGCCTTGCGCTCCACCCTGCCCTCGTCGGCCTTGAGCACGCCGATCGCCGTCTTGGCGGTCGTCGACTTGCCGGAGCCGTTGGGGCCGATCAGCGTGACGATCTCGCCCGGCGCGATGGAGAATTCCACGCCGCGCACGAGCCAGCGGCCCTGGCGGCGCACGCCGACGCCCGCAAGCGAGACGAGCGGCGGGAGGGTCCTGGTGGGGGTCTGCAGCATCATTTTTCCAAAAGCCTGTTGCGTCAGTCTATGGCACACGTTATAGCATAACGCAATTGATGTAATAACATTACATTCACATTCAAGACGGAGATCCCCATGCAAAAGGCCGTTCGCGCCCTCCTCCTCACCACCACGCTCCTTTCCGCCGGCACCGTTGCCGCGCGGGCCGACACCCCGAACGTGGTGGTGTCCATCAAGCCGATCCATTCGCTCGTCGCCGCGATCATGCAGGGCGTCGGCGAGCCGGCGCTGGTCGTCGAGGGCGCGGCCTCGCCGCACACCTATGCGCTGAAGCCGTCCAATGCGGCGGCCCTGCAGGATGCCGATGTCGTCTTCTGGGTCGGCCACGGCCTGGAAGCCTTCCTCGAAAAGCCGCTGGAAGCGCTCGGCGACAAGGCGACCGTCGTGGAACTGGAGGATGCGCCCGGGCTCGAAAAGCTGCCCTTCCGCGAAGGCGGCCCGTTCGAGGCGCATGAGCATGAGGGCGAGGACGGGCATGACCACGCCCACGGCGAGGAAGGCCACGATCATGCCCATGGCGAGGAGGGCCACGACCACGGCGCGGAAGCCGGTCACGAGGGGCACGAGCACGGCGCCTTCGACATGCATCTCTGGCTGAGCCCGGACAATGCCCGCGCCATCGCCACGGAGGCCGCGCGCGTCCTGTCGGAAAAGGACCCGGCCCATGCCGCCGCCTACCAGGCGAACCTTGCGGCGCTGACCGAAAAGCTCGGCGCGCTCGACACGGAGATCGCCGCCACCGTCGCGCCGGTGAAGGAAAAGCCCTTCGTCGTCTTCCACGACGCTTACCAGTATTTCGAGCACCATTACGGCGTGAACACCGCCGGCTCCATCACCGTCAGCCCGGAAACCCTGCCCGGCGCCGCGCGCCTCACGGAAATCCGCGACAAGGTCAAGACGCTCGGCGCGACCTGCGTCTTCGCCGAGCCGCAGTTCGAGCCCAAGCTGGTGAACGTCGTCATCGAAGGCACCGACGCGAAGTCCGGCACGCTCGACCCGGAAGCCGCGACGCTCGACCCCGGCCCGGACCTCTATTTCACCCTGATGCGGAGCATTGCCACCTCGCTGCGCGATTGCCTCGGGCAGAACGGCTGAGCGGGCAAGCCATCAGACAAGGAAACAGGCGGGAGCATCCCGCCTTTTTCGGCTACGGCAATGTGATAGTATAACATTAAAAGGCATCGATCATGGACAACCGCCTTCCCGTCACCGTCCTCTCCGGCTTCCTCGGCGCCGGCAAGACGACGCTGCTCAACCATGTGCTGAACAATCGCAGCGGCCTGCGCGTCGCCGTCATCGTCAACGACATGAGCGAGGTCAACATCGACGCCGCCCTCGTCCGCGATGGCGGGGCGGACCTTTCGCGCACCGACGAACAGCTTGTCGAGATGACGAACGGCTGCATCTGCTGCACGCTGCGCGACGATCTCCTCACCGAGGTCCGCCGGCTGGCGGAAATGAACCGCTTCGACTACCTGCTGATCGAATCGAGCGGCATTTCAGAACCGCTGCCCGTCGCCACCACCTTCGATTTCCGTGACGAGAACGGCCGCAGCCTGTCGGATGTCGCCCGGCTGGACACGATGGTGACCGTCGTCGACGCCGCCAACCTGCTGAAGGACTACGCATCCGAGGATTTTCTCGCCGATCGCGGCGAGACGGCCGGCGAAGGAGACACGCGCACGCTGGTGGAACTGCTCGTCGAGCAGATCGAGTTCGCCGACGTCGTCGTCATCAACAAGACCGGCGCGGCCAGCCCCGCCGACCTGCGCGCCGCGCGCCAGATCGTCGCCGGCCTCAACAGTTCCGCCCGGGTCATCGAAACGGATTTCGGCCGCGTCGAACCCGCCGACATCCTCGGCACCGGCCGGTTCGATTTCGAGCGGGCGAGCGAACACCCGCTCTGGTTCAAGGAACTGCACGGCTTCGGGGAGCATATGCCGGAAACCGAGGAATACGGCATCCGCGCCTTCGTGTACCGCGCGAGGAAACCGTTCCATCCCGCGCGCTTCAAAGCCTTTCTCGACGAGAGCTGGCCGGGCGTCATCCGCGCCAAGGGGTTCTTCTGGCTCGCCACCCGGCCGCACCATGTCGGCGAACTCAGCCAGGCGGGCGCGCTGGTCAGGAGCGGCCGTCTCGGCCTCTGGTGGGCCGCCGTGCCGCGCCCGCACTGGCCTGAGGACCCGGCGGCGAGCGAGGCCATCGCCCGCGCCTGCGATCCCGTCTGGGGCGACCGGCGGCAGGAGCTCGTTTTCATCGGCGCGGACCCGATGGATGAGGCCGCGCTCCGCCGCCGGCTCGATGCCTGTCTCCTCGCGGCGGAAGCGTTCGAGCCGGCCCGCTGGGTGAACCTTCAGGACCCTTTCCCGCTCTGGACGCGCCAGGCGGGATGACGGGCCCTCACCGCGCGGTCGGTCCGTCAGGCGAGTTCGGCGGATTTCTTCCAGAGATTGATGTCCGCACCCTTGCTGTGGGTGTCGATCGCGGCCAGTTCCTCCGCGGTGAAGGCGGTGTTTTCCAGCGCCTTGACGCAATCGACGATCTGCGCGGAGCGGCTGGCGCCGATCAGCGCGGAAGTGATGCGCCCGCCGCGCAGCACCCAGGCGATCGCCATCTGCGCCAGCGTCTGGCCGCGCCCTTCGGCGATCCCGTTCAGCTTGCGGATGTTGTCGATGATCTCGGGACGGATGAAATCCGTCTTGAGGAAGTGGTTCAGCGCCGCGCGGCTGTCGCCCGGAATGCCGCCGAGATATTTCGCCGTCAACATGCCCTGCGCCAGCGGCGAGAAGACGATGGAACCGATGCCGAGGTCGTCCAGCGTGTCGACGAGGCCGTCCGTCTCGATCCAGCGGTTGAGCATGGAGTAGCTCGGCTGGTGGATGATGCAGGGCGTGCCGAGGTCCTTCAGGATCGCGGCGGCCTCGCGGGTGCGCTGCGAATTGTAGGAGGAGATGCCGACATAGAGCGCGCGGCCGGAGCGCACGATGTGGTCGAGCGCGCCGCAGGTCTCCTCCAGCGGCGTCTCCGGGTCGAAGCGGTGGGAGTAGAAGATGTCGACATAGTCGAGGCCCATGCGCTTCAGGCTCTGGTCGCAGGAGGCGATGAGGTACTTGCGGCTGCCCCATTCGCCATAGGGGCCCTGCCACATGTTGTAGCCGGCCTTGGAGGAGATGATCAGCTCGTCGCGCAGATGGGCGAAATCCGTGCGCAGGATCTCGCCGAAGGCGATCTCGGCCGAGCCGGGCGGCGGACCGTAATTGTTGGCGAGGTCGAAATGGGTGATGCCGAGGTCGAAGGCCGTGCGGCACATGTCGACCTTGCGCTCATGCGGCGTGTCGTCGCCGAAATTGTGCCACAGCCCGAGCGAGATCGCCGGCAGCTTCAGGCCGGAGCGTCCCAGCCGGTTGTAGGTCATCGTCTCGTAACGGTTATCCGCCGGCTGCCAGGCCATGGTGAAATTCCTCTGTCTGAATGTGAGTCACGCTTGCATACCGCTCCCATGCCCGTCGCCACAAGAGGCATTTGCCCCTCACCCCAACCCTCTCCCCGCAAGCGGCAGCGCAATCGCATATGGAAAGCCCCCTCTGCCTGCCGGCATCTCCCCCACAAGGGGGGAGAAAGCAAGGCGCTTGCTTTTCCAGTCCTTTTGATCATCGAGGGTGCCGCCGGTAAGTCCCTCCCCCTTGTGGGGAGGGATTTAGGGAGGGGTTTCCAGCCATATCCGATTGCCCTGCCGCAAGCGGAGAAAGGGGCGTGCCCCACGAGCGGCTGTTGCTTGAGGAAACCATTGCGGCATATCCCCTTCTCCCCACAGCCAAGGAGAAGGTGGCCGGCAGGCCGGATGAGGGGCGGGCCGCAGGCGATGTCAGCGCAAAAGCGCCCGCGCCTCCTCGATGCCCAGCGCCGCAGGCTGGGTGCAGGTGGTCGCGATGTCGATCGCCCTGCCCGCCTCCGCCGAACGCAAGATCGCGGTCAGGACGTCGATCGTGTGCAGCGACCGGTCGAGCGAGCAACGATAGTCGCGGCCGGTCGTCACCGCCTCCATCATGTCGGCAAGGCCGATGCCGCGGTAGTTCGCCTGCGTACCCCAGTCGAATTCGTAGTTGTGGGCGGTCAGCGGATGATCCCAGACCTCCACCTCTTTCGCCTCGCGATCCCTGCCGGCAACCTCCACCGGGCCCCCGAAGAAATTCGGATCGGGCACGAAGACGGCGCCCTCGGTGCCGTAGAGCTCCATGTTCTGGTGGCGATGCGCCCAGACGTCCCAGCTCGCCATCAGCGCGACCTGCGCGCCGCTGACGAAGTCGAGGATCGCGTGGATGTTCGTCGCAACGGCCACCGGCACCTTCTCGCCGAGGCGCGGGCCGTTGCCGATGGTGCGCTCCTCATGCGCCCGGTTGGCGAGCGCCACGACGCGCCGCACCGGCCCGACGAGGTTGACGAGGTTGTTGACGTAATAGGGCCCCATGTCGAGGATCGGCCCACCGCCCGGCGCGAAGAAGAAGTCGGGGTTGGGATGCCAGCTCTCCATGCCCGGGCCCAGCACATGCGCCGTGCCGGACATGATCTTGCCGACCGCGCCGCTGTCGATGAGATGGCGCACGAACTGGTGCGAGCCGCCGAGATAGGTATCCGGCGCCGAGCCGACCTTCAGGCCCCGCGCGTCGGCGATGCGGCGCAGGTCCTCGCCCTGTTCCAGCGTCAGCACGAAGGGCTTTTCGGAATAGACGTGCTTTCCGGCCTCCAGTGCCCTTTTCGAGACGGGGTAATGCGCCTCCGGCACCGTCAGGTTGACGACGACGTCGACGGCGGGATTGGCGAGCAACGCGTCGATCTCCTGCGCATCCACGCCGAACTCCTCCGCACGCGCCCGGGACGCGTCCGGGTTGATATCGGCGCAGGCGACGAGCTTCAGGTTCCTGAAGGTCGGGACCAGCCTGAAATAGGCGCTCGATATGTTGCCGCAGCCGATGATGCCGACTCCGTATTCCTTGCTCATGATGCTCTGTCCTCAAAATGCCCTGATGGTCGCGATCGAGCGCGTGGCGAGCCGCGCGATATCGCTGGGATTGTCGTGTTCGACGATGAAGTGCCTGACGGGAGAGCCGGCGAGCGCCCTGGCCAGATCGCCCCACGGCACCGTGCCGTGGCCGACATCCGCCCAGCCGTCCTCGTCCGTGTTCTCGCCCTTCGGCGCGATGTCCTTGACGTGAACGGCGGTGATGCGCTCGCCGTATTTCCGGATCCAGGCGAAGGGATCGGCGCCGCCGCGGATGATCCAGGCGATATCCGCCTCCCAGGCGAGATCCGGCCCGCCGGCAAAGAGATGGTCCTGCGGCACGCTGCCGTCGGGCAGCGCGAAGAACTCGAAATCGTGGTTGTGCCAGCCGAAGGTGAGGCCCGCCTTGCGGATCGGTTCGCCGGCCTTCTGAAGCCTTTCCCCGAAGGCGCGCCAGCCGGCGGCGTCCGTCGGGCGGTCCTCCGGCAGGAGATAGGGGCAATAGACCGCGGTGATGCCGAGCGTGCGGCAGATGGCAAGCACCCGGTCCGGCTCCTTTTCCAGCATGTCGATGCTGAAATGGGCGGTGGGCATGGTGAGCCCGCTCGCATCGAGATCGGCCTTCACCGCGAGGATCGCGGCATCGTCGAGCTCCCCATAGAGGGCGCCGTAGCCCTCGACCTGCTTGTAGCCGGCATCGGCAAGGGTGCGGAACACCTGCGAAAAGGGCTGAAAGTTGCGGGCGCTGTAAAGCTGGAAACTGACCGTCTGCATCAAGAACTCCTTGTCTTGCTTAGAGTGGAAACCGGGGCCCCGACAGGAGCCGCGCCGGTGCTAGATTCGTTCCTCCGTCCCCGCGTCGAACAGCGAGGCGAGCCCCATGTCGAAGGAGAGCGTCACGCCGGTCCCCGGCGCAAAGCGCCGCGCACCGCCGACACGCACGGAGAGGGTGTGGCCGGCATGCTTCAGCCAAAGCAGGTTGTCGGCCCCCATCGGCTCCTCGATATCGACGGTCGCCCGGTGGGCGTCGCCGCCCTCCGCATCGACCGCGACATGTTCCGGCCGCACGCCGAGCACGACCTTGCGGCCGGGTTGGAGCGCTTCGGACGCGTCGTAGCCGTCGAGCGCGAAATCGACGCCGTTCGTCGTGAAGACGAGCCTGCCGTCCCGCCCCGCGATCTCCCCGTGCAGGAAATTCATCGAGGGCGAGCCGATGAAGCCGGCGACGAACATGTTCCTCGGCGCGTTGTAGATCGTGTTCGGATCGGCGAGCTGCTGGATGACGCCGCTCTTCATGATGGCGATGCGGTCGGCGAGCGTCAGGGCCTCGATCTGGTCGTGGGTGACGTAGATCATCGTGTTCCTCAGAGACTGGTGCAGCCGCTTGATTTCCACGCGCAGTTCCGAGCGCAGCTTCGCGTCGAGATTGGACAGCGGCTCGTCGAAGAGGAAGACGTCGACGTCTCGCACAAGTGCACGCCCGATCGCCACGCGCTGGCGCTGGCCGCCGGAAAGCTCCGAGGGCTTGCGCTTCAGGAGCGGGCCGATCTGCAGGATCTCGGCGGCGCGGGTGATGCGCTTGTCGATCTCCGGCCGCGGCATCTTCGCCACCTGCAGGCCGAAGGAGAGGTTCTTCTCCACCGTCATCTGCGGATAGAGCGCATAGGACTGGAACACCATGCCGATGCCGCGGTCCTTCGGCTCCTCCCAGGTGACGTTCTTGTTCTTGATGAAGATCTGCCCGCCCGTCGGCTCCAGCAGGCCGGCGATGCAGTTGAGCAGGGTCGACTTGCCGCAGCCGGACGAACCGAGGAGGACGAGGAACTCGCCGTCGCCGATATCGAGGTTGAGGTTCTCCAGGACGTTGACGGCGCCGAAGCTCAAGGACAGGTCTTTGATCGATACGGACTTCTGCATGATTTACCCCTTCACTGCGCCGGCGGCGATGCCGCGGACGAAGAGGCGCCCCGACACGAAATAGACGATGAGCGGAACCGCGCCGGTGAGCATGGTCGCGGCCATGTTGACATTGTATTCCTTCACCCCCTGGACGGAGTTGACGATATTGTTGAGCTGAACCGTCATCGGGTAGTATTCCGGCCGGGTGAACACGACGCCGAAGAGGAAGTCGTTCCAGATGCCGGTGATCTGCAGGATCATCGCGACGACGAAGATCGGCAGCGACATGGGCAGCATGATGCGCAGGTAGATCTGCCAGAAACCCGCCCCGTCGATGCGCGCCGCCTTGAACAACTCCTCCGGCAGCGCGGAGAAATAGTTGCGGAAGAGCAGCGTCAGGATCGGCATTCCGAAGACGGTGTGCACGATGACGAGGCCGGTCAGCGTGCCGTAGATGCCCATTTCGCGCAGCACGATGACGATCGGATAGATCATCACCTGGTAGGGGATGAAGGCGCCGACGACGAGGATGGTGAAGAAGATGTCAGCGCCCTTGAACTTCCAGTTGGCGAGCGCATAGCCGTTGACCGAGGCGACGAGGATCGAGATCAGCGTCGAGGGCACGGTGATGCGCACGGAATTCCAGAAGCCGCGCGACAGGCCGTCGCAGTTGAGGCCGGTGCAGGCGGTGGCCCAGGCTTTCGCCCAGGGTTCGAAGGTGATCTCCATCGGCGGCGAGAAGATGTTGCCGAGGCGGATTTCCGGCATGCCCTTCAGCGAGGTGACGATCATCACGTAGAGCGGCAGGAGATAGTAGAGCGCCGCGACGAGGAGCGTGCCGTAGAGCATGATGTTGCGGCTGGAAAGCGCGCGGCGGGGCTTGGCGCCCCAGGGCTCGGCCTTCGACGCGAGGGCGGGGACCGATGCGGGAACAACACTGTCAGACACGCTTGCGCCCTCCGAATTCGAGATAGGCCCAGGGGATGATGATGATGGCGACCGTGACGAGCATCATGGTGGAGGCGGCAAACCCCTGGCCGAGGTTCTGCGCCTGGAACATGTAGTCGTAGACGTATTTTGCCGGCACCTCCGAGGCGATGCCCGGCCCGCCGCTCGTCTGCGCCACGACGAGGTCGTAGACCTTGACGATGCCGCTCGCGATGATGACGAGCGTGGTGATGAAGACGGGGCGCATCATGGGAATGATGATGAAGAGATAGGTCTTCCACATCGGGATGCCGTCGACACGCGCCGCCTTCCAGATATCCTCGTCGATGCCACGAAGCCCCGCGAGCAAAAGGCACATGACGAGGCCCGTGCCCTGCCAGAGGCCGGCGATCAGCACGCCGTAGATGACGATCTGCGAATTATAGAGCGGATCGAAGGCAAAGCCTTCCCAGCCGAGCGCACGCACGACGGACTGCACGCCGTATTCCGGATTGAGGATCCATTGCCAGACGAGGCCGGTGACGATGAAGGACAGCGCGAAGGGATAGAGGAAGATCGTGCGGAAGGTATTTTCGAAGCGGATCTTCTGGTCCATCAGCGCCGCCAGCACGAAGCCCATCACGAGGCTGAAGACCAGCGTCAGCACGCCGTAGATCGCGAGATTCTGGATCGAGACGATCCAGCGCGGCGCGTCCCACAGCCGCTCGTACTGGTCGAAGCCGACGAACTTCGCCCGCGGCAGCAGCTTCGAATTGGTGAACGAATAGATAACCGTCCAGATCGTGCCGCCGAGAAAAATGACGACGGCGGTGAGAATCATGGGAATGGAGGCAATCTTGGCGTTGAGATTGCGCAGCAGTCTGCGGGGACGACCGGTGTGTGCCTGGCCCGTCATGGGTCACTTCCTCCTTGGCCTCGATCAGGGGCGGCCGGCGGAAAGCCGCCGGCCGGTTGCTGATCACTCCGCCGAAGCGATGATGTCGACGAAGCGCTTCTGGGCGTCTTCCGGCGTCATCGAGGGGTTGGCGAAGAATTCGGAGAAGAGATCCTCCTTCTGCTTCTGGCTGTCGGCCGAAAGCAGCTGGTCGGTGCCCTGGATCACGTTGCCCTTGGCGAGGATATCGAGACCCTTCTTCATGCAGTCGTTGGCGGCGGCAAGATCGACGTCGCCGCGCACCGGCAGGGAGCCCTTCTTGAGGTTGAAGGCGACCTGCGCCGCCGGGCTGACCAGCGTGGAGGCGAGAACCTCCTGCGCCTTGGACTTCGCCTCGTCCTCCAGAACCGGGAAGTAGAAGGCATCGCCGCCCGTCGAGATCACCTCGTTCACGCCGAGACCCGGAAGGCATGTATAGTCCTTGCCGGCGACCTTGCCGGCAAGCGCGAACTCGCCCTGTGCCCAGTCGCCCATGATCTGGCCGCCGGCCTTGCCGGTGATCACCATGTTGGTCGCCTGGTTCCAGTCCTGCACATTGGTGCCCTTGGACATGCGGCGCGCATCCTCGGCCGCCTTGAAGACCCTTGCCATGTCGGGCCCGGCCGCGACGTCCGCATCCTTGTCCCGGAACACCTTGTTGAACGTATCCTTGCCGGCGATGGCCACCATCAGGACGTCGAAGGCGCCGGCCGCCTGCCAGGGCTGTCCGCCGACGGCGAGCGGCACGATGCCGGCCTTTTCAAGCGCCGGCGCGGCCGCGACGAATTCGTCCCAGTTCTTCGGGACGGGCACGCCCGCCGTTTCGAAAGCGGCGTTCGACAGCCACAGCCATTGCCAGGAGTGGATGTTGACCGGCGCGCAATAGATCTTGCCGTCGACCGTGCAGCTGTCGAGCAGGCTGGCGGGCTTGATGATCTCCTTCCAGTTCTCGCGCGTCGCCACATCCGTCAGGTCGCGCAAAAGGCCGGCCTCGACCAGTTCTTCCGCCTGGCGGCCATGGTTGAACTGGGTCGCGCCCATCGGGTCGCCGCCGGTGATGCGGCTGACCATGATCGGACGCGCCGTGCCGCCGGCGCCGGCGATCGCGCCGTCGATCCACTTGTTGCCCGTCGCATCGAATGCCTTTGCGAGCTCCGCGACCGCCGCGGCCTCCCCACCGGACGTCCACCAATGGGTCACTTCCAGATCGGTCGCATTGGCGGCGGCGAACGGCAGGACGACGGTCACTGCCAGCGCAGCAGCCCAAAATCGCATTTTCATGAGTTTCCTCCCTCACTGAAACGTTGCAGTAAAAACGTAGCTTAATCGATTTGGTCGCGCAACGGGGGGCGGGACAGAAATGCTGTTTTTCTTCCGCGACGCGGCTCCATCACCCGCCGCTGTTGCTGCCGCAAGGGAAGGACAGAGCCTGAGAAAGCACAAAAACATCGGTCAATATGCTGTAATTACTTTAATATTATTAATTCATAAAATAATATCATCAGGCCGCGCTTTGCAAACGCACAATTTACCGTTTTGCGGCGCAATATGGGTGACATTCACCTTTTTGGCCGCCGCCGACGCACATTTCGCTCGACAAACAATCTGTATCGTTACAGTTTCAAGCGGCCGGCCGTAAAGGAGTGGCGGGCGGAGGTAAAAAATGTATAACCGGCCCAAGGGGCGCAGAGGTGGCAGGCAGCGGATGGACAAGACGATGAGCGAAAGCCCGGCGGCAGCGCTAGCGTCTCCGGGCGAGCGGCCCACGCTGAAGACGATCGCCTTCATGACCGGCCTCGGCATCACCACCGTTTCGCGGGCACTCAAGGATGCGCCCGATATCGGCGCGGAGACGAAGGAGCGCGTGCGCCTCGTCGCGCGGCAGATCGGCTACCAGCCCAACCGCGCCGGCGTGCGTCTTCGCACCGGCAAGACCAACGTCATCAGCCTGATCCTCAGCCTGGAGGAGGAGATCATGGGCCTGACGAGCCCGATGGTCATCGGCATTTCGGAAGTGCTCGCCACGACGCAGTACCATCTCGTGGTGACGCCCTACCGGGCGCAGGGCAACGCGCTCGATCCGGTGCGCTACGTGCTGGAGACGGGGGCGGCCGACGGCGTGATCATCTCGCGCACCGAGCCGAAGGATCCGCGCGTCGCGCTGATGATGGAGCGCAACCTCCCCTTCGCCACGCACGGGCGCACGGAGATGGGCCTTGTCCATCCCTATCACGATTTCGACAATGAGCGCTTCGCCTACGAGGCGGTGCGCAAGCTGGTCGAGCGCGGCCGCAGGCGGCTCATCCTGCTGCAGCCGCCGCCCTATCTCACCTTCTACCTGCACATGCGGGCCGGGTTCGAAAAGGGCATCCGCGATTTCGGTGCGATGGCCCTGCCCTTCAACCAGGTCAATCTCGACAACAATCTCGTCGATATCCGCGGGGCCGCCGAGGCCCTGTTCAGCGCCCCGGACGGGCCCGACGGCATCGTCTCGGGCAGCGGCGGCGGCGCGGTGGCGCTGATCGCCGCGCTGGAGGCGAAGGGCCGGACGCTCGGCCGGGATATCGACATGGTGTCGAAGGAACCGCACATGTTCCTGCAATGGCTGCGACCGGAGGTCGTGACCATGCGCGAGGACATCCGCCTCGCCGGCCGCGAACTCGCCAAGGCCGTCATCGGCCGCATCGAGGGCACCGCGCCGGAAGACCTGCAGACGCTGAGCTATCCGATACCGACGAACGAGGCGTAGGCCCGCCCCTCACCTGCCTGCCGGCATCCTCTCCCCGCAAGCGGGGCGAGGAAGGCTGGGCGAACCGGTTTCCTCCCTTCGGCAAAATGAAGGAAGACGGTTCGCCCCCCCTTCTCCCCGCCTGCGGGGAGAAGGTCCCGGCAGGGGGATGAGGGGCAGATCCACAACACCGAAAGCAAACGGCCCGGTTCGAAGACCGGGCCGTTTGCATTTCACCTTGCCAGTTTCTCAGGCGTTGAGGCCGGAGCCCCACGGGCCGTGGTGGCTGTCGGCACCGTCGACGCGGTCGAAGCCGTGCGCGCCGAAGAAGTCGCGCTGGGCCTGGATGACGTTGGCCGTGCCGCGGGCGCGGCGGTAGCTGTCGAAATAGCCGAGCGCAGAGGCAAGCGCCGGGACCGGCAGGCCATGCAGCGCGGCGGCGGAGACGACGCGGCGCAGCGCCCCGTCGGTTTCCTTGACCATGGCGGCGAAGGCCGGGGTGACGATGAGGTTCGCCGCATCCGGCGCCTTGGTGAAGGCGCTGGTGATCTCGTCGAGGAACTGAGAGCGGATGATGCAGCCGGCGCGCCAGATCTTGGCGATGACCGGCATCGGCAGGTTCCAGCCATATTCCTTCGAGGCGGCGGCCATGACGGCGAAGCCCTGCGCATAGGCGCCGATCTTGCCGGCGAGCAATGCGCTTTCGAGGTCCTTGATGAAGGCGGCCTTGTCAGCGACGGCAAGCGCCGGCACGTCCGGCAGGCCGAGGATCTTCTCGGCGGCTTCGCGCTCCGTCTTGAACGAGGAGATCGAGCGGGCGGCGACGGCCGCCTCGATGCCGGTGGCCGGCACGCCCATGTTCTGCGCCTCGATGGCGGACCATTTGCCGGTGCCCTTCTGGCCGGCCTTGTCGAGGATCATGTCGACGATCGGGTTGCCGCTGATCGGATCCTTGGCGGCCAGCACCTTTTCCGAAATCTCGATGAGGTAGGATTCAAGGCGGCCCTTGTTCCATTCGCCGAAGACGGCGGCGATCTCGGCAGCGCTCATCTTCAGGCCGTCGCGCAGGATGCCGTAGATCTCGGCGATCATCTGCATGTCGGCATATTCGATGCCGTTGTGGATGGTCTTGACGAAGTGGCCGGCACCGTTCTCGCCGAGCCAGGCAACGCAGGGCTCGTCCTTGTACTTGGCGGCGATCGAGGTCAGCACCTTCTCGACGCGCTTCCAGCTATCTTCAGTGCCGCCGACCATGATGGACGGGCCGTGGCGCGCGCCCTCCTCGCCGCCGGAAACGCCCATGCCGATGAAGGTGAGGCCCGAATCCTTCAGCGCGTCGAAGCGGCGCATCGTGTCGCGGAAGTTCGCGTTGCCGGCATCGATCATGATGTCGTTCTGTTCGAGATAGGGGCGCAGCAGATCCATCTGCTGGTCGACCGCCGCGCCAGCCTGGATCATGATGATGATCGGCCGCGGCGGGCGGATGGCGGCGACGAATTCCTCGATCGTCTCGCAGGGCACGATCTGGCCCTGGAGGTCGCCTGCCTCCTCGTAGAATTCCTTCGTGCGCGCCACCGTGCGATTGAAGACTGCGATCTTGTTGCCCTTTTCGGCAATGTTGAGCGCAAGGTTGGACCCCATCACGCCGAGACCGATGAGACCGATTTCCGCCTGTGCCACGTTCATACCTCCGTAGGATGGCGCGGCGTGGGATACATCCGGACCGGTGCCGGAAACGCCGCGCAGAAAGAGATTGGGGAGCTCCGCTCCAGCGCTGGTGTTTTGGCATTCAAATCGATTTACGACAAGGGATTGTTTGCCTTTGGCGGGATTTTCGCCGCCACCTGCATGGTTTCTATGACCCCATATCCGGCGCCCTCAGCGCTGCGGCTTGTCGTCGCCGTCATCGAGGACGCGCCAGGCGGCGCCCTCCACATCGTCGTACTGCCCGCTCTTCAGCGACCACAGGAAGGCGGCAAGCCCCAGCCCGCCGAGGAAGAGCGCGATGGGGATGAGGAAGACCAGCGTGCTCATGCCGCGCGCACCTGGGGATCGACCGGCCGGGCCTCGTCCGCCGCCCGCGCGGCGAAGGCCGGCATCCGGCCACGCAGGCGCAGCGAGTTCACCACGACGATGATCGACGAGGTGGACATGGCGATGGCGGCGATCAGCGGCGTCGCGTGGCCGAGGATGGCGATGGGCACCGCGACGACATTGTAGCCGATGGCGAGCGCGAAATTCTGCCGGATCAGGCGACCGGCGCGGCAGGCGGTCTCATGGGCGAAGGGCACGGCCTCCAGGCTCTCGTGCAGGAAGACGAAGTCCGCCGCCTGCCGGCCGACATCCGCCGCCGTTGCCGGGGCAATGGAGACATGGGCGGCGGCGAGCGCCGGCGCGTCGTTGATGCCGTCGCCGACCATCAGCACGCGGTGGCCGGCGGCGGAGCGCTCGGCGACCGTCTCCGTCTTGTCCCTGGGGGAGAGCGCGGCGCGCCAGCGGGTGATGCCGAGGAGGCCCGCAATGCGGGCGACGGCCGGCGCGCGGTCGCCGGAAAGGATCGCCATGTCGATCTTCGCACGCTTCAGCACGGCGACGGCCTCGCTTGCGCCCGCCCGCAACGCATCCTCGAAGCGGAAGGTCTCCAGCACCGTGCCATTGCGCGACAGGACGACCTCGGAGAGCCCGTGCGCCGCCTCGCCGGCTGCCGGCGCGCCGCCGGCGAAGGCTCGGTTGCCGAGGCGGTAGAGACCCTGCGGCGTTTCGGCCTCGAGGCCGCCGCCGGCCACTTCGCCGACGCTTTCGACAAGCGGCGTCGGCCCCGGCCAGGCACCCGCCAGCGCCACGGACAGCGGATGGCGCGAATGGGCGGCGAGCGCGGCGGCGAGCGCCAGATGGGTGCGGTTGAGCTTTTCCCGCTCGACGAGGCGCGGTTTGCCGAGCGTCAGGGTGCCGGTCTTGTCGAAGACGGCGGTGTCGATCTCGGCAAGACGCTCCATGGCCGAACCGTCCTTGACCATTACGCCGCCGGCGAACAGGCGCCCCGCAGCGACGACCTGCACCACCGGCACGGCAAGGCCGAGCGCGCAGGGGCAGGTGATGATCAGCACGGCGATGGCGACGAGCATGGCATGCTTCCAGTCGCCGTCGTAAAAACCCCAGCCGAGGAAGGAGACAAGCGCCAGCAGATGCACGGCCGGCGAATAGATCTGTGCGGCGCGGTCCGCGATGCGGCGATAGCGGGCCCTGCCCCCTTCTGCCGCCTCCATCAGGCCGATGACCTCCGACAGGAACGAATCGCGCGCCGTGGCGACAGCCTCGACGGTGAGCGAGCCGGTGAGGTTCATCGCGCCGGCTTCGAGACGCGTACCCGGCCCGGCGGCGACGGGGTCGCTCTCGCCGTTGACGATCGAACGGTCGATATCGCTTGCGCCCGCAAGGACGCGGCAATCGACCGGGATGCGCTCGCCGGCGGCGATGGAGAGGTGTTCGCCGGCGGCGATCTCCTCGACGGGCCGGTAGTCGCGGCTGCCGTCCGGCCGGATGACCATCGCCCCGCGCGGCGAAAGGCGGGCAAGGCCGGTGATGGCCGAGCGGGCGCGGTCGCGCATGACGTGGTCGAGCGTGCGGCCGATGAGCAGGAAGAACAGGAGGCTCACCGTCGCGTCGAACCAGGCGTGCTCGGCGCTGTGCAGCGTCTCCCAGAGCGACACGATATAGGACAGCGTGATGGCGAGCGCGATGGGCACGTCCATGTTGGTGCGGCCGTGGCGCAGCGCATTCCAGGCCGACTGGTAGAAGAAGCGGCCGGCATAGATCAGCGTCGGGCCGGCGATCAGCGCGGAGATCCAGTGGAACAGGTCGCGCGTCGCGGCCTCGGCGCCGGACCAGACGGAAACCGAGAGCAGCATGATGTTCATCGCCGCGAAGCCGGAGACGGCGACGGCGCGGATCAACTGGTTGCGCAGCCGATCGTCGCCTTCCGCCGCCAGCGCGAAGAGATGCGCGTCGTAGCCCGTGGCGCGGATGGCGGCGGCGATCTGCTGCGGGTCGGTGCGCCGGCCCTCGACCTCCTCCTTCCAGACCACCGAAACGCGGCGGGTGGAGAGGTTGACGCGGGCGCGCTCCACGACCGGCAGCGCCTTCAGCGCGCCTTCGACGGTGGTGATGCAGGCGCCGCAATAGACGCCCGGCACGCTGAGGTCGCTCTGGCGCAGGCCCTCGCCGACCGGCCGGCTCGCCAGCATCAGCTCCTCAGAGGAGGGCAGCGCCGCGCGCTGTGCGTCGACGGCGCCTTCCGTGCCGGGTGCACAGCAGCTCATTTCGACCCTCCCGCAACGACGGTGCGCACGGTCTGGTGGAAAACCTTCTCACCGTCCCGCTTCGTGCTGATATCGACGACCCACTGGCCGGCCGGCACGGCCCGGTCAGCCACGAACAGCCCCTCGCCCGCAGGCGCGAGCAAGACCGTGAAATCCTTGCGCTCGTCGACGGGCCGCTTGAAGACGGCCGAGACGTCGTTGGCGGCAAGGGGGGCGCCCCCGGCATCGGTGACGCGGTAGGCGATGCGGCCTTCCTCCACGGTGAGGTCACCCTCGATGCCGCTGGCCGCCAGCGCCCGCGCCTCGGCCACCTTGCCGTTGAACTGCTGGCTGGCGACATAGGTGTTGGGCACGACGAGGCCGCTCCAGCTTTTCGAGGCGTTCCAGGCCATGATCATGTTGACGGTGATGATCGTGCCGAAGAACAGCACCATAACGCCCGCCATGTGCCAGCCGGTGAAGACGAAACCCTGTTCCTTGCGTTCGATGGTCATCACTTTGCTCCCGGCGTGTTGAAATTGGCGGAATAGGCTTCCCGCTCATGGCCCTGCCGGTCCTCGGCGATAATTTGGAAGCCTTCGGCCGCTTCCGCAAGCCGATCCTTCGGCAGGGTGACGAAAACACGCAGTGCCGTCACCTTGTCCGGATCGACCGGCACGTCGACGCTGCGCCCGTCGGCGCCGTCATGGCCGGCGATCTTCATCGTGGCGCCCGGCATGCCCTCCATCGACACGGTGATGACGCGCGGCTCGGGAATCATGTTGAGCAGCTTCACCGCATAGCCGTTGCGGACCGAGCCGTCCGATTCGACGACGAACTGCGGGTTGCGGTCGTGGATGACGTTGAGGTCCAGCCGATCGCGCGAGAGGAGCGCGAAGAGCAGCGCCAGGCCCGCCAGCGACCAGACGCCGAAATAGAGCAGCGTGCGCGGGCGGAAGATGATGCGCCAGTCGAAGTGCCGGATCTTTTCATCGAAACGGCCCTCGGCATTGCGAACGCGCTTCGGGTCGACCGGCGCGGTGCCGCCGGCGGTGGCGAGCGCCATGTTGGCGGAATAATCCGACAGCGTGGCATAGGCGATGAGACCGCGCTCCTTGCCGATCTTGTCCATCACGTTGTCGCAGGCATCGATGCACAGGGCGCAGGTGATGCATTCGAGCTGCTGGCCGTCGCGGATGTCGATGCCCATGGGACAGACGACGACGCAGGCATTGCAGTCCACGCAGTCGCCGACGCTCTCGCCGGCGGCGATCGCCTTCTTGGCATGACGGGTACGCGACTCGCCGCGCCAGTCGTTGTAGGTGACGACCAGCGAGCTTTCGTCGAGCATCGCCGCCTGGATGCGCGGCCAGGGGCACATATAGGTGCAGACCTGCTCGCGCATCAGCCCGCCGAAGACGTAGGTGGTGGCGGTCAGGACGGCGACGGTGATGTAGGCGACGGGCTGCGCCCTGAGCATCGCGAAATCGACGAGCAGCGTCGGCGCATCGGCGAAATAGAAGATCCAGGCCCCGCCCGTCGCCACCGCGATCACCAGCCAGACGGTATGCTTGCTGACGCGCTTCCAGATCTTGCCCCGCGTCCACGGCCCGGCGTCGAGCTTCATGCGCGCATTGCGGTCGCCCTCGATCGCCCGTTCCACGACGAGGAACAGATCGACCCAGACGGTCTGCGGACAGGCATAGCCGCACCAGGCGCGCCCGACGGCCGAGGTGACGAGGAACAGCCCGAAGCCCGCCATGACGAGCAGGCCGGCGACGAAGAAGAATTCCTGCGGCCAGATTTCGATGAAGAAGAAATAGAACCGGCGGCCGGCAAGGTCGATGAGCACCGCCTGGTCCGGCGCGTGCGGCCCGCGATCCCAGCGGATCCACGGCGTCAGGTAGTAGATGCCGAGCGTGATCAGCATCACCAGCCACTTGAACTGCCGGAAGCGGCCTTCCGCGCGCTTCGGGAAGATCTTCTTGCGCTTTTCGTAGAGCGGCTTTCGAAGCTTTGCCGAGTTGACCGGTTCCGCCTCGTGGCGCTCGATGGAATTGTAGATCGTCGTCGTGTTCTGCTGCATGTCTGTCGGCCGCACCTGTCGTTGTGCCGGCACAATGACGCCAACGACGGCCCCCATCGTTGATCTACGTCAAGTTTTGGACATGGCCGGACGTGGCGGGTTGCCGCATGCGGTAAATGTTCACTTTTTGTTCGACATACAAACGGGTGTCCGCTAAGATGGCCTCGAGGAGATTTCCAATGCCGACATCGCAAGCCCGCATCATCCACCGGACGATCGCCCGCAACTGGCGCGCCGTCTACGCCTTCGCCGCCCGGCCCGAGACCATGCCGCTCTGGGCCTCAGGGCTCGCGGCCGGGCTGACGCGGGACGGCGACGACTGGATCGCCGGCGGCGGGGCGGTCGGCGACGTGCGCGTGCGCTTTGCGCAGCCCAACGATTTCGGCGTGATAGACCATACCGTCACGCTGCCGGACGGGCTGGTGGTGGAGAATGCGCTGCGCGTCGTGCCGAACGGCGACGGCGCGGAAGTGATGTTCACCCTGCTGCGCCAGCCGGACATGGACGACGCGGCCTTCGAGAGGGACGCGGCGCATATCGCCCGCGACCTCGAAACACTCAAGAGACTGATGGAACAGGAGGAGACGCCGCAATGAGCAGCAAGGGCGCGGATCGCAAGATCGACTATATCGAGTTCAGCGTTACCGACATCGCCGCGAGCAAGGCCTTCTACGGCGCGGCCTTCGGCTGGACGTTCACCGACTACGGCCCGCAATATTGCGAGTTCCAGGACGGTCGCCTCACCGGCGGCTTCACGACGCTGGCGCCGGTGAACGCACAGGGCGGCGCGCTGATCATCCTTTTCGCCGACGACCTCGAAGACGCCCTCGCCCGCGTCGAGACGGCCGGCGGCAGGATCGTCAAGCCGATCTTCGACTTCCCCGGCGGGCGGCGCTTCCAGTTCGCCGACCCGGACGGGTACGAGCTGGGGGTCTGGTCGGACAGGTAAGGCCGCGGGCGCCCGCGTGGATCCTCAGCTCGGAGGTCGAGGATGACGGAGAGGAGGAGAGGCCGTGGCCTATCAAACGCTACTGCATGGGACCCGCTGCTTGTGGCCGTCCCCTCTCTTCTTCCGTCATCCTCGACCTCCGAGCCGGGGATCCACGCCCCACCCACGGCATGCCCTAAAACGACGAAGGCCGCGGAAACCGCGGCCTTCGTTCTCGATGTGTCGGGCGCTACTCCCCGCCGCCCAGCGAGTGCACGAAGACGGCGAGCTGCTTGACGGCCGGGTCGCCGAGGCGGGGGAGCCAGGCGGGCATGACGCCGTGCCTGGGCGCACGGACCTGCCGGGCGACGGCTGCCTCGCCCTCGCCCTTCAGCCAGATGGCATCGGCAAGGTCGGGCGCGCCCATCTCGCGATTGCCCCTGGCGTCCTCGCCATGGCAGGCGGCGCAGTTGTCGGCGAAGATCTGCCTGCCGGGCTCGACCAGGCCGGCATCCGACGGCGTGCCCGTCAGGCTGATCACATAGGCCGCGACCTGCTTGATCTCCTCCGGCTGGAGGATATCGCCATAGGCCGGCATGTCCGAGATGCGGGTTTCGTCGTCGCCCGGATGGCGGATGCCGTGGGCGATCGTCTGGTAGATATCGTCCACCGTGCCGCCCCAGACCCAGTCGTCGTCGTTGAGGTTCGGGAAGCCCGCGGCCCCGGCCGCGCCCGACCCGTGGCACTGGGCACAGTTGACCTTGAAGGCCGAGGCGCCGCCAGCGATGGCGAACTGCGATAGCTGCGGATCGGCCATGATCTCCTGCAGCGACGATTTGCCGATGCGCTCGACCATGCCGGCCTGTGCCTGCTTTGCCTCGGAAAGCTCGACCGCGACATTGGCGCGACTCGACCAGCCGAGCATGCCGCTCGTCGCATCGGAGATCAGCGGCCAGGCCGGAAAGGCGATGGTGTAGCCGATCGCCCAGACGATCGTGGCGTAGAACGACCAGACCCACCAGCGCGGCATCGGGTTGTTCAGTTCGCGGATGCCGTCCCATTCGTGGCCGGTGGTTTCGACACCCGAGATTTCGTCGATATGCTTCTCGGCCATGGTCAGTCCTCCTTGAGGGGGATTTCGGCGGCCCGTTCGGCGGCCTTGCGGGCGCCGGGGCGAAGGGTGAAGACGACGACGGCAAGGAAGAACAGCGTCATGGCGACGAGGCCCCAGCTGTCGGCGAAGTGTCGCATGGCGGTATAGGTTTCCATCGCATCCTCCTCAGCGGTAGCCGCTGGCATCGTCATAGGTGGAGAAGTCCACCAGCGTGCCGAGCATCTGCAGATAGGCGACGAGCGCGTCCATTTCGGTGAGCCTGGCCGGATCGCCATCGAAGTCGCCGAGCTTGGCCTTCGGGTAGCGGGCCTCCACGCCGGACGTGTCGGCGTTCGGGTCGGCCTGCGCCTTGATGTCGGCGGCGGCGTTGGCGATCATCTCGTCGGTGTAGGGCACGCCGACGGCGCGACTCGCCGAAAGGTGCATCGAGACGTTCTTCACCTCCAGCGGCGTTTCCTTGAGGAAGGAATAGCTCGGCATCACCGATTCCGGCACGACCGAGCGCGGCTCGATCAGGTGCTGGACGTGCCATTCGTTCGAATAGCGGTCGCCGACGCGGGCAAGGTCCGGGCCGGTGCGCTTGGAGCCCCACTGGAACGGATGGTCGTACATCGATTCCGCCGCCAGCGAATAATGCCCGTAGCGCTCCACCTCGTCGCGGAACGGCCGGATCATCTGGCTGTGACAGGTGTAGCAGCCCTCGCGGACATAGATGTCGCGCCCGGCGAGTTCCAGCGGCGAATAGGGCCGCATGCCCTCCACCTTCTCGATGGTGTTTTCCAGGTAGAACAGCGGGGCGATCTCGACGATGCCGCCGATGGTGACCACGAAGAGCGAGCCGACGAGGAGAAGCGTCGCGTTGCGCTCGAGGATCGCGTGTTTGTCAAGAATGGACATCGGGTCCCTCCTATTCGGCCGGCTGGAGCTTCGGCGCGGCACCCGGGATCGGGGCCTCGTCGCGCTGGTAGCCGAGGATTGTCATGGTCACGTTGTAGGCCATGATGAGTGCGCCCATGAGGAACAGCCCACCGCCGGCGGCGCGCAGCACGTAGTAGGGGAACATGGCGGCGATCGTTTCGGCGAACGAGTAGACCAGGAAGCCCTGCTCGTCGTATTCGCGCCACATCAGGCCCTGCTGGATGCCGGCGACCCACATGACGGCGGCGTAGACGACGATGCCGAGCGTGGCGAGCCAGAAGTGCCAGTTGACCATGCGGATCGAATAGAGCCGCTCGCGCTTCCACAGCTTCGGAACCATGAAGTAGATCGCGCCGAAGGTGATGAGGCCGTTCCAGCCGAGCGCGCCCGAATGGACGTGGCCGATGGTCCAGTCCGTGTAGTGGCTGAGCGAGTTGACCGACTTGATCGACATCATCGGGCCCTCGAAGGTCGCCATGCCGTAGAAGGCGACGGCCATGACCATCATGCGCACGATCGGGTCGGTGCGGATCTTGTCCCAGGCGCCCGAGAGCGTCATCAGGCCGTTGATCATGCCGCCCCACGAGGGCATCCAGAGCATGATGGAAAAGACCATGCCGAGCGTCTGCGCCCAGTCGGGCAGCGCCGTATAGTGCAGGTGGTGGGGACCTGCCCAGATATACATGAAGATCAGGGCCCAGAAGTGGATGATCGACAGGCGGTAGGAATAGACCGGGCGGTTCACCTGCTTCGGAATGAAGTAGTACATCATGCCGAGGAAGCCGGCCGTCAGGAAGAAGCCCACGGCATTGTGGCCGTACCACCACTGCGTCAGCGCATCCTGCACGCCGGAGAAGGCCGAATAGCTCTTCACGCCGAGGAACGAGACCGGGACGGCCAGATTGTTGACGATATGCAGCATGGCGATCGTCACGATGAACGACAGGAAGAACCAGTTCGCCACGTAGATGTGCGGTTCCTTGCGCGTCATGATCGTGCCGAGGAAGGCGACGAGATAGGCGACCCAGACGATGGTGAGCCAGATATCGACATACCATTCCGGCTCGGCATATTCCCGGCTCTGCGTGATGCCGAGCAGATAGCCGGTGGCAGCCATGACGATGAAGAGCTGATAGCCCCAGAACACGAACCAGCCGAGATTGCCGCCGAAGAGGCGGGCGCGCGAGGTGCGCTGCACGACGTAGAAGGAGGTCGCGATCAGCGCGTTGCCGCCGAAGGCGAAGACCACCGCCGAGGTGTGCAGCGGGCGCGTGCGGCCGAAATTCAGCCAGGGCTCGATATTGAGATCGGGGAAGGCCAGCTGGAGCGCCACGACGACGCCGACCAGAAAGCCGACGACGCCCCAGAACACCGTCGCGATGACGCCGTACTTGACGACGTCGTCGAAATAACCCTCGTCGTCCGGGGACGACCTGACCGCGACGGCCGGCGCGAAGGAGATGCGCCGGACCATGAAGAGCGTGCCGGCGAGCAGCACGAAGAAGAGGACCCACATATGGGCCTCGAAGAACCTGTCCTGGGCAAAGGCCGCGCCGAGCAGCGCGATGAACGCCCCCACGGCCAGGACGATCGTTTCCGTTACATATTTCATCGTTGGCATCCCCCAACTCGTCGATTTCCCGCAAGTGCCGCTTCCCTCGCGGAATCGGCCCTTGCGCTCGACCGAGCCTTCGCAGATGCGGCCGGAAGCATCCTTGACATGGATCAAGGCAGAGCGCGGAGGCCGGCGGCATCTAGGGACAGGTTGACGCAGCCGCGCGTCGAAACGCTCGCGGCAGGCCCGAACCGAGGGAACACGACATGACGGATTATACAGGGATCGCCCGGCTGCTTTCGGATACCCCGACGGACGCCGTTTCGCTGGACTGGCTGAAAAAGGCCCATGACGCGCAGCTGACGCTCTGCGAGGCGCTGGAGGATATCGCCGACAGCCTGCCGGGCAACGTCAACCGGCAGAAATGCATGTATGCGGCCAAATCGCTGATGCCGCTGGTGAACGGCATCCATCGCTACGAGGAGGACGCCGTCTTCCCGCTGCTGGAGCGCATGGCCTGCGGCGACCGGGATCTTGCCGATTCCATCGCCCGGCTGAAATTCGAGCATGTCGAGGACGAGTGTTTTGCCGAGGAACTGACCGACACGCTGACGCGGCTGGGCAGCGGCGACGGCTCCGTCAACGCGGAGGCCGCGGGCTACATGCTGCGCGGCTTCTTCGAATCGATCCGCCGCCACATCGCCTTCGAACAGCAGTTCATGCTGCGCGGCACCGGCCTCGCCTCCTGAAAGGTCAGGCGGCGAGCGGCCCCTGCTCGGCCGTTTCCTGAAGCACCAGGATGGCGCCCAGCACGTTTCCGGCAGCCGACAGGCAGGGCGTCATGCGGCAGTGCGTGATGGCCCCTCCCCGACGCGGCGAAACATAGTCGTATTCAACCACGGCACCGGCAAAACAATGGTCGAGATTGCGCTTCACGCGGCTTTCGAAACGCTGCACGCCGATGAATTCCGCGATATGCCGGCCGACAAGGTCGATGGGTTTCTCGCTGAGGCGCCCGGCATTGAGCGGGTTGGAATAAAGATAGCGGTAATCCGTCGTGATGACGGCAACGCGGTCGGGAAGGCTGTCGAGGATCGCCTCGTTGAGGAGACCGTCCTCCACCACCCGCGGCGAGGCGGCGGGGCGGACCGCCTGGGGCATGTCCATCCGGAACGGCGTGGCGGCGCCTTCGGTCCCGAAATACCGATCCAGCAGCAACTTGAAATGATGAGCCTGCCGGAGCACGCAGGCCTTGTCGTCCGCCTCCTCCCTGAGGAGATCCACCACGAACTGGAACTGGGTGCGGAATTCGCAGGCGTCGACCGCCTCCTTCTGCAACACGGCGGCCAGCGCCGGTTCTATTTCCCTGTCCAGCATGGAAACGAGCTTTTCGTTCCCGGTCTTCACGGCATGCTGGAGTTGTGAATACTTAAACCAGAACAACTCTACAAGAGCTTTCAATCCATGCTCCCCGGATTGCTGAAATGTACAGCAATTGAATTATCACACTATTTGAATTACTGGGTATCAAGATACGGCTTTGACCGTCGCCTCCTCGAAATATGCTGTCCAAAGCGCTTACATTAGCAAAATGGTAACAGCGAACGGAGGGATGTCAAACCCCAAATTCGACGAAAGTGGAATATTTCCGTGAAATTGAACGTGTTCAAAATTACAGCGGAAAGAAACGATCGTAAGCAGTCAAGTAATAAGGCCGCGCTTGATATTCCACCGGTCGTGATACCACAGCCACTGGCCGGGATATTCGCGCACCCATTGCTCGACCTTGTCGTTGAGCATCTGCGCGGTGGCATCGACGTCGACGGCGCCGTTCTCCTTGCGTGGAACGGCCATCGCCGGCTCCAGCTCCAGGCGGTAGCGGTTGCCCGGCAGGCGGATGCAGCGGGCCGGATAGACCTCGCAATCGAACTGGCGCACCAGCTTGGCAAGCAGCGGATTGGTCTGCACCTTGCGGCCGAAGAAGGTGGTGTGCAGGCCCTTGTTGAACTTCTGGTCGACCAGGACGCCGACCGGACCGCCCGCCTCCAGCTTGCGGGCAAGCGTGAAGGACGAGCCGGCATGCGAGGGCACCAGGTGCCCCATCCGCGCGCGGCGGAACTCGAAGACCTTCTCCGCGACGTAAGGATTGTTCGGCGGGCGGAACAGCACCGTCACATCCAGCCCGAAGGCGGCGCCGGCCACCGGCAGCAGCTCGAAATTGCCGGTATGCGCGGTGAAGACGATGAAGGGCCGCGGATTGTCGCGCAGGTCCACGAAAAGCGGGATGCCCGAGACCTCGATGCGGCCGGGCGAAGGGCGCGCGGGATCGAAATCGAAGAGACGGTCCAGGAAGACATATTCGGCGGCGAGCCGGCCCATGTTGCCCCACGCATCGAGCGCAATCTCGGCGATCTCGGCCTCGGACTTTTCCGGAAAGGCGTTGCGCAGATTGGTGAGCGTCAGCGTATGGCGCTTCGTCTTCGGCCCGATCCAGCGCGCCGCGCGATCGGCAAAGGTGATCGCACCGTCTGCCGGCAGCAGCTTCAGGAGGCTGAGCAGGCCGAAGACGCATTGCGCCACCGACCACTGCTTGAACTTCCTGAGCGCCAGGACGAGGCGCGTGACGATCATCCGCACGGCAATCAATCCAGCTTGAGGACGATCTTGCCGAAGATCTGGCGCGATTCCATGCGTTCCAGGGCCGTCGCGATGCCGTCGAAGGTCACTTCGGTATCGATGACGGGATGGACGATGCCGCGCGCCATCTTCTGCATGGCATTGGCCATGTTCTCCATGCGGCAGCCGAAGGAGCCGAAAAGCTTCAATTGCTGCTGGAACAGCATCATCAGGTTCATGTCGGTGGAGACGCCCGAGGTGGAGCCGCAGGTGACGAGCCGCCCGCCGCGCTTCATGCAGAGCATGGAGCCCGCCCAGGTATCCTTGCCGACATGTTCGAAGACGACGTCGACGCCCTTCTTCTTCGTCAGCTTGCGCACGACGCCCTCGAAGCGGTCTTCGCGGTAGTTGATGACGTGATCAGCGCCGAGCGCCTTGGCCTTCTCGATCTTGTCGTTCGAGCCGACGGTGGTGATGACGGTGCAGCCGATCTTCTTGGCAAGCTGGATCGCCGCCGTGCCGATGCCCGAACCGCCGGCATGGACGAGGATCGTCTCGCCGGGCTCGAGTTTCGCATTGTCGAACAGCATGTGCTCGACCGTACCGAAGGTGACGGGCGCGAGCGCCGCGCCGACCGCATCGACGCCGGGCGGTGCCGGCACGAGCAGGCGGGCGGGAAGGTTCACCTTCTCCTGCGCGAAACCGTCGAGATGGAAGCCGTGCACGCCGCCGACATGTTCGCAGAGGTTGTCGCGGCCCTCGCGGCAGGGCTTGCAGAGGCCGCAGGTGCGCGCGCCATAGATCGAGACGAGCTGGCCGGGCAGCACGCTGGAGACGCCGGGGCCGAGTGTTTCGACGACGCCGGCGGCCTCCGCGCCGATGACGAGCGGCATCTTGCGCTTGGCAAAGGCCATGCCGCGCCAACCCCAGACGTCGATGTGGTTGAGGGCGACGGCCTTGACGCGCAGCGTCACCTCGCCGGGGCCGGGGGCCTCCGGCTCCGGGATATCGGTCAGTTCGAGCTTGCGGTCGTCGAGAAGCTGGAGGGCACGCATGGCAAGTTTCCTATCAGGCGGGTTCGGCCGTCATGACGAGGCTGGCGTTCTGGCCGCCGAAGCCGAAGGAGTTGGAGAGGACGGCGGAAACGCGCGCATCGCGCTTCACGTTCGGCACGACGTCGAGCACGATGGCCGGGTCGGGATTGGTGTAGTTGATGGTCGGCGGCAGGGTGCCGGTCAACATGGTCTGGATCGAGAACACGGCCTCGACGGCACCGGCCGCCGTCAACGTATGGCCGATCATCGACTTGTTGGAGGAGACCGGGATATTCGCCAGCCTGTCGCCGAAGACGGTCGACATGGAGAGGTATTCCATCTTGTCGTTTTCCGGCGTCGAGGTGCCGTGGGCATTGATATAGCCGATGCCGCTTTCGTCGATGCCGGCGTCTTCCAGCGCCGCGCGGATCGTGGCGATGGCAGGTCCACCGTCCGGCGAGGAGCGGGTGCGGTGGAAATGATCGGCCTTCTCGCCGCAGCCCTTGAGGATGCCGAGCACCTTGGCGCCGCGGGCGACGGCGGATTCGAGCGATTCCAGCACCAGCGTCGCCGCGCCTTCGGCAATGACGAAGCCGTCGCGGTCCTTGCTGAAGGGCTTGGAGGCCCTGGTCGGCGGGTCGTTCTGCGTGGAAAGCGCCGAGAGCAGCGCGAAGCGGATCAGCGCCTCGGCCGTCACCGAGCCGTCGGTGCCGACGGTGAGCGCCCGGTCGGTGCGGCCCTGGCGGATTGCCTCGACGCCGAGCTGGATGGCCGTCGCGCCGGAGGCGCAGGCCGTCGACAGCGTGACGGGCAGCCCGCGCGTGCCAAAACGGTCGGCCAGGCGCTCGGAAATCGCGCCGAAGGCCCAGGCTTCGTGCAGGGCGGGTTCGGCCTTTTCGCGCAAGGCGGAGAGGAAGCGGTCATAGGCATCGCCCGGGCGCTGCGACGGCGGCGCGCGGTCGGCGAGCGCGAAGCGGTCACGCCAGTCCGGCTCGATCGGCGGGGCGGCGAGGAAGAGCGGGCCGCCGAATTCGCCGGAGAGGCCGGCCTGCGCCAGCGCCTCGTCCGTCGTCTCGCGGGCATAGGCATAGGAGCGCTCGACGGGGTTCTCGACGGGCAGTTCAATGAAATCGACCGTGCCGGAAATGCGGGTGTTCAGCCCGTCGACCGGAAAGCGCGTGATGCCGTGGATGCCGGACACGCCGCCGACGAGCGCGCTCCAGTTGTCCTTGAGCCCCTGCCCCAGCGAGGTGATGACGCCCATGCCCGTGACGGCGACGATGGGGCGGCCGAGATGATCCCTGTAAGCGGCTTTCGACATGGCCGGCTCCTACTTCTCTGCGGAAAGGATTGCGACGCCTTCGCCACGCGCATGGCCGACCGTGGTGACCACGGCGCTTTTCGCCGCCTCAGCCATCGCGGCCTCGGCCGACGCATCGAACGGGGCGACCTTGACGCCCGCGCCGAGCGTCAGGGCGGCGATGGCAAGGCCGAGCGGGAATTGCGCTTCCAGCGCCTGGCCCGTCACGGCGCTGAAACCGCGCACCGGACTGCCGGCGAACCGTGTGCCGAGCCAGGCCTTTTCGCGTGCCGTCGGGCCATGCTGGCCGGAGGCTCCGGAGAAGACGACGGTCCCGGCGCCGGCCGCAGCACCCTCGGCGAGACGGTCGAGGCGGGCTTCCAGCCGCCCCTCGTCGCGCGCGCCGCGGTCGCCGCCGATGGCGTCGATGGTCGCATAGATGCGTGCGCCCCGCGCCTCGGCATGGGCCCGCGATTCCAGCACGAGGAAGGCCGCGGCCGTGCCGGTGACGATGCCGCCGCCGGCATTCTCGTCACGCGACCAGAGCGGCGTCCAGCCGCCCGTCGCATGGGCCTGCATGGCCTCGTAGAGCATGATGACGTCCTGGCGCTCGGCCACCAGCGCGCTGCCGACGAGCGTATGCGTCGACTGGCCGGAGCGGATGCGGTGGAAGGCCGTCTCGATGGCGGAGATGCCGGCCGCTTCCTCGCCCATGAAGGTACGCGAGGAACCGGTGACCTTGTGGACGATGGAGATATTGCCGGCAAGCAGGTTCGAAAGCTGGGCGAGGAAAAGCGTCGGGCGCAGTTCCGTCGTCAGCTTTTCATTGAGCAGGCGCTCGCGGTCGTTGCGCTTCAGGCCCTCGTCGACGATCAGCGAATCGACATTGATGTCGCGCTCGCCGCCGCCGGCCGCCACGATCATGTCCATCGTGCCGCAGGCCTCGGCATTGTCCTTGAAGCCGGCATCGTCGAGCGCAAGGCCCGCGGTGAAGACGCCGAGACGCTGCCAGTTCTCCATCTGGCGCTGGTCGCCGCGCTTGGGGATCTGCTGGTTCCAGTCGATCTCCGGCATCGGATGCACCGGATAGGGCGCAAAACGTTCCGTCTCGATCTTCAGCGCCGGCGCCTCCGCGCCGCCAAGGATTTCCACATGCGCCGCCGCCCCGACACCCTGGCAGGTGACGATGCCGACGCCGGTGATGACCACATCGTTGTTCGCCATGCTCATCTTCCTTCCGCAGACGCTTCGAGCGCCTCGAACAAACCCACCTCGCCCGCGCGCGCCCGCACGATATCCGCAAGCGGCACTTCGGCAAACGGCATGGTGCGCAGCTTCAGTTGCGCGTCGCAGACTTTCTTGCCGGCAGAGGAGATCTTCGCCTTGGTCACCGCGTAGCCCGACCCGTCATGCTCCAGCACCGCCTCGATGTCGAGCACGGCATCCGGCGCGACGAAGCTGCGCATCTTGGCGCCGTCGACGCTCATCAGGAAGGGCATGGCGGCAAAATCCGTCGCGGCGAGCACGAGGAAGCCGGAGGCCTGCGCCATCGTCTCGATGAGCAGCACGCCCGGAACAAGCGGCATGCCGGGGAAATGCCCCTCGAAGACGGGGCTTTTCGACGGCACGACCGAGCGCGCCTTCAGCACGCGGCGCGCGCCGTCGACGGCCTCCACGCGATCGATCATCTGGAAATATTCGAGCAGCATCGGGATACCTCCGGCAGGCTCCGGAAATCGAAAGGCCTGCCGGAAACGGCAGGCCGTGCATCACACGCACCGGGATCGCCCGGAACACGGCCGCAGGGCGACCGGCGCCGTTGCCTCAGGCCTTGGCGGCCCGCAGTTCGTCGATCTTGGCGCAAAGGTTCTTCAGGACGAAATACTCTTCCGTCGCGACCTTGCCCTCGTTGACGTCCTGCGTCCACTGTTCCAGCGGGATCTTGATGCCGAATTCCTTGTCGATCGCAAAGACGATGTCGAGAAAGTCGAGGCTGTCGATGCCGAGATCGTCGATCGTGTGGCTGTCGGGCGTGATCGTCTCGCGATCGATCTCGCTCGTCTCAGCAATGATGTCGGCAACCTTGTCGAATGTAGCAGTCACGCCCATACCTCATGAATCTATAGTCGGGCGATCCTATATGGAAATACGACGCGATTGCCAATGGGTTTGATGAGGGCCCTGCGCAGTCGGCGGTGCTGTGTTGCGCAAACAGCATGGCCGGCCGCCCTCCCCGCTGCCGCGACAAATAAACCCGAAACAGCCGCCGCCAATTGATTTCGATCAAGTGAAAGTCGCAACGAGCGCGCTAGGATTTGACAATAGTCAGGAAGCGCTATTTTGCCGCTAGGCGGTACGCTTTATGTTCATCACCCTGTGCGGTAGCACGGCATTGTTGCGCCGGGGAACCGCCGGGCGAAAGGAAAGCCGATATGGAAATTCGCCGCCAAGATATCCATAATTCCGATATTCCGCTGGTGTGCCGCGCCTGCGAGGCGCGCCATGGCGGGGTCTGCGGTGCGCTGACCTCCGAGCAGCTTTCCGAACTCAACAAGCATTCGTTCCGCAACCGGCTGGAAACCGGGGCCGAAGTCATCGGCCAGGGCGAGACGGTGGTGAACTATTCCAACATCATGCGCGGCGTGGTGAAGCTGACCAAGGTGATGGCGGACGGCCGCCAGCAGATCGTAGGCCTGCAGTTCGCCCCCGACTTCCTCGGGCGGCCCTTCCTGGAGGAGAGCGCCATCACCGCGGAAGCGGCGACGGAAAGCGAGGTGTGCAATTTTCCGCGCCATGTGCTGGACCGGCTCGTCAAGAGGACGCCGGAGCTGGAACACAAGCTGCATCGGCAGGCGCTGAAGGAACTGGACGAGGCGCGCGACTGGATGCTGACGCTCGGCCGCAAGTCGGCGCAGGAGAAGGTGGCAAGCTTCCTCTATCTCATCGCCACCCATATCGATCCGGAAAGCGTCGACACCTCGACCTTCGACCTGCCGCTCTCGCGCTCCGACATCGCCGATTTCCTCGGGCTGACGATCGAGACCGTCAGCCGGCAGTTCACCAAGCTGCGCAAGGAAAACGTCATCCGGCTCGAGAACAACCGCAACGTCACCGTTCCCGACATGGACCGGCTGATGCGCTATGCCGGCAACGACTGAGCCGAAAGCCTCAGCGCGTGATGACGATGCGCGTGTTTGACAACCCGCTGCGGTTGGCCATCTGGAAGAAGGTTGCCGCATTCTCGGGATGGAGGCGCACGCAGCCGTGCGAGGCCGGACGGCCGAGGCGCTTCGTCTCGTAGGTCGCGTGCACCGCATATCCGCCCTTGAAGAAGATCGCAAAGGGCATCGGCGCATTGTTGTACTTGCGCGAGCGGTGGTTGCGCGAGGCCCATTTCGCCGACCATGCCCCCGTCGGCGTACCGTAACCCTTGCGGCCGGTCGACACGCGCCAGCGATACTTCACCGCGCCGTTCTGAGTAACGACCATGGTCTGCGAAGAAAGGCTGATCCGGGCGACGAGGTTGGCAGACAGGGCGGTCTGGGTCTGGAACAATACAAGAAGGAATGCGACTGCGGTCGCAAACAAGATGCGCATGACTTCCCCTCTATTCGATTGCGGATGGCTTTGACGCCATGTCTCACGGCGAGACAGGATATAGACGTTTCAGCCTTGCGCAATATTGTCGGGAACAGCGAAAGAAAACGAAGTTAAGGCGTAAAATTTTATCGAACGCCGCACCGCGCGCTCACAGCAAAGCGGCAAGAAGCGCTGCCAGCAATACAGCGGCGGCAAGTGCAGCGCAGGCGGCAGAGAATATCCGCAAGGACAGATCGATATCCGCGACCGTCGCGACGGTGCGCCCGCTGGCGTTCATCATCGGCTCGTCGACGCGCGTGCCGCCGTAGATGCGCGGGCCGGCAAGGCCGATGCCGAGCGCGCCGGCCATCGCCGCTTCCGGCCAGCCGGAATTGGGCGAGCGGTGGAGACCCGCATCGCGCAGCGCCGTGCCGATGGCAAGGCGCGCCGCCGCCCTGCCCTTCACCGCCCATGCGCCGGCGGCGAGGAAGAGGATGGAGAGCCGGGCGGCGGGCCAGTTGGCAAGATCGTCCAGCCGGGCGGAGGCCCGGCCGAAATCGAGATATTTCGTATTCTTGTGGCCGATCATCGAATCGGCCGTGTTCAGCATCTTGTAGGCGAAGAGGCCCGGCAGGCCGAGGAGCGCGTACCAGAGCGCGGGCGCCACCACGCCGTCGGAAAAATTCTCGGCAAGACTCTCGATGCCGGCGCGGCAGATGGCCGGCTCGTCGAGCGTCGCCGGATCGCGCCCGACGATCATCGACACGGCCTGCCGCCCGCCCGCAAGGCCGCCGCGCCGCAGCCCCACGGAGACGGCGCGCACATGGTCGTAAAGGCTTTTCTGCGCAAGGAGGACCGCGACGACGACGATCTCGACAAGGTCGCCGACGATCCCGAGAGGCGCGAGGAGCCGGTGCAGGACGAGGCCGGACAGCGCGCTGGCGGCGAGCAGCACGGCGATGCCGGCGGCGCCGTTGAAGCGCTTCGTTTCAGCCGAGAGGCGCTTGCCGTTGAAGAGCCTGTCCGTCAGCCCGATCGCCCGGCCGAACAGCACGACCGGATGCGGCACGCGCCGCCATAGCCCGTCCGGATCGCCGACGAGGCGATCGAGCAGCAAGGCCAGGAAGAGGAGGAGAAGCGTCCCGCTCATCGCCCGGCCATCACCGCGGCCAGCGCCGCCGCCAGCCGGGCGTCCGACGCAGCGTCCGGCGCAAGCCCGAAGCGCAGCCAGCGCGCATCGTAGTCGAAGGGCCGGACAAGGACGTGGTGGCGGCAGAGCCCTTCCTGGAGGCCGGCCGCATCCGCATGGTCGACCAGCGAGAACAGGCCGGTGCCGCCGACGACGGCAAGGCCCGCGCCGGCAAGCACCGCGTCGAGCGCCGTCTTGCGCGCCTCGATCGACCGACGGATGGCAGCAGTGTCGGAGGACATCAGGCCGGTGGCGATGGTGAGCGCCGGGCCCGACACGGCCCAGGGGCCGAGCCCGTCCTCGATACGGTCGATGAGCGATGTCTCGCCGATGACGAAGCCGAGGCGCAGGCCCGCGAGGCCGAAGAACTTGCCGAAGGAGCGGAAGACGACGAGCCCCGGCATGCCGTCACCGGCCAGCGGCGCGACGGCCGCTTCGGGGCGCATGTCGCCGAAGGCCTCGTCGACGACGAGAAGGCCGCCGCCGGCAACGCGCCGGTGAAGATCGAGCAGCGCTTCACGCGAGAACAGCCGGCCGTCCGGATTGTTCGGGTTGACCACGACGACCAGGCCATGGGCCGCGTCTACGGCATCGAGCCCGGCTACGCGATCTACCGCCACGCCGGCATTTTCCAGCACGCGGGCATATTCGCCATAGGTCGGCGAGACGACGGCGGCGCGCCGGCCGGGAGCGACCAGACGCGGCAGGAGCTGGATGACGGACTGCGTTCCGGGAACGGGAAAGGGCAAGGCGCCCGACGTGCCGTAATAGCGGGCGGCGGCGGCGCGCGCGGCGTCCTGGCGGTGCCGGTCCGGCAGGCGGTGCCAGGCGGCGACATCCACGTCGGGCAGCGCCGCAGGAATGGGATTGATGCCGGTGGAAAGGTCCAGCCAGTCCTCCGGCCGGCCACCGAAGCGCCGGGCGGCCGCGGCGATACCGCCGCCATGGACGATGCGCGGCGCGGTCATGCGGCCTCCGGCGCAAGGTCGATGAGGTGCATATAGGAGCCGCTGACGCCGCCGCGGCGCAGGCCCGCCTCGCCGAGGTCCTCGCCGATCGCGTCCGTGACAGCGAAGAGACGATCCGCGGCGCCCTCGCTGACGACGGTGGAATAGTGGAATTCGTGGGCGGTCATCGGCGCCGAGAACCCCGAGCCGGCAAGCGGCGTCACGCGGCGGTAGCCGAGATGGCGGCGGCGCTCGGCAAAGCTGGTGACGAGCGGCAAGAGGCCGAGCATTGCGTAGCGGGACCCATCCGCCGCGACCAGCGCTTCCCCCAATGCCATGTACCCCCCGCATTCGCCATAGATGCGCGCCCCCCGGCGCGCCGCATCCTGCATGCCTAGACGGAAGGTACCGGCATTGGCAAGAGCGGCCCCGTGCAGTTCCGGATAACCGCCGGGCAGGTAGACGGCGTCGGCATCGGCAGCGGGCGCCTCGTCTGCCAGCGGCGAGAAGAAGGAGAGGCTCGCCCCCGCCATACGCCAGCCCATCAGGATATGCTCGTAGCTGAAGGCGAAGGCGACGTCGCGGGCAATCGCGATGCGCTGGCCGAGCGGCGGCAGGCACGGCACGGCGCCCTGCGGCTGCACTCGCCCCCGCCCCGCAATGGCGACCAGGCGGTCGAGATCGCAGCACCGCCGCACCACGGCCGCCGCGTGGACGACGAAGCTTTCCAGGGTGCCGTGCTCGCCGGCCTGCACGAGGCCGAGATGCCGTTCCGGCAGGGCGAGCAGTGGATCGCTCCGCAGCATGCCGAAGATCTCGATGCCGCTCGCCTCCAGCGCGCCGCGCAGCATGGCCTCGTGCCGGGCGCTGCCGATCTTGTTGAGGATGACGCCGGCGACGCGGATATCGCTGCGATAATCCCGGTAGCCCCTCACCATTGCGGCGACGGACTGGGACATGCGGCTGCAATCGACGACCAGAACAACGGGCAGGCCGAGTGTCGCGGCAAGGTCGGCCGGCGCGCCGGTGCCGTCGGCGGCGGCATCGAACAGGCCCATCATCGCCTCGACCAGCAGGAATTCCCCCTCACCGGCCTGCCGCGCGGCATTGGCGCGGATGAGGTCCGGGCGCATCGCCCAGGGATCGTAGTTGAGGCAGGCCCTGCGGCTGGCGGCGGCATGGAAGGCCGGATCGATATAGTCCGGCCCCGCCTTGCCGGAAACGAGGCCGAGGCCGGCATCGGCAAGCGCACGCGCCAGCCCCAGCGTCACCGTCGTCTTGCCGGAGCCGGAGGCGGGCGCCGCGATGAGCAGTCCGCTCATGCCGGATCCTTCAGTTCGCGCGCGCCGAACGGATCTGGCGCCAGCGCGCGACCCTGCGTCAGCGCGCCGAGCCAGTCGAGCGAGGCGCGCAGGCGCACGACCTCGCCGACGACGACGACGGCCGGCGGTTCGAGGCCGGCGGCCGTGACGTCCGCTTCCGCGCGAGCGAGCGTCGTCTCCAGCACCTGCTGCTCGGCGGTCGCGGCGTTGCAGACGAAGGCGACGGGCTCATCCGGCGCCCGTCCGCCGGCGATGAGGTTGGCGGCGATCTGGCCGATATGCTTCATCGCCATGTACATGACGATGACCGGCGAGCCCTTGGCGATGCCTTCCCAGTTGATGCGGTCGGGCACGAGGCCGGAGGAATCGTGGCCGGTGAGGAAGGTGACGGCGTGGTTGACCTCGCGGTGCGTCACCGGGATGCCGGCATAGGCAAGGCCACCGATGCCCGCCGTGATGCCCGGCACGATGCGGAAGGGGATGCCGTGCTCGATGAGGGTCAGCGCCTCCTCGCCGCCGCGGCCGAAGACGAAGGGATCGCCCCCCTTCAGCCGCAGCACGCGGTTGCCGGCGCGCGCCAGTTCCACGAGGCGCAGCGAGATGTCGCGCTGCTTGTGCGAAGGCTTGCCGCCGCGCTTGCCGGCGAATTCCACCACCGCGCCCGGCCGGGCGAGCGACAGGCACTCGGCATTGACCAGCGCGTCATGCACGATGACATCCGCCTGCTGGAGCGCGTTGGCGGCATGCAGCGTCAGGAGACCGGGGTCGCCCGGGCCGGCGCCGACGAGCCAGACGCTGCCCTTCTGAAGGGATGGGAGGGCGGTAAACAGGGTTTGCATCAGGCAGGTTCCCGGCTTGAATCAGAATGCGAGGACGCGGAATCGACATCACAGGAAAGCGCCGCAAGCGACTGGAAAGATTCGGCGATCGCGACCGTAGCGTGGGCCGATCTGGTCTTCTCGACGATGAGCCTGCCACCCTCGCCCGCCTGCGCCAGCGCGGCCGCCTCGGCGACGCCGTGGCAGCCGGTAAGGGCGAAGACGCGCTCCGAGGGATTGGCAAGGCGCGGCGTCTCGGCTTCCAGCCGGGCGGCGGCAAAGGTCACCAGCGGCGCACCGAAATGCCGGGCGACGGCATGCATGGCCGGCTCGCGCGCGCGCGCATCCAGCGTCGCGACGGCGGCGACGCCTTCGCGATCCGGGACGACGGAAAGGGCTAGGTCGAGGAGTTCGGCAGGCGGCGTGCCGCGCTCGCAGCCAAGGCCGAGGACGAGCAGGCGTCGTCCGGTGTCGGGATGTGGGGCCTCAGCGCGCATGGCGGTCTCTCGCAAAATTCCACGCGAAAGCGCCCGGCCTTGCCGTCCACCGACAGTTCCGGATGAAGCCCCTCTGGGTCAGCCGCACCGGACACCGCTCGGCCCGCTGCGCGGGCACCGTCGCAAGAGCGCTTCCGCCTTTCCCTGAAAAGCCAAAACGCTCCATCTGTTTGGTTTCACGCAGTTCCGCAGTCGCAAGTGCGTGAGGCTTCTTAGTACCGGAGGGCGCAAGGCCGGTCAAACCGGATTGCGGCATCGCCCGCACCGGATGCGCCATGCGCCGGCCATGGGCCTTGCTTTTGCCGCGCAGTCTGACAGAAGGGGCGAAAATCCTCTCCTCGCATCCCCCGAGTCCCGTCGTGGCCGACATAGCCTTCCATATCCTCGTCTTCCTGTTCCTCGCCGCCTTCCTTGCCGGCTTCATCGATTCCATCGCCGGCGGCGGCGGCATGATCACCATCCCCGCCATGCTGATCGCCGGCATCCCGCCGCTCGAAACGCTCGGCACGAACAAGCTGCAATCGCTCTTCGGCTCCGGCTCGGCGACGCTCGCCTATGCCCGCGCCGGCCATGTGCGCCTTGCCGAGCAATTGCCGATGGCGGCGCTCTCCGCGCTCGGCGGAGCCCTCGGCGCCCTGCTCGCGACCATCGTACCCGGCGACGTGCTGAAGGCGATCCTGCCGTTCCTCCTCGTCGCCATCGCGCTTTATTTCGGGCTGAAGCCGAATATCGGCGATGTCGACAAGCACCGCCGCCTGAGCGTCTTCCTGTTCACCGCCACCATCGTGCCGGCGATCGGCTTCTACGACGGCGTATTCGGCCCGGGCACCGGCTCGTTCTTCATGCTGGCCTTCGTGACGCTGGCGGGCTTCGGCGTGCTGAAGGCGACGGCGCATACCAAGCTCCTGAACTTCGGCTCGAATCTCGGCGCCTTCGCCGTCTTCCTCGCCTATGGCGTCGTCTTGTGGAAGGTCGGTCTCGTCATGGGCGCCGGCCAGTTCCTCGGCGCGCAGGCGGGCTCGCGCGTCGCGATGAGAATCGGCGCGAAGATCATCAAGCCGCTGCTGGTGGTGACCTCCATCGCCCTCGCCATCCGCCTGATGGCCGATCCGGGCCATCCGCTACGCGTCTGGCTGGGGTGGTAGAAGGCGGGGCGCCCCTCACCTGCCTGCCGGCATCCTCTCCCCGCAAGCGGGGCGAGGAAGGCTGGGTGCACCGTTTTCCTCGCGGTCAGTATTCCACGCCCTGCTGCGCCTTGATGCCCGAGCGGAACGGGTGCTTCAGCAGCTCCATTTCGGTCGCAAGATCGGCGATCTCGATCAGCTCTTCCTTGGCGTTGCGGCCCGTCAGCACGACATGCGTCATGTAGGGTTTTTCATTCGTCAGGAACGCGATCACCTCGCCCACATCGATATAGTCGTAGCGCAGCGCGATGTTGATCTCGTCGAGCAGCACCATGGAATTGCGCTCGTCGCGGATGAGTTCCTTCGCCTTTTCCCAGGCCTTCTGCGCCATCGCCACGTCGCGGGCCCGGTCCTGCGTTTCCCAGGTAAAGCCCTCGCCCAGCGTGAAGAACTGGCAGAGATCGGAGAAATGCGCCTCGATCAGGTCGCGCTCGCCGGTCACCATGGCGCCCTTGATGAACTGCACGACGGCGCAGGGCTTGCCGTGCGCGATATGGCGGAAGATCATGCCGAAGCCGGCGGTCGACTTGCCCTTGCCCTTGCCGGTGTGGACGATGACGAGGCCTTTCTCATCGGTCTTCGTCGCCATGATCTTTTCGCGCGCCTGCTTCTTCTTGGCCATCTTCTCCGAGTGGCGGGCGAGTTCGGCTTCGGTCATGCCGGCGGTTTCGTCGTGGTTGTCGCTCATCGTTCTTCCTTCCAAAATCCCGTTACGACGCCTTGCGCCGGGTGAGGCCGTCCAGTTCGAAGCGTGCGGAGTTCGAGCGCGGCGTCCAGAGCTTCCGGTCGATCGCCTCGGCGAACCGCGCCGCCATTTCGGCAAGCGCCGCCGGGTTCTTCTCCGCAAGAAAATCGCGCACCCGCTCGTCCAGCACATAGGCCTGGTAGGCGGCCTCGAAGTGATGGTCCTTCACCGCGCCGGTCGTGGCGGCGAAGGCGAACATGAAATCGACCGTCGCGGCGATCTCGAAGGCGCCCTTGTAGCCGTGGCGCATGACGCCGTCGATCCATTTGGGATTGACGACGCGGGCGCGCACGACGCGGCCGATCTCGTCCTCCAGCGTGCGCACCACCGGCTTTTCCGGCCGCGACAGGTCGTTGTGGTAGACGACCGGCTGCTTGCCGGAGAGGTGCGCCGCCGCCGCGGCCATGCCGCCTTCGAACTGGTAGTATTCGTCGCTGTCGAGCAGGTCGTGCTCGCGGCTGTCCTGGTTCTGCACCACGGCCTGCAAGCTCTTCATGCGTGCCTCCAGTCGCTCGCGCATCGGCACGCCGTCGCTCGTCCCGTCATAGGCATGCGCGCCCCAGGCAAGCCACGCTTCGGCAAGGTCGCCGCGTTCCGTCCACAGCCCCTCGTCCATCATCGTCTGGAGGCCGGCGCCGTAGCCGCCGGATTTCGCGCCGAAGATGCGGAAGCCGGCCTGCTTCAGCGCCTCGTCCTCGGAGGCGCCCTTTTCCGCCAGCGCCGCCACCTCGGCCCGCATGCGGGCGGCGATCGGATTGTCGGCGTCGTCCTCCTCCAGCGCGCCGACGGCGCGCACGGCCCGGTCGAACAGCGCGATCTGCTCCGGGAAGGCATCGCGGAAGAAGCCGGAAATGCGCAGCGTCACATCGACGCGCGGGTGGCGCAGCATGGCCGGCGGGATGATCTCGAAGCCGGTGACGCGGCGCGAGGCCATGTCCCAGGTCGGCTTGACGCCGATCAGCGCCATGGCCTGCGCGATGTCGTCGCCGCCGGTGCGCATGTTGGAGGTGCCCCAGGCGGTGATGCCGAAGGCGGTCGGCCATTCGCCGTGGTCCTGCGCATAGCGGGCGACGATGAGTTCGGCGGATTTGCGGCCGAGCTCCCAGGCCGCCGGCGTCGGCACGGCGCGGCTGTCGACGGAGTAGAAGTTGCGACCCGTCGGCAAGACGTCCGGCCGCCCACGCGTCGGCGCGCCGGAAGGGCCAGGCTCGATAAAGCGCCCGTCGAGGCCGCGCAGCAGCGCGGTGATCTCCGCCGGGCCGCAGGCGGCAAGCGCGGGGCGGATGGCGGCCTCGATCACGTCGAGCACGGCGCGGGTGGCGTGCCAGTTTTCCGGGCAGGCAAGCGTGCCGTCCACGAGCTTCGCGGCGAGCAGCTCGATGCGCTCGACCGTGTCGCCATTGCTGCGCCATGGGGCGTGGGACTGGGCTTCGAGGATTTGCGGGCGCGGGCCGGTCCAGGGGTCGGAGGGGATGCAGTCAAGCGGGTCGAAGTCTTGCCGCGGGATCCCCCCCTCTGCCCTGCCGGGCATCTCCCCCTCAAGGGGGGAGATCGATGGGGGTACGCGTCCTGTTCCATCCGCAGCCAAGGCGGTTGGCTTCGACGCGGCGGGGAAAACGGAGTCAGGCTCCCAGCCGATCTCCCCCCTTGAGGGGGAGATGCCCGGCAGGGCAGAGGGGGGTGCGGCCTCCGCAAATGCATCCGCCGCGATCGCCCGCTGCAGGCTCGCCTCGCCGCCCTCGCCGAGGCCGCGCGGCACGCGGGCGAGCGCCAGCGTCAAGTCGGTCAGGAGCCGTCCCTCGGGCGAGACGCCGAAGACGTGCAGGCCGTCGCGGATCTGCATTTCCTTCAGGTCGCAGAGATAGGCGTCGAGCTTCTGCAATGCCGCCTCCTCGCCGTCCGAGCGGGCGATGCCGGCGTCGCGGTCGAGGCCGATGTCGCGCACGAGGTCGAGGATCTGTTTCGTCAGCAGCCGGATGCGCCGCGGATCGCCGCCGGAGGCGTCGTAGTATTCGTCGACCAGCGCCTCGAGATCCTTCAGCGGGCCGTAGGTCTCCGCGCGGGTCAAAGGCGGCGTCAGGTGATCGATGATGACGGCGGCGGAGCGGCGCTTGGCCTGCGTGCCCTCGCCCGGATCGTTGACGATGAAGGGATAGAGATGCGGCACCGGGCCGAGCACGGCTTCCGGATAGCACGCCTCCGACAGGGCCAGCGCCTTGCCCGGCAGCCATTCCAGATTGCCGTGCTTGCCCATATGCACGATGGCATGCGCGCCGAAATGCCGGCGCAGGAAGGCATAGAAGGCGAGATAGCCGTGCGGCGGCACGAGATCCGGCGAATGGTAAGTGTCCTTCGGATCGATATTGTAGCCGCGCGCCGGCTGGATGCCGACCAGCGTTTCGCCGAAACGGGCGAGCGGCAGGGCGAAGACGTCGCCGATGACGAAGGGATCGTCTTCCGGCGCGCCCCAGCGGACCGTCATCTCCGCCTGAATCCGTTTTGGAAGGGAAGCGAAGAAGGCCTTGTAGTGGTTGAGGGAAAGCGTTTCGCGGATTTTGCGCCCGTCGCCCGCCGCATTGGTGGGACCTTCCATCAGGTGGGCGATCAGCGCGTCGCCGTCGGCCGGCAGGCCCGAGACGGCGTAACCCTCCGCCGCCATGGCGCGCAGCACCTCCATCGTGCCGGCCGGCGTGTCGAGGCCGACGCCGTTGCCGAGGCGCCCGTCGCGATTCGGATAGTTCGCCATGACGAGGGCGATGCGGCGTTCTGCCGGCGCCGCCCGCCGCAACCGCGCCCAGCCGGCGGCCAGCCGTGCGGAAAAGCGGATGCGGTCCTCGACCGGATCGAGGCTGACGATGTTGGTCTCGACGCGCTCGTCGTAGCGCGCGGCGGCCTTGAAGGAGACGGCCCGGGCGAGCACGCGGCCGTCCACCTCCGGCAGGGAGACGTTCATGCCGAGATCGCGCGCCGTCAATCCTTGCCCGGAGGCCTCCCAGGCTTCGCGCGAAGAACCGGAAAAGACGATCTGCAGGACCGGCGCGCCCGTCTCGTCGAGCACGGTCGGCTTGCGGCCGGCGCCGGGGGCGGACACGGCGAAGCTGGTGGCGTTCAGCACCACCTCCGGCCGCACATCTGTGAAGGCGGCGCGCACCGTCTCGATGGAGACGGGTTCCTTGAGGCTGGAGACGAAGAGCGGCAGGGCGCGAACACCCTCGGCCGCCAATGCCTCGATCAGCATTTCCACGGGGCGCGTCTCGCCGCTCTGGACATAGGCGCGGTAGAAACAGATGGCGGCGGTGGGGGGAGCATGTTCCTCCGAGGCAGGGCGCGCAACACCCCCCTCTGGCCTGCCGGCCATCTCCCCCTCAAGGGGGGAGATCGATGGGGCAGCGGTTTCCTTCCCATCTGCCGGCCCGGCGAGTCCGGACGGAATTGAGGATGCAAGGCCTTGCTTCCTGCCGATCTCCCCCCCGGAGGGGGAGATGGCCGGCAGGCCAGAGGGGGGGAGCGCCGCCAGCGCCCGCCACGTCTCGATGTCCACAACACCCCGCCCCGGCCACCAGATGCCAGCCTTTTCCAGCGGCGTGGCCTGCTCCGGCTTGTCGCCGCCGAAGACCAGGGCGTCGGCATAGGCGAGGAAGCGGTCCGCATTGTCGGCACCGCCCTCGTTGAGATAGGCCCAGAGGGTCTGGCGATCGATGTCTTCTATACGGTTGAAGGGGACGAGCCCATCGTCCGGCCGGTCGTCGCCGGGCAGCGCCACGAGCTTGATGCCGTTGGCGACGGCGGTCGCCAGCAGCGCTTCCAGCACGTAACGGAAATAACTGGCGCCGCCGAGGGCGCGGATGACGATGAGTTTTGCGTGCCGCGCCGTGCGCTCGACATAGGTATCGACCGACATCGGATGGGAGAGCGTGGCGAGGCTGGCGAGCCGTAGCCGCGTTTGCGTATCGCGCGCGCGATGGGCGGCGGCGACGGCGGCAAGCTCCGTGTCGGCGGCGGAAAGGAAAAGGATGTCGCCGGGCGTCTGGCCGAGGTCGATCGCCTCCCTGCCGTCGGCGATGGTGCCCTTCTGCGCTAGGAGGAGATGCATGCGACGCCTCCCCTTTGCCGGCGTGCCGTGCCGGTGGGTCCTCGGGTCAAGCCCGAGGATGATGACAAAAGGAAGGGGCGGCGGACAACAGCCGCGGTTGTCCCTGCCGCAGCGATCGACAGGCTCTGAGGCCTCTCCTCCTCTCCGTCATCCTCGGGCTCGACCCGAGGACCCACCGGCACGGCGCGCCCAAAAAGGCCGAACCGTACCTGAAACACCGAAGGGAGGGACTGCCGCATGCTCATGCCGGAACTCACACCGCCGCGGCGATGGCAGCGCGCACGGCGGCTTCGTCCATATCGTGCAGGCCGATGACGACGAGGCGGGTGCCGCGGGTCTCGCCGGGGGCCCAGGCGCGCTCGAAATAGTGGTCGATGCGGCTGCCGACGGCCTGGACGAGCAGGCGCAGCGGCTTGCCGGGCACGTCGGCAAAACCCTTGACGCGCAGCACGTCGTGTTCGGCAATCACGCCCCTGAGGCGTTCGATGAAGGCGGCCGGCTCGGCAATGGCGGGCAGGTCCACGACGAAGCTGTCGAACTCGTCGTGGTCGTGTTCCTCGCCGTTCTCGTGCTCCATCTCGTGGTGCGATTTGCGGTTGGCGATATCGTCCTCCGTGCCGACGCCGAGGCCGAGCAGGACGGCGGCGGCGACGTCGCCGTTCCTCGCCTCGATCATCGAGGGCTTGCGGGCGGTGCGCGAGGCCACCTCGTCGCGCACCGCCTTCAGACCCTCGGCGTCGATCAGGTCGGTCTTGTTGAGCACGATGAGGTCGGCGGCGGTAAGCTGGTCCTCGAACAGTTCCTCCAGCGGGCTCTCGTGGTCGAGGTTCTCATCCTCGACGCGCAGCGCATCCACCCTGTCGTGATCGTCGGCAAAGCGGCCGGCGGCGACGGCAGCGCTGTCGACGACGGTCACCACGCCGTCCACCGTCACCTGCGTCTTGATCTCCGGCCAGTTGAAGGCGGCGACGAGCGGCTGCGGCAAGGCAAGGCCGGAGGTCTCGATGACGATATGATCCGGGCGGTTCTCCCGCTCCAGCAGCTTCGTCATGGTGGGGATGAAATCGTCGGCGACGGTGCAGCAGATGCAGCCGTTGGTGAGCTCGATGATGTCGTCCTCGGTGCAGGCCTCCGCGCCGCAACCCTTCAGCACGTCGCCGTCGACGCCGAGATCGCCGAACTCGTTGATGATGAGCGCGATGCGCTTTCCACCGGCATTCTGCAGGAGGTTGCGGATCATCGTCGTCTTGCCCGCGCCGAGGAAGCCGGTGATGACGGTGGCGGGGATCTTCTGTTGCAGCATGGCTCAACCCTTCATTTTCAGCGGCAGTCCGGCCGCGATAAAATAGACTTCCGGCACGAGGGCGGCCACCTCTTGGTGCAGCCGCCCGGCATGGTCGCGGAATGCGCGCGCCATGCGGTTTTCCGGCACGATGCCGAGGCCAACCTCGTTGGAGACGAGGACGATGCGGCCCGGCGCCTGCCGGAGGGCCTCGACAAGGCCCGAACATTCGGCGGCGATGTCGCGCTCCTCCAGCATCAGGTTCGTCACCCAAAGCGTCAGGCAGTCGACGAGCACGGCCCTGTCGGCCCGCGCCACGTCGCGTATGCGCGCGGCGAGCGCCAGCGGCTCCTCATGCGTCTGCCAGCCCTCGCCGCGATCCTCGCGGTGCTTTGATATGCGCGCGCGCATCTCGTCGTCGAAGGCGCGGCCGGTGGCGATATAGTGACGCGAAAGGCCGGTCTCAGCGACCAGCCTTTCGGCAAAGGCGGATTTTCCGGAACGCGCACCGCCCAGAACCAGGGCGGCTCCGGGCGATGTCGATGTCATGTCAGGCAGCCTTGGCGATCTTCTCGTTGGCAAAGCCGAGCGAGAGGCCGAGCACGATCCAGAAGAACAGGGTCGTGGCCAGGGCGGCGACGGCGAATTCCGCGCCGAGCACGGCCGGAACGTTGCTGGAAATGTCGCCCGGCTGCGGCGCGCCATAGACCTGCGGCGCCGCGATCAGCACGATACCGACGACCTTTGCGACGATATTCGGCTTGAGGAACAGCAGGTAGAGGCCGGCCGCCGACAGGACGACGGTCGCGATCCACCAGACCTGACGGTCGCCGAGATCGGCCGCGGGGAAGCCCGGAAGCTCCGGCGGCAGGCCGATGGCCGGCAGCATGTGCACGGCAAGCCAGCCGGCAGCCCCCCACAGCGCGCCGTTCGCCACCGTGATCGGATGACCGGAAACGAGGCTGAAGCCGGCGAGCAGCAGGCCGAAGCCGGCGCCCGTGACGAGGTTGGCGAGGAGCGTGCCGGAGAACCGGCTCATGCCGAACATGATGCCGCCCTCCTCATGGTCTTCGCCCTCATGGGCATAGGCGACGGAGACCGGCGAGAGCGCGGAGGCCATGTCCAGGATGACGGCGCCGAGCGAGGAATGGTCCTGCGTCTGCGCGGCGCCTTCGGTGCCGGGTGTCGTGCCTTCGGTTGCGGGCGCGGCTTCGTCGCCGCCCTCGAATTCCTCGGCATGCAGGATGAGCGGCACGACTCGGGCCTCCTGGGCGGCCGTCATGAGCACACCGGAGAACAGCCCGGCCACCAGGGCGGCCAGGAGATAACGAACGATCATGTCACAAGCTCCTTAGTGGCAGGGAAAGCCGTAGGAGTGACGCGTATCGTGCGCCGTGTCGTGCAGCACGGCGGAATTCGCAAGGCCCGCGCCGAACACCAGGAAGGCACCGAGCAGGAGAGCGAAGACACCGGCGACGAGACGATCGTTTGCCGAAAGGGTAATAGAAGACGTAGACGAAACAGCCATGACAACCTCCGTGCAGGCAGCGGGGAAACCTCCCCAGGTCGGGCGAAATGCCCTTGCATCGGCTGGCAGGTCTCCTGGCTCGCAGCGTCCGGCGCTCAAAAACGCCTGCGGGGCACCCTCGCCTTCCCAGGCTCGAGCATTGCGAAAAGGCGGACGATTCGTAGAGAAAGAGGCGTCCCACCCCGGTTTATCGCAATGCCACCCAGTGGCTTTTCCGGCTGGTCCTCTCGGGCGCGGGCGACGGCACCATTGCCTCGTTCCGCGCGGATCCTCCCATCCGGATGGGCTTCCCTCGCCACTCTACAGTCGCGGGGTCGGCCGTGATTGCAGCGCCCTGATTGGGTCCGCCGCGTCACATTCCCATTTACTCCCCGATCCGTTTCCGGACCCGGGAACCATCCAATCATCCGGATGATTATGCTTCCGCCCCCTCCAAGTCAATCGACCGGCAGCGTCATCGCCTGTGCTGAAACCGCCGCCGGGCCGTCGCAATCTCAATAGCCGGGGATGATCACCACACCGCCGCCGCCATTGTAATAGCCGTCGTCGCGGTAGTAGCGCTCGTAATAGCCGTCGACCGGACCTTCCAGCACGTCGTAGTCCCGCTGGTAGCGGCGCTGGCGATTCTGCCGGGCCTCGGCATATTGCGCGGCCTGGCGAAGGGCGCGGTACTGCTGGCGGGAGAGGTAGCCGTCGGCGCGGTAGCCCGACGCGCCCTGCCAGGCGGCGATCGCGGCGCGGCTGCGCGCGCCAAAGACGCCGTCGACGCCATAGGTGTTGAAGCCGAGCATGCTCAGCCAGCGCTGGGCCTGCGCCCGGATCGCGCGATCCATATAGGCCTCGCGGCGGTCGACCGCCGGCTGCTCCGCCTTGCGCTCGCTCTCCGCGACAGCCGCATCCTCTTGCGTCTTCGGCTTGGCCTCCTGCCGGGCCGTATCCGTCAGCGCCGAGAGGCGCGCGCGCGCATCCGCGACGAAACGGCCGTCCGGATATTCGTCGAGATAGGCGCGGAAGGCCTTTTCCGAGCCCTCGAGCACGGCCTTCTGGAACGTCTCCTCCTCGCGCTTTTCCGCGTCGCCGGCCTGTTCGACGGCAAGGCCGCGGTTCTTCCGGTCGGCCTCCTCCTGCGCGTCGTCCTCGCGGGCGGCTGCGGTGTCCTGCGCCGCGCGCTCGGCAGCGGCCGCTTCCTCGGCGCGCTTTTCGGCCTCCTCGGCAAGGCGGGCCGCTTCCGCCGCCTTGGCCTTCGCATCGGCGGCGGCCCTGGCGGCCTCCGCCTTCAGCCGTTCCACCTCGGCGGCCTTCTCTTCAGCCAGCTTGCGGGCGGCGGCAGCCTCCTGCTCGATCCGCGCCTTCTCGGCCGCAGCGGCCTTTTCCGTTTCGATGCGCTTGGCTTCGGCCTCGCGCCGGGCGGCGGCTTCCTCTTCGGCCCGCGCCTTTTCCGCCGCGGCGGCCTCTTCGGCCTTCCGGCGTTCGGCCTCGGCCTTCAGGCGGGCAGCCTCTTCCGCCTTGGCCTTGTCCGCTGCAGCCGCGGCCTCCGCCTTCAGCCGTTCTGCCTCGGCAGCCTGCTCGTCGGCCAGCTTGCGGGCGGCCGCTTCCTTCTCTTCCGTCTCGGCCTTCAGGCGTGCGGCCTCTTCGGCGCGGGCCTTCTCCTCGGCAGCGGCTTCCGCGCGCGCCTTCTCCTCGGCCACAGCCTTTTCCTCGGCAAGCTTGCGCGCCGCGGCAGCTTCCTCCGCCTTCTTCGCGTCCGCTTCCGCCTTCACGCGTGCCGCCTCGGCATCGGCCTTCGCCTTTTCGGCTTCCGCAGCCTTCTGCGCCTCTTCTTCGGCCTTGAGGCGCGCGGCCTCTGCATCGGCCCTGGCCTTTTCCGCCTCCGCCGTCTTCCGCGCCTCTTCCTCGGCCTTCAGGCGTGCGGCTTCCGCATCGGCCTTGGCTTTTTCGGCCTCGGCGGTCTTGCGGGCCTCTTCCTCGGCCTTCGCCTTCTCAGCCGCGGCGGCCTCGTCTGCCCTGGCCTTGGCGTCCGCCTCGGCCTGCTCGGAGGCGCCCTTCGCCGGCTTCGCTTTGGCCGCGGCCTGCAATTCCGCGATGCGCAGGCGCGCCATGGAGGCGAAGGTGCCGTTCGGATATTGCTTCAGATAGCCTTCGTACTGCGCGACGTCGCTGCCGGCCGAAACCTTCTGCCAGAGCGAGAACTCCTCTTCCCAGCGTTTTCCGGCACTGCCGGCCTCCTTGCCGGTGGCGGCCTGCGCGAAGGCGACCGCCGGCTGGCCGGCGAGCGACAGCCCGACGACGCCGGCAAGGCCGAGCCGCACCAGAACGGAGCGTGCGAGAGGTCCAGAACCCATATATTCCACCCTTTCGGATCGCGCGAAGGCGCCAGCGCCCAGCGATCCCGGGCGGATTTCCAACACTCCTCGCACCGAATTCTGGCGCAACTTTGGTGCGGCAGGCCGGCAGCGGAGGAACCCGATGGCTGTACGTTTCAGGCGGGCGGTTTAATCAGCCCCGGCTTAAAAGACCGTCGAGCCATCGCGGGTCGAGAACCGCCTCCAACTCCGCCGCCACGGCGTCGAGCGCCGCATCGACGCTTGCCCGATAATCGAAGCCGCCGCCCTTGATGCCGAAGTCGGCAAGCAGCCCGGCGCGATAGGCATCGCTCGACAGAAGGCCGTGCAGATAGGTGCCCATCACCCGCCCGTCGGCCGAGACCGCACCGTCCGGCCGGCCGTCGATGCGGACGGCGGGGCGCAGCGTATCCGGCCCGGTGGTGCGGCCGAGATGGATCTCGTAGCCCTCGAGCGGCACGTCGTATTGCACGGAGCGGGCCGTGCTGTTGCGCACGGTCTTTTCCGGCGCCATCTCGGTCTCGACCGCCAGCAGGCCTAGCCCCGCAACCTCCCGCGCACTGCCCTCGATGCCGAGCGGATCGGTGACGCGGCTGCCGAGCATCTGGTAGCCGCCGCAGATGCCGATGACCCGGCCGCCGCCGCGCATATGCAGCGCAAGGTCGCGGTCCCAGCCGGCGGCGCGGAAATCCTCAAGGTCGGCGATGGTGGATTTGGAGCCCGGCAGAACGACGAGGCCGGCATCGGCCGGAAGCCGCTCGCCCGGCCGCACGAAGACGAGGTCCACGTCCGGCTCGGCCTTGAGCGGATCGAGGTCGTCGAAATTGGCGATGCGCGAAAGAACGGGCACGGCGACCTTCAGCGCCCCGCCACCGCCCTTGGCAAGCCGCTCCAGCACGACCGAATCCTCGGCCGGCAGGCGCGCCGCCTCCCTCAGCCACGGCACGACGCCGAAGCAGGGCCAGCCGGTGAAGCGGGCGATCTCGGCGATGCCGCTGTCGAACAGCGTCACGTCGCCCCGGAACTTGTTGATGAGATAGCCGGCGACCATGCGCCGGTCTTCCTCCGGCAGGATGGCGTGGGTGCCGACGAGCGAGGCGATGACGCCGCCGCGGTCGATATCGCCGACGAGCACGACCGGCACGCCCGCACGGGTGGCAAAGCCCATATTGGCGATGTCCCCGGCCCGCAGGTTGATTTCCGCCGGCGAGCCCGCGCCCTCGACGACGACGAGGTCGGCGCCGTCCGCAACCGTCGCGAAGCTCTCCATGACGGCGCCCATCAGTTTGGGTTTCAATGCCTGGTAGTCGCGCCCCTTGGCCTGGCCGAACACCCTGCCCTGCACGATGATCTGGCTGCCGGTCTCCGATTGCGGCTTGAGCAGCACCGGGTTCATGTGCACGGAGGACGGCACGCGGGCGGCCAGCGACTGCAGCCATTGCGCCCGGCCGATCTCGCCGCCGTCGGCCGAGACGGCGGCATTGTTCGACATGTTCTGCGGCTTGAAGGGACGCACCTTCAGCCCGCGATTGGCGGCGATGCGGCAGAGCCCCGCCACCAATACCGTTTTTCCGACATCCGAGCCGGTGCCCTGGAGCATGATCGTTCTGGTCATGCGGCCGTCGTAGCATTCCCGCCGACCACCGAAAAGCCCTGATTCACCGCAATTCCGCCGCAATTTCGCAGCGCCCGCACGGGCCGTCCGCCATGCACGGCAAGCATGGCTGCCATGCCGGTCCATTTGCGACATATCGCGCCGTGAACGACCATGGTTTTCCGCGGGAGAACGCCTATATCTGCGACATCACACAGCCGAGGCGCGTGGCTTCGGGTTTCAAGGACAATGACCATGCTGTTCATCTTCAGCAAGCCGAACTTCGTACAGATCGCCTGGAACGGCGAAGCCCCCAGGAGCCAGTCCCGCGTGCGCAACGTCGTCATGGACGCGCCGCTCGGCCCCCTCGGCTTCATCCGCACGCGCAGCGTCGGCTGATCCTTCGAGCGCGACGTCAGGTCCCGCTCGCATACGGCGCCGTCTCTCTCCGGGAGGCGGCGTTTTTTATTGCTTTCACGATCCCTGAAACGGCGAAAGCCGCGCATCCCTTTCGGTGATGCACGGCTTGCCAAAATACGCATGGCGGCATTCGACAAGAACGCGTCGAAGCCCAGGCACCCCGGTACGCAATACCTTTCCGGAGCGGGCGGCGGTGTCCCCCGCCGTGAGAGAACCAATAGCGGCACATCCTTACCGGACCGTTATCAGGAGCTTAAGCAAAGATGAATCGCGCTCTTTTTTGAAAATTCCTGCGATCCTGTCGCAAAAGGCCACCGCGGCGCATTCGCGACAGGATCTGTCCGCTTTCGGCGACCATCATGCCCGGCCGCGTGAACGGCGTCCCGATCATTTGCCCCGATGCGAGCAAACGCCCAGAATTTCCACCGCAGGGTTGCTGGAATTCCAGCCTTTCGGCCACCCGGAGGGACCGGGCCGCCGCGCAGGAGGTTGATTTCTCAATGAGAACCCGTAGGCTACCCCTCGCGACGCACGACATAGGGTGCCGGTGACAGGGTTCCGCCGGCAGATCAGAAAAAGGTTCGGCGTCGCTGCAGCAGGGGGATTGGCTCGCCTCACCTGGCATCGGATCTCCGTGGCTGTCGCAAAACTTTCGGGCAGTCGGGATAACGCAGTAACCTGCGCTGCCCTCCGGGTTGATCGCTGCATCCAAGACTGGGAGGTCTTAATCCATGAAGAAGCTCCTCGCTTCCACTATCCTTGCCGCCGGCCTTTATGGCTTTGCCGGTTCTGCCCAGGCGGCAGAGTGCGGCGAGGTCTCGATCGCCGAAATGAACTGGGCCTCGGCGGGCGTGGCCGCGCATGTCGACAAGCTCATCCTCGAAAACGGCTATGGCTGCACGGTCACGCTGGTGACCGGCGACACGATGCCGACCTTCACCTCCATGAACGAGAAGGGCGAGCCGGACGTCGCGCCCGAAATGTGGGTCAACGCCGTGCGCACGCCGCTCGACGCGGCAATCGCCGAAGGCCGCCTGATCCAGCTTGCGCCGCTCCTTTCGGAAGGCGGCGTCGAAGGCTGGTGGATCCCGAAATTCCTCGCCGATGCGCATCCCGACATCAAGACCGTGCAGGACGCGCTGAAGCATCCCGAACTCTTCCCCGCGCCGGAAGACGCCTCCAAGGGCGCCGTGCACAATTGCCCCTCGGGCTGGAACTGCCAGGTCTCGACGGACAACCTCTACCGCGCGCTCGATGCGGATAAGGACGGCTTCACGCTCGTCGACACGGGCTCGGCCGCGGGCCTCGACGGTTCCATCGCCAATGCCTTCGAGAAGAAGAGCGGCTGGCTCGGCTATTACTGGGCGCCGACCGCCATTCTCGGCAAGTACGAGATGACGAAGCTCTCCTTCGGCGTCGACCACGACAAGGCCGACTGGGACGCCTGCACCGCCGTGCCGGACTGCGCCAACCCGAAGGTCAATTCCTACCCGACCTCCGACGTCTTCACCGTCGTGACCAAGGCCTTCTCGGAAAAGGCCGGCGTCGCCATGGACTACATGAAGACGCGCCAGTGGGACAACGGCACGGTCGGCAAGGTGCTGGCCTGGATGGGCGAGAACCAGGGCACCAACGAGGATGCCGCCCGGCATTTCCTCGAAACCTATCCCGACATGTGGACCAAGTGGGTCGCCCCCGAGGTCGCGGAAAAAGTGAAGGCCGCGCTCTGACGGCAGCTTGCCGGCAGCCCCACCCGGCTGCCGGCTTTCCCGCGACCTGAACGAAGGGCCGGCTTTTCCGCCGGACGCCCGCCAAGAAACTGCAGAGGTCGCAAACAGCACAATATCATGCTGCAGTTCGTGTCATGACGAACCTGCAAGCCGGGAACCGACAACAAGAATATCCCTGTGTGCGCCGTTCCGTTCGCAATTGCATCAATGTTTTATTGCGGCGCGGGACAATAACTTCCGGTAGAAGAGGGGAAGAGGATGGCAGGCCTATGCGAACTTTTGCCAGGCTTTCTTTGCAAGTTTCCGGCCTTCAGTGATGCCAGCATCCGCGGAGCTAGAAAAATCATCGACGACGGCTTCAAGAGCCTCGTCAGGAGTTACGTCAACATCATCGATGCAATGGTCCAGCCGTTGCAATCGTTCCTGAACTACCTGGAGCGGCTGTTCGTCAGTTCGCCCTGGCCGATCATCCTGATAGCGATGCTGGCCATCGTCTATTTCGGCAGCCGCAATATCAGGATTACCATCGGCACCGCCATCTCCATGTGCGCCATCGGGCTACTCGGCCTGTGGAACGACACGATGGTGACGCTTGCCATGGTGACGGTCTGTACGCTGATCGCCGTCATCGTCGGCATCCCGATCGGCATCCTCATGGCCCGCTCCGACCGGGTGCAGGCCTTCGTCAACCCGATCCTCGACGTGATGCAGACGATGCCGAGCTTCGTCTACCTCATCCCCGTCGTCATGATCTTCGGCATCGGCAAGGTGCCCGGCCTCATCGCGGTCGTCATCTATGCCGTGCCGCCGATGATCCGCCTCACCAATCTGGGCATAAGGCTGGTCGACAAGGAGGTCCTGGAGGCGGCGGACGCCTTCGGCTCCTCCGGCTGGCAGAAGCTGAAGAACGTGCAGATGCCGCTCGCCCTGCCCACCATCATGGCCGGCATCAACCAGACCATCATGATGTCGCTCGCCATGGTCGTCGTCGCCTCGATGGTCGGCGTCGGCGGGCTCGGCAAGAACGTGCTCCAGGCCATCAACAACCAGTTCTTCACGGTCGGGTTCCTCAACGGGTTCGCGCTCGTGGCCATCGCCATCATCTTTGACCGTACAAGCCAGGCCTACGGCAAGCGGCTGCAGAAGCATTCGGAGGTAATTCATGGTTAGTCATGCAATCGAGGTCCGCAATCTCTACAAGATTTTTGGCCCGCGGGGCGGTGACTATGTCGACGCAGTCCGCGACGGCCTCGGTAAGGCCGAACTGAACCAGAAATACGGCCATGTGCTCGGCCTGCGCGACATCAACATCTCCATGCCCGCCGGCGGCATCATGGTGGTGATGGGCCTGTCGGGCTCCGGCAAGTCGACGCTGATCCGCCACATCAACCGGCTGATCGACCCGACCGCCGGCGAGGTGCTCTACGACGGCGTCGACGTGTGTCGGATGAACGAGAACGACCTGCGCGAGTTCCGCCGCCACAAGACCGCGATGGTGTTCCAGAAATTCGCGCTGCTGCCGCACCGCACGGTGCTGGAAAACACGGTCTACGGCCTGGAGATCCAGGGCGTCGCCGCCGCCGAACGGGAGAAGCGCGCAAAACAGTGGATCGACCGCGTCGGCCTTGCCGGTTTCGAGAACCACTATCCCAACCAGCTCTCCGGCGGCATGCAGCAGCGCGTCGGCCTTGCCCGGGCGCTGACCAACGATGCCGACATCCTGCTCATGGACGAAGCCTATTCGGCGCTCGACCCCTTGATCCGCGTCGACATGCAGACCGTGCTGCTCGACCTGCAGAAGGAGCTGAAGAAGACCGTCGTCTTCATCACCCACGATCTCGACGAGGCGCTGCGCCTCGGCGACAAGATCGCCATCCTGCGCGACGGCATGGTCGTGCAGCAGGGCACCGGCCAGGAGATCGTGCTGAACCCGGCGGACGAATATATCACCGCCTTCGTCAAGGAGGTGAACCGCGGCCGCGTGGTCAATATCGAGACGATCATGGCGCCGCTCTCGGGCAATCCCGAGGGCATGCCGATCGCCAAGGGCACCGTGCTCGAAATGGCCGCCCGCGCCATGACGTCGGCCAACCAGACGCTCGCCCATGTCGTCGACGAGGCGGGCCGGCCGATCGGCGCCGTCAGCCTCGGCGCCATCATCTCCTCGATGGTGACGCCGACCAGCCACGAGGCGAAGGCGGCCTGAACCGTCCACAGACGAACAGAGAGGGCGCCCCGGGCGCCCTCTCCTCGTTTGGGAATGTGCCGTTTCCCTTTCCCCACCCTTTTCTCTTCGTACACGCCCCCTCTCCTCCGTCACCCTCGGGCTCGACCCGAGGGTCCACGCGGCACCCGGGGCTGTGGATGGTCGGGTCAAGCCCGACCATGACGGAGGAGAGGGAGTCATCTGGATTGCGTCGACCGGGAGCGTGCTTCGCGCGCACCTCTTCTTTTGCCGCCAATCCATCGTTGCAATCACATAAAGAAATCTTTATATGTTGCATCAAACAGAAGGATCTGCCCATGACCGCCACGAACCCGCTTGCCCAGCTTCTTGCCGAAAAGCCCTTCCTGCTCGCCGACGGCGCGACCGGGACGTCGCTCTTCGCCATGGGCCTCGAAGCCGGGGAAGCGCCGGAACTGTGGAACGAGGCCAAGCCCGAGAACATCACGAAGCTGCACCAGGACTTCGTCGATGCCGGCGCCGACATCATCCTGACCAACACCTTCGGCGGTACGCGCCACCGGCTGAAACTGCACCATGCGCAGGACCGCGTCTTCGACCTCAACAAGAAAGCCGCCGAGATCGCCCGCGCCGTCGCCGACAAGGCGGAGCGCACGGTGATCGTCGCCGGCTCCGTCGGCCCGACGGGCGAACTGCTCGTACCGCTCGGCGCGATGACCTATGACGATGCCGTTTCCGCCTTCGCCGAACAGATCGAGGGCCTGAAGGCCGGCGGCGCGGACGTCGCCTGGATCGAGACCATGTCCTCGCCGGAGGAAATCCGCGCCGCGGCCGAAGCCGCCACGAAGGTCGGCATGCCCTTCGTCTATACCGGCTCGTTCGACACGGCCGGCAAGACCATGATGGGCCTGCACCCGAAGGACATCCACGGCGTTGCCGGCGATATCGGCGCAGGTCCCCTCGCCGTCGGCGCCAATTGCGGCGTCGGCGCCTCCGACATCCTCTCCTCGCTGCTCGACATGACCGGCGCCGATCCGTCCGCGACCGTCGTCGTCAAGGGCAATTGCGGCATCCCGGAATATCGCGGCGCAGAAATCTACTATTCCGGCACGCCACCGCTGATGGCCGACTATGCGCGCCTTGCCCGCGATGCCGGCGCGCGTATCATCGGCGGGTGCTGCGGCACGTCCTGCGAGCATCTCGCCGCCATGCGCGCGGCTCTGGACGCGCACGAGCCGCGCGAACGCCCGACGCTGGAAACCATCATCGAGACGATCGGCCCGCTGCGCAACAAGACCGCCGACGAAAGCGCCGCCGCGCCCGCCCGCGAACGCGGCCGCCGCCGCGGCTGAGGCCAGCCGCCGGAACGAAGGATCATCAGCCGCCCCGGCCCTGCCGCGGGCGGCTTTCCTTTGCCCTGACCTTTGGAAGCAGATAGGCACCGGCATTACCTGCAAGGTAATCGATCTGCCGCACAGGGCGCCGTAGGTTTCTCCCATACCGCCACGCACAGGAGAGACCCATGACCACCTATGCCCTCGCCCATCTTCGCAATATCGCCTTCGGGGCGGATATCATCGCCTATCTGGAGGCGATCGACGCCACCATGGCGCCTTTCGGCGGCAGGTTCGTGCTGCACGGCGACGGCAACAAGCGCGTGCTGGAAGGCAGCTTTTCCGGCGACATTATCATGCTGTCCTTCCCGAGCCGCCGCGCCGCGGAGGCCTGGTACGAGTCTCCCGCCTACCAGGCAATCCTGCCGCTGCGCACCCGCAACGCGGACGGCGACGTGCTGCTGATCGACGGTGTTGACGACGATCACAAGGCGACCGACATCCTTCAGGGCGGCTAGAACCCTTCCTCCGACAGGAACGAACGCCACGCGTCGAGCCCCGCCTCCATGTTGCGCCGGCCGACACCGACGCGGAAACGGTCCGCCGGCACCGGCAGGAGGTCGGAGACGTAGAGGCTGGAGGGCAGCAGCAGGACGCCCTTCTCCTCCACCAGCCGGCGGCAATGTTCCTCCACGCCGTCGGCGCCGCGATAGCGCGGGAAGGCGACGCAGCCGCCGTCGGGCGCGACCCACTCATACAGGTCCGGATACCCGGCGAAGAAAGCGCCGATCCTGGCGATGTTTTCCGCGCAAAGCGCGCGGTTACGGGCGAAGATCGTCTCGCGCGCCTTGATGGCGATGCCGGCAAGCACCTCGGAGGGGCGCGCATTGCAGATGGACAGGTAGTGCTTCATCTTCTCCATGCGCGACAGGAGGGCATGATCGCGGCAGGCGATCCAGCCGATGCGCAGGCCCGGCAGGCCGTAGGCCTTGGACATCACGTTGAGCGAGATGCCCTTGTCGAACAGGTCGGCCGCCTGCGGCAGGCGCCTTTCGGCGTCGATCTCCAGCCCGCGATAGACCTCGTCGGAAAAGAGATGGATGCCGCGCTCGGCGCACAGATCGACCAGTTCGCGGAAGATCGCCGGATCGGCGATGGTGCCGGTCGGATTGTTCGGGAAATTGACGGCGATGAGTTTCGTTTCCGGGCGCAGCGCGGCACGCACGTCGTCGAGGTCGAGCTGCCAGCGGTTTTCCGGCCTGAGCGCGATGCCAGTGACGTGGCCGGCAACGATGACCGGCAGGGTCTCCATCGACTGGTAGTTCGGCACGGTGACGATGGCATGGTCGCCGGGCGCAAGCAGCGCCAGCATGGCGCAGTAAAGCCCCTCCTCTGCCCCCGCGAAAGTCAGGATATCGGCGCCCGACAGCGTGTCGTAGGTCGTCGCGATGGTCTGGCGCAGTTCGGGCGCGCCCCAGGTCTCGGTATAGCCGAGCGCGACGCGCTCCCAGGCTTCGCGATCCTCCGGCCCGGCCAGCGCCAGGAGGTCCGACATGGCCATCGTCTCGGCGTCACTCGCCGTCATGTGGTGGCGCGCCTTGAACTCCCAGCGCGAGAAATGGGTTTCGAGACGGAAATCCGGCAGCGTGGTCACGGGGCCCTGTCCTTCTGGTTCTGGCGCCGGGCATCGGCGAGGTAATTGTAGATCGAGGCGCGCGAGGCGCCGATGAGGCCGGCGAGATGGTCGACGGCGTTGCGGGTCTGGAACAGGCCGCGCTCGTCGAGCGTGGCGACCAGCGCCACCCGGTCGCCCTTCTTCAGCGCCGTCAGCGCCAGCCCGCGGGTGCGCAGCCAGTCGTGCAGCGCCGTGTTGATCTCCTCGCGCCAGTCGCCGGCGAAAAGCGAGGCGGGGCGGGCGGCCGCCGCGCCCCCCGCGAAGGCCGAAAGCAGCTTTGCCGCGGCGTCGAAATGCGAGACGTCCATGTTGATGCAGAAAAGGCCGAGTGCCTGGCCGAAATCGTCCTGCAGCACCGCCGTCACCGATTTCAGGCGTCGGCCGTCCTCGCCGATCTTCTCGTAGGGACCGTAGACGCCGCCCTCGCCGACCTCTTCAAGCTCGTCCTCGACAAGCGATTCCATGCCCGGCTTGCGGCCGGAAAAGGCATTCCAGATACCGGCGATCAACCCCGTCTCCAGATCGTGCAGCACGACCTCGGCGTGGGGGTAGAACAGGGTGGAGACGGCCGCGGCCGTCGCGGCGTGCTGGCGAAGCAAGAGGTCGGCATTGGATGAATCGAACATGGCGGCAGACAATCCAAAAATGGATAATTTGTCAATATTGGATTTTTAGTCCAAACAGCCATTCCAGGCTTGCGACCCGCTTTTTCCCCGTCCTATCTAAGGACGACAGCGATTCTTGGGGGACGAACATGAGTGCCGATCTTGCAGCTTTTCCCGACCGGGAGACCGTGGCCGACAAGCTCAATGCCCTCGGCGAGGCCGACCAGGCCTATCTGCGCCTCCTGATGGAAAATCCCCAGCAGGACGAGAACCTGCTCGGAGGCCTCGACCTGCACCTGAACCGCGCCGCCGCCGCCCGTTTCCTCAATTCGCTGAAGCTGGAAAGGCTCGGCGAATGGCTGGGCGAGACGGCGCCCGCGCGCCTGCAAATGCGGCTGACCGAGGCCGCCCGCTCCAGCCAGCACGCCGCCCATGCGGCCTTCCGCGCCGGCCTCGCCCGCTCGGGCGGGCTTGAAAAGGCCTATCCGAAGGCCTGATCGGCCGCCGGCGCCAGCGGCCCGAAGGATTTGCGGATCATGTCGGCCATGCCGTCGATCGTCGGCCCGCTGCGCCGCGGGTTGCGCTTCAAGACGACGCGCGAGGCATCGATCGGCGGAAAGCCCTCCGCCGCGGTCAGTTCGCGCGTGCCGGGCGGAATGGTGCTGCGCGACAGCGGCGCGACGGTGAGGCCGCTCACCACCGCCGAGCGCAGCCCGCCACTGGTATCGCAGGTATAGGCGATGCGGTGGGAGATCGCGTGGCGCTCCAGCGAGCGCAGGGCGAAATCCCGGCACCAGCTCGACCGCCAGTAGACGGCGACCGGCATCGGCCGCTCGAGGTGGCGGTTGTGCGCCACCGAGGTGACCCAGACCGTCGGGTCGATGGCCAGCAGTTCTCCCGAAACCCCGTCGCACCAGTCGAAGATGATGGCGAGGTCGAGTTCGTCCGCCTCCAGCGCCGCAAGCTGCTGCGCGGTGTAGCCGCACAGCACCGTCACCTCGGTGTCCGGGTGGATTTCCGCGAAGGCGGCCAGCGCATTGGGCAGGACCGTCTGGTTGTATTCCTCGGGAATGCCGACCCGCACCGGCCCGTCGAGCGGCACGGCGCGCATCGCCGCCGTCGTCTCGTCGACAAGCCCGACGATGCGCCGCGCATAGGGCAGCAACCGTTGCCCCTCCGGCGTCAGGGCGACGCCGCGCGGGCCGCGGGCAAAGAGCGTCACGCCCACCGCCTCCTCCAGCTTGCGCACCTGCATGCTGACCGCCGACTGGGTGCGCCCGAGCCTGTCGGACGCATGGGTGACATTGCCGGCCTGGGCGACGGCGACGAAGATGCGGAGCAGATCGCTTTCGAGAGGGGGATACATGGCGCCATCGCTTTTTCTGATGCCAGGCATCATCGCTATTCGTTTGTGAAATGTCCATGATTTTGATTGGCTCTGTCCGGCAAAGGAAGGCAGGGCCATGGGAATCTTCGAAACACTACGCGACCACTGGATACGGTTTCGCCGGCGGCAGGCGGAACGGGAGGCCTTGCGGCTGCTCGTCGCGCGGCGCGACACGCGACTGCTGCGCGATGCCGGGCTGGCTCTTGCGGAAGATGGCACGGGCAGCTGCGAGCCGCTGCCGCAGGTGAAGGAACGGCACTGGACAGCGCCCCTCATCCGGCTGCGCCCGCCACCGCGCAAGCGGGGCGAAAGTGATGCGACGCCGGCTCTTCACGGCACGCGGGAAAAGCCGGCCGCATAGGCTGTTCCGCCCGAGTTCCATAGGGTGAGAGCATCCCCCTCTGGCCTGCCGGCCATCTCCCCCACAAGGGGGAGATCGGCAGGAGGCCGGAACCCCGCTCAATCAGCAAGGCTTGAGATGGGCGAAACCTCACTCCATCCAATCTCCCCCTTGTGGGGGAGATGGCCGGCAGGCCAGAGGGGGGCCGCAACAGGTCCCCCCACTTGTACATGTGTGATTGCCCCCTACTCCGCCTTCTCCCCCGAAAGGCCGCCGGCGAGCTGGACGAGCTTCAGGAATTCCGCGCGGTAGCCGAAGGGATCGTTGCCCTTCGCCGCTTCGGCAAGGCCGAGGATCGAACCGTAGGCGTAGTCCTGCAGGGCGCCCACGCCCTTCAGCTTCTGGCCGAAGGCGGCCACGGCGACGGAGAAGCGCACGTCGGCGGAGGCCGCGCTCACGTCGGCAACCACATTGGCATCCGTCACCGGCAGGGTGACGAGTTCGCTCCTGTCGCTCGTCGGCGCCTTCCAGCGCATCTTCAGGAAGGCGAGTTCGCCGCTTTCGGCCGCGGGGGCTGCCGCCGCGTTCTCCTTGCCGTAGCGCAAGGGGTCGTTCAGCACGGCGGGGCTGCCCTTCGGCGTCACCTCGTAGATCGCCGTCACCCGGTGGCCGGAGCCGATATCGCCGGCATCCACCTTGTCGTCGTTGAAATCCTCGCGGTTGAGCACGCGGGTCTCGTAGCCGATCAGGCGGTATTCGGCGATGCGCTCGGGGTTGAACTCGATCTGGAACTTGACGTCCTTGGCGATGGGAAAGAGCGAGGCGCCCGCCTCTTCCACCAGCGTCTTCTGCGCCTCGGCCAGCGTGTCGATATAGGCGGCCGTGCCGTTGCCGTTTTGCGCCAGCGTCTGCATCATGCCGTCATTGTAGTTGCCGCGGCCGAAGCCGAGCACGGAGAGGAAGATGCCGGACTTGCGGCGCGCCTCGATGATGCGCTTCAAATCCTCGTCGCTCGCCGGGCCGACATTGAAATCGCCGTCCGTCGCCAGCATGACGCGGTTGACGCCATCCGTCTTGAAAGCCTTCTCGGCCAGCCGGTAGGCCGCCTCGATGCCCTCCGCGCCCGCAGTCGAGCCGCCCGGCTGCAGCGTGTCGATGGCGTCGAGGATCTTTTGGCGCTCCTTCACCGCCGTCGGCTCCAGCACCACGCCGGCATTGCCGGCATAGGTGACGATGGAGACGGTGTCCGTGTCCTTCAGCTTGCCGACCATAAGGCGAAAGGCGCCCTTCAGCAGCGGCAGCTTGTCCGGCGCGTCCATCGAGCCGGAGACGTCGATGAGGAAGACGAGGTTGGCCGCGGGCTGCGCCGTCGCCGCGGTCTCGAAGCCCTTGATGCCGATGTGCAGCAGTTCGGTGTCCTTGTTCCACGGCGTCGGCAGGACGGTGACGGTGGCGTTGAACGGCTTTTCCGCCGTCTCCGGCCCCTTCCAGTCATAGGGGAAGTAGTTGACCAGTTCCTCCACCCGCACGGCGTCGACGCCGGGCAGGCTGCCGCCGAGCAAGGCACGGCGCACATAGGAATAGGAGGCCGTGTCGACATCGGCCGAGAAGGTGGAGACCGGGTCGGTGGCGACGCTCTTGACCGGATTGGGATCGGCCGAGGCGAAGCGCTCGCGGTCCTCGGCAGGCACGGGCATGGCGATGGCGTCGGCAGCGCCGGACGGCTGCACGATGGTGCGGTTCAAGCCCTGCGTCGAGATCGCGCCGCCCAACGCAAGCGAATCCGGCGCGGCGGCAACCGCCTCCTCCTCACGGGTTTCAGCGAGCGTCATCGGTTCCGCGGCAAGGGTGTTCGTGGAACTGGCGCTGTCGGATGCAGTGGCGCTGGCATCGGCTTGTGCCGAGGGTTGCGATTTTGCCGTCGTGCCGCCCTCCGTCTTGCGACGGTTCACGAGACCAGAAATTTCATCGGCGGAGAACTCGTCCCGCTTCGCCTCCTGCTTGCGGGCACGCAGATCGCTGTCGACGGGTTTTTCGGCAATCTCCGTTTCGGTGGTGAGCGGCACCGTGCCGTTGTTCACCAGTTCATAGGTCACGAGGCCGGCGACGGGCACGACGAGCAGGGTTGCAAGCGCCGAGCCGGCCAAAAATCTGCGGTTCATGATGGGGCTCCATATCCGGTTGAAGATGGAGCTCTGACGCCCGCCTGCGGACGATCCTTGGGGGGCGGCCGCATTTTTTTCCGCATCGTCGAACGCCGCCATCGCGGCGGCAAGCGCGCGGGCGCGGGCCGCGGGGTCGGCGGCGGGGGCCCTGTGGCGGGCGAGTCTTTCGAGGTCGAGATCGCTCATCATCTGTCCTTCCGTCACGCGGCCGCATCGCGCAAAAGCACCTTCAGGCGCTTGCGGGCTTCGTGCACATGCCAGGAAATCGTCGTTTCGGCGCAGCCGAGCACATCGGCCGCCGCCGCATGGCTGAGGCCTTCGCCGTAGATCAAAAGCACGGCGTCGCGCTGCTTGTCCGGCAACTGGCGCACGGCCTGCCAGAGCTCCTCATTGCCGTCGTCGGCAGGGGCGCCCTCCAGCACCGCCCGTTCGCGCAGATAGGCCGCGTCGCGCCATTCGGCCCGGCGGCGCTTGCGCATCTGGTCGCGCGCGGCGTTCAGCGTCACGGTATAGAGCCAGGTGCTGAACCGGCTCGCGCCCTTGAAGCCGCGGATGGCGCCGGCAAGACGGATGCAGACTTCCTGCGCCACATCCTCGGCATCCTGCCGGTCGCCGCACCATCGCCAGGCGACGGCATGGATGAAATCATAGCGGCTTTCGACAAGCGCGGCGAAAGCCTGCCGGTCGCCCGATGCCGCCTTTTCGACGAGTTCTGTTTCCACGGGTCCATCCCGATTGCTGTGCACTATCCTTTCAGACGTGCACCGACCGGCGATCCTTGGGTGCTTTTGCGAAAAAATTTCTCACCAGGGCAGGTTTTTCACGACGGCGATGATGGTGCCCATCACGGCGTCCCGGTCGTGGCGCCGGATTTCCGGGGCGTAGAGGCTGGAAATGCTGCCGTCGAGGAAAAGCGCGTTGCGGCTATGCAGCCGGTCGCGGAAGAGGGTCGCGAAATCGTGGAAGCGCACCGGATCGTTCGAGATGACGAAGGCGATCCGCCCGTCGGGAAGGCTGCCCACGCCGTTGCGGATCTGCAGGCTCGTGCCGTCGGCGAGGAACCGCGGGTGGATGTTCCCGTCGATGACCAGCATCGGCCCGGATTGCGTCGCCGCGCGCGGCGAAAGCCCGGCCCCGGCAAAGGCCTCTGTCTCCATCACCCCGGCCTCGCCCTCGCCCACCCAGAACACGCCATTCGGCTTCAGGAAGAAATTGCCGAACGCATCGCCCCGGTTGAGCGCGCCCGTCTCGCGCCCCTCCTCCACCAGGAGCCCGACCGGCCCATAGTCAGGGTGATACATGCCGCCGTTCATGGCGAAGGTCATGTGCTGCCCGTTGCGCAGGAGATGGGTGTTGAGATGGTCATAGCGCGCGCCGCGGCTGCCGAGTGTCGCCGCGCCGAAGAGCCGGATCGTCTCCTTCGCCGGGTCGAAGGTGCAGACGGTGTAGCGGGCGGAAAGATGCTCGATCTCGGCGCATTTCGACGGTTCGGCCATGACTGGCTCCCGAGTGGAAAGAGAAAGAAGCAAGGTGAGCAGCAAATATCGCAAGGCGGACTCCGAACGCCCGTCAGCGAGCGATACCGAGGAAAACGACCAGGGCCTGGTTGAGACTGCGCATATCCTCGGCGGAGAGCGTTCCGATCCTTGAACCAAGCTTCGACTTGCGCACTGTCGTAATCTTATCGGCCATAATGCGGCTTTCCATCTTCAATCCGTTCCCGGCTTCAGCCGGCACGGCGATACGGAAAAACGGCAGGTCGGTCGGATCGCTGGTGAGCGGGCAGATCGTGACGGAATCGAGAGAACCGAAGGCGTCATCCTGGACGATGACAACAGGACGAGGTTTGCCTGCATAACCGCCGCCATCGGAAACTGTCCACACTTCTCCACGTTTCATTCGTCTGGAAACTCGGAGATGCTGTCGACAAAAGTCTGGTCCTCCTCGGCAAACCCGCTCTTTCGCGCCATGTCGGACTGCCGTTGCGCCTCTGCCGCGAAAGCAGCCGAACGCGTATCAGGAACCCAAAGCTGGAGCGGCCGCAGCCCTTGCCGACGCAGACGGGCACGGTGTTCCTCCACCCGCCGACGATTTTCCGCTGATGAGCGCGCCATGGCAGCCTCCGGTTACATGTAACCTACCTCGAAAAGAGGGGGCACGCAATCAAAGCGAAAGCGCCGCCATGTGGAAGTGTAGCTGGGCGTCGGTGTATCGATACTCGCTGCCGACGGGACAGGCTGCACGAGCAAGGCAACCGGAAAGCATACAACCGCCCTGCCCCTCCGCCGTGCGCAGATGGTCGCGGCAGGCGGGTACGTCGAAGCCATTGGGGCGGACAGCGGCGGCGGGACAGGTGTGGAGGCAGGGCTTTTCGGAACAGTGATCGCAGGGGTGCTGCGGCGGGTCGGGAAGCACTTCCGCGACCGGTTCCGTGAAGCCGAGTGCACCGCGATAGCCGTGCCAGAGGCCATAGACGGGGTGGATGAGGATACCGAGCGGCGAAGCTTTCAGGCCTTCCGCCCGGATGGCCCATTGCTGGAAGGGTTGCCAGGGCGGATCGGAGGGAAACCATGCCGTCGCACCGGCCGTCGCGGCGACGGCCCGGATGACCGCTTTCGACCAGGCGTCGAGCGGGTCGTTGCCGCCGCGATCCGCCTGCGCCGCCCGCCAGCGCGAAAAGGCCGGCCAGATCGAGCTGCCGATATTGCCGACGAGGACGACGCTGGCCGCCGGGTGGCCGTCGGCAAGCACCGGCGCCGCCTCGCCCGCAACAAGGTCCACGGTGCCACGCAAAAAAAGACCGTGCGGCTGGAGAGCCGCACGGATCGTGTCGAGATCCGGGCGACGCGCCCTCACCGAGTCACGTCTCCCTTGAGTTCGTAGTGGGGACGCCAGACTTCCTTCTGGATCATGTCCGCCACCCGCGTTGCTCCGCCTTGCTCCCTGGCGCGATCGGGACCCTTTCAGGTGAAGGCGTCGGGCATCGAATCCTTGCGGCTCTTGACGTATGCAAGCAGCGCATCGTCGATCGCCGGGTCGAGATGAGGCGCCTCGTAGCTTTCAAGCCATGTGCGGCAAAGCGCGTTGGCGCGCTCCTCGATGCGCTTCTGGCCCTCGATCTCCCACTGCTCGAACGAATTGTTGTCGGCGAGCGGCGAGCGGTAGAAGGCAGTCTGGAAGTTGGCCTGGGTGTGGGCGCAGCCGAGATAGTGGCTGCCCGGACCGACTTCGCGGATGGCGTCGAGCGCCTGGGCGTTTTCCGACAGGTCGACGCCCTCGGCCAGCTTCTGCATCATGCCGAGCTGGTCCTGGTCGATCATGAACTTCTCGTAGGACGAGACGAGGCCGCCTTCCAGCCAGCCGGCCGCGTGCAGCACGAAGTTGGTGCCGGCAAGCAGGGTCATGTTGATCGTGTTGGCCGATTCGTGCGCCGCCTGCGCATCGGGAACCTTGGAGCCGCAGAGCGAGCCGCCGGTGCGGAACGGCAGACCGAGACGGCGGGCGAGCTGCGCAGCGCCATAGGAGACGAGCGAGGGTTCCGGCGAACCGAAGGTCGGCGCGCCCGACTGCATGGAGATCGAGGCGGCGAAGGTGCCGAACAGCACCGGCGCGCCCTTGCGGATGAGCTGGGTGAAGGAGGCGCCGGCAAGGACCTCGGCGAGGATCTGCGTCAGCGTGCCGGCGACCGTGACCGGGCTCATGGCGCCCGACAGGATGAACGGCGAGACGACGCAGGCCTGGTTGTGCCGGGCATAGACCTTCAGCGCGCCCACCATGGTCTCGTCGAAGACCATCGGCGAATTGGCGTTGATGAGGTTCATCATCACCGTGTTGTTTTCGACGAACTCGTCGCCGAAGACGATTTTCGCCATGGCGATCGAATCTTCCGCGCGTTCCGGCGCGGTGACGGACCCCATGAACGGCTTGTCGGAATACTTGATATGGCTGTAGACCATGTCGAGGTGACGCTTGTTCACCGGAACGTCGACCGGCTCGCAGACCGTACCGCCGGAAGAATGCATGGACGGCGCCATATAGGCGAGCTTCACGAAATTGCGGAAATCCTCGATCGTCGCATAACGACGGTTGCCTTCGAGGTCACGCACGAAGGGCGGGCCGTAGACCGGCACGAAGACGGTGGCCTTGCCGCCGATCTGCACGCTGCGCTCGGGGTTGCGGGCATGCCAGGTGAACTGCGACGGCGCGGTCTTGAGCAGTTCGCGGCAGAGCCCCTTCGGGAAATGGACGCGCTCGCCCTTCACATCGGCGCCGGCTTCGCGCCAGAGCTGAAGCGCTTCGGGATCTTCGCGGAATTCGATGCCGATTTCCTCCAGAATGAGGTCGGCATTGGCTTCGATGAGCTGCAGGCCTTCTTCGTCGAGGACTTCGTATTCCTTGATCTTGCGGGTGATGTAGGGAAGCGACGGGCCCGGGCCGCCTCCGGTGCGCGAGGCGCGCCGCGCAGCGGCGCCCCGACCCTCGCGCGAACGGCGGCCGCCGCCTTCACCGGCGCCCTCGCCTGCCACCTGCTGAATATCCTCGCTCATGATCCGTCTTTCCTTGTTGTCGCGGTGCCGGAAGGCGCCGCAGGCCTTGTTCTTTCCGGCGCCTGAATGCGCCTCTCGTCCTATGCTAGCAAGCCGCCGGGGCGGGGCGGTTCTCAATGCGCCAAGCGGTGGCGCACGCGGGATACCGGCACGCCCGGGACTATAGCGGGATTGCGACGGACATCGTAGCGGCATTCACCTGTTTGCACTGTCAATTCACCGCTTTACCGGCTATGCATGGCACAAGCGGGAGGCGGGTCGCTTTTCACCATATGCGACGTCGCTTTCAACATCGGGTTCGCGCAAGAGGAACGCTATTCCTTGCGGTGAGAGCCTGCCGCCGCAGCGCCACTGGAGACGAGGAAACACCATGTCTGACGACGAAATCATTCTCGCCGATCTCTCCGACGAAGAGCTCGTGCAGCAGATGCACGACGACCTCTACGACGGCCTCAAGGAGGAAATCGAAGAGGGCACCAACATTCTCCTCGAGCGCGGCTGGGCACCCTATGACGTGCTGACCCAGGCACTCGTCGAAGGCATGCGCATCGTCGGCGTCGACTTCCGCGACGGCATCCTCTTCGTGCCGGAAGTTCTGCTCTCCGCCAACGCGATGAAGGCCGGCATGTTTATCCTGCGCCCGCTGCTCGCCGCCACCGGCGCACCCAAGCAGGGCAAGATGGTCATCGGCACCGTCAAGGGCGACATCCACGACATCGGCAAGAACCTCGTCGGCATGATGATGGAAGGCGCCGGCTTCGACGTCATCGACCTCGGCATCAACAACCCGGTCGAGAACTATCTCGAAGCCATCGAGCGCGAACAGCCGGACATCCTCGGCATGTCGGCCCTCCTGACCACCACCATGCCCTACATGAAGGTGGTCATCGACACGATGAAGGAAAAGGGGCTTCGCGACGACTACGTCGTTCTCGTCGGCGGCGCGCCGCTGAACGAGGAATTCGGCAAGGCCGTCGGCGCCGACGCCTACTGCCGCGACGCGGCCGTGGCCGTGGAGACCGCCAAGGAATTCATGAAGCGCAAGCACAACATGCTTGCCGGTTGATTTCAGGCCGGCTGATTTCAGGCCGGCTGATTTGAGGAAGGGCGCCGGTCTTGCACCGGCGCCCTCGCATCACGAAATATCAGTTGACGGAATGTACGACCCGGCGGCCGGCGTCCTGGGTCGCATCCACCGCATTGGCGGTGTCGCGGCCGATACCGCGGATGGTGTTGCCGCAGGCGCTGAGCACCAGCAGAACGGTGACGGCGATGCCGAGCCGGGCGAGACTTTTCGCGGTCATGGCAGGATCCTCTCATGAATGCACTCGACTCGGAAACTAGACCAGCCGGCGACGAAGCGGAACGTGGTGACGTCGAAAAAGTTCGCGTCATCGCCTGCGGCGCCATCGCCCGCGAGGTGCTTGCGATCCGCCAGGCGAACGGGCTTTCCCATATAGACCTGCTCTGTCTTCCCGCCATCTGGCACGCTCATCCGGAAAAGATCGCCCCCGGCGTCGAGCAGGCCATCGCCGAGGCGCGCGCGGAAGGGTTTTCCCGCATCTTCGTCGGCTATGCCGATTGCGGCACGGGCGGGCTTCTCGACCGGCTCTGCGAGCGCGAGGGCGTCGAGCGCATCGCCGGGCCGCACTGTTACTCCTTCTTCGCCGGCAACGAGGCCTTCGCGGCCAGGGACGACGACGTCACCTCCTTCTTCCTCACCGATTTCCTCGCCCGCCAGTTCCGCGCCTTCGTCATCGAGCCGCTCGGCCTCGACCGCTATCCGCAATTGAAGGAGATGTATTTCGGCAATTACGAGAAGCTCGTCTATCTCTCGCAAGTCGAGGACGAGGGCCTGCAGCAGAAGGCGAAGGAGGCCGCGGACTATCTCGGCCTCGCCTACGAATACCGCTTCACCGGCTACGGCGACCTGACGGACGAATTGCTGCGGGCGCGGTAAGGAACGGTTAGCCAATCCGGCCGGATGCCGCCTTGCCTTAAGACGGCGATAAACTCCGCGCGTGACAGTGTCGGCCTAATAGCTCCTCACCCTAGCCCTCTCCCCGCAAGCAAGGAGAGGGGACGCGGCTCACGAAACGCTCGCGTGACGGGATACGGCGCGGCATGTCCCTTTTCCCCGCTTGCGGGGAGAAGGTGGCGGCAGCCGGATGAGGGGCACAGGCAAATGCATAGGCTCCTCGATGACGGCACCGACCATCGCCATTCTGATCCAGCCCGGCCCCAACCCGGAAATTGTCGTCAACGCCCTCAAGGCCGCCTTTCCGAAGCTGGTGGTGATCGAGGAACGGCCCGAATCGAAGAAGCTGTTCATCCGCCGGCGGGCGAAAAAGCTCGGCTGGATACAGGCCCTCGGCCAGCTCGCCACCATGGTCGTCTCGAAATACGGCAAGCGCCTCACCGCGAAGCGGGCTCAGGAAATCCTCGAGGAATTCGGCGCAAACCCCTCGACCGATTCGACGATCCGCCGCATCGCCGTTCCCTCGGCCAACAGTCCCGAACTGCTGGCAGCGCTGGCGGATATCCGGCCGGCGGCGCTGCTTCTCGTCAGCTGCCGCATGATGAAGGCGGCAACGCTCGCCGCAATCCCCTGCCCCGTCCTCAATTTCCACGCCGGCATCACCCCGCAATATCGCGGCCTGCAGGGCGGCTACTGGGCGCGCGTCGCCCGCGACGAGGAGAATTTCGGCGGGACGGTGCATCTCGTCGATCCCGGCGTCGACACCGGCGACGTCCTTTACCAGCAGCGCGTCAAACCCTCCAAACGCGACACGATGCACACCTATCCACTGCTCCAGACGGCGGCCTCGACCGGCGTCATCGTCGCGGCGATGCGCGATGCGGCCGGCGGCAATCTCAAGCCTTTGAAAATAGCGGGACCGTCGCGGCAATGGTATCATCCGCCGGTCTGGACCTGGCTCCGGCACGGCGTGACCCGCGGCATCTGGTAAAAGCGCCTGTATAGTCGAATCCCGCGTCGTTTTTGAGCATGGGGCAGTCGTGGCGGGTGAAGCCCGCGGCGCGGCAAGATCGCATTGTCAGCGCAAGGAGAATTTTCGACATGGCAGACCGCATCATCGTCTACTGGCGCGACATCCCCGCCCAGGTCATCATCAAGAAGGGCCGCACGAGCGCCAAGCGGGAACTGTCGCTGCGCTTCACCGAGGCGATCGACATGTGCGCCATGCGCACCGGCGCGGCGGAGACGGACGACTACCTCGCCGAATGGCGCAAGGCCGATCCGGTCCCGGTCTCCGACGACCTGGAGGCGGAGGCAGACAAGGCCGCCGCCGAACTGGAAGCCGCCTATGACCGCGAACGGCTCGTCGCCCTCGTCAAGGCCGGAGGCCGCGACAATGGCTGACGCCGTCCAGAAGCCCGGCAATGCCGCCCCCGCGAAGAAGGCCGCCACCGGCGCCTTCACGCCGGCCGGCGTGTCGCCCAGCCGCCGGGCCCGCCGCAAATACACGATCCGCCTTTGGGCGGTGCGCAACTCCCGCTTCTTCGAGTGGTTCTACCATCGTTTTGCAGAAGTCTTCCTGCTGCTCCATCCCGTCTGGAAGCTCTTCGGCTACCAGCGCGTGGAGCGGCCGATCACCTTCGTCGAGAAGCATGTGAAGGGGTTCCTCTTCGACTGTCGCATGTGCGGCCAGTGCGCGCTGTCGTCCACGGGCATGTCCTGCCCGATGAACTGTCCCAAGCAGCTTCGCAACGGCCCCTGCGGCGGCGTGCGCGCCAACGGCAATTGCGAGGTGGAGCCGGACATGCCCTGCGTGTGGGTCCAGGCCTGGAAGGGTTCGCGGAACATGGCGAAGGGAGATGCCATCATGAACGTGCAGAAGCCGGTGAACCAGTCGCTGCGCGAGACCTCGTCCTGGCTGCGCGTGACGGCCGAAGCCGCCGCGGCCAGGGAAGCTGCCGCCGCCGGAAAGGACGCCTGATCCATGGCGCATATCGATGAAAACCCGCTCGGCCCCCACCTGCCGCTCGATCCCCTGCCCGGCCATTCCTCGCTCGGCCGGCTGGAGCGCGTGCTGCGCCGCGGCGAGTTCGCCGTCACGACGGAGCTCAACCCGCCCGACAGCGCCAACCCGGAAGACGTCTACGAACGCGCCGCAATCTTCGACGGCTGGGTGGACGGCATCAACGCGGTCGATGCCTCCGGGGCCAACTGCCACATGTCCTCCGTCGGCATCTGCGCACTGCTGACCCGCATGGGCTATGCGCCGATCATGCAGATCGCCTGCCGCGACAAGAACCGCATCGCCATCCAGGGCGACGTGCTCGGCGGCGCGGCCATGGGCGTCACCAACATCATGTGCCTGACCGGCGACGGCGTGCAGGCCGGCGACCAGCCGGGCGCCAAGCCCGTCTTCGACCTCGACTGCATGTCGCTGCTCGAGACCGTGCGCATCATGCGCGACAATTCGAAGTTCCTGTCCGGCCGCAAGCTGACGACGCCGCCGAAGGTTTTTCTCGGCGCGGCGATCAACCCCTTCGCCCCGCCCTACGACTTCCGCCCCTACCGCCTCGCCAAGAAGATCGAGGCGGGCGCGCAGTTCGTACAAAGCCAGTACTGCTTCGACGTGCCGATGTTCCGCGAATACATGAAGAAGGTGCGCGACCTCGGCCTGCACGAGAAATGCTACATCCTCGTCGGTGTCGGCCCGATGGCCTCGGCCAAGACGGCCAAGTGGATCCGCTCCAACGTTCCGGGCATCCACATCCCCGATTCCGTCATCGCGCGCCTCGAAGGCGCGCAGGACCAGAAGAAGGAAGGCAAGCAGCTCTGCATCGACATCATCAACGAGGTGAAGGAGATCGAGGGCGTTTCCGGCATTCACGTCATGGCCTACCGGCAGGAGGAATATGTCGCGGAGATCGTGCATGATTCCGGCGTGCTGAAGGGCCGCAAGCCCTGGAAACGCGAACCGAACCCGGTCGATCAGCTCGTTGCCGAGCGCATCGAAAGGACCCGAGAGGGCGTCGAACAGAACCAGCAGCAGATGGTGGAGATCGCCGCCCATCACCCCCATTGACCGCCTGCCGGCCGCGGTCGGCATGCAGCTTGTAACACCGCAAATCGCGCGCTAGACCAGAACCGGCGCCCCGCCCCAGAGGACCTTATATGACACGCACCATCGTTGCCTCGGCCACCCGCGAAATCGTCATCGGTTTCGACCAGCCCTTCTGCGTCATCGGCGAACGCATCAACCCGACCGGCCGCAAGAAGCTGGCCGCCGAAATGCAGGCCGGCAATTTCGAGACCGTCATCAAGGACGCGCTGGAACAGGTCGCCGCCGGCGCGACGATGCTCGACATCAATGCGGGCGTGACCTCGGTCAACCCCAACGAGACGGAGCCGGGCCTTCTGGTGCAGACGCTGGAGATCGTCCAGGGCCTCGTCGACATCCCGCTCGCCATCGACAGTTCGGTCACGGCCGCCATCGAGGCCGGCCTGAAGGTCGCCAAGGGTCGCCCGCTGGTCAACTCCGTCACCGGCGAGGAGGAGAAGCTCGAAGCCATCCTGCCGCTCGTCAAGAAGTACGACGTGCCGGTCGTCGCGATCTCCAACGACGAGACCGGCATCTCCATGGACCCGGACGTGCGCTTCGCCGTCGCCAAGAAGATCGTCGAGCGCGCCATGGACCACGGCATCAAGCCGCACGACATCGTCGTCGACCCGCTCGTCATGCCGATCGGGGCCCTCGGCGATGCCGGCCGCCAGGTCTTCCAGCTGCTCTATCGCCTGCGCAACGAATTGAAGGTCAACACGACCTGCGGCCTGTCCAACATCTCCTTCGGCCTGCCGCACCGCCACGGCATCAATGCCGGCTTCATCCCAATGGTCATCGGCGCCGGCATGACGTCCGCCATCATGAACCCCTGCCGCCCGCAGGAAATGGAGGCCGTGCGCGCCGCCAACGTGCTGAACGGCACCGACGCCAATTGCACCAACTGGATCATGACCTACCGCGACCACAAGCCCGCCGAGGCCGGCGGCGCCGTTGCTGCCGCGTCCGCAGCTCCGGCAGCCGGTGGCGGCCGCCGTGGCGGCCGTGCAGCCCGCGCCGGCGCCGGCGCGCGGGCGGAGTAACCGGGGGGCATGCGCCCCTCATCCCCCTGCCGGGACCTTCTCCCCGCAGGCGGGGAGAAGGAGGAAGGCGGCGCGCCCATCGTTCCTCGCCCCGCTTGCGGGGAGAGGATGCCGGCAGGCAGGTGAGGGGCAGCCTCCCCGCCCCTCGCAAAACCACCGATCACCTTGCGCCCGCCCCGCAAGGTGATCTTTTCATGTCGGGAATCGGCCAGTCCATGGCCGGTTTCCGGTGCAGTATGGCGGCAGCGTCCGGTCATTATGGCAGAGTGAGCACAATGCGTTTCGACGGCACAGCAGGGACTGAGAACACCATGAGCGAAACCGCGAGCAAGGATCCCCTCGTCCTCTTCATGCCCTCGGGCAAGCGCGGCCGCTTCCCGGTCGGCACCCCGGTGCTGGAGGCCGCGCGCAAACTCGGCGTCTATGTCGAGAGCGTCTGCGGCGGCCGCGCCACCTGCGGGCGCTGTCAGATCGAGGTGCAGGAAGGCAATTTCGCCAAGCACAAGATTGTCTCCTCCCTCGACCACATCTCGGAAAAAGGCCCCAAGGAAGAGCGTTACGAGAAGGTGCGGGGCCTGCCCGAGGGCCGCCGCCTCTCCTGTTCCGCCCTCATCCTCGGCGATCTCGTCGTCGACGTGCCGCAGGACACCGTCATCAACGCGCAGGTCGTGCGCAAGGCGGCGACGGACCGCGTCATCGAGCGCAATGCCGCCGTCCAGCTCTGCTATGTCGAGGTGGACGAACCCGACATGCACAAGCCGCTCGGCGATCTCGACCGCCTCAAGGTCATGCTGGAAAAGGACTGGGGCTGGAAGGACCTGCTCATCGCCCCGCACCTCATCCCGCAGGTGCAGTCGATCCTGCGCAAGGGCAACTGGGGCGTCACCGCCGCCATCCACCGCGACATGGATTCATCGCGCCCCTTCATCGTCGGCCTGTGGCCGGGCCTCAAGAACGAGGCCTACGGCATTGCCTGCGACATCGGCTCGACGACCATCGCCATGCATCTCGTCTCGCTGCTCTCCGGCCGCATCGTCGCCTCCTCCGGCACGTCCAACCCGCAGATCCGCTTCGGCGAGGACCTGATGAGTCGCGTCTCCTACGTCATGATGAACCCGGACGGGCGGGAAGCCATGACGAAGGCGGTGCGCGAGGCCGTCAACGGCCTGATCGGCAAGGTCTGCGCCGAAGGCGAGGTCGACCGCCACGACATCCTCGACATGGTGTTCGTCGCCAACCCCATCATGCACCACCTTTTCCTCGGCATCGATCCGACGGAACTCGGCCAGGCGCCCTTCGCGCTCGCCGTATCGGGCGCGCTGCAATACTGGGCGCATGAAATCGATATCGACGTGAACCGCGGCGCGCGGCTCTACACGCTACCCTGTATCGCCGGTCATGTCGGCGCGGACGCCGCCGGCGCGACGCTCGCCGAAGGCCCCTACCGGCAGGACCGCATGATGCTGCTGGTCGACGTCGGCACCAATGCGGAGATCGTGCTCGGCAACAAGGACCGCGTCGTCGCCGCCTCCTCGCCCACCGGGCCCGCCTTCGAGGGCGCGGAAATCTCCTCCGGCCAGCGCGCCGCTCCCGGCGCGATCGAGCGCGTGCGCATCGATGCCGCGACGCTGGAGCCGCGCTTCCGCGTCATCGGCGTCGACAAGTGGTCCGACGAGGAGGGCTTTGCGGAAGCCGCCGCCAGCGTCGGCGTCACGGGCATCTGCGGCTCGGCGATCATCGAGGTCGTCGCGGAAATGTACCTCTCCGGCATCATCTCCGAGGACGGCGTGGTCGACGGTTCGATGGCAGAGCGCAGCCCGCGCATCCTGCAGAACGGCCGCACCTTCTCCTACCTGCTGCACGACGGCGAACCGCGCATCACCGTGACGCAGAACGACATCCGCGCCATCCAGCTCGCCAAGTCCGCGCTCTATGCCGGCATCAAGCTCTTGATGGAGAAGCAGGGCATCGACCATGTCGACACGATCCGCTTTGCCGGCGCCTTCGGCTCGTTCATCGATCCGAAATACGCCATGGTGCTCGGCCTCATCCCGGATTGCGACCTCGCCGAGGTGAAGGCCGTCGGCAACGCCGCCGGCACGGGCGCGCTGATGGCCCTCCTCAACCGTGATCATCGCCGTGAGATCGAGCGCACCGTCGCCCGCATCGAAAAGATCGAGACGGCGCTGGAGCCGAATTTCCAGCAGCTCTTCGTCAACGCCATGGCGCTGCCGAACAAAGTGGATCCCTTCCCGGAACTCGCCAGGGTCGTCGCCCTGCCGGAGCGCAAGGTGCTGTCCGACGACGGCGGCGGCGAAGGCGGCGGACGGCGGAGGCGGAGAAGCCGGGAGTAGGACCGCCGAAACCTCCCGTCCTGAAAGCCTTGCCTGCCTGCCGGCATCTCCCCCACAAGGGGGGAGAAAGCAAGGCGCTTGCTTTTCCAGTCCTTTTGGCCATCGAGGGTGCCGCGGGTAAGTCCCTCCCCCTTGTGGGGAGGGATTTAGGGAGGGGTCCTTCAAGCGTCCCTCAGCAGGCGACCTGCAGCATGTCCATCGGCCGGCGCTCGATGCGGGCGAAGGCGGCGCGGATGTAGTCCGCGACGGCGAGCGCCGGCGTCTCGGCCTCCTCGTTGACGACGAGACCGATCAGGTAGTGGCCGAGTTCCGGCAGGCCGTCCTTCTCGCCGAGCGCCACCATGTCGTCGCCGACGAGGAAACGCGCCAGCGGGGCAACCGCAAGGTCCGCCCGGATGGCGGCGCGCTGGCCCATATGGTGGGCGCAGAAATAGGCGACGCGGAAATCGCGGCCGGACCGGCTCAATTCCTCAAGCGCGCGGGCACGCCAGATGCAGCCCTCCTCCCAGACCGAAACGGGCAGCGGGTTCTTCAGGTGCGCATTGCCGCAGTTCTTGCCCGCCCAGACGAGCTGTTCCTTCAGCAGGATCTCGCCGGGAACGGGAAGGGTGCCGTCCGCGGCATTGAAGATGGCAAGGTCGAGCCGGCGCTCGGCCACGGCACGGCGCAGATTGCCGCTCGTCTCGATCGACACGTTGACGGCGATGGACGGATAGGTCTCGGCGAAGCGGCGCAGCACTTCCGGAAGGATGAGCTCGCCCACGTCGTCCGGCGCGCCGAGCCGGACCACGCCGTTCATTTCCGGCATCATGAAGCGCGAGACCGCCTCGTTGCTGAGCGCGATCAGCCGGCGCGCATAGGACAGCAGCACCTCGCCGTGATGCGTCAGCACCACGGAGCGCGCATCGCGGCGGAACAGCGTGCAGCCGAGCAGTTCCTCCAGCTTCTTGATCTGCATGGAGACCGCCGACGGCGTGCGGTGCACCGTCTCGGCGGCCGTGGTGAAGTTGCCGGTCTCGGCGATCGCCACGAAGGTTTTCAGGATGTCGAGTTCCAGCAGGGGGAGCGTCTGGCGCATCAGCAGGTTCATGCCTACCTCCATGGATCAGAAAATCTGAAGCAAACTGTCACTTCATTTCGTTTGATTGAAAACCGAGATGGGCGGATAGTCAACCTCACAAGCCAACGGGTGGAAGGAAAAACGCCATGAAAATGCAGAAATCCTATGCAGACGGCGCCAATCTTGCCGTTTCAGTCCGCGGCAACGGATTCTACTACGCAATACGGCGCTTCGTGGGCGACGTCATCGAGGCCCGCCGTCGCCGCAATGCGGCCCGCCACACGGCCGAGGAACTGGCGCAGTTGCCGCCCTACCTCAAGGCGGACATCGATTGGCCCGCCATCGCCGATCATGAAGAACGCTGATCTATCCAATCAAATATATTCGTTTGATTGATACATGAGGTTGCGACATAGTCACGATCAAGGTCGCGACCTTTCGAAACCTCCCAAGCTCGAAAGGACCCTGAAATGGCAATAGCATTGGAACATCGCCCGCTTCGGCGTACCGCCGGCATCCGTCATGCCGGCACCCCGTCGCATCCCGCCCGGGACTTCTTCGGCCGGATCGTATCGGCCTGGCGGCGCTATCGCGTCGAGCGTGAACTGGAAGGCCTGTCCTTCGACCAGCGCAAGGATATCGGCTTCCGTTCGTGGGACAAGACCACACGATGACGGATGGCTGTAGCGGCAATCCGCCAAGGGAAGACGACGCCGGATACCGCCGGAGCTGACCGTCAAACGTCGCTCCGGCGGTTTTCTTTCAGGCCTGCAGGATCGGCACCTGCGGTGCCGCCGTCTCCGGCAGGAGGCCCGTCAGCCGCGGATCGTCGAAGACCTCGACCTGGCGCTTGACCGGGGTGAAGCCGGAGCGGATGTAGAACGACAGGGCCTGCGGCGCATCGAGCGTGCAGGTGTGCACCCAGAAACGGCGGATCGGCGGATGCCCGTCGCGCGACCAGGCCCGGGCGATCGCCCGGTTCATCAGCCAGCGTCCCGTTCCATTGCCGATCGTCGCGGGCGTCAGGCCGAAGAAGGCAAGTTCGCAGCTCCCCTCCTCGCGAAAATCCAGCTCCAGCAGCCCCTCGCCCCGCCCGTCCTTCATCACGGCATGAACCTCGACGTCGGGGTGATGGAGGATGCCGGCGAGGTCGGCATCGGCCATGGCGAGGCGCGAGGCCCAGAGCCACTCGGCGCCGATGCGGCCATAGAGATCGCGATACCAGGCGGCTTCCGGCCGGGCGATGCGCTCCAGCGCGATGCCGGCCTGCACGGGATCGGCGCGCCCGGGCGGCGGCGCCCGCATTTCGAGGCAGGTCACCACGGCAGCGAGCTTTCCCGCCGGCACATCCGAATATCCATCTGGCAGCATCGACATCACCTTGCAAAAGCCCCGCCTTCTATGTCGCGGGGCAGGCGCGCTTGTCAAACGGCATGGCGCCGCGCGGGTGCATCGGCCGGACTGTCGCAATCGGGCGACGCCGCCCAAAAGGTCGCAAATGGGCAAGCGCCATGGCACCGCCGCAATTTCGCCCGAAGGCGCTGGCATTTCGGCGATAGGCAGCGCATCCCAGTCGTAACCATCCCTATCGGTGTCGCAAAAATACTAGCGCGGCGGCCGGCATGCCTGCGACGATTGCGACATCACGCCCCCCAGCATGGACACTCCGATGAACAAGCAAGACGTCAAGAAGCGCTCTCTCGTTTTCTTTCTTGTGCCCAACTTCTCCATGCTGCCCTTCTCGGCGGCGATCGAGACGCTGCGCATTGCCAACCGCATGCTCGGCTACGAGGCCTATACCTGGCGCCTCGCCTCCGCGGACGGCCAGCAGGTGCTGTCCTCCAGCGGCATCGGCATCGAGGTGAACGCCTCGCTCGCCGACGAGCGAAAATATCTCGGCGGGGAAAACCGCCCCTCCATGGTGCTGGTCTGTTCCGGCATCTATGTCGAGGACTTCTCCAACAAGTCGGTCAATGCATGGCTGCGCGAGGTCTACAACCGCGGCATCGCCGTCGGCTCGCTGTGCACCGGCGCCCATGTGCTCGCCCAGGCGGGCCTGCTCTCGGGCAAGCGCTGCGCCATCCACTGGGAGAACCTGCCGGGCTTTGCCGAAGCCTTCCCGCAGGTCGACGTCTATGCCGATCTCTACGAGATCGACGGCAACATCTACACCTGTGCCGGCGGCACGGCCTCGCTCGACATGATGCTGAACCTGATCGACCAGGATTTTGGCGAGAATCTCGTCAACCGCGTCTGCGAGCAGGCGCTGACCGACCGCGTGCGCGGACCGCACGATCGCCAGCGCCTGCCGCTGCGCGCACGCCTCGGCGTGCAGAACGCCAAGGTGCTGTCGATCATCGAACTGATGGAAAGCAACCTCTCCGAGCCGCTGTCGCTGCTGGAGATCGCCGACAGCGCGGACCTTTCGCGTCGCCAGATCGAGCGGCTGTTCCGCCAGGAAATGGGCCGTTCGCCCGCCCGCTACTATCTCGAGATCCGGCTCGACCGGGCGCGTCACCTGCTCGTGCAGTCGTCGATGCCGGTGGTGGAAGTGGCGGTCGCCTGCGGCTTCGTCTCCGCCTCGCACTTCTCCAAGTGCTACCGCGAACTCTACAACCGCTCGCCGCAGCAGGAGCGCGCCGAACGCAAGCTGACGCTTTCGGCCGTCGCCCGCTGATACCGAGAGACCATGCCAGGCCCCGCAATGCGGGGCTCAGCTTGCCAGCGCGCTCATCAGCGACAGTTCGGAGAAGACGCGGTTCCGGCCGGCATGCTTGGCCATGTAGAGGAACTGGTCGGCGGCGTTCAGGTAGTTGTCGAAGGTTTCCCGGCCGGAAATCGTCGCAAGGCCGGCCGACACGGTGATCGTCAGCGGTTCGCCGTCCGCATTGATCGGCTGGCCCGCCAGTTCCAGGCGCAATTGCTCGCAATAGCCAAGCGCCTCTTCCAGTTGCAGGCCGTTGAAGATAATGCCGAACTCCTCGCCGCCGAGCCGCGCCAGGAGATGACGCTCCCCCACCCGGTGTTTGAGCCGGCGCGAGATGGCCTTCAGCACGATATCGCCGACCTCGTGGCCGTAGGTGTCGTTGAGGCGCTTGAAATGGTCTATGTCGAGGATGGCGATGGACATGGGCTCGCCCCGGCGCAGCGCCTGGTCGACGAGCCGCGGCCCCGCCTCGAAGAAATAGCGGCGATTGTAGATATCGGTGAGATAGTCGCGTGCGGCGATGCGGTGCAGCGACTGCACGCGCTTCTGGATCGCGGCGACGTGGAAGATGCGGCTGTTGAACTCCTCGACGAGGAACGGCTTCTGGATATATTCGTCGCCGCCGGCGCGCAGGAAGCGGGCGGCCACCATGCGGTCCTCGGAGGTCGAGAGGCCGACGACCCGCACGGTATCGTCGCCGTGACGCTGGCGGATCTCCCTCAGGAGATCGAAACCGTCCATATCGACGAGCGCGAGATCGCACACCACCATGTCGATGCCGCCATGCGAATCAAGCACGTCGAGCGCGGCGGCACCGCTTTCGACCGCAATGATCTGAAAGCGCTGCTTGGCGATCAGGCTCACCTGCCGCTGCTGGCTCTCCGGGTCGGAATCGACCACCAGAACCTGCGTCTTGCCGCTCGTCAGGATACGGTCGACGGCCAGCACCAGCTGCTGGATCGCCGACGGATTGTCCTTGACGACATAGTCCAGCACGTTCTTGGCGAGGATATGATCACGGGTGGCATCGCTGAAGGAACCAGTGAAGACCAGCGGCGCGATGCCCTTGGAGATCACATAGTCGAGCGCTTCGCAGTTCGGCGCGTCGGGAAGGTTGAGGTCGAGCACGGCCAGCACGAATTCCGGCGCATCGGCCTGGAAGATCTCCCGGACCGCCGCCATGCTGGAACAATGGGTGACGCAAAGGCCGAGCTCCCGCTCGAGGCGGTACTTGAGCGCGGTGGAGAACATGCGCGAGTCCTCCACGAGCAGCACCTGCTGGCCCGAATGGCGCGGAAATGCAGCCCCTCTCTGCGGATTTGGATCCACTCCCACGTCGTCCCGTACCCCGATGATGTTCCGGTCTGCAGCGCATTACAAACCACCGGTTTTACCAACTGGTTAATCGGCGCGGAAATATCTGACGTTACGTAAGGGACATATCCGGGTGGTTTATGAAGAATGGAGGACGATCAGGCCTGCTGGCGCCCCCGGGCCGTCCGGATCTGGGTCAGCGTATCGAGGTTCTGGTTGACGCGGCAATAGAATTCCTCGTCAATGAACGGACGCATGATGAAGTCGTTGCCGCCGGCCTTCAGAAAGCGGGCGGAGAGCAGGCGATCGGTGGAGGACGATACGCCGATGATGCGCAGCTGGTGCGAGCCGATCGTGCTGCGGATACGCCGGGTCAGCTCGAAACCGTCGATGTCGGGCATGTTGTAGTCGGTGATCATCAGGCCGATATCGGGGTTCGCCTTCAGGAGCGCGAGCGCGGCCGAACCGTTCTCGGCCGTGCTGACGCGGAAGTTGTAGCGCTTGAGGCGCGTGGTCAGCAGCGCCCGGGCCGTCGCGCTGTCGTCGACGATCAGGACGTGGTGATTGTGGTTGGTGAGGAAGCGGCAGACCGATTCGGCCAGCATGTCGACGGCGAAGATATTGTCCTTCAGGATGTAGTCGACGATTTCCTTGGAGAGCAACTGGTCGCGCGTCGTCTGCTGGAACGTGCCGGTGAAGACGATCGTCGGGATGCTGAGATCGACCAGGTAGTTCAGCGCCTCGCCGTTCTCCGCGCCCGGCAGGTTGATGTTCGAGATCGCGAGGGTGATCTTCTCGCTGGACTTGTCATAGGCAAGCTCCAGCTCCTCGAAGCTGCGGCAGATCTCGACGTCCAGGTCGAAAAGTTCCTTCAGGCGCTTGGAGATCATGGATGTGAAGACATTCGAGTCCTCGGCAACAAGAATACGGTGATGCGAGAGAGACGCGCCGGAATACTGCATCCCGGAAATGCCGATAAATGCCATGACTTGCCTTCGTAATATGAATGTTCCCCAGGTTAAGACCTAGCGGCAACCCTTTGCGAAAGCGTTAAAATTAGAGGGCATGAAAAAGCGGTAGGCGAAGATCGGCCAAAAGCGCGTAAAACCGGCCGCGCGAAAGCAAAACGGCGCGGTTCATCTTCCGCGCCGCAGCAAACGTTCGCATCCGGGCTTACTTGACCGAAGCGGAGCCCCCTTCGATCTCGACATTCTCGCCGCCGTTGAGGGCGATCCGATCGCCATTCGGCAGGGTGACGAAGCAACCCGAGGGGCAGATCGTCTCGGTCGCACCTGGTTCCAGCGCGACCTCCATGCGGCTGCCGCCTTCCACGATGACGAGAACCTGGACATCGCCGTCCTTGTTGGTCACCGAGGCAGCCATCGCCGACGCGGACATCGCGGCCGACACCAGCAGCATCATGATCATTCGCTTCATCGTCGCCCGGCGCCGCGGCGCCGCCCCTGTTTACAAGCCCTTGCGGAACACTATCGTTCCTCGTCAGGATTTGCATGTGTTTTATGGCGGGGCGGCTGAATGCAGCGTGAATGCGGCGTTCATGCGCCGCAAATCGGGCGCGGCGCTCAGGTCTCGGGCGCGTCGTCGGCCGGCGGGCGGACCTTGCGCACCGCGTCATCGAGCAGCGCGGTGATGAGACCGGCCCCTTCCGGCGAGATCTTGATCGGCACCTCGGCCGCCGCCGGCCCACCGATGGCGATGCCCTCGCTGCGGAACCTTTCGAGGACGGCGGCGCGCAGGTCGGATTTCACGCCCGTGCCGTTGAGGATATCCGCCAGGAAGGCGCGGATCTCGAAATCGAGCGTCGCCGAGGAGAAGGCCTGGAAGACCACCATGGGCTCGGGATTGCGCAAAAGCCCCGGCTGCGCCCGCACGACTTCCGTCAGCACCTCCTGCACCTGCCGCGGATCGTTGCTGCCGTGCACGCTGATCATCATGTCGACACGACCGAGCTTGTTGCGGTGTGTCCAGTTGCCGACCTGGCCGTTGATCAGCACCGAATTCGGCACGATCACCGTCTGGCGCTGGAAGGTCTCGATCTCCGTGGCGCGCACGGAGATGCGGCGCACGAACCCCTCGGTCGTGCCGGCCACCACCCAGTCGCCCACCTTGAACGGCCGCTCGGCAAGCAGGATAAGGCCCGAGACGAAGTTCGACACGATGTTCTGCAGGCCGAAACCGATACCGAGAGAGAGGGCGCCGGCCACGAGCGCGAGGCTGGAGAGATTGATACCCGCCGCCGATATGCCGATGAGGCCGGCGAGCGCGACGCCGGCATAGCCGACGGCGGTGCGGACGGAATTGCGCACGCCGGCATCGACTTGGCTGCGCGCCAGGACGTTGCCGTCCACCCATTTCTGGAACCAGCGCGTGACGACGAGGCCGGCGACGAAGAGCAGGATGCCCGCAAGGATGCCGACCAGCGAGATCGTGATGCTGCCGATGCGGATTTCCGTGAAGATGCGATAGGCCCAGGATTCGATGTCGGCGACCTGGAAGCCCCATTGCAGGAGCACCATCGGCACGAAGAACACGAAGATCAGCAGATAGATGCCGAGGCCGGCGGCAAGCCCCACCTGGTCGAGCGCCACCTGGCCGAGGCCGAAGCGTTCCTCCAACCGCTTGCCGACCGCCGTCTCGGCGAAGGCATTGGGCGCGGAAACGGCGCGGCCGGAGAGGAAGCCGATATACATGGTCACGACGATCGCGCCCGTGACGACGATCTGCGTGGCGACGAAGCGCGCCATGCCGACATAGCCGAGCAGCGAGGCGAAGACGAGCCCGAGGCCGGTCAGCGTCAAGAGGACGAAGATCGACCGCGGCCAGGGGCGCCCCTGCGAATCGTGCCTCTCTCCCTGGTGCAGCACCGGCTTGATGAAGGCGGTGACGACGAGCAGCACGCCGATGATGATGGAGGCGAAGAAGCTCTTGACCACCGTCAGCACGACCGGGGAGCCCAGCACCTCGCTGATCGTGCCGAGGAAATAGTCGGCACCGTTGACGATGGCCATGCTGAAGATCAAAAGCCAGAGAAGCTGCGCGCCGCGATCGGACACCCGCACCAGCCGCCAGTGCCCGTCGCCGGGCGACAGGACCGCATTGGCAAGCTGCGCCACGAAGAAGACCGCCACCATCACCCCCAGCGCGACGGAGACGATCGGCGCGATATCCGAGCGCAGCACGTTGAACGTATCGAGGAAGAAATAGCTGGTGCCGGCGAAGGCGCCGACGGCGACGCTCGGCAGGATCGTCGACCAGAAGGCGACGGAAAGCCGTGTGATATAGTGCGGCTTCTGCTGCTGCACCGCCCGCGTGATGAACGGTGAGAAAAGCCGGTAGCCGCCCGACAGCAACACGAGCGCCGCCATCAGGGAGAGCGCGACCGCACCCAGAAGCGGCATGCGCTTGAATTTCCAGACGAACTGCAGCCACGCCGTCACCGTGCGCCCGAAGGTCGACGTCTCGTTCGCGAGCGCGGCGGAAGCCTCGGTGAAGAGCGTTGTATTGACGTCCGTGCGCTTGAGGATGGCGTCGGTGAAGAGCTGCCGGCGGATTTCCGTGATGCGGTTTGAAAGCTTCGTCGCCTCGATGGAGAGGTTTTCCGCCTCCCCCGTCAGCGCGTTGATCTCGTTGCGCTCCGCGGCGAGCTTCTTGCGTTCCTCCACCACCACGGCGGCCTCGGCCGGCGCGCCCTCGGCGGGCGGGTCGCCAAGTTCGGTCTGCCGCGCCTTGATCGCCTCCAGCCGCGGCCGCGTCGCGACGGAAATGGCGAGGATCGTGCGGTTCAGCGCTTCCGCCTCGACCTTCAATTCGACGAGCCGCGCATCGTCCTCCTTGAAGCGGTTCACCCGCTCGGCGATCGCATCGAGCTGGCCGCCGGCCCGGTCGAGATCACCGCTCGCCTGCGTGAGCTGCGTCGCATCGACGATGGCCGGCGCGGCCGCGCTCTGCGCGCGGGCCGGCACGGCCGCGAGCAGGAGAACCGCGAGAAGGACGGAGAGAAGACGGAAGGTCGGCAACGGGCCATCCTCGGTTGAACGGAAACGGGCGACGCGGCACGGGGCATGCGACCGTCCCCTTCTACCCACGAATGCGGCCATTTTAAACCGGCCGCAAGCCGAACTAGAAGCCGGCCCCCGGCTCGGCGAGATAGGCCTCCTCCTCGCGGGTCGAGACCCGGCCGAGAAAGCCGTTGCGATGGGGGAAGCGGCCGTATCTGGCGATGACGTCGCGGTGGCGGATGGCATAGTCGAGATACATCTCGTCGCCATGTGCCTCGAAAAGCTCGACGCACAGGTCCTGGTCCGCCAGCGCCTCGGAATGTTCGAGCGGCATGTAGAAGAAGTGGCGGCGGTCGTAGGACACGGCCTTGTCGGCGCCGGCCTCCAGCGCAAGGCGCGCCTCGCGCCGGGCGATCCAGTCGGTGGCGAAGGCCAGCGGCGAGGCGCGATACATGTTGCGGGGAAACTGGTCGAGCACGATGATGGCGGCAAGCCGCGCCTCCGGGCTTTCCCGCCACGGTGCCGTCACCTCCTGCGAAAGGGCGAAATGGGTCTCGGCGAAGGCCTCGCGCACATGCGCGTCGAGCGCCGGCGTCGATTGCCACCAGTCCTTGGCCGTCAGCGTCTCGCACCAGAAGCCGACGACCTCCCGCGGTGTCTTGATCGATTCGTGCATGCCATCTGTCTCCATTTGTTTCCGCGGCAATATGGCGGGGCGCCCCCCGGTTGCAAGGGGGCCGCGTTAGCAAAGCGTTTCCCGTTTTCGTGAGCGGCGCCTTTACCCTTGGCGCGCTAGGCTGCGCGCACGCGACGAAATGCAGGGCCAGCAATGCTGAAATTCACCGGTCTTTCCACCTCCGCCTATCGGAAGACAGGTTTCGACCTGCTCCTCGTGCTGGAAGGTTCGACGCGGCGCGCCTATCTCGACACGGCGGCCGATCCCGCGCCGACGATCGGCATCGGCTTCAACCTGCGCTACAATCTCGAACCCGTGCTGAAGGCGATTACCGGCGACGGCTGGAACGCGACGCTGCAGGCGAAGCTGAAGGCCGTCATCGAGAAGGGCTATGCGAAGGGCGAGACCGCGCTGCTCAACAGCCGGCTCGACAAGGTCATGGCGGACTGGAACGCGACGCGCGATCCGGACGTGCCGAAGACCTTCGCCTTCTCCTCCGACGCCGAGATCCGCACGGCGCTGACCGCGCTCTCGACACGCTACGAGACGGCGATCGACAAATGGCTCGCCGGCATTCCCAACTCCACCGAGCGCGCCGTGCTCTTCAGCATGGCCTATAATGCGCCCTCCCTGCTCGGCCCGAAGCTGAAGGCCGCGATCCTGGATGGCGACCGGGCGGAAGCCTGGTACGAGATCCGCTACAATTCCAACGGCAGCGGCCATGCGGGCATCGCCAACCGGCGTTATGTCGAGGCCGAGCAATTCAAGCTCTTCGCCAGGGAAGACACCGCCACGACGGCGGAGGCGCTCGATGCGGGCCGCATGTACGCCGCGCACCGGGACAAGATCCTTTCTTACGAAGGCCGTTTCGACGCGGATGCCGCAGGCCGCATCAAGGGCTTTTCCGGCATCGATTCGATCCTCGATGAATATGCCCCTGCCATCGCCCGGCTGAAGGCCGCCTACGGCATCGGCAAGGGCATGGCGCTGGAGGAATTGCAGGTCGCCTCGGCCACGATCCGCAACCTCTCGGGCGACGGCACGGCCGGCGATACGGCCGCCAACGATGCCGACCTCCTTGTCGGATCCTCGCACGCCAACACGCTCTCCGGCGGCCGCGGCAATGACGCCCTCGTCGGCCTTGCCGGCAAGGACAGGCTCGACGGCGGCGCGGGCAACGACTGGCTGCGTGGCGGGACGGGCGCGGACCGGCTGACCGGCGGGGCCGGCGCCGATACCTTCGTCTTCCGCAGCGCCGCCGAAATCGGCCTTGCGGCACACGACCGCATCACGGATTTCGCCCCCGGCCACGACCGGATCGACCTCTCCGCCATCGACGCCAACGGCCCCGAGGCCGGCCATGCCTTCACCCTCCTGGCGCGCGGCAAGGCCTTCACGGGCGATGCCGGCGAATTGCGCTGGTACACGAAGACAACGGACGGCAAGGCCGTCACCGTCGTCGAAGGCGACATCGACGGCGACAAGGCCGCCGATTTCCGCCTCGACCTCGACGGCAGGCTGGCGCTGAGCAAGGGCGACTTCCTGCTGTAGCCTGTTCCCCAGGGAACAGCGCAGCGCCGACGGTGCAATAGAACAACGGTTCATCCCGCCGATCGCACAGATCCCCGGCCACCGGCGGCACCACCATAACGTCCAGGCTGTGCAGTTCATTCGATGACGAACGAAATTCTGACCATGGGTCTGTTGCTGTGCGCTGGGCACTGGCTGGCCGATTATCCCCTGCAATCGGACTTCCTGGTGAAGGCGAAGGTCGAGGGGCCGCTGCGGGCCTATCACCTCGTCGCCCATGCCGGCATCCACGGCGCCGTGGTGCTGCTGGTGACGGGGCATGTCCTGCTCGGCCTTGCCGAGTGGGTCCTGCACGTCCTGATCGATGAGGCCAAGATCAGACGGAAGATCAGCTTCGCGCAGGATCAGGCCCTGCACCTTTTGTGCAAGCTGCTCTGGCTGGTCGCCACCGTCGCCCTCATGCCCTCATGACGGGACGAAGCGCCCTTCCCCGGCGCGTTCCTGCTTCTTGAGGCCGGCGTCGCGGATGATCCCGGCGATCGTGGCGAGCTGCGCCGAAAGCGGGTTGCTCTTGCGCCAGACCATGCCGATCGTGCGCGTCGGCCGGGGCTCGGCCAGCGCGGATATGCAGACCGCGGCGGAACGCGTTTCGGTATCGACGGCCATCTGCGGAATGAGCGTCACGCCGATGCCCGCCCCGACCATCTGCACCAGCGTCGACAGCGAGCTTCCCTCCATCAGGTCGCGCACCGATCCCGCACCGATATTGCAGACCGAAAGAGCCTGGTCGCGGAAGCAGTGCCCCTCCTCCAGGAGCAGCAGGCGCATCTCGTGCAGCCTGTCGGAGCTCGGCACCGGCTTTGCGGCGTCTTCCAGGGGCCGCACCAGCACGAATTCCTCCTCGAACAGCGAAATCTCCTTGAGCGCCGGCTCCGAGATCGGCAGCGCGACGATGGCCGCGTCGAGCTTCGCCTCCGTCAGGTCCTCGATCAGCCGCTGGGTGATCGCCTCGCGCGGCCGCGGGTCGATGCCGGGATAGAGCCGCGCCAGCGACTTGATGATATCGGGCAGGAGGTAGGGTGCGACCGTCGGGATGACGCCGAGACGGAGGCGGCCGGCGATCGGCCCGTGCGCCGCCCGGCCGAGATCCTCCAGCTCGTCGACCGAGCGCAGGATCGCCCGCGTCCGCTCGGCGAATTCCTCGCCGAGCCCGGTCAGCCGGATGCGCCGCCCGCCCCGCTCGACGAGCGGCACGCCCACCAGCTCCTCCAGCTCGCGGATCTGCACGGAAAGCGCCGGCTGCGAGATGGCGCAGCTCTCCGCCGCCCGGCCGAAATGGCCGATGCGGGCCAGCGCCTCGAAATAGCGCAGATGTTTCATGGTCAGCCCATTCATAACCTGAGCATATCGGAGCCTTTAGTTTTTACAATTGGAGTTTATGGCTGGGCTTTGCTACGCCTTGGCAACCCGGAAGACGCTTCACCGCGGCGCCGACCCAAGAGGCGCGCCTGCAAGTTCCCTTCCGGTGTCCTGTCGAATCAAGAAAATCCGTTGGAGGACCAAATGGATACGAAGACGACCACGACCGGCAAGTGTCCGGTCATGCATGGCGGCAACACGGCGCTCGGCAAGTCGGTCATGGAATGGTGGCCCAACGCGCTGAACCTCGACATCCTGCACCAGCACGACACGAAGACCGATCCGCTGGGCAAGGACTTCAACTACCGCGAAGAATTGAAGAAGCTGGACGTGGCGGCGCTGAAGGCGGACCTGCGTGCCCTCATGACGGACAGCCAGGACTGGTGGCCGGCCGACTGGGGCAGCTATGTCGGCATGATGGCGCGTGTTTCCTGGCACGCCGCAGGCTCCTACCGCTCGGCCGACGGCCGCGGCGGCGCCGGCACCGGCAACCAGCGTTTCGCGCCGCTCAATTCCTGGCCGGACAATGTCAACACCGACAAGGGCCGCCGCCTGCTCTGGCCGATCAAGAAGAAATACGGCAACAAGATCTCCTGGGCCGACCTGATCGCGCTCGCCGGCACCATCGCCTACGACGTCGCGGGTCTCAAGACCTTCGGCTTCGCCTTCGGCCGCGAAGACATCTGGGCGCCCGAGAAGGACACCTATTGGGGCGATGAAAAGCAGTGGCTCGCACCGAGCGACGGCCGCTACGGCGACGTCTCCCAGCCTTCGACGCTGAACAACCCGCTGGCCGCCGTGCAGATGGGCCTCATCTACGTCAATCCGGAAGGCGTCAACGGCAAGTCCGATCCGATGGCAACCGCCGCGCAGATTCGCGAGACCTTCGCGCGCATGGGCATGAACGACGAGGAGACCGTGGCACTCACCGCCGGCGGCCACACGATCGGCAAATCCCACGGGAACGGCAGCGCCGGCAATCTCAGCGCCGATCCGGAAACCGCAGGCCCCGAGTTCCAGGGCCTTGGCTGGATGAACACCAAGGGGCGCGGCATCGGCCGGGACACCGTCGTCTCCGGCATCGAGGGCGCCTGGACCAGCGAGCCGACGAAGTGGGACAACGGCTTCTTCGAAATGCTTTTCAAGCATGAGTGGACGCTGACGCACAGCCCTGCGGGCGCATCGCAGTGGGTGCCGATCACGATTGCCGAGGAAGACAAGCCGGTCGACGTGGAGGATCCCTCGATCCGCGTCATGCCGATGATGACGGACGCGGACATGGCGATGAAGGTGGACCCGGTCTACCGCGAGATCTCGCTACGCTTCATGAACGATTTCAATGCGTTCTCCGACGTCTTCGCGCGTGCATGGTTCAAGCTGACGCACCGTGACATGGGTCCCAGGTCGCGCTATTTCGGCCCCGACGTCCCCGCGGAAGAGCTCGTCTGGCAGGACCCGATCCCGGCCGGCCGCGCGGACTACGACGTTTCGGCGGTCAAGGCGAAGATCGCGGCCAGCGGCCTTTCCGTCTCCGACCTGGTCGCGACCGCCTGGGACAGCGCCCGCACCTTCCGCGGCTCGGACGCCCGCGGCGGCGCCAACGGCGCGCGCATCCGCCTCGCCCCGCAGAAGGACTGGGAAGGCAACGAGCCGGCCCGGCTCGCCCGCGTTCTTTCCGTTCTGGAGCCGATCGCGGCGGCGACGGGCGCTAGCCTTGCCGACGTCATCGTGCTCGGCGGCAATTACGGCGTGGAACAGGCCGCCAAGGCCGCCGGCTTCGACGTGACCGTGCCCTTCGCGCCCGGCCGCGGCGATGCCAGCGCCGAGCAGACCGATGCGGACAGCTTCGCGCCGCTCGAGCCGCTCGCCGACGGTTTCCGCAACTGGCTGAAGACGGACTATGTCGTCAGCCCCGAGGAGCTGCTGCTCGACCGCGCCCAGCTCATGCGCCTGACCGCGCCGGAAATGACGGTGCTGACGGGCGGCCTGCGCGTGATCGGCACCAACCATGCCGGCACGGCGCACGGCGTCTTCACCGACCGCGTCGGCGCGCTGACGACGGACTTCTTCGTCACGCTCACCGACATGGGCTATTCGTGGGTGCCGACGGGCAACAACCTGTACGAGATTCGCGACCGCAAGACCGGCGCCGCCAAGTACACGGCGACGCGCGTCGACCTGGTCTTCGGCTCGAACTCGATCCTGCGCGCCTATGCGGAAGTCTATGCCCAGGACGACAGCCGGGAGAAGTTCGTCAACGACTTCGTCGCCGCCTGGGTCAAGGTCATGAACGCCGATCGCTTCGATCTCAAGGCCTGACGGCCGGGACGACACGAAACGCCTTCCCCCGCCCGCGCGGGGGAAGGCTTGGCGGCTAGCGCATTTCCGGCGAACTCCGGTTCACCGGAAATGCTCCAGATTCTTGTTTTTACCGCATTATCCGACGTCGAAGCGATCTCGCTTCGACTGGAAATGCTCTAGCAGGCTGCTGCAAAACGGCTGACAGGGTTGGGTTTTCTGTTGGGCTGGCAGGTTTTTGTCCGCGGGTTTTGTTTTTGGAGTTGGTTTGCCGCGCCCTGTCCATTGTTGATCGCGTCTGGCCCCTATTG